>Ga0209952_1000422_pt1 | contig 69792 bp, 70 predicted proteins | sample ThiBiot_750_biof_2_FD_183951 | JGI IMG/M metagenome (GOLD analysis project Ga0209952, IMG submission 183951) | Wastewater bioreactor microbial communities from Cape Town, South Africa - Thiocy_cont_750_biof (SPAdes) | ecosystem: Engineered > Bioreactor > Thiocyanate-remediating >...
TGGGCGCACCTTTAAGTCCCCTCCACGACTGGATCGGCGACGATCCATGCGGGAGTAGCTCAGTTGGTTAGAGTGCCGGCCTGTCACGCCGGAGGTCGCGGGTTCGAGCCCCGTCTCTCGCGCCATTGATTTCAATGGCTTAGCAATATGTAGTCGGTCGAGTTTCAACTTTTTTCTCCCCCGAGTTTCAACTTTTTGAACTCGTTCTGTTCCGAGGCCAGCCGCCTCCGGCCAACCTTCCGAGCCTCATCGGCCGCACGTACGGCTGCGATGTTCACTGGCATGTAGGTTTTTTGCAGTTTTCGGTTCTGGTCGATGCTGTTGGCCATTTTCGCGGCGATAGCCTCGACGGATGCCCCGCCGGCGTTCGCCTCGACGGCGCCTGTGCGGCGCATATCCATCAAACGACGCTTCTCGCCTTGGCCAAATACCGTCCGCCGAAGGTCGGCAAAATCGTCAATCAAGGAATTCTTGGTGTAGGGCACAGGCAGGCGAGGGCGGCCGCCCTTGCCTTTCGGTTTGAAACCCTTGGTCCGGAAAATCGGGGTATTGTCGAGCAGGTCGAAGTCCAGTCCTGCCACATAGGTCTCCACAAGGCGCTGGGAGCGTCGTGTAAGCGTACCGAGTGCAGGTTCACCCGTCTTGGCTCGATCGCTCGTAAAGGCCATGTCTGCGCCGCTGGTGATGGCCTGAGCGGGGGTCAGCGTGCGAACATCGACAGGGGCGAAGCCAGTATCCCAGGCCACCGCGATGATGCACGCCAGCCCTCTGTGACCTGAGCGCCACGCCGCCTTCACGAGCCGTACCACCTCGCCTTCGCGCCATGTCTCCGTGCGCCCAGGAACTCCAGTCTTCCGGATAGCCTGCGACGGATCGGCGTTGGGCGTGCACAGTCTCATGCTGGCTAGAATGTTATAGAGGGCGCGCCAGATCTTTAGAGCGCGTCCAGCTTCGCCAACGCCTTTCGTGGTTTTGAGTTGTCCATACCACCGATCCAGCATCTCGAATGTAACGGTTCTGGGATCGACGTCGCCGAATACAGGTTCGATGTATTTCCAGCCGCGGTCCCAATCTTCCCGGGTACCCTGAGCCTTTGCACTCCATTCGTTGGTGCGCCGGAAACGCTCGAAGCCATCACCAATGCTTCCCGTTGGGAAGCAGTGAGCGGGTGGTTTCTCCAACCCTCTATGCGCTCGTCGGTATCGCTCTTCCCATGTCTGCGCGATCGCCCATGCGGCGGGACCATCGTGGCCACAGGCAACGATCTGAAATCCCATGGCGCGCATTTTCGGGGTGGGAAGCCAGTACCCATACTTCCCTTTCCGCACCACATAATGCTTGAGCTTAATGCTTCCCAAGGCCCGCCAACCGTTCTTCGAATACGTCCTGGGCATTCATCGCGACGCCAGCTGCAGCACCAATACCTGCGCGGCGATCCAGCCACGCATCAATGGCGTGAAGGTCGTAGTGACCCGTCACCGGACAGGCGTCCGGAAAGCCGATGCGCCGAAGGGCAGAGAGCTTTGCAGCGAATTCCGACCCCGTAAGATGCAGCCTTCGCGCCGCTTTCTGCGGTGGGATGAGGCGTGGCAGAACTGGAAACCGGATCGAACTGCCATTCGGGTGAACCACGGTCATGCTGTGGCCCTCCAACAGGACCTGAACCGTTCGCTCTCCTTGCGACCGCAGGAAGCCTCAGTCTCTACTGTTGTGGACCAAGCGCCATCCTCGCCAAACAAAATACTGATCGCACCCCAATCCCACATCGGTAACGACCTGTTGGTCGATCCTCCATTTCCCGCGTTGCTCTTTTTGGCGGCCGTCCAAATCGGTTGGCTGCCTACCGCGTCATCACTCGTTGTCTCAAAGTTATCGATGAGTTCTCGTCCAGAAGCCTGGCGCCAATGGACGGGCGAGGCAAGGGGGCCCCGATCGAGAATCTGCCGGTTACCGACGAATGCGGTTTCTGGACGGGAGTGAACTTCGCGTGCCACGCGGTTGCTCGCCCGAACGCTTGCGGCAGTCAGAACGTTGATGGCTGCCGACGACGTCTCATCATCACCCCGCCGTTCGCCGAGGCGACGTGCGTCGTTCCACAAGAACTGATCTTCCCGGATTGCCGACGTCACATCGCCAGTGTCGCCGAAAAAGGAATCCACTCGATCAGTCTTATCCGCGCCAGCTACCGCGCACTTACTTGTCCAACCTGTGCTCCGTGAGGAGCCGTCGGTCGATGCTCCAATCTTCATGACAACGTCTGCTGTCCGCACTGACCGACGATCTACGCTGCCAGGGTTGATCGCCGACCAGTGCGGTCGTGTGCCTCGCCTTCCCTGCGCGATCCACATCCCGGCGTTCATCACACGACATGCAGATAATTAATGCTGACTCTGATCTCTATCGGCGGCAAGCGCTATTTTCGCCTGCAAAACAAGGGGTTTTTGCTCGCAAGAGATTCGAGGTCCTTATAGGATGCGCTCGTAGGAGCCTGCTTTCCATGCGTCTCTGCGCGTCGGCCGAGACCCAATGAATGATCTACACCGCCCATCAATGTTCCGGGAAAACGATCAAAGTCAGAGCTATTCGACCGATCCGCCGATGTTTCTGACTTCACCGCATTCGGAATGCCTCCAGGGTTCGACGGCGTCCTCCTCGGATACGATTTCGTTCTCCGAATTTCCCATCAAACGAACGGATATCTCCGTTATGTTTTTGCGGCGGTTTGATCGGTCTGTTTTAACAAGCGCGCCGTCGGCATGGACGTATTCGATGTCCTCAGTCCTCAATTCTGACCGGCGTCGTTGCGGTTCTTCGATAATCACCGCGTGCATGAACCCGATCAGAACCCCTAAAACCAGCCAGTGGAGCGCTTCATGGGGCTTCCGGGATCGGATTACTGCCACCCACATCCAATACGTTGGCGCACTCGATTACGGTATTTAAGCACCATTTTTAGCAAAAAGGTATTATTTTACCAACAAGAAACGCGTTTGCGCGGCGTTTTAACGCCCTTCCTCGGGTCGGTTGGGGTGATAACCCATTGAAAAAAGTCCCCCTTCAAACGACGCGCAATCGAGTGCCGTGGTTTTCGTCGGCACCTTTACCGTTGTTCCGGAAAGCTGCTTCCGCAGCATTGGCGGCAATGACCATATGGCCATGGATGCGTGGGTTGGCTTCACTGTCGTTGGCGGCGAGCAGATCGATGGTTCGTTTCAGTTCGGTGGCGACGCTACGGCAGGCAGATCAGTGCGGACGAAGAGCAACGTCTGTCGGATCAGCTTATCGGCTTTCTTCAAGCGACGATTGGTTCAGACGATAGTACACACGCCTGGCTGCAACGGTTCGACGGCGAGCTGATTGTGCCATGGCGTGTGATCGCGCGAAACTCGGAGCAGGAATGGAATGTCTGCGCCGGGATGATTGCCAATACCGACCTGGCCGACGACCTAGATATCCCGCTTGCTCATCTGGCAGGCCTTGTCGAGGGGGCCGGTCGCGTGAGTCTGAGCACGCTGCACAGCGCAAAGGGAAGAGAGTTCGACGCCGTTGTGATGTATGGCGTGAATGCGAACGATCTTCCCAGTGAACGCGACAAGAAAAGTGCCATTGCCCTTCGCGAGGCCCGCCGTCTATTTTACGTCGGCGTCACGCGTCCCCGCAAAGAGCTCAGCTTGATATTTCAGGAGCATCATCACTCGCTGTGGGTGAAGGAGCTCTTTGAAAGAAGCCAGAACTAGACCATCGATGGTATCACGCTCCAATCGTAGACACCGAAGCGTCTAGCGGACGCAATCAAGCGGCACAGTCAGGCCCTACACGATCTAGTGCGGGCTTGGCTTGACTGCGAGGCGGCGGAGGGGAACGTTCCGCTGAGGTTTGCCCACGATGGTCTGCTCCTGATGGCTTCGACGGTTCGGCTAGGCTCAACCCGTCGATCCGGCGATCTGAAGTCAGAGCGGCTGCAGAAGCCATTTCTTTTCTTTGTCCGCAAGGGCACACGTAGACTCGTGCTGAGTAGCGAGCTTACCTTCTGCAGCAAGACGACTGCGATCGAAGACCGTTTTGGGGCGATTGTGTTGAAGAAGTCGGCGAGTCGACTGTTCCCCGAATTTTCCATCAAAACGAACGGATATCTCCGTTACGCCTTTGCGGTGGCTGATCGGTCTATTTCAATAAGCGTGCCGCCGGCATGGATGTATTTGATGTCCTTGATTCTGGATGGCCTCGTTGCGGTTCTTCGATAATCACCGCGTGCAAGAACCTGATCAGAACCCCTATAACTAGCCAGCGGAGCACCTCAAGGGGCTTCCGGATCGGATGACTGCCATCCGCATCCCATGCGTCGGGTTTGCGGTATCTGGGCACCATTTTAGGCGCGAGAATACTATTTTACCAATCAGAAATGCGTTTGCGCGGGGCTTTAAGGCCCTTCCTCGGGTCGGTTGGGGTAAGGACCCACCGAAAAAAGATCCCCTTCAAACGACGCGCAATCAAAGGCCGTGGCTTCGTGGGCGCCTTTACCGTTGTCCCGGAAAGGTGCTTCCGCAGAAGTGGCGGCAAGAACGATGTGGTCACGCTGGGCAGCCTCTATCCTCGGTGCGATCGCTGTCGGTGGCGCCAAGTCTGTCGCCAACCGATGCAAATCATTCCGGGTGAGGTCGCAATATGAGGAGCCCGGACGCATTGCTTCTGGGATCGTCCACATTGAAGGCATGTGACGTCTGTCATCCCATCCCGTTCTCTTGATCTGACACGATGACGGACTGCGTCTCGACGCCGTGCAAGTGGTCCGATCGTCCAGAACTTCCTCTTCAATCACGAATGCATGGTCTGACTCATCCGTCGGCCGATAGTCTGGTAACAGGCGTCACCTCGAAAGTAAGCAGGCCTGGCGAGGGGCGAAGGCCTATTCTCGAACTGATGGTCGGCAGCAGGTGAGTTCGCGGCATGTTTTGCACCACGTGCAAGGTTCTCTGAAGGTCGGCTCCGCGTCGTTTCATTTCCGGATCGAGTTGGTCAAAATCCCGATGTGGAATTCTCGATGGGCGTGCTCGCACACCAATCGATCGATCGGACTTTTCGTGAGCCCGCCGCTCCGACCGACGCGGGAATAGCCGGCAGCACGGTGGACATGCGGGGCTCGCGTCGCGCCGACGTACTCAAACTCCGTAGTTACGTTGGATGATCGTGTGATTGCTTACAGTCTAAAGTCAGGGCCACGACGATGTCGGTTCAGCCTTCCAACGCTGCTCCTGTCAGAATTGCGTTCAGTATCTGGAGCCGTTGGCCGCCCTCTGTACACTCGGCATCCTGGCTGGAGGCTGCGTCGGCAAGCGCGCCGCGCTTGATCGAACTTAACGGGCTGTGTTGGCTCATGCGCGTGATCGCAATCAATCGCTGGATTGCCGCAAACTCGGTGCCGCTCACCAGATTCACCTTCTCGCCCATATTCGATATTCCCCCTTACTTCGTATAAGGTTGGCTGGTTGAGACGTGCCTTCGTCGGAAGACGAATTTGCCGCAACGATAAGACCATGTGATCTGACACCAGCGATCATCGTCTTTGCCACGGTGATGTTCCGAAACGGTCACCCCATCGGCGTTTCTGATCTCGCACCATTCGACTGGACGCTGGTGTTGTTCGGCCCATTCGCACGCCTTGCGTATGGTTGGGAACGTTTCCACGAACATGAAAAGCTCCGAGTTACCTCTTAACTTCGCGGTGTAAGGCCCTCGCCGTCTGTCTGCATCGCAAGTGGTCTTCAATGTGTGGAGGCCCTTTAGATAAAAGCCATCCGTGGCGCATGTGTTCGACTGTCGACCCATGTCGCTATCCCTCTAATCAACGGCGAATTTGTCGGCGCTTCTCCGAGGCACGGAGAGCGCGTTGCTGAGTGATGTGCTCGTCGCAGACGTACTGCAGTGTGTCGCTGACCACCTTCACGCCTTCGGCGCCATACGTGCGTCGCGTGTCCGAAAGGAAATTCTGAACCTCGGGCGAGTACCATGCGCGACGGAACATAGTTCGACAATATCGCAGTGGAATAAAGCGGATAACGTCATCAAAAATCCATTCCTGGGTCCACGCTGCAAGTTCATTCAGTTCGGCTTCGGTCGGCGTTGGCTTGACGGGCGTGTGAGAAATGTTTCGGCGCAGGTTCTGCATGTTCTAACTTTCCAATTTGAAGTGTTGGTGAGTCTGATGTTTCCATCGAAAAATCGCGGCGACCATGTCTACAATTCTATGCGCAGCTTTTTTCACGGCTCAATAGCTGCACTCGGCAATCGAAAGAGCCTACCTCGATTTTTCGAGACAAACGCTGGCGAATTTCGGCGCGAGAATATTTTCAGCGGGTGAACGATGCGATTTCCTTTGCGACCGCCATCGCGATGAGCAGGCTTGGCGATGATGTCCAATCGCCAAGCGGACGAAAACGCTGATGCACCGATGGCTTTTGATGCTTGATGGCGGCGTATGCGCGCCAGAGAAAGCGGCCATCGTTCTTCAAGATATTGGCCCGCCGTCCGCCAATTCTGATTTCCTACCCCTCGATAACGCGACCTGACGTCGCGATCGTTATCGAAAATTTTTGCCAATCTGCGGGGTACTGAAGGATCGTCGCAGTCATCGTTACGCCTCTGTTGTTGTTGATGGCGTCCACAACTGAATTGGAAAATTTCGAAAATGTCGAGCCCTCCACCGGATGCCGCCTCGATCGCGGACCTGCGCTAAAAATATGGCGTAAGGACTCGTTTTCTATAAGCAAGGAGTCGCGCAAGGACTCGCTTGCGCTGGCAAGGATTCGAGAAAGGATTCACGAGAAGAAATATTTCTCAAAAGAAATCAATCACGTTTTGTTGCAGGAGGCTTTTCGTGCAGCAAGTGTCGTTGCGCGTTTAGCGGAGTCACGATCGATGCGATCAATTTCCTTGACGACATCTTCGGACGTTGGCAACGCGGCTTCTGGATGCTCCTCCGCGCGCAACGTCTCGATGCGTTGTGCGATGACATCGTAAACCGTGCCGATGGCCGACGCACCCCAGATGCGACGGGCGAGGTTGCGGGTGAGCATGATCTGTGTCGCAGCGTGTCCGGCCGCGACGTCGGCGGCGGATTTCTGAATCTTCGCGGCGCGGTTCAATGTGATGACGCCTTCCTGCCGGTCTGGGTCGGCAGTTTTTCGGTAACGAGCTTATCAAAGACGTCGGCGGTAACGTTGTCCGCGACGAATTCGCTCCGCGAGAGGATCGTTCGATTCAAACTCCGAGGGTCGGCCGAACGGATACGGACTTGTGCGTCATTTTACAGATATCAGCCCCGCCTATGCAGTCGCGGGCAACAGTCAATACGTTCCGCGGAACGCGAGATAAGCTACTGGCAACGCGTTAGCAGTTGCGTACAAATGTTACAGATCTCGAGATTTGCGATTCAAGGCTCTCGCAATTCGATTCAATCCTCCAGGGATCCGATTCAAACCGCAACGGCGTTGACGGACAACGTCGTTGCGGGGCGCCCGCATTCATTTCCCGGATGGAGGCGGGAAGCGCAGACTGATGTCCGGAATGGCGCAATCCCTGGGATCTGTCGGCATCAGACATCGCGGCACTCTGGCGTCGGCGGCTGCTCAAGGTTCCGTTTCTGGTTAGGCGGTTTCAGGCAGCGGCGTTGCCGCCGAAGTTGCGAGACCTCCAAGGTGCTTGTCTATTTGCACCGCTGCGCGACGTCCGATTTCGCAGGCGCCATTTTCACCGGCGTCCGCTTGGTGCCTTGCAAGAGATCCCTCCAGACTCGAAGCGACGATGGATCGGCCGATGGTGGCCGTGACGTCGCGAGATCAGGAAGGACAGCGTGATGACCAGGACAGCGCGAACGACCCGCCGTAGGGATGCAGCTACCTACCAGCGCCAGTATCGGCAGCAGCAGACCGCGCTTCGTCGGCCATCCCGGGATGACGTGGCCCGCGTCGCCTTGCACTGGGCGATCATGCGGACCGTAAGGCCGGGCCGCGAGCGCCTGCTTGCAACATGGACGGCGTATCTCGTTGAATCCCTGGTCGAGCAAGGATTCGATCGCGCCGCCTCGCATCGCCGCATCGACGAGCTGATTCAGCGTTATGAGGATGGCTGGGAATTCCAGTCGAAGCCGCATCTGCGGCGAGACAACACGTAACCTGGCTCTCCCTGTCTGGTGCTATTCCCCCCGTTACTTCGCCAAACGGCGTTGCAGGATGAACGCTGCTATTCCTTTGATGACGGGACCATTGCCGGTCTGCGGCCATCCAGGGAAAGAACGTTCCGCGCCGAACAACGCATGCGAACTTGCATTCCGATTTCGACAATCGATCGCGGGCTCCTGGATCCCCGGTAACCATGCCGCGGACGAGGGTGTAATTTCAGCTGGTAATCGGAAGCTTGCAGCTCAATAGTGATGTCGCCGTCGCATCCGATCCATGACTGCGGGATCGATGCGAAGCGGCCGCCGCCGATGCTACCAACATCGACGACGGCCTGACCACAACCGACTTTGAGGAGTCTGTCATGGCTAAGCGCCATTATAGCGATCGCGCCGATTCGGCGTCGCCCAAATTTACTTCCCCCATCTGCTGTTGCCTTGCCGGCCGGTTCGTTGCGAACCGTGATCCCGTCAAGACGTCCGCGCCCCGAGGGCTCGTTCCGGACGGCGCGACGCTCTCCGCATCGCCCATCATCTGCTGATCCCGATCGCCTGACGTTCTGGCGGCGCGGACTGCGTCTACTGAGCGTCTCTGATTGTCCCGACAGTGTTGGCATCTGCTCATGCGCCCGTTTCCGGACGCATGCGTGAGGTCGATCGTCTGGACGTTCGATGGCGACTCCCGGAAGCAGCCCGCCGATGTCCGATCTCGGATCGATGCGGTGACGTACGCCCGATCGGCGGCCTTCAGGGTGCGCCTTGCGGTTTCAATTTCAATTCACACAGAGAGGTTTCCACCATGAGTTTGTTCGTCCACAGTTCGCCGACCCCGTCGGCATGCTCTCACACCATCCATCGCCCGCTGGGCGAGATCAGTGGCCTGCGCGAGGTCGTCGACGAAGTCAGCCGGATCAAGGTCACGGCTTTCCCGTTTGCGATGATCCGCGACGCCGCGCTGTCGCGGGACGCCGTTCCGGGCTGCTATATCCTGGCCGATCATGCGAGCGCATACATCGGTGAGACCAGCAATCTGGCGCGTCGGCTTGCCAGTCATGCCGGCGATCCCGGAAAGGCGTTCGCTCGCGAGGTCTATACGATTTCGGGACACCTCGCACCGGGGCTCGATAAAAGTGCTGCCATCTATCTGCAGCATCGGCTGACGGCGTTGGCAGAGAACGCCGGCTTCGTCGAAGTGATGCGGGGAATCGGCCCGCAGGTCCCCGACGTCTCCGCCTATCGGCGTGTGACGCTGGACCGCTACGTCGACGACAGTTTGCGATTGTTGTTCGACGCCGGTTGCCGTGTCTTCAGTTCCAGCATGGCCAGCATGGCCAGCATCCACCAGATCCAACGGATGGATCCCGCGTCGGTCCGAGAGATTTCCTCCGATGCCCCGGAGGATCGCGGCCCGATCGAGATCGGCGTCATTGCCGCTCCTGCCGCCGACGGCGAGCTTGAGCTCGACTACTGCGAACTCTGGGCCCGCGGCTATCCCGTCGAAGGCGGCTTTATCGTGGCGGCCGGCTCCGAGGTACGCACGCAGATCAACTCGAGCGCGGGTCCGATCGTGACTGTCCGACGCAACGAACTCGCCGTCGCCGGCGCCTTGATGCCGATCCCCGGGATCGCGGACCGGCTGCGGCTGCGGACCGCGGTTCGGTTTCCGTCGGCGGCGATCGCCGCCAAGGTCATCACCGGCGCCCACGTCTCCAGCGTGGTGTGGATCCGGCCGTTCTATCCGCGGCCCGTTCTGGTCGCGGCTTGAGGAGGCAGTCATGGTCGACAACGGCAAGCCTTCCGACAAAACCGCCGGCAACATCATTCGGCTGATCTGCGACAAGACCCGCCGTGAGGGCAGGGCTGGTGATGATGCCCGTGACCGCCGTCACCGTGGATGCGGGTTCGCGCCGCAACGCGTTTCTGGTCAGTCGTCCGTCCTGTCACCGTTTCCGGATACGCCGTTCGGCAGGGATGGAATCCAGGGGCATGATCCTCGTCCCGTGCCTGACAAGGACACCGTTCGTCCAAGCATGGCGCACGACGTAACGCCGATCGAATGGTGGCGCCGGTTTCCGGCGGATCAATTCGGCGACGCCGAACAACTGCTGCTGCAGGTCACGCTCGACCGTGTCAGCGTGTTGCGCGCCCGGAAGGATGTGCCCGCCGCCTTGCGGGGAGATCCTGTCGCCGCCATCCGGAGCGCCGCCCGCCTGATGCCGATCACGCGGATCACGCTTTCGATCGACCTGGTGATGTCGGGACTGCTGCGCGCCGCTCTCGCCGGCGATCAAGCGGCACGCCTCGTGCTCGGTTCGGCTCTGAGGGGTGCCAGGTGCGGTGATTTGGATGGGCTCGCCACCTCCTGGCTGGACAGCGCATCCAAATCCATCGGATGGATCGATGCTTCCGGGACGTCGCCGTGATCCCCTCGGCATTCCCCGCCGTCTTCGCTGTTCGATTTCCTACATGTGGTGAGACCTCATCATGCTGACCAAGAGTTTTGCGTTCCTCGATCCGTCCCACCTGACGCCGGAGCTGATCGATCGGATCCGTTCGCTCGCTGACGCCTGCACCGACCTTCGGATCAACGGCGCCGTGCCAGACGCTCTCCTGCAATCAGCCCCCAAGCTCGATGGCTATTTCCCCGTCGTCACGCCTCAGGGGTTGCGTCTGATCGGCGAGGTCAGTGGTCACCCGTTGCTTCCGGGACAGGGCCGCAGGATCATCACGTCGCAACTTTGGCTCGCCGATCCCAACGATCGCTGGGTCCGGACGCTCTCGCGCTTCTATCGCTTGGGCCGTGCTGCTGACTACAACCACGCGAGGACCTGGTTCAGGGATCCGTTTGATGATCTGGACTGGAGCGCAGGGGGCCATGCGTGAGCAGCGGCGGCCAGGACGACGAGGGGGATGACTATTTCTTCGATTGCGGCCCCGACCCGGAGAAGGTTTCGGTCGGTGCGGCGGCGGACGCCGCGGACGACCGCGATCCGCGGCTCGAAGGACTGCCGCGGCTCCTGCGCTACGCCATTCTGATCCACGATCACGAGATCCACATCGAAGAGCGGCTGATCGCGGAGATCGAGGAGATTTGTCCCGGATTGCCCGAGAATACAGCCTGGGGCAGGCAACCAGACGTCCATCATGGCATCCGACTTGCCGCCGAACTCGACCGTCTCGCGGTCGTGGAGGATCGGCCTGTACTCCGTAGCCTCGCGGACAGTGTCCGGCTGTTGTCATTGCCGCACGGATACCTCGCCGAATTCTTTGACGACCATCGGCGGGTTGCCCAAGCGCTGGCCCTGGCATTCATACCCGTTGCGGACGATCTCGACGACCAGCGGCGGTGCGACCTCGAATCCATGGTGTCTGGATGGGCGGCTTTGCCGACCATCGGCACGCTCATTGTCGGGCAGGCCGACTGCGCAGCCCGCGCCACAGTCTGGCTTGGGGAGCGGATGGTGCAATACCGTATTCGCCAGGCCGAGATCGACGGACGGCAATCGGCGCGACGGGAACATGAGCGCACGCACGAACCGCTGGATGCGGCACGCGAGCCGGCGACGTCCGGCGCCACGAATGCCGATACGGCCTCAAACGATCAGATCCCCGCGCATCACGTCGTCGTCGGACGGCTGGACAAGGCGCTGATCCGGAGCGGTGCGATCAAGGAGATCGTCGAGCCGGTCAAGCATGTGCTCAACACAGCATTGCCGCTCGTCGAAACCCCGCCGTTGCATGACGTACGGATGCAGTTGATGCGGGAATTCCCATATGCGGAAGCCGTGATCGATGATATGCTGACCGATCTGATCGGCCGCACGACCATCCGCCTCCATCCTCTGCTGCTGGTCGGTGATCCTGGAGGCGGCAAGAGCCGCTTCGTTCGCCGGCTCGGTGAAGTTCTTGGCCTGACCGTATGGCGCACCGATGCGTCGCAGGCCGACGGATCGGTGTTCTCCGGGACGGAGCGCCGCTGGCACTCGGCGGAGCCGTGTCATCCGTTGCTGGCGATCGCCAGGGCCAAGGCGGCGAATCCGTTGGTGCTGCTAGACGAGATCGAGAAAGCAGCGACCCGAACGGATTACGGCCGGTTGTGGGATTGCCTGCTCGCATTTCTTGAGCGTGAGACCGCGGCACGCTATCCGGATCCCGCCCTGCAAATTCCCCTTGATCTTAGCCACGTCAGCTACATTGCGACAGCCAACATACTTGATCCGTTGCCGGCCCCGATCCGCGATCGCTTCAGGATTGTGCGGTTTCCGAAGCCGACCGTGGCCGATCTTGAAGGGTTGCTTCCTTACCTTCTCGCTGCCCTCGCCACCGAACGCGGCCTCGCTCCGGAATGGATCGAGCCGCTCGACAACGAAGAATGCAGGATCGTTGCTGTCGCCTGGAAGGGCGGGTCCGTTCGGCGTCTCCGTCGCATTCTCGACGCGGTTCTTCAATCCCGGGATCGCCTTGCTTCAAGGCATTGACGTCGGACTTGCATAGCGAGGGCGGCGGCCTGAACGGCGAGATCGTTCAAAATGACGGTTGGGAATTAACGGTCGACGAGAAATTGAGGAAGGCAACGTCCGCGCCGCAACCAGACGTTCGACGTCCCAGAAGCGGATCCGGCGAGCAAAACTTTGGCGCGAGTGATCGGGGGGGCTGCCTCACAGGAGGTGATCGCCGAACCTGCCCGTTGAAAATGACCCCGCCGCCGCGAGTTCGGACGGAGTCGATGCGAGCAAACGATTCAAAGCCAAAGAAAAAAGCGATTCAGATTCCAAGAATGGTGATTCAGAGTTGTGGGATTGCGTTGCAATCGCACACGTCGTGCGCACCCGTCCGACGAACGACGGAAAACGGCATCCGACGCCTTTGCCGTCCTTGGTAACGTAGATCGACAGCATATACGGTCTCCGCGACGGCAATCACGTCGTCCTGCGTTGCGTGGAAGGTGCGTCAGGTCGCCCGCAACGGCATAACAGTTGCGGAAAAATGATTCAGAGTTTGAGAAAAGCGATTCAGAACTCTGGAAAAGCGATTCAAAGTTCGAAAATTGCGTTACAGCGGCGAATGCCGTGAGCAACCTGCCGGTGACGGTGAAAAGCGGCGTTTAATGCCTTGCGGTCGCCGAAAACCCGACTCGGCGGTGCGCGGCCTTCGCAACCGGTAAATCCTCGTCCGCGACCACAAAAGTGAGGCATTTTGTCCGCAACCGCATAGCCATTGCGGAAAAGCGATTCAAAACCAGGGAAAAGCGATTCAAGACTCGAAAATAGCGTTGAACGGCAATTTCTGCGCGAGTGGCGGGTTTCCACGGCTCGCAAGACAAAACGAACAGATTTTATCATTCAAGGCCAGTTGCGCCATGCCGACTACATCGGGGCATGGATCAAGCTGTTAGAAGATCACGACACCGCGTTTTATAGCGCAGCACAGCAGGCGCAGGCCGCAGTTGATTACATCCGCGCCCGGATCATCGCCGACGACGTGGCGAGGGACGCAGCATGACCCGCGCCCTTGCCATCCTCATCACCCTGTTAGTGGCGGCTTGCGAGCCGTCACCGGAACAGAAGGTTCAGGATCATTGCCGGACAGGCGCGAGCCTGGACGACGTTGCAGGGGGCTTGTGTTCGACATCGCGGACGCCATCGCCCCCGGATTCTTTCCGATCCTGACAACGCCGATCGATGCAAAATTTTCGGCGGATTTTTTCGGCGGATTTTTCAGAATTTCAATTCCGCCGAAAACTTTTCGTACTCAAAACACCCTTATTTTATAGGCGATTTGAGACGTTGCGAAAATAATTTTGCACAGACTATAGACACGAGCGAATCATTGGACCGATGATTCTTATATGAGCGATGTTGCTCATGACGAAGGGAGTAGAGACGATGAACAAGAATCCTTTGGAACGGTGCCGCTGGGAATTTTTCAAGGGCAACGATTATCACGCCGCGCTGGTTTTCGTTGGCAACACTCCAAACCCGGAAACGCGCTACCCGCAGACGGCCGAGGCCGCGATTGCCCGGTATCTGAAAGCGTTTCCTGACGAGGTTTCTTTGAACCTTCGCGCCGTCCGCGTTCAGTGAACACCACCACCCGGCGCCGACCGGAAACGGCGTCGGGATCACCACCAAAAGGAGCATTAGCAATGACCGTCGTGAGATTCAAAAACGCCAACAAGGTTCAAGAGATCGAGCGCGAAGCTGACGGCTGGGGATATGGCGGCTGGCGCGTCACCCTTAAAGACGGATGGTCTTTTGAAAGGCCCGAGAACGGTTGCGAAAACATGCGCGGTTTCGACACTCGCAAGGAAGCTCTTGCGGCGATCCGGACCATCTATCCGTGCGCTTGCAAGCAATGCCTGCGTGGCATCGCCCGCACCAAGGCCGCCGAGGAAGCCGCCGCCGCGAAGAAGGCCGAAGCCGAACACATCGCTTGCACCGAAGCGACGGTTCAGACCGACGTTTATTCATTGAGATTCTTCCTTTCGAAGGAGGTGTGCCAGAGCCACCGGCGATCTGGGTACCTTTCGGAGGCCTCTACGGGGAATAAGGAGCGGATGGGGCGTCACGCGTTCCTTGATTTTGTGCCAGGCGGCTGGTTCCGATGACGGGGTCGACGCTGGGCAATTGCCAGCGATTGAGGTCGTTTCTGCCGTTCACACGCTTGACGGCATCGTCCAGGATAGGCATCCCTCGATGTTAGAATCTCGGGGAAGATCTGTGGCGAAAGTTGTTTCTCATTCCAAGCCGTTCGCGGCGAGAACGCGCGCGCGCGCGGAGAAAACCAATGCGGTGCTCCGAACCGCGGCCGCCCTTTTTCTCGAGCTAGGTTATCATCGCGCCACGCTCGCGGATGTTGCAGCCCGGTTGAACATTACAAAAACCGCGCTCTATAACTACTTCAGCGGTAAGGATGAAATCCTCGACGCGTGCTACCGCCTTGGCCGGCAATTGCTCGCTGATGCCAGAAAACCGATCGATCGCGAAGGTGGAACCGGCCTGGAAAAGCTGCGCAAGCTGATCCGCTGCTACGCCATGATGGCCATTTCCGATTTCGGAAAGTGTCTGGTGCTGCTTGATGATCGCGAACTGCCGGAACAATCCCGCGCCCGCGTTCGGGCCCAGAAACGATCTGACGATCGCGATTTCCGCAAGTACATCGCGCAGGGCATTTCCGATGGCTCGATCGCTAAATGCGATGTCAAACTGGCTGCGTTTGCCATCGCCGGTTCGCTGAACTGGATTGCGCATTGGTATCGGGAAAGCGGATCGCTTTCCGCGGAGAAGGTTGCAGATGAGTTCGCAATCCTTCTGACGAATGGCGTCGCAACCAGGGATGCTCGCCATTTGTCTGCTGCGGATCGCTTTAAGGTGCAGAAAGTGAGTGCGCTGCGCCCGGCGCAGGTCAAACGTGTGGCCCGCGCGCGCAAGCCTGCGAAATCTGCGCGCTAGTTGTCGCGCGTTTCGGCGAGCCGAAGTGGCTGAAGCAATAGGTTTGACAGACGTTCGTTCGAAATATATGACTCATTGGTCATATACTATTGGCGGTGGTCGCGTAAAGTCGATAACAGATAAGCCGCGCAGTCAGTGCTACACCGCGCCCCGACTTGGGTGAGGCAAATTGAACATTTCCTGGCGCGAGGGAGGCGCTCTGGCGATGGGTTTGACCGAAGCGTTCAAAGAAGCGGCTCGCGATCGACCGGATGAGATCGCCGTGGTCTTTGACTCCTGCCGCTTCACATGGACGCAATTTCTCAATCGCGTCAGCCGGCTTGCTGCCGTATTGCGCGCCAATGGCGTGGCTTCGGGCGACAGAGTTATTATGCTCGCCAACAGCAGCCATCGTTACATCGAGTTTTATTACGCCACGCTCTGGGCCGGCGGCCTGTTCGTGCCCCTGAACGCGCGCCTGGCGTTGCCCGAACTCATTGAGCAGACGAGGGATGCCGATCCGGTCGTCCTCCTCATTGATGCGTCATTCGCGACGCTGGCCGGCGAGATCGTCCGCGCGACGAAGCGGTTGACGCGATAAACGATCCAACCGGCGACTACATATTATCTCTTGGAAAGCGCGTCGATAAACTTTAACGCGACGTGCGGCACCTCGGAGGCCAACTGCATTCGCGCTCTGAAGCCACGGCGAAATCGCCTGCGGAGTGAGCCAAAAACTACAATTTCCGGTTGGGGACACCCGCGCTCTGCACTATGATGCGGACAGGGGGAATGATGGACGTTACCGCCGATTGGTTTTGGGAAGGCAATGTCGTCGAGGCGATTGCCTGTTTTCTCGCGGACGATGGCTGGACCATTGTCGGCAAGGCCGACACGCATTCCAAGGAGCGCGGCGTCGATGTCCACGCCACACGCAGCGGATCGACGCTGCTCGTCGAGGCCAAGGGCTATCCCGCAAAGACCTACCGGGACCCGCGCCGGGCGGGCGAGGCCAAGCCGACGAACCCAGCCAATCAGGCGCAGCAATGGTACTAGCACGCGCTGCTTAAGGTGATGCGCTTGCAGGCCAAGCATCCTGAAGCGCTTGTGGCCCTTGGCTTCCCAGATTTCCCACGCTACCGCGCGCTATTCGAAGAAACGCGTGGTGGCCTAGGCAAGCTTGGAGTGGCAATGCTGATGGTACGTACTGACCAGAGCGTAGAGACATGGGGGTTGAATGGCCAAGATTGAAGACCACAAGTACACAATAGAAGAGGCGTTCCGGGAATGCTTCTACGTCGTTCCTGATTATCAGCGCGAGTACGTCTGGAGCGAGAAGGAAGTCCAGCAGCTCTTGCAGGACATCGACGAGGAGTTCGATGTCGGCGACCGGCGCGAGTACTTTATCGGAACGGTACTGGTCTCGCCGACGGCGCAGAAAGGGCATTTCGAGGTCATCGACGGCCAGCAGCGTCTGACGACGTTCTTTTTGCTCCTGTGCGCCTTGCGTCAGCGATTCCAAGGCCAACCACAGTATCCGCTGTTCACCGGGTTGCTTTCGACGAGCTACACCGACAGCAGCGGCAATCTCAAGACCAGCCTCAAGCTGGAGCCCCGCTACGAGCATGCCGGCGATTTAATGAACGGCATTGTTGCCGCCGATGCCGATCCGCAGATGACGAAGGCCAAAATAGCGGCCACCGGTGTCCCGAAGTTCGGGTCGCTCGACAAGCTGCTTGGCGCTTACACGACGATCCATGCGTTTTTCGACGTCAACTACAAGGATTTAGACGCCCTGCGTAAATATTGGGGCTATCTCGCTAATAACGTCGTCTTCATCCAGATTTCGACGGATGTCAGCAGTGCGCTCAAGATTTTCGAGACCATTAATGAGCGCGGTGTCGGCCTCAATTCAATGGACCTGCTCAAGAATCTGTTGTTCACGCAAGTGAAGCCGGAAGAGTTCACCCGTCTGAAAGACGAGTGGAAGAAGATCACCGGTCCATTGGAACGCAACAAGGAAAAGCCGCTGCGTTTCCTGCGCTACTTCATCATGGCCAATTACAAGGTTAAGAACGATCGACGCGACGGCGTGGTGCGCGAGGACGAGATTTATGACTGGCTGATCGACAAAGAGAATGCCGAGCTGTGCGGATATCGCAGCGATCCCTTCGGCTTTGTCCGTAAGATCATTCGCAGTGTGGAACACTACATTGGCTTCACGGACGGCCGCGGCAATGACGACGCGTCCAGCATCACCATGGACACGCTTCAGCAGCTTTGCGGCGCTGCGTTCAGCTTGCATTATGTGCTGCTTCTGGCCGCTGCGAATTTCCCCAAAGCGCTGTTCGATCACTTTGTGAGGCAGCTCGAAAGCTTCCTGTTCTACTACATCTTCACCAAGACGCCGACCAAGGATCTGGAGCGCAACTTCTCGCTTTGGGCCGACGAGTTGAGGGAGATCGCGGAAATTGCCGACGCGAAAGCACAAAAGGCCAAACTCAATGAATTCGTGGCTGAGCGCCTGCACAAGAACATGGTTGGCAAGGATGCCGAGCTTGGCGACGCGCTCAAGCGTTATACACTCGGATCGATGCAGCAATACCGCACGCGCTATCTGTTGGCCAAGCTCGCGCAGCATGTCGAAATCGCGTTCAAAGGCATGAAGGAGCCTGGTGGCCTTGGCGACTTCACCGCGCTCGAAATTGAACACATTCTTCCGGATACTCCGGAAGCCGATCTCCGTCAGTCCTTCACCGCCGCCAATCCCGGAAAGAGCTATGATGAGTACAAAGTGCGGCTCGGGAATGTGACGCTCCTGGAAAAACCGATCAACATCGTCGCAAGCAACGGGTTCTTCGAGAAGAAAAAGCCCGAATACGCGAAGTCAGGCAATTATCTGACGCGCAGCATCGTCGCCTTGAATCCGGTCGGAAAGAATTCGTCGATCACGCGCATTAATGAAAAGCTGCGGGCCTTTGAGAACTGGTCGGCGCACGACATCGAACAGCGGCAGGATATGCTGATCGCGCTTGGGAAAGACGTGTGGCGAACCTCGTCGATCAATGTGACCTGAGCTTAGGGCAATGGCGAAGAGTCCGGGAAAAGGGCGATGCGTTCACTGCCTCAAAGAGGGGGCGGAGCGCAATTGGGATCACGTGCTTCCAAAATCTTGGTATCCGGACACGACGCCCGCGGACATGGAGAAGTGGCAGATTCCATCCTGCATCGCCTGCAATGATCGGTATGGAAGGCTGGAACGCGATTTGATTGGCCGGTTGGGTTTGACGCTTGACGCTAACAACCCTGCTTCCGCCGGGTTGGCTGAGAAGGCTTTGCGCGCCATCAATCCCGATGCTGCCACAAGCGAAGGCGACGCCGCAGCGCGCGACGCGCGAGCCAAGAAGATCCTGCGCGAGACGTATAAAGGAGAGGAAATCAAAGAGAAGAACGTGGTGCCGGGGCTTGGAGAGCGTTGGGATCGTCCTCTTGAGGAGCAACTCGGGATCAGTATCCCGGAGGAAAGCCTGCCCGCGATGACCGAGAAGATCGTGCGCGGCATCACGTTCCGTGAAGACGGCGCGTTCATCGAACCTGAGCAGAAGATCCAATCCTTCCTGGTTAGGGACGAGGACGTGAAAGACGTGAAAGAGATGCTCGATAGGGCTGGCAAGGAGTTCAAGAGAGAGCCCGGCCTTGTCGTCCGGCGGGCGGGATCTGAGAGCGGCGACCTATACGAAATCACCTTCTGGAATCAGCTCAAGATGTACGCGACCGTCTCCATGCCGAAGCGACAGCCCGCTTTGTCTCCGCGTCAGCGCCGTGCACTCAGGCGGGTGCGGCTTAACGCATGGCTCCAACAACACGCGGCCAAGCAAGGCCGACCAGGAGCCATTGCGCGGAGACGCGCCCGAAAGCGAGCGCGACGGAGGTTGACAGCCGGGTGATACAATTCGTGCAATCATACTGAAAAAGGGACGTTTTTGGGCAAAATTCGCATATGTGGCGGAGGTTTCCGTAGCTTTGTATTGAAAAATACCACGCTCTTATTTCCTGACCGCAGAATAAGGCTACGGACTAATACGCCGGTAGGTGGCCGAACGCGTAGGGCGAGAAGGGCAGCCGGACGCGCTCAATATCATCAAGATTGAGGGCCGATCCTGAGGCGACCTCCACGCGTTCGGCGCCGTGCAGCCGGCGCAGAAGTTCCGAGACAGCGAGGGCGGCGGCGATCAAGCCGACGAATGGCACGCCGACCGTGCGGGAGGCGAGTTGGGCCAGCCCACAGGTATCGAGCCCCGAGTCTCGCAATGCGCTGTAAGCGGGCATGGAGGACACATCGAGTGCGCTTCCCGTTTCTTCGCGGCGCCAGATTTGGTCGGGCCGCCGCGACGATGGAAGAGTATGGAGCGAGAAATTGCGGAAGCCCCCGGGACCCGCGCCGAGGCCAGCTTCCACCACTAGCTCGAACTTAGCGCTGCCGAGATCGGCGCGCGTCAGCGCGTTATCGACGCCGCAGAAGGCGACCGCCGGATCGTGCGGGGCCGCGCGGCCCGCTCGGTGCCGCCGACATGGATCCCCGGCTCGGATTTCTTCGTTGCATACTTTGGCGGTGTGATGCATATTTCGACCTCGATATGCATCAAGGCGGTCATAAGTGCAACATTTCTCCGTTATCCAGTCACTTTGCCGACTCGGGCTGAAAGCCCAAGACCCAGCTTTTCGGCAGCAGGTCGAGCGACTGCACGAGCGATTGGTCAAGGCCGGCGACACCAAGGATGCAGAAACGCTGGCGCGTCTGCTCAATGCCGCGACGACCGTGACGGCCATGCAACCGACCAAGGTCGAACTTTCGCGATTTCACATCACCGGCGAGCCGCTGACGCCGCAGGTGCACCCGCCCGTTGATCGCGAGACCTCTCAGCCCCTGTGCCACATCGTGCTCAAACCGTCAGAGATTGCCCAACATCCTGTTCTGAGCGAGCGCAGCAGCAAGGCGGTCTCCGACCTCATCGCCGAATGGAAAACCTTCGAGCGTTTGAATGCGCTTGGCGTGCCGCCCGGCCGGTCGCTGTTGATGTTCGGACCGCCTGGCTCCGGCAAGACCTTGACCGCTTTCCACATCGCAGCCGCGCTCGGCCTGCCGCTGATCGACGCGCGTATCGATGGGCTGATCAGCTCTTTCCTAGGCACCACGGCCCGCAACATCGCGAACCTATTCGCCTTCGCCAATCGCTACCGCTGCGTGCTGCTGCTCGACGAATTCGATGCGATCGCCAAGCTCCGTGATGATCCGCAGGAGGTCGGAGAGATCAAGCGCGTCGTCAACAGTCTTCTGCAAAGCCTCGACGCACGCGCCGACATCGGCATCACCATCGCCATCACCAATCATCACCGGCTGCTGGACACCGCCGTCTGGCGACGCTTCGACACGCAAGTGCAGCTGGGCTTGCCCGACGAGCAAGCGCGCACCGAGATGCTTGCGCAGTTCCTAAAGCCTCTCGTCGTCAATCAGGCCTTCGTGCAACTGATGACCTATGTTGCGGACGGCGCCTCGGGTGCCGACCTGAAACGCTACGCCAACGCCATCAAGCGACAGATCGCATTGCGGGGGGAGGACGCTTCGCCAACCCATCAATTCAAGGCGTTGTGCGAGGTGCTCGCGCGCGAGCCGTCGATGCGCGTCCATCCGCGTGCCCAACTCATGATCGATGACATCGAGGCATTCGTCGCCTCTGCGATGCACGATGCGGCATTCCCGGTGAAGCAGAAGCCGCTCGCTTCGCTCATCGACGTCAACCAGGCAACCGTCAGCCGCTGGCTTGCGCGCGCGGCCCCATCGGAGGCGCGCCATGCCCAATAATCCCGTCCAGTTCGTCACCAATGGCGAAGACTACATCCAGGACCGTGATCCCGGCCGCAAAGGCGAGGAGAAAGATTTTTTCGAGGATCGCGATGCCGATTTCCGAGCGCACCAAGATGCGCTTGTGCAGACGCTGGAGACTATCAACCAGGCCATCACGCGCGCCGGCTATGGTCCCGCGACCTATGTGCGCGTCACCTTGCGTGAAGCCGCGCTCGCCAAGTCCTATCGCCCGAACTCCGCGCTGTTCACACCCGACCGTTTTCCGTGCGTCGGTGCTGGCGCCATCGGTGAAATCTTCTTCTTCCTGCCGCAGGTGCAATTTCCCGAGCTTGTCGCGCGCATCCGCAGAGCCGAGGCAACCGTCCCCGTCACCACGTCACGCACCGGCCGCGTTTACCGAACGACCACGCGCTTGCGCTCCGAAGTCGGCGCGATCGAGAGCATCGAAATCCTGCCCGCGTCCGATAAGCGCCTGTTCTCGGCTGCCGAAGCTGTGCAGGCCTTCGTCGATCCGAGCGCATTTCCTGGCTATCAGGTCGAGCTATTCGAGGTCCCACCTCTCAATGCGATCGAAACCGACCGCTGGGGGCGGCGGCAGCTCTTCGAGAGCCTGTTCAAGCTGCTCACCTCACTCGGCAATGGGACGCGCAGCTATCTGCTCCCCGCCGTCGGCCGCATACCGATGCTGGAAGTGCAATTGACGCGCTCGCCCGACGAGCCCGCACTTCTCGACCTTAGCCAACTGGTGACCACCAGCGCCGATTTGCCGACGACGGTGCCGGAGGTCGATACCTCCCTTGATCGCCACGAAGCCGCGCTCGATCGCCTCGCCAGTCATCCGCTGGTGCGCAGGATCGATCCGCCCGTGCGCCTGACCTTGGAACAGGCGCTTCGCCCGGCCGAAGCGCGCGCCTTCGCTTTGCCTGCTCCGGCCGCAGGTAACAGCTATCCCAAGATCGGCATTATCGACAGCGGCGTCGGCGCAGCCTTCGCCGCCTGGACACTCGGACGCTTCGATCACCTGACGCCTGACCAGGTTGATGCCGCGCACGGCAGCAATGTCGCCGGCATCGTCGTCGCCGGGCAGGCCGCCAACGGACCAGCGATCGCTCCCGAACGCGACGGCTGTCAAGTCTATGATATCGCGCTTTTTCCCAAGCTGCCCTTCAACTTCGTCTACAGCGGCGGCTTCAGCGATTTCCTCGAAGAAGTCGAGCAAGGCATTCGCGAGGCCAAGGACGAACACGGCATCCGCGTCTTCAACATGTCGATCAACACGTGGAACGCCGTTCAGCGCCATAGCTATTCGACGCTCGCCGCCCGCCTCGATGCAATCGCAGATCGCCTTGGCGTGCTGATCGTCAATTCGGCCGGCAATCTGAAACCTGCCGACGCCCGAACACCGTGGCAGAACACGCCACGGGACAATCTCGCTTATTTTGCTGCCCGCACATCGCCTGACACGATCTGTCAACCGACGGAATCGGTGCGTGGTCTCTCGATCGGCGCTCTCAATTGCCCGGGCGGTCCCCAAATCGCCGATACGCCCGCCCGCTACAGTCGCCGCGGTCCGGGTCTCCAAGTCGGCATCAAGCCCGATCTCGTGCATTACGGCGGCAGCGGCGCACTCGTTGCGGGGCATCCGACCGGACTCGTATCGAGCAAAGCCGATGGGGCAGCCATTCATGTCTGCGGCACATCGTTCGCAGCCCCGCTCATTGCGCGCACGCTCGCCGAACTCGACCTCTCGACCTCCCATTTTCTGACGCCACGAACCTTGCGAGCGCTGGCCATTCATCACGCCGACACGCCAGAGCCGATGACGAAGCGTGGCCTGAAGGACCTTGCGCGCCAACTCACCGGCTTCGGTCGCCCGCCATCAGCCGCTGAGATGCTGGAGACGCCGGATCATCGCATCACCATGGTCTTCGAAGGCAGCTTGCCCAAGGGCGCCGATCGTCCGCAGATCATGCGGTACGAATTCGCGTGGCCGGCAGCCCTCGTCGATGCCGCGACACAGGCCTGTTCGGGACGCGTGCGCATGACGCTCGTCTACGATCCGCCACTCGATCCAGCTTTCGGTGCCGAGTTCGCACGCGTCAATCTCGACGCCGCGCTCAAGCAGCAGCAGCCCATCCCGCGCAAGGACGGTCAGCCGTCTTTCTCCGACCAGACGACTATGCTCGGATTGCCGCAGACGAGCGGCCTGCCTGTGCGCGAACGCGCTTTGATCGATCACGGCCTCAAATGGTGGCCGACCAAGAAGTACGTGGCGAATCTCGACGGCAAGGGCACCAGCGCCAACTGGCGTCTAGAAATCTCCAGCCTCACCCGCGCCGAGGCAACCTATCCCGCTGAGGGGGTACCGTTTGCACTCATCCTCACACTGGAAGACGAGAGCGCTACGAAACCGATCTTCCAGACGTTCCGCCAATATCTGCAAACCCGTGCCACGGCCGTCACCGACATCCAGGTCGCGCACCGCGTGCGCCAGCGAGCCTAAAGGCCACTCGAGACCATGGCTGACTACGACTTTCATCAACTTTCCCCTGACGACCTGGAGATCCTTGCGCGCGATCTGCTGCAAGCACATTGGGGTGTCACGATCGAAAGCTTCAAAACCGGCAAGGACGGCGGGATCGATCTGCGATACGCCGTCGGAACCGGCAAGATCATCGTTCAAGTGAAGCACTTCGTCAGAACCGGGCTTGCAGGTCTGATGAGGGAGCTGGGCAAAGAAGCAGCGAAGGTCCGCCGCCTTAAACCGACCCGCTATGTGTTGGTTACGTCGGTTCCGCTCTCGGCCGTCAACAAGGATGCGATCGTCGCACTGATTGGCGCCGACGTGCTGACGCCGAGCGACTTGATCGGTCAGGAAGGTCTAAACAATCTACTCGGTCAGCACGCCGAGATCGAAGGCAAGCATTACAAGCTATGGCTCGCAAGCCGCGCCGTCCTAGACCGCGTCCTGCACAACGCGTCGGTCACGCGGAGCGAGTTCAAGGCCCGTCAAGTTCACGACGAAGCCCGACGCTACGTTCCAAGTGGTGCGTATCCACAAGCGCAGCGGATGATTAATGAGCAGCGCGTCGTCGTGGTGGCAGGGTCGCCCGGCGTCGGCAAAACGACGTTGGCCAATCTTTTGCTCTATGAACATCTCGCGCGCGGCTTTCAAGCCGTGGTGATCCAGCGCGACATTGAAGAAGGGCTCGCCCTCTTTCACCCCGGAACCCCACAGATTTTCTATTTTGATGACTTCATGGGAGCGACCTTCCTCGGCGACAGGTCGTCCGCATTGACCGGCACCAGCGATAAAGCCCTTCTCGAATTCATCGCGATGGTGCGCTCGACACCGACGGCGAGAATGGTTCTCACGACACGCGAACACATCTACTCGCTTGCGATGGACAGGTCAGAGCGGTTGCGCCACTCCGACATCGACGATCTGAAGATCTACCTGCGGATGCCGGACTACTCCTTCGCGCAGAAGGCCCGCATCCTCTACAATCACCTGTATTTCAGCGACCTGCCGGCAGAGTACCAGGATGAGCTTCTTCGGGGCGATTATTACCTTCGCATCATCAAACATGAAAAATTTAACCCGCGTCTGATTGAATGGTTGTCCAGCTTCCGCAGGCTTCGCAACATCGCCGTCAACGACTATCGGACCTTCGTCGACAATCTGCTGCGTGATCCTTCCGAAATCTGGCATCATGCCTACGAACAGGAAGTCACCGATGCCGGACGGTCCATGTTGCTGGTTCTCTTCTCCATGAGCGGCAAGGCGGCGGGGGTCGCGCTGAAGCCGGCCTTCATCAAACTGCACCAGCACCGCGCCAGGCGTTACGGTTTCGCGATCCGACCGGAGAACTTCAGGTCGGCGCTACGCGAGATAGCGGGCACCTTCATCAAGCCGTTCGGCACACACGGTGTTGAGGTCATCGACCCGGCCGTTCTCGACCTCTTGAACGCAATTGTCCGTCAAACTCCGGAGAATGCGATCGACGTGGTGGCCGCAGCTCACAACTTCGATCAGATCGAACACGTCTGGTCCTTTGCGAAAGCGCAGAGTAGCGGCGCCGTCCTCGACGCTTTTCGGCACAACGATGGCCCGATTGCTGCCTCGCTCGCGCACTGCATGACCGAAGCACGTCGCATCGATATGGGTAAGGGCGCAGTCGGCTACCGAGGGCCGACCTTCGAACGGCGACTGACGGTCGTGATCGACATGGCAGATCGGCTTGCGTCCGCCTCGATCGTGTCCCTGATCGCGCCGCTTTTCGCACGTCTCCAACAGGAATGGATCACCGAGCGGCCCGACATCAACGGCGCGGTTGAAGCTCTTCGCGCGCTCGATGGCGCTCGTTGCGTCGATCCCGTCACTTTGGGTGCCATGACGATGACGATCAAAACCGCGTTGCTCGAAGACGTTCAAGATGGGTGCCGCTCTGACGAGTTGCGCGAGCTGATCGGAGTAATCGACACGTCCGAAGAGGATGTCGATTCAGCACTCTCGGCTGCCCGCGCGGCGTTCGACGCGTATTGCGGAGGAACGTTTCAGGACGAGCTGCGCGAATGCCGCTCGCGTGATCAATTTGACGGTCTCGCTGAGGACCTCGAGCTCTTCCGCGACGAGCTCGGCGTTGATGTGTCTGCGTTATTGACGAGAGTGGAAGAGGCGAAAGGCGAATTCGAGGAGCATGAGGACGCTTATGCTGACCACATGCAGGACGAGTATAAAGAGCGGTGGCGTGACGAGCGCGCCAGCGAGCGGAGCGTGTCTGACATGTTCGGTTCCCTTCGAGGGGACCGGAGCTGATCGTCCGTTCAATGTGATCGCTGCCGACACTTTCTTAGTATGCTAAGCGTCCCCGCGCCCCTTGGCGCGGTCAGGTCCTATGGCGCTGCAATTGCGGCGCCCCGGAGCCCCGAACGGGTCTCCGCCCTGACGGGTGACGGCCCTTGACGCAAGCCGTGATCATGCATCGCACCGCGACCCCGCTCGAAACCGTCAGGGCGGAGACCTATCGAACCTGCCGGCGTTCAGATTGCCGCGCCCCACATCGTTGATGACGCTAACATCGTCGACCAGCGGCTCCGACCTCACCGAAAAAACAGCCCCGGGCTGTCGACACCGTCCACGCGCGCCCTGGGCGGGGCGAAGGCGCGCGATGGCCGGCTCCGAAAAAAACAGCCCGGAAATTCGGGCGCTGTCACACCAAACACGGCAGCAACATCACGCAAAGCCAGATGGGGCACAGCAGCCAGGAGAAGAAGCCAAGCGGCGAACCCATTGGTGTCATAGCGGGGCATCAAGGAAAAATCCGGCCTTCTCTTGATCCTCAGGGCTCAGCACATAATGTGCGAAGGCCTTGTTCTCCTCGATGGATCGATCGAGAAGTCCATTCAGGCCCGTCAATGTGCGCTTCTGCTGTGCGCTCAGGGCTCGGCGCGTGACAGCTAACTCCGGGGCGCTGGTCGTGCAAATAAACGAAAAGAACTTGCCAAGCAGCCCCGTCACCACATCTGCGATCTGGATGCCAATTTCGTCATGGGATAGTGCAAATCGGAAGTGCCTCAGCTCGCGATCACCGTCAGCGAAGTGCGTGCCGGACAGATATTGCTTCACGACATCCTCAACGTCGAGGATGAGATCAGAGTTCTTGAAGAGACAGATTCGCTGAATATAAAACGGCGCAAAGCTGTCGATAAGCACATGGGGCGTCTCGTCTTCCAGATACGGAAGCGCGTCGATCCGCTCCGCGATTTCCAGCACGCCCTTCAGCATCATGTAGTTGAAATGCTGCAGCAGGTCGCGACGCTGCTGCAGCAGATCGAGAAGCTCTGCCACGAAGACTGCTCGCCGCTCACGGCCGACATCGGGATATGTGTAGCGTTGGAAGAGGTCCACGGTCCCGTCATAGTCGGGACGGAGAATGGTGTAGAGGTCACTCTTCAGGTTGATGTTGAGTGCGAACAATCTCGGCTCGCCATACTCGGTGAGGATCGAATCCACGATGTCGACGATCGACCAATAGAGGGGGTCGAGTGCCGAATAGTGGATAAACAATCCCTGCTTGATCAACCAGTCGAGAAAGGTCTCAAGCCGTGGCGCGTTGAGCAGATCGAGGAATTCGCCGGTCGCCACATGCTTGAGCTTGATCTCGGGAGCGTTCTTCTGGATTCGAAGAGCGGCGCGCAGGTCGTCGATCGGCAGAGCGCGAGGTGCACCGCGATGCGCGACGCCGCCAAGGACGAAGCACTTCGGTTCCCGAACATTGAGTCCATCCGATCGCACATGAAGGCGTCGAATGTTGTTCGTCTCGTCGTGATAGATCGTGTACGCGACGTCCGCATTCGCGAGCTCATGGAGCGCGATCTCGCAGTCTCGGATTTCGTTTACATCGATCAAGTCGTCCACTTTCTGCGATGCGGTTCGAAAGGTTGAACCCACCCGCTGAGACCGCGATACGTCTTGCAGCCGTGGTGACCCCACGCGACGTCTGTCATAGCGCCTGCTTCAAGTAAGCCGGCAGATTGACGTTCGCCTTCAGCGCAGGGATGAAGTCCGGATCGTCGACGGCCGTGATCGGCGCCATGGGGAGCGGCCTTAGTGTGAGTGCCTTGGTCCGCACCAAATCTTGCAGTGTCGCGAAATCCGTCTCGTCTTCCATCTCGAAGTCGATGGTGATGGCTGTGCGCTCGATCGTTCTGAAGCCGAGAGTGGCGGGGCCCGGAGCGCTGGCGGCCAACTCAGGCAGATGCGAAAGACCATAGGTGAGTTTTGCGATCGCTGTGCCGAGCGAGAGCCCGCCCAACGGGTCATCACCGACCTCCGTGAGGTCGAGCGAATAGTCCATGCCACCGACGACGATGCGTTCCTGGCGCTTGGCGTCGAAATCCAGAAAACCCAAGCGCCCATAGCGCGGACGACCGTCGATCGTCACTGCCAGGATGTCGCTTTCCCGTGCGTCGATCAGCTGGACATAGGGATCAGCCGCACTGCCATCTAGGATGAGCAGGTCCGCCTTCAGGCCGCGCTCGATGGTGCCGAGCTGACCGTGCCAGCCGAGCATCCTGGCGGGTGCGGACGTCACCATTCGCGCCAGCTCTTCAGGGGTGAACAAGCCGCCATGGTGATCGCTGACGATGCGCGCGATTTTGAGCTCGCCGAGCAGGTTCTTGCTGCCGCTTGGCGACCAGTCTGGCCCAAGCGCGATCAGCATACCGGCCGCCTTGGCCGTGGCGACATCCGCAGTGTGACCATAGAGGAGCAGATTCGACAGCGGCGACCAGACCATGCCAGCGGCGGCCTTCAGACGCTGAAAGTCCCCGGCCTGAAGCGCCGTGCAATGGATGGGAATAAGATCGGGCTCGATCGCCCAAGTGTTGGGGACATATTCGAGATCGAGAAAGCGCTGCCGCGCATCCTGATCGGTGCCTTCGCTCAGATGATAGAAAAAAGGTCGGTCTTTTTGGAGCGCGGGCACGAGCTTCGTGGCAATGTCGGCCGGCGCATAATCGAGAGTTTGTCCACCCGCCGCCGGAAAGGCTGGGTCTCGCGGAGCCTCCACATTGCGGGTCAGTCCCTGATACCAATTTTTGCCGCCGCTGGCGCTTGCGCTCAGCCCTTGGGTCGTCGTCGTCCCTCCAAGAAGCGAGCGACACTCCACGAAACGGGCGATGCTGCGCGGATAATCGATATCGACATTGCTGCCGATGACCTTGGCGGGCAACGAGACAGCGATCGGATAATCGGGCTCATTCTCGCGCCATTGGTTCCGGTTTGTGTACGTCTTTGGCACCGTCCAAAGCGGCAAGAAGTTGTAGCTCAGGTGGTTGTGCAGCTCGATCAGGCCTGGATAAATCGTGCCGCCAGTCTCGACCGGGGCAACGCTGTCGAATGGATCAGGCACATGCGCGGGATCGGCAACAACCGCCGCGATGCGGTCAGCCTCGATGCAGACCGCACCGCGCGCGTGAACCGTTCCTCTTGCGTCCATCGTGACGATGCGTCCGACGAGCACATGCCGGTCGGCTTGAACGGCGGCAATGAAATTACCCATGATACCCCCAACAAAAAGAAATAAAGTCAGGAGTACATTAGCCACTATTGGCCGTTGGCGCGCAATCTCGTGCGTAATTGTGCACTGCGGTCTTATCTTTGAAAGCCCGATTGCTGGCGGGCGACCTCGTGGTGATAAGGCGGCCGTAAAAATTTTAGACCCGTAGCGCGTCTTGGCCCCAGCCGCGCACAGTCAAGAGAACCGAAAGTTCCTTTGGCGGCAACGGCTCGAGAGTGCGACGTCGCGACGGTGATTAGGTTGGATAAGGGGCAGTAATGCTAAAAATTCTCATAGATACCAGCGTTTGGTTGGATCTTGCCAAAGACCATCGGCATCAGCCCACGCTGCATGCATTGGAGCAAATGATCGAGGCAGGCGAAGTGCGGGTTGCTTTGCCTCGGCAAGCTCTCGATGAGTTCGCGCGCAACAAGGAGCGGATCGTCAAGGAAAGCGGACAGAGCCTCAGTAGTACGTTCAAGCGGGTCAAGGACACCGTGCGGCAGTTTGGACATCGCGACAACAACGCTGTGCTCGCGAGCCTGGACGATGTCGATCACCGAATTTCGACTTTGGGCGAAGCCGTCAACGGTAGTATCCGGCGGATCGAGGAGATTTTCTCGCATTCACAGCCGATAGAGACCACCGAGGCGGTCATTCTGAGAGCCGCGCGGCGTGCCGTAGACAAGAAAGCGCCGTTTCACAAGGCGAAGAACAGCATGGGTGATGCGGTTCTTATCGAAACCTATCGCGATCTACTGGCCGAGCGGGATGAAGAGACGGTTTGTGCTTTTGTCACGCACAATAAACACGATTTCTCCGACATGGGCGTTGACGAGCGGCAGCCGCATCCAGATATCGCTGATTTGTTTGCAGGCGAGCGATCGGACTATTCGCTAGCCCTTGGCGAGTTGCTGAGCAATTACGCGCCTGAGTGGATGGAAGAGATCAAATGGGAGTTCGAATATCAGGATGAGCCTCGACTCCTCAGCGAGATGCTCGACGCAGAAAACCTGCTCTTCCGGCAAATTTGGTACAACAGGCATTGGAATTTGCGCATCGCGATCGAGCGAGGCAAGCACAAAGTGGTCACCGAGGAAGAATGGGAGAAAGCGACGCCCAAGCGGCGCCAGAAGATGACCGTTGACAGTGTTTGGAACAGAGCTTTGGCGGCCGCGAAGAAAACCGAGGATGAGGTGGGCGTGGAGAACCTCGGCCCGTGGTCGGATTTCGAATGGGGCATGCTGAACGGTAAGCTCAGCGCCCTGCGATGGGTGATGGGAAACGAGTGGGATTTCCTCGACACCTAGAATCGTCTGACCGGAATGTTCAACGTTTCGGCGAAGAGCAAAACTGGGGAACGACGGTGCGCCAGATCAAAGATGGAGTGGTGGATGGCAAGGAGCAGCTCTAGAAATATTTTCGCCTTGAGCGCTTCATCTCTACGCTCAGCGATAGCCGCATCTACTTCGCATCGGCTAGCCGACCGGCTTCTCTGAAGGTCATCGTGAGCAGTCGCGTCGTCGTGTAGGATTCGTCTGGCGCAAAGTTCACTGGGGCATAGGCCAGGGCGGTCGATTGGGCTTCGTGTGGCGCCACCGACTTGCGCTTACCCTCTGCCATCTAGATTGACCTTTACGTCGCCACGGCGGACCTTGCCGAGGTGCGTGTTGGCTTCCAAGTACTTGCTGCAATCAGTTGTTAATCGGCGCCGAACTTGGGCCCGTGAACTATCGGCCACAATCCATTGGTTCAGTTGACATAACCCTCGTCGGGGTGGGGTTACGATCGGCGCTGATCGTGACCCCACCCCGACGCAGATTCTGTAGCTCATGACAAGCACTTAACCTTTTAAGTTCAAGGGGCTTTATTCAACGCCGGTTTACACCCTTACGAAAGCAGGACAGATGCGTCCATGTTGATTTCGAGGACAAAGTGTCCTCGGCAAGATCAATCTGATGCCGGATGAGGACTGAATCTCTCCTGAATCAGCCGCAAACGGCGTTGGCACTCAAGTTGCTATGCAGTCTCCAGTGCAAATGAGGGAGGCGCATATGCCAAGGAATCTGCCAAGAAATCTCACCGCTGTACTAGCCATAACTGTCCTGCTCGGGTCGGCTGCGGTCGCTCATGCCCAGGTATCCGACGATGTTGTGAAGATTGGTGTTCTGGACGACATGTCTGGGCCCTATGCCGATATTCAGGGGCCGGGCGATGTGGTCGCGACAAAAATGGCGGTCGAGGATTTCGGCGGCAAGGTCAACGGCAAGCCGATTGAGGTGGTGTCCGCCGACGTGCAGTTGAAGGCCGACGTCGGCGGCGCGATCGCGCGTCGCTGGTTCGATACCGAAAAAGTAGATGCTGTTTTCGGCCTTGGAACCTCGGCCGTCGCTCTCGCCGTCCAGGCGATCGCTCAAGAGAAGAACAAGGTTTCGATCGCGACGTCGGTCGGATCGACGGCGTTGACAGGAAAGGCCTGCTCACCCAATGGGATTCATTGGGTGTACGATACTTACGCGCTTGGCAAAGGCACCGCGACTGCAATGATGAAGCAGGGCGGCGCGGATAGCTGGTTCTTTCTGACCGCTGACTATGCTTTCGGCCATGCTCTGGAGCAAGACACAGCCGATATCGTCAAGAAGAACGGTGGCAAGGTGGTTGGAAGCGTCCGAGCTCCGGTCAACAGCCCCGACTATTCATCTTTCATACTACAGGCCCAGGCGTCGAAGGCTCAGGTGATCGGCCTCGCGGTTGCGGGCGCCGATGCCATCAATTCGATCAAGACCGCGTCGGACTTCGGCCTTGTCGCCGGCGGTCAGAAGCTTGCTGGTCTTTTGGTTTTGATTACCGATATTCACGCCCTTGGCCTGAAGACGGCCCAAGGACTGACGTTTACCGAAGCCTATTATTGGGATCAGAACGACGAAACGCGGGCCTTCGCCAAACGCTTCGCTGAGCGTCACGGCGGCAAGCCGCCGACCATGTTCCAGGCCGGTATCTACAGCGCCGTCACGCATTACTTGAAGGCGATCAAAGCGTCCGGTTCAGACGAGGCCAAAACCGTTATCGCGGAGATGAAGAAAATTCCCGTCAATGACTTCATGACCAAGAACGGCAGCATCCGCGACGATGGACGAATGATGCGGGACATGTACTTGCTTGAGGCCAAGAAGCCTTCGGAATCGAAGGGGGAGTGGGATCTGATGAAGGTGGTCGCGACCATTCCCGCCGAGGATGCGTTCCGGCCGCTTTCCGAAAGCGAATGCCCGCTGATCAAGAAGTAGGGTGGGGGCGCGGCGGAGGATCGAGGGGGCCGCGTGTCAGATCTGTTCGGCGTTCTCAATGGCGGCTAGTTTCTTGTAGAGAAATGAGCGCGAGATACCGAGGCTTGCGGCGGCCTTCTTCTTGTTGCCACCGCAGGCTGCGATCGCGTCCTTGATCTGTTCGTTCTGAACGTCGGAGATAACCTTCTTGAGGCCTCGCGAAGTCGCTGGTGCGGCGTTGGCGACAGAGCCGGGCGGCTTTTGAATCCGTCTCGGTGTTTCCGACAGATCCTGAACGCCGATCGTTATCCCGTCCGAGAATACGAATGCGCGCTCGATCTCGTGTTGCAGTTGCCGGATGTTGCCGGGCCATGCGCGCTCGGTGAGTTCCGTCAACGCGTCGCCGCTGATCCGAGGTGTCGGCCGGGCGTGCCGATAGGCAATCTCCTGAAGAAACTTGTCGACCAGCAGCGGGATATCGTCGATCCGCTCGCGGAGCGGAGGGACTTCGATGACGATGGGCGAGAGGCGATAGAACAGGTCGAGGCGAAAGCCGCCGCTCTCCACCATCGACTGCAGGTCTTTGTTGGTGGCCGATACCAGACGAAAATCGACGGCACGTGAGCGGTCGCCGCCAATCCGTTCGATGATCTTGTCCTGCACGACGCGCAACAGCTTTGCCTGGACGTCGAGCGGCATGTCGCCGATCTCGTCGAGGAAGATCGTGCCGCCTTCGGCCTGTTCGAATTTGCCTTTCCGCCCTTTCTTGTCGGCGCCAGTGAATGCGCCGGGCTCGTAGCCGAACAGTTCCGATTCCACGAGGTTGGGTGGAAGCGCCGCTGCGTTGACATTGATCATCGGCCGATCGCGGCGTGGACTAAGCTGATGCAGCGCGTGTGCAACCAGTTCCTTGCCCGTACCGCTCTCGCCGCGGATCAAAACAGGAATTTCGAGCGGTGCGACCTTGACGATCTGCGCGCGTAGTCGCTGGATGGCGGAGCTTTGTCCGATGATCTGTTCGAGCCCGTAATCGCGGGCGCGAAGCGTCGCCGTCTCACGCTTGTAGAATTCCAGTTCGCCTTCAAGCGCCTTGATGCGTTGGCTCAACGATTCGAGCTGTTGTGGTCCCTTGAACATCACGCGCCCGATGGCTCCGAGCACGCGCCCGTTACGTTTGATCGGCACTCGTGAGACGACGCGTTCGGCGCCCTGCATGCGTTGAATCGCGCCCACTTCAGCTTTTCCGGTCGCGACGACCTCGTGAAGGCGGGTGTTCTCGATGACTTGCTCGACCGGTTGGCCGTTTCCTTCGCCTAGCTTGAGACCAAAAAACGCCTCGTGGATCGGCGATATGTAGACGAGGCGCGCTTCGTCATCGACGATCGTCATGGCGTCGAAGGGGTCCGTCAGCAGATACTGGATGATGTCCCATGCAAAGCCGACACTTCCGATAAAATGCAGCAAAGCGTCGCCAGGTGCGCGGCTGATAACCAGAAGCTCTCCTGATTCCGTCGCCGCAAGCAGAATAGCGTAGGCATGACGGTCCAGATTAAGTGTCGTTAGACGAATCTCTCGAAGTTCGCTCATCCATGCGCGATCGGCGGTTAGCGCCCTGATCCGAGGATCAGAACCAAGGCCGGTCGAGAAGACGGCTTGTCCTTCGCTGTTGAGGAAAGCCACGCCTGCAATCTGTGTTTCTGTCAGCATTTTCTTGTGTCCGCGTCGAGGACACCTCAACATGACCTTGTGTTGGATGCAAGGACATCGATTGCCGCTGAAATACACTTCGTACTCCGGACACCTGCTTCGATGTCCATGAAACCTCGCGATTTGCACCGGTGAGCCCGGCGGCGGCAGCTGGCACGCAAGTTGCGTATCCTAAACCAAGCATCGCGATGTGATGCGACACCTGATGAGATCGACATGCGACCATTCCTCACGCTTCATTCCCCAGCAGATGCGCGGCGCTATTACCAGCAGGGGCTCTGGAGGGACGAAACCCTCTACGGCCTTCTCAGCAAACATGCCGATGAGCGTCCCGGCGATATTGCCCTTCAGGATGGGCGTCGTTCGGTCACGTGGTCCGAGTTGCGCGAGTGGGTGAACGGCGTTGCCGGTAACCTGCGCGAATTCGGCCTCACCGGGGGAGATCGCGTTTCGATATGGATGTCCAATCGCGTCGAAGCGATTGTGATGTTCCTTGCTTGTGCGCGGGAAGGAATCGCCTGCAATCCCTCGCTTCATAAGACCTTTACCTGCGCCGAGATCGTTGAGTTGCTGTCGTCGCTTTCGGCGCGCGCGCTGCTGACCGAGGCAGGTTGGGGTGCGGACCGTTCACGCGTCGATCTCGATGCAATGCTGGTGAAGCTGCCGCACCTGAAGATGGTGTATACGCCGGAAACCTTGCCTGGCCCCGCCATCAATGCCGCGCCACCATGCAACGATCCGGATAAGATCGTGTATCTGGCGTTCACCTCGGGAACCACCGGTTCGCCGAAGTGCGTGATGCATTCGGACAACACGCTGCTTGCGAACGCGCGCGATCTGGCTGCCGACTGGCGGCATGGTCCGGAAACCGTGCTGCTGTCGCTGTCGCCGCTGTCGCATCACATCGCTTGGGTCGGAATCGCCCAATGGCTGGTCACCGGCGGACGTTTCGTCACCGACGATCCGCCGCCGCATATGAGCCGTATCGATTGGATACAAGCGACGAAAGCGACTTACGTTCTCGGCGTTCCGACGCACGCGATGGATGTTCTCGCCGAGCAGCGGAAGACGGGCCAGCGGCTTGGCGATGTCTCAGTCTTTTACATGGCCGGATCGCCGATTCCGCCTGTCACGGCCGCCGCCTTTCTCGACCAGGGGATCAAGCCGCAGAACATCTACGGAATGACCGAGAATTCGTCGCATCAATACACGCATCCGGACGACTCCGCCGATGTCATCGTCCAGACCTGCGGTCGTGGCGGGCGGGCCTATGAGGTGAAGTTGTTCGACCCGGCGGATTCCGACAAGGAGGTGAAGCCCGGTGAGGTTGGGCAGATCGCAGGTCGTGGCGCCGCGCTGATGCTGGGATATTTCGACAATCAGAGCGCCACCGAATCAAGCTTCAACAAGGACGGTTGGTTCCTGTCTGGCGATCTCGGCATTCTGGATCAAGCAGGAAACCTGCGCATCGAAGGCCGCTTGAAGGACCTGATCATCCGCGGCGGTCACAACATCTATCCGTCCCATATCGAAGCCGCGGCGGTGCGTCACAAGGATGTCGGGCGGGTTGCTGCGTTTCCGGTGCCCGATGATCGTCTGGGCGAACGCGTTTGTATCGCGGTGTCCGGAACGATCGAGCCCGATGAGCTGCTGCGGCACCTGCGTGAGCAAGGAATCTCGAAATACGACTTGCCGGAGTACTTCGCCCGGGTGGACGAATTTCCGCTCACGGCAAGCGGGAAAATTCTCAAGCGTGAGTTGACGCTGTGGGTGCGTCGCGGAGAGCTGGTGCCATCGCCAATTCGCGGGCCCGTCGCGGCTGCGAGTTAGTGGCGGCGCAAATGACTCGGTTGCCCTTGAAAGATACGCTTGTTCTGGATTTCAGCACTCTGCTGCCGGGGCCGTTCGCCACTTTGATGCTGGCAGAGGCAGGCGCGACGGTGATCAAGATCGAGCGGGCCGTAAGCGGCGACGAAATGCGCGGCTACGAACCTAAACTCGGCGCCGACAGCACGAATTTCCAGCTTCTGAATGTCGGCAAGGACAGCATTGTCGTCGATCTGAAGGCAGGGGATGCGTTCGAGCGATTGGAGCCGTTAGTGGCGCGGGCCGATGTCGTCGTTGAACAGTTTCGTCCCGGCGTCATGGACCGCCTGGGGCTCGGATACGAAGCCTTGCGCAAAATCAATCCCAAACTGATCTATTGTGCGATTACCGGGTGGGGACAGAGCGGCCCGAAATCGGCCGTCGCCGCGCATGATCTCAACTACTTGGCGGATGCCGGTCTGCTTGGCCTCAGTCGTGGCAGCGATGGCGCGCCGGTGGTGCCGCCGGTGCTGGTCGCCGATCTCGCAGGCGGCGCGTACCCGGCAGTGGTCAACATTCTTCTTGCTCTTCTTCACCGCGACCGAACTGGAGAGGGCGCCTATCTCGATATCGCGATGGGAGAGAATCTCCTGCCGCTAGCCTATTGGGGGCTTGGAAACGGTTTCGTTGCCGGGCAATGGCCGCGCGGCGGTGACGCGCTGGTGACTGGCGGCAGTCCACGCTATCAGATCTACCGCACGTCGGATGGTCGCTACCTTGCCGCCGCGCCGATCGAGGATCGCTTCTGGCATAATTTCTGCGAGTTGATCGAGCTTGCGCCAGCGCAGCGCGATCCCAAGGCCGATCCCGGTGAAGCGACACGCGCGGTCGCTGACATCATCGCGGAGCGCTCCGCCGAAGTATGGATGGAAACCTTCAAGGGGCACGATGTCTGTTGCTCCATCGTTGCCAGTTTGCAGGAGGCCGTTGCCGATCCGCATTTCGCCGCGCGCGGCGTTTTCTCGCGGAAAATCGAAGTCGAGGGAGCGTCTGTGCCTGCGCTGCCAACTGCGGTAGCTGCGTGTTTTCGCAGCCAAACCGCGCCGTCCGCGCCGCGACTTGGTGCGCAAACGGATGCCTGGCTGAACAAGGGTGCGGTCTGATGCGAGCGTATCATGTCGTCGAGTTCGGCGCGCCGTCCGCCTTGCAGTTGAAGCAGGTCAACGATCTCGTACCGGGGGAAGGCCAGATCGTCGTCGATGTTGCGGCGGCGGGTATCAATTTCCCCGATGTGCTGGTTGTGTCCGGGCGTTACCAGATCTTGCCTCCGCGTCCATTCGTGCCCGGTAAGGAATTGGCCGGCACCGTGCGCACAGTGGGTGCAGGCGTCTCCGGCTTTACGCCCGGAGATCGGGTGCTGGGCCAGCTCGAGCACGGCGCGTTCGCCGAGCAGGCCGTTGTGAATGCCGCGGACGCGTTTCATTTGCCCGATGGGCTGGGATTTGCAGACGCGACCGCGCTGGGGCTGGTCTATCAGACAGCCTACTTCGCGTTGATTGACCGCGCGGGCCTCCGTCCCGGTGAGACTGTGCTTATCGGCGGCGCAGCCGGCGGCGTCGGGATCGCGTCGATGCAGTTGGCGAAGGCGTTCGGCGCGCGCGTCCTGGCCGCCGTCCGAAAGCCGGATCAGGTCGAATTCGTTCGCGCGCATGGCGCCGATGCGGTGATCGATGTTGGTGGTGTAAATCTGCGTGACGATCTGCGCGCGCAGGTTCTGGCGGCGACAGACGGCCGCGGCGTCGATGTAATCGTCGATCCGGTTGGCAGCGAGTTTTTCAGCGCAGGCCTGCGCGCGTTGGCTTGGTGCGGGCGGCTGGTCGTGGTCGGCTTTGCCGGCGGCGACATTCCTTCCGTCAAAGCCAACTATCTCCTGGTGAAGAACATCAGCGTCAGCGGGCTTCAGTGGAGCGATTATCGCGAGCGGTTGCCGGAACGGATGGCCGAGGCGCAGGCGAATATCTTCCGGCTTTGGCGTAGCGGCGCGGTGCGTCCTCCCGTCACGCAAACGTTCACATTGGAACAACTCCCTGCGGCGCTCGAACTCATTGAGAAGGGACGCATTCGGGGTAAGGCCGCGATCATTGTCAGGGACGTCCAATAGATGGCTGCGCAATCCCAAACGCGTCCTTCGAATGCTGCGCAATCGGCGCTGCCGTGCGATGCGTTGCCGTTGAAGACGCCCGGCGCCGGGTTTCAGTTGCTGGCCGGCGTTCGGGTGGTCGATCTCACCACGTCGGTGGCTGGTCCCTCCGGCACCATGTTGCTGGCTGACATGGGCGCCGAGGTCATCAAGATCGAGCGTCCATCGGGTGGGGACGATGCCCGTTCGTGGGGCCCACCGTTCCTTGCTGGTGAATCGCTGTGGTTCGCGGCGGTGAACCGCAGCAAGAAAAGCGTCGCGCTGGATTTTTCCGACGCGGCGGGCCTGAAGCTGCTCTACGATCTGATCCGGCAAGCCGATATGGTTTTCGTCAACCTGCCGCCGCGCGTCGCCCGCAAGCTGAAGGTCGATGCGGACATGCTGCGGCAGGTGCGTCCGGATCTCATCTACGTATCGATCACTGGATTCGGCCTGACCGGCGAGCGCGCCGACTGGACCTGCTACGACCTGATCGCCGAAGGCTATTCCGGGATCATGGATGTGACGGGCGCCGCCGGCGGTGATGCTCAGAAAGTCGGCGCGCCCGCCGCAGATATGCTTGCCGGTCAGGATGCCGCGTTTGCCGCCGTCGCCGCGCTGTATCATCGCCAGGCGACCGGCAAGGGCCATGTGATCGATGTCGCCCTGGTCGATTCGATGACGCGGCTCCTGTCTTGCCGTCTCATGTCATATCTTGGCTCGGGTGAATTGCCGACACGCTCCGGCGGCACCGACAGCGTGATTGCGATCTATCAAGCGTTCGAGACCGCTGATGATCCGATCGTGCTGGCGCTCGGCAACGATAACCTATGGCAGCGTTTCTGGGCGGCCGTCGGCGATCCGGATTATGCCGAAACGCCCGATCTCCAGAGCAACGAGGCGCGTCGTCAGCACCGCTCGGAAATCGTCGAACGTATTGCAAGGCTGTTGCGTGGCAAACCGCGAAGCCATTGGCTTGAGGTGCTGCGCGAAGCGCGGGTTCCCGTGGGCCCGATCAACAATCTCCAGCAAGTTGTAGCCGATGACGCGATGCTGGCGCGGGGAATGTTCTATCGGCTCGCATCCGCCGACGGACGCATCGTGCCGCAGGTCGGATGCGGCATCGTTGTCGACGGCGAACCGGGACTGGCGCGCAGCGCGCCACCCAGGCTTGGTGAACATACCGACGAAGTGTTCACCGATTGGCTCGGGATAAGCCACGGCGACCGTCACGAACCTATTGATCGAAATTCACACGAGAGGACATGACATGAGCTTTAATACGATCATCTACGAAGAGGATGGTCCGATCGGCACCATCACCCTGAACCGGCCCGACGACGGCAATATGTTCACGGTGGAGATGTGTCATGAAATTCGTGATTGCATCAACGCGATCCGGCGCGAGACGCGCACACGCGTGATCGTCATCACCGGTGCGGGCGAGAAGTTCTTCTGCATCGGCGGTCGCAAGGAGGGCATGGAAAAAACGCCGCTCTATGCGGGCGTTCTGCCGACCCTCGAAATGTATGAGTCGATCGATCGCCTGCAAAAGCCGGTGATTGCCAGCGTTAACGGCTATGCGGTCGGCGGTGGCCATGTGCTGCATGTCGTGTGCGATCTCACGATCGCCAAGGAAAGCGCGGTGTTTCGGCAGGTCGGCCCGATGATGGGGTCGTTCGATGCGGGTTACGGTACGTGGTATCTCGAGGACCTGATCGGCAAGAAGCGCGCCAAGGAGATGTGGTACCGCAATCCCAAGATATCGTCACATGAAGCGCTGGAGATGGGACTGATCAACAAGGTTGTCCCCGATGATAAGCTGAAGGAAGAGACACGGAAGTTTGCACTTGAGGTCGCAGATCGTGGCCCGTTCGCGCTCGCTTCGATCAAGGCCGCATTCAATGCGCGCCATGGCGGTGTTTCGGGTCTCGCGCGCGTTGCGCACGATCTCTTGCTGCGGCCCTATCTGGACACGGACGAAAGCCACGAACTGTCCGCGTCCTTTGCCGCCAAGCGCAAGCCGGATACCTCCAAGTTCGGGAAGTAGCGCCATGGTGGTCGAACTCTCCAAGGTCGACGACTACGCCTTGCTGCGGCTCAATCGGCCGGAGGCGCTGAATGCGCTGTCGTTCGCGATTCTGCGCGATATCGGCGCGGCGCTTGACGAGGTCGCGACCTGGAAGGTACGCGCCCTCGTCGTCACCGGCGCCGGTGAAAAAGCATTCTGCGCCGGTGCGGACATCAAGGAGTTGCGCGGCCGCCCGATGATCGAGTGCAAGCGTGGCGCCGAGTTCGGTCAGGCCGTGTTCGCCAGGCTGGAGCGGCTCCCATTCCCATCGGTTGCGGCGATCAATGGCTTTGCGTTCGGTGGCGGCCTCGAACTGGCACTGGCTTGCACCTTCCGCGTGGCGACGCCGAATGCGAAGCTTGGGCTGCCGGAAATCAAACTCGGCCTCATTCCCGGATATGGCGGAACGCAGCGTCTGCCGCGGTTGATCGGTGAAGCGCGAGCGATCGAGATGATTCTTCTCGGACGAACCGTAAGCGCCGAGGAAGCCGAGCGCATCGGCCTTGTTCATCGCGTCGTTTCAGGAGGTGCGGTGGATGGTGCCGTGTCACTCGTGCGTGAGTTTTCATCCTACAGCCTTCTCGCGCTTGGCTTCGCTCGCGATGCCGTGACGCGGGCGCTGGACGTTCCGATCCATGAGGGACTGAAGATCGAGGCCGATCTTTCGACGTTGGCGTTCGCCACGTCTGACGCTGCCGAAGGCATGGCGGCATTCTCCGATAAACGTAAGGCGATTTTCACCGATGAGTAAAGGACAGGTCATCGTCACCGGCGGAAGCCGGGGAATCGGGGACGCCATCGTGCGGGAGCTTGATCGGCGCGGCTTCGATGTCGTTGCGTTGTCGCGCAGCGGGCAGGCGTCCGCCGGTCTCGGGATGGTCTGCGATATGACCGACGAGCGCTCGATCGCCGAGGCGATCGCCAATATTGGTACGCAAGGTCCGATTATCGGCCTCGTCAACAACGCCGGTGCGCACGAGGCAAAGCCGAGCGCTGAACTTTCGCTGGCGGAGTTCGAAACCTCGATGCGTCTGAATACATCGGCGGTTCTGGTGACCAGTCGCGAGGTTTATCCCTATCTGCGGCAATCGGGCGACGGATTGATCGTCAACATCGGATCGTTCTTCGATCGATTAGCGGTGGCTGGCAATCTCGCTTACTGCGCATCCAAGGCCGCGGTCGGCGCCATCACGCGGTGTCTTGCATCCGAATGGGCGCGAGACGGCATCCGCGTTCTTGATGTGGCACCGGGCTATATCGAAACCGATCTTAATCGCGACTTTCTCGCCAGCGAGAAAACCCGGAACTGGCTCAAGCGTCGCGTTCCGGTCGGCCGCGCGGGCCAGACGGAAGAAGTCGCTCGTCTGGTCGGGACGCTATTCTCCGAGAACATCGCCTTTCTTACGGGCGAAACGATCTACATCGACGGCGGGCAGGGGGCCAACCTCTGATGAAGGTATTCGAGGCGCTGGAGCAGGAACGGAGTTGGAGCGAGGACGAGCGGCTTCTGCTCGATCAGGTCGATCGGCTGGCAGCCGAGGTTATTGCGCCCAATGCCGCCAGGATCGACGAAACCGGTGCGTTTCCGTGGGATAATGTCGAGGCCATCAACCGACTTGGCCTCAATGCGATCTTCGTTCCGGAAGCCTATGGCGGCGCCCCGATGTCGTTTCGAGTGTATCTCGCCGTCGTTCGCCGCATCGCCGAGGCCTGTGCGTCCACCGGAATCATCTACGCCACCAATTTCCATGCGATGAAGCCGTTGATCGAGTTCGGTTCGGAGGAGCAGAAGGCGCGACTTCTGCCGTGCATCGCCGAAGGCGGATTGGCGGCGCTGGCGATCACGGAGGAAAGTGCGGGATCCGACGCCACCGGGATGAAGACCCGCTTTCAGCCGGACGGCGACGAGATCGTAATCGATGGCGCGAAGATATTTATCACGAACGGCGATGTCGCCGATCGTATTCTCCTGTTCGGAAAACACACCGGGATCGACGATCCGCGTCGGGCGATTTCCGTCCTCGTCGTCGAGAAAGGCACGCCCGGGCTGGATGTGGTCGGCCTCGAGAAGAAGATGGGGCATCGCGGCTCGTCGACGGCGGCGTTGCGTTTCGACGGTTGCCGTGTGCCGGCCGCAAACCTGATCGGCCGGCCGGGCGAAGGCCTTTCCATTCTGCTCGCGTCGCTCAATCGCTCGCGCCCGAGTATTGCTGCGCATGCCATCGGTATCGGAACGGCGGCGTTCAAGGACATGACGTCGTACATGAACGAACGCAAGCAGTCCGGCCGACGCATCATCGACTTCCAGGCCAACCAGTTTCTGTTGGCGGATCTCGCCACCGATCTCGCGATGGCCGAACTCTGGCTCGATCATCTCGCCGGCCGGATCGATGCCGGCGCACAGGATTTTGGCATCGAGGCATCGATGGCCAAGATGCGCGCGTCCGATATCGCCAACCGTATCGTCACAGAGGCCGTGCAGATGCACGGCGGCTACGGCTATTGCAGCGACTTTCGGGTGGAGCGGTTGATGCGCGACGCCAAGATCACCCAGATCTGGGAAGGAACCAATCAGGTCCATCGTCAACTCATCGGACGGAGCTTCGCAACCAAATGACAAAAGCGATCAAAACTGTCGGCGTCTGCGGCGCGGGCGGCACCATGGGCGCTGGTATTGCGCTGGTGGCGGCGCGCGCCGGGTTCAGGGCCATCTCCTTCGACATGTCGGAAGGCGCGCTCGATAAGGCCGCGAAGCAATCGGCCGATTTTCTCGACAAGTCGGTCGCACGCGGCAAGTTGAGCGGCGACAAGCGCGACGCGATTATCGCCGCGATGTCGCGCACCACCAGTATCGATGGACTTCGCGACTGCGACTTGGTGATCGAGGCGGTGTTCGAGGATCTCTCGACCAAGCGTGACCTGCTTGGACGGCTTGACGGCGCGTGCGCCGAAGACACGATCTTCGCATCGAACACGTCGACGCTGTCGATCACTGAGATCGCGTCGGGCTCAAAGCATCCAGAGCGCGTGGTCGGGATGCATTTCTGTCTGCCGGCGCAATTGATGAAGCTGATCGAGGTGTCGCCGGGAATCCTGACATCGGAAGATACGTTCAGAACCGCGTGGCGATGGACCGAAGCCTGCGGTCAGATGCCGGTGAAGACGCAAGACAAACCGGGCTTCATCCTCAATGCGCTGCTTGTGCCGTTCAACAACGATGCCATCCGCGCGGTCGAGGCCGGCGTTGCCGAGGCCGCCGATATCGATCGCGCCATCAAGGTCGGTCTTGGCTACAAGATGGGTCCGCTGGAACTGCTCGACCTGATTGGTCTCGATACGCAGGTGCGCCTGTGCGAGGCATTCTATCCGATCACACTCGACCCACGCGCGGCAACGCCGCCGCTCTTGCGACGGATGGTTGCCGCCGGCCTTCTCGGGCGTAAATCCGGTCGCGGTTTCTTCGACTATCAAGGCAACGCGATGTTTGGAGCGTAGATATCATGAGCCATGCATTTGAGAAGATCGGAGAGAGCCGCTCGTTCCCGAACGGAGACGCTTTCCTGAACGGCGCGGTCAGCCGCGATCAAGCCGACATTGTGATCTACAGCGGCATGCGGTTCACGCCGGATTCGCGGAAAGCCGCAATTCTGATCGAACTTGGCGAGGAATGTCTCGGAGATCATATCAACGAGGATAACCCCGAGCATGCGAATGTGCTGGGGTTCGCGCGTTATCGCAACGGCGACGATCCGCCCTCGCGGCTGATCGAACTGGTTCGGCATTCAAAAACAAGTGAAGTCGCGATCGCGGCCGCGCGCGATCTCTTTGCGGTGGCGGAACTCGAGGTTTCTCTGTGCAACGATCAGTCCGGGCGTATCATCAATCGGCTTGTCGTTCCAAAATATAACGCGGCGCTGCGCTTCCTTGATGAAGGCTTAGCAACCCAGACCGATATGGATCTGACCTGCAAGTTGGGCCTCGGTTACCCGGACGGTCCGATCGAGCGCGTCGTTCGCGGTGGTCTCGCTCCATACTATCGCGTCAGCAGAGAACTGTTCGATGCGTTCGGCGCGCCAGCCTTTGCGCCGCCACGGCGGGCGCGGATCGCATTCAAGCAAGCGGCAATCAACTCTGAGCCGACCAAACGCTGACAGCAACTTCAAGAGAAGACAATCAGAACGAGGACTGCCATGAACTATAGTGACTTCCAGCATTTGAAATTCGACCTCAAGCCCGACGGCGTTCTGCTCATGACCCTCAATCGACCTGAGGTCATGAATGCGACCAACGGCCGGTTGCATTGGGAATTGACAAAAATCTGGGACGTGATGAATCACGATCCAAAGGTGCGGGTCATCGTGGTCACCGGCGCGGGCGATCGTGCATTCTCGGCGGGCGGCGATCTGTCATGGATATCCGAAACCGCCGGCAACCCGGATCGGGTCGCCGAAAATCTAAAGGAAGCCGGCGATATCGTCTTCAATATGCTCGCATGCGAAAAGCCGATCATTTCGGCGATCAACGGCGTGGCCGTGGGAGCGGGACTTGCCGTCGCCTTGATGGCAGATATCAGCATTATGGCGGAGGAAGCCAAGATCACCGACGGTCACGTCCGGATCGGCGTATCGGCGGGCGATCACGCCGTTATCTCGTGGCCGCTGCTCTGTGGGATGGCGAAGGCAAAGTATTACCTGATGACCGCGGAGTTCGTTGACGGCAAGGAAGCGGAACGGATCGGGCTCGTGAGCCTGTGCGTGCCGCGTGCGCAGTTGCTCGATAAAGCGATAGCTGTTGCAAATAAACTGGCAAATGGAAGTCAGCATGCGATCCGCTATACAAAGCGATCGTTGAACAATTGGATGCGTGCGTCTCAGCCCGCCTTCGACGCGTCGCTGGCGCTCGAAATGCTGTGCTTTATGGGTAACGATATCAAGGAAGGCCTGGCCGCCGTTAAGGAAAAGCGTGAGCCCCGTTTCCCCTCGGCGGTGGGTGCGCCAGTTCCATAGGCTAGCGGAACGCGGGGGTTGATCAGGGTTTTCACTGCCGATCAACCCCGCAGGATCAGCCATGATTCATTTCGGACAGTCGTTTGTAGAGATAAGATCGTGAAATCCCGAGGCTTTCGGCCGCACGTTTCTTGTTGCCGTTGAATCGTGTCAACGCGTCCCGGATTCCCCGGTTCTCGACTTCGTCAAGCGTAGGCAAGTCAGCGTCGGGAGAGTCCGTGGCGGGAGTATGTGTTGCGTTGGATTTGTCTTGCTGCGAAATGGTCATCGTCTCCGTCAGATCCCGCGCGGTGATCGTGCTGCCGTTGCAGAAAACGAATGAGCGCTCGATTTCGTGTTGGAGCTGACGGATATTACCGAGCCACGGTCGATCCATCAGGATTGACAGGGCTTCGTTCTCAATCCTCGGCACCGGCCTGGCGTGACGGTAAGCAATGTTTTCAAGGAATTTCGACGCCAGGAGGGGAATGTCTTCCAGCCGCTCGCGAAGCGCGGGCAGTTGAATGACGATCGGTGAAATTCTGTAAAATAGGTCGAGCCGAAATTTCCCATCCTCGACGAGGGATTGCAGGTCGCGATTCGTGGCGGAGACCAATCGGAAATTCAGTTGACGGGCCTTGTCGCCGCCAACGCGTTCGACAATGCGATCTTGCAATACGCGGAGCAGCTTGGCCTGCACCTCGAGCGGCATATCTCCAATTTCGTCGAGAAAGATGGTGCCGTCGTCCGCCTGCTCGAATTTTCCCTTGCGGCCGCGCTTATCCGCGCCGGTGAATGCTCCCGGTTCGTAGCCGAACAATTCCGTTTCAACGAGTGTCGGAGGCATCGCCGCGGCGTTGACGGCGACCATCGGGCCATCTCGTCGCGGACTCAAGCGATGGAGGGCGTGAGCGACCAATTCCTTCCCTGTCCCGCTTTCTCCCCGAATGAGCACTGGAATTTCAAGCGGCGCCACCTTGATGATCTCGGCCCGAAGCCGTTGGACGGCGGCACTTTCCCCGATGATGCTGTCGAGGCCGTACTTTTGGGATTTGAGGCTTTCGGTTTCCCGTTTGTAGAACGCAACCTGTCCTTCAAGAGCGCGGATTCGCGCATTGAGAATGGCGAGTTGTTCGGGCCCTTTGAACATTGCCCGGCCGTAGGCTCCAAGTATCTTGCCGTTACGCCGGATCGGAATACGGGACACAATGCGATCTGAGTCGGGCATGGTGCCGACTTCGGCCTTGCCGTTCTTCACCACTTCGGGAAGTCGCGTGCCTTCGACAATGTCCTCGACCGGTCTTGCCCGGGCTTCGCCCGCCTTGAGGCCGAAGTATTTTTCGTGAATGGGCGACATGTAGGAAATACGCGCGGCCTCGTCGACGATGATCATCCCTTCGAATGGGTTGGTCAGGAGTTGCTCCAGCATGTCCCAGGCGAAATCGACGCTCGTCAGGAAATTGATGATTGCCTCTCCGGGCGGATCGCTCACGATGATGACGTCGCAATCGGCCATCGGAATCACGATGACGACATAGGAATGACGGTCGAGCGTAAGCTGGTTGACCCGGCGAAGGCGGGCTTCGCGGATCCAGACGGGATCGAGCGCCAGGGCCTTCAGTCGCGGGTCATTCGCGATGCCGGATGTGAAAATCACTCTCGCTCCGCCGTCCGACAGCAACAGCCCGTGAAAATCCGGAAACCGGTGTTCGGGCATATCGTCCCTTCTTTGTTCTTAGAAATTGTATCTACTGAGGACAGTTAAGCATGAGGCATCGGCTGGGCTCAAGCAGTTGAGCCACTCAGTGTGCGCAGAGGAGACAGCACATATTGCGTGCTCCCGTCCGGCGTCTGATCGCGCGCGTTAGGCCTTCCACGCGCCGGCGGTTCTAAAATCGCCGATCGTTGCGGGATCGAGCCAATCGGCAAGCGCGTCCTCTGCGGTGTTTGTTGTGGCGGGCGCGCGTGGTGCCTCTGGGATGCTGCGACTGAAGCGCGGCGCGGGAGCGGGCTGCGCAACGCCGTCGATGTCGAAAAATGCATGACGTGCCGAAAGATGAGGATCGTTACGTGCCTCGTCGAGAGAATTGACGACGGTAACGCAGCAATCCGTGCCGTCGAATTCGCTCTGCCAAGCGTCCGCAGTTCGGGTTGAGAATTTCTCCGCGAGGGTGTTTCGCAAAGCGCTCCAATTGGAGCGCTTCTGCTTCAGCGCCACCAGGGGATCGAGGCCAAGCCTTGAGGCCAGCTGTTTGAAGAATTTGTCCTCGATCGCGCCGATGGCGATCCAGCGTCCATCGGCGCAGGAATAGACGTCATAGAATGGCGCGCCGCTGTCGAGAAGATTTGTCCCGCGTTTGCCGCTGGAGAGGCCCGCGGCGACCATACCAATGTGGCTCCCCAGCAAGGACAATACTCCGTCAACGATGGCCGCGTCGACCACTTGGCCACGCCCCGACGACTGACGTTCCCACAGCGCGCTGAGCACGCCGAGCGCCAGATAAAGCGACCCACCGCCGTAGTCGCCAAGCAGGTTGATCGGCGGCGTCGGCGGCGCGTCATTCCGGCCGATCGCATCCAGCGCGCCAGTCAACGCGATGTAGTTGATATCGTGACCCGCGGTTGCTGATAGCGGGCCGGTTTGCCCCCAGCCTGTCATGCGGCCGTAGACCAGCGCGGGATTTCGCGCAAAGCAGTCGTCGGGGCCGAGGCCCAACCGCTCCATGACGCCCGGCCGGAAACCCTCGATCAGAACGTCGGCCTTGTCGATTAGCTTCCGGACCAATCTGACGGCCTGTGGGCTCTTGAGGTCGACCTTGAGAGCCTTGCGCCCGCGATTGGCGATTTGAAATTTTCGCGGGCGCTCGATGCCAATCTTGGCATCCTCTTCTCTATCGAGGCGCAAGACATTGGCGCCAAGATCTGCCAGCAGCATCGCGCAAAAGGGCGCGGGACCGATTGCGGGAAATTCGATCACGTTCAAACCTTGCAGCGGTCCCATGCGGTCTCCGATCAGTCGAATTTCTGCGAAGGTTAGAGCAGAACGCTACTTTCATAGAGCGATTTGATCTCTCTCTCCGTTCGTCCGAGAGAGGATACGATCGCGTGGGAATGTTCGCCCAAGCGGGGGACCATGCCGTTCGTTGGAATTTCATGCGGACCGGGGCAGCCGGGTATCGCGGCAACTGGAAGCGACCCCAGTCCGGCGAAATCCACGATCTGATAGGCATCGACTGCCTTGACGTGGTCGTCCGCGAGCCAATCGGCATAGGTGTTGATCGTGCTTGCCATTACGCCGCGCGCCAGCATCAGCTTGACCCAGGCGTCGGTGGTTCGCTCGCGCAGCTTTTGTTGAAGCACGTCGTTCATCGTCTTGCGGTTGGCATTGCGCAGATCGATTGAGCCGAAGCGCGGATCGGCTGCGAGCTCCGAGCATCCGAGCACGTCGCACAGCGTCTCGAAATTGCGCGCCCGCATCGCGCTGAGAAGAATGTGCCCATCGGACGTCTCGTAGACACCGGAAGGTGAGTACAACGGTCCTGGCGTCGGTCCTTCCGCGACGGACTCCATCAGCTTGGCGGCCTGCATGGCGGCGGCACTCTGCATCAAACTGATGTCGATGAAGGCGCCTTCGCCAAAACGCACCTTGCGCATCAAAGCCGCGCTGATCGCCTGAAAGCCATAAAGACCCGTCACCGTATCGATGACCACCATGCCCTGCCGGTGCGGTTTGTCCGCCGATCCATTCATGATCATCATGCCGGAGAACGCTTGAATGACGCCGTCGACAGTAGGGCGCTCGCGATTGGGGCCGCTCTGTCCATAACCGGACACGGACACGTAGATGACATTGGGATTGCTTTTCGTCGCGGTGGCATAGTCGAGACCGAGCCGGGCCGCCACGCCGGGCCGAAAACTTTCGATTACGACATCCGCGGTAGCCATCAGGTCGCCCGCGATCTTGCGCCCCTCGGATTTCGCCAAATCGATGCCGATCGAACGCTTGCCGCGGTTGAACGCTGCGAAATGAATAGTGTTGTCCTCAAGGGTGCGGCCGAGCACGCGGCCCCAGTCGCCCTCCGGAGGCTCGATCTTGATCACGTCGGCGCCGTGCAACGCCAAGAGCATTGCGGCATGTGGCCCGGCCACGCCCTGACTGGCATCGATAACCCTGAATCCCTCGAACGCTCTTCGCATGTGCGATAATTCTCCCTGAATCTGAACCGCGATGTTCCGCGATCTTGCATTTCTTGTGCCGACGCAGCAGGCGCGGTTCGTGAAGGACTGTCGTCGATAGTTGTCCACGAGGAAAACATTTGGCCGAGAAACTGTTGCAGGTAACGACACCAGCTTCCGGAAATGAAGCGAACGAACCCCGCTTAGGGAGAAGTTCGGCTTGGCACGAGCCTTGCGAAGGCGTGTCGAAGAATGCGTAATCAGAGGGAAGAATCGACGATGAAATCATACAACCATTTGGTGTTGAGCCTGTTGTTGCTGGCGGGTGTAACCCAGGCCGATGCCCAGGAATTGCATGGCGTCACCGCCACCGAAATCAAGATCGGTCAATCCATGCCCTATAGTGGGCCGGGTTCGCATTACTCCACCATAGCGAGGGCGAACGAAGCCTATTTCCAGATGATCAACGATGCCGGCGGCATCAACGGTCGCAAGATCAAGCTGATCAGCCTTGACGACGCCTATAGTCCTCCGAAAACCTTTGAGCAGACACGTAAGTTGGTGGAGCAGGAGGATGTGCTGCTGATTTTCGATACGCTGGGAACGGCGACGAATGCAGCGATCCAAAAATATCTGAACACCAAGAAAGTGCCGCAACTCTTTCCGACAACGGGCGCGACCCGCTTTGCGGATCCCAAGAACTTCCCATGGACCATGGGCTGGCAACCGAACTACCAGCTCGAAGGCCATGCTTTCGGCTCCTACATTCTGGAAAATCATCCGAATGCAAAAATCGCCATTCTATATCAGAACGACGATCTCGGGCGCGACTATATCAAGGGTCTACGCGATCGGTTGGGAGCGAAGGCCAATTCCCTGATCGTCAAAGAGTTGAGCTACAGTATCTCTGACCCAACCATCGATTCTCAGGTCGTGACACTGCAATCGACTGGCGCCGACGTCTTCATGAATTTCTCGACGACAAAGTTCGCCGCGCAGGCCATGCGGAAGGCGCACGAACTCGGCTGGAAGCCGGTGCAGATGCTGGCGACAGTATCGGCGTCCGCCGCCGTCCTGAAGACGGTGGGCGCGGAAGCCAGCACTGGCGTTCTTGCCTTGCACTATCTGAAGGATCCGGCCGACCCGCATCTGGCCGACGATCCCGCCTTCAAGGAATGGCTCGCATGGATGAAGAAGTATTATCCATCGGGCGACGTGACCGATGAGTTCAACGTCCTTGGGTATTCGAATGCCCAGACCCTGGTGCAGGTCCTCAAGCAGTGCGGCAACGATTTCTCACGGGAGAATGTGATGAGACAGGCGCAAAGCCTGAACATGCAGCTTCCGATGGTTTTACCGGGAATCCCGCTCAAGACGAGCGCAACCGAATATGCTCCGATGAAAAATCTACAGATGGCGCGTTTCAACGGCAACGGATGGGATCACGTCGGACACGTGATCTCCGGTGAGTAGCGATAGCGCTTCAATTCCCTGAAACTGCGGTAAGGGAGAGCCAGGAGTCGCGCTGGCTCTCCCTCTTGTTTTCAGGTGCTCGAACCGGATCTGCTATTTGCGGTTGGATGATGCGATGAAATCCGCGTCGCGGCGGTCCACTGCCGCGCTCAGCCCTTCCTTGAATTCGCAACTCGACATCGCCAGCGCCTGACCAAGTCCTTCGAAGGCAAACATGTCGTGGAGGCCCGTCTCGAAGCTGCGTGCCATCAGCAGTTTCGCAAGCCCCATGACCTCGGAAGGTCCCTTGGCCAACCTATGGGCCTCGGCGAGCGCCTGCTCCTTCAATGTGTCGTTGGCGCACACCCTGGTCACAAGCCCCTGTGCGAACGCTTCCTGAGCGGTCCAGGTCTGGTTGCCGAACAGAAACGCCTTGGCACGCGCCATGCCGATCAGGCGTGGCAGATGATACATGATACCGATATCGGGAACGGCGCCGAGGCGGAAGAACGCCGCCATGAACTTCGCGTCTTCTGCGGCAAGCAGGATGTCGCCGCAGAGCGCGAGTCCCATTCCGCCGCCGGCAGCGTGGCCGTTGACGGCAACGACCAGTGGCTTCTCCAGCGTGATCAGCGGAATGAGCCAGTCCTTCAACGCGGAGAAGCGGCGATGCACCGACCAGGGATCGGATGCGACCTCCAGCATCTTGAAATCGCCGCCGGCGCAGAAGCTGGGACCGTTCGCGGCGAGCAGCACCGCGCGTACACGGCGATCCTTTGAGGCCTGCTTGATTGCCTCGCCCAATTCATCCCGAAGTTCCGAAGTCAGTGAGTTTCGTGTCTTCGGGTTATTGAGCGTAACGATGAGGACGGCACCGTCGCGCTCGAGTTCGATCTGTTGGCTTGCCATGCGTTTGCCTTTTGTTTTGAGAACCGGAGGAAGAAGGAGCAAGCAACGTGCCGCGCGTACGAAGCAGGCTTCCCTAGAGGATTGCCACGCAAGAGCACGGTTGGGTGTCCGTACTGACGACACCGCAGTGCTGTCGTGTGTCTTGCGCGAATACTCTTAGGACGACAAAGGCGTTCAAAAGCGCGTCGTCGTGCGAATTGAAACGTTGGCACGGCTTTTGCTGTCTAGCTCGTGTAATGCGGCGTCGCAATCAGGCTAGCCGCGCACGGGAAACGTTCGTTGTCGCAGGATATCGTCCAATTCGAAAGGCGAGGCCGCATCGCGGTGGTCACGCTCAATCGGCCGCAGCAGCGTAATGCACTTTCTATCGAGATGCGCGCTGAACTGGCCCACCAGCTTGATAAGGTCGATGATTCCATCAGCGTGGTGGTGATCCGGGCCGCGGGAACAGCGTTCTGCGCCGGCGCTGACCTCGGCGATGTGCCTGACAATCCGATGGGGTGGCGCGACCGCATTCTCACCGCCCAGGCTCATCACCTCCGCCTCGTCAACATGAAGCAGATCGTCATCGCGTCGGTTCAGGGCGCGGCGTTCGGCGGCGGCGCGTCGCTGGCGCTGGCGGCGGACATTCTTGTGCTCGGCGAGAACGCACGCCTTGGATTTCCATTCGTGCATCTCGGTGTCGTTCCGGATGGGGGCGCCAGTTTTCTTTTGCAGGCGAAGGCAGGCCCGGCCGTCGCGCTCGATGTGCTGCTGACCGGCGGGGCCATCGCGGCCGGCGAGGCGCGTGCGTTGGGATTAACTCGGCGCGTGGTCACTGACGACCAATTGGAGCAGGAAACGATGAAGCTCGCGGAGAGCATCGCGACGCTGCCGTTCGAGGCGCTGCAACTGACCAAGTCGCTATGCGCGCAGTCGTGGGCGGACCGGATGGCTGGTTCATTGCGGCAGGAGGCGGATTCCTTCGGCCTGGCCACGGCTTCCGAAAGTCACAAGGCGGCGCTTGCCGCTGCAAAGTTCAAACACGATAAGGCAAAATAGAATGTATGCGTCAGACTTGCTGAGAGATCGTGTCGCGCTCGTGACTGGCGGGGGCAGCGGTATTGGCCTTTCCATCGTCGAGCAGTATTTGGCGCTCGGCGCCAAGGTCGCGATGGTTAGCCGAAATCCGGATAGGCTTGCGGGAGCGATATCCGCGCTGAAAGAGCGCGGCTTTTCCGATGTCATGGGTGTTCCGGCTGACGTCCGGAACTACGAGCATGTTTCCGAAGCCGTGCGTTCTGTGGTCCATCGGTTCGGATCGCTCGATATCCTTGTGAACAATGCGGCCGGAAATTTTTTCTGCCCGACCGCTGCGATGTCATCCAATGCATGGAAGACAGTCGTCGATATCGATCTGAACGGGACATTCCATGGCTGCCGCGCGGCGTATGAGCATCTCGATGCGTCGAGTGTCGGCGGCTGCATCATCAACATCATCACGATGCAGGCGTTGTCGGGATGGCCAGGCGCAGCGCATGCAGCGGCCGCCAAGGCAGGTATCTTGTCGCTGACGCGAACGCTGGCCGTCGAATGGGGGCCGGACAACATCCGTGTGAACGCAATTTCCCCCGGTCCGATCGGCGACACCGAAGGAGCACGTCGAATTTACGAAGAGCGTGGACGCGCCGACCAGGAGCGAAGCCGCGTTGCATTGGGCCGATTTGGCAAGAAGCAGGAAGTGGCGAACGCCGCAGCGTTCCTTGCATCCGATCTCGCCAGTTTCGTCACCGGCGAAAATATGATCGTCGACGGTGGCCGTTGGCTCAAATACGTCTCCGAAAATAGCACTGGAGCAGAGCATTGACCAAAGAACTTCCTATTCCTGTTACGAATGCGGACTCGGCGGCTTATTGGCAAGCGGCCAAGAACAACAAGTTGCTTCTGCGCCGATGCAAAGCCTGCGGCGAAGTGCACTTCATGCCGCGCTATCTGTGCCCGGTCTGCTGGTCAGACGACTTGGAGTGGTTCGAAGCGAAGGGCAAAGGCAAGGTTCATAGTTTCTCGATCATTCGACGTGCCTCATTGGCGGCTTATGCAGCACGAGCTCCTTATGTCGTGGCGCTGATCGATCTCGACGAGGGACCGCGCATGATGAGCAACATCGTCGGCTCCGATGCGCTCGATGTGGCGATCGGAGATTCGGTCGCTGTCGAATTCGAGGAGCGCGGAGACGCGAAGCTCCCGCAATTCGCGCGGGATCGAGGCTGATCATGAACTTCGAGGAGAACGAGCAGCAAAAGCTGCTGCGCGAAACGACGGTCTCATTTATCAGGCGTCACTGTCCGCCCGCGAGCGTGCGCGCCTGGGATCGCGCCGGTGAACTTCCGGAAGAGCTTTATGCGGCGATGGCCGATGCCGGGTTGCTGGCGATGATGGTGCCGGCGGCCTATGGCGGCATCGGCTCTCCGATTGCGGATTGTGCTGTCGTTCTTGAGGAGATCGCTCGCCCGAGCGTCGATTTCGCAACGCGTCTGGCTTTGATCGGCTGGGGGTCGATGATCCTCGGGGATTTCGCCAGCGAGGAGATCAAGTCCGAGATTCTTCCGAAGGTCGTTCGTGGCGAGCTCAAGCTGTCATTCAGCCTCACCGAGCCCGATTCAGGGTCCGATGCCGCATCGCTTCAAACCAGGGCGCGACGGGATAGCGACGATTACGTCATCTCGGGTCAAAAGCTGTATTCCTCCGGCGCGCAAGCGCCCAACAATATGATTGTGCTGGCGGCGCGAACCGATCCGGATGTGGAGAAGCATGCGGGAATCTCGCTTTTTCTGGTGCCAAATGACCTGCCGGGCATCGCCATCAACCGTCTCGATGTGGTCGGACGGCGAATCCTCGGGCTATGCGAAGTGTTTTTCGACGAGGTCCGGATTCCGAAGCGGATGCTGATCGGTGAAGAAAACGCCGGCTGGAAATACATCACCAGACATCTGGAGCGCGAGCGCATCATGCTCGCGGCGAATTATCTCGGCAACGCCCGCGCTGCCGTGGAGGATGCCATTCGTTACGCAGGTGAGCGCAAGCAGTTTGGCAAGCCGATCGGAAAATTTCAGGCCATTGCACACATCCTTGCCGATATGGCGACCGATCTTGAGGCGGGGCGCTGGATGACGGCATCGACAGCCTGGCGCTACGATCAGGGTTTGCCGTGCATACAGCAGGCCTGCATGGCCAAGCTGTTCGTCTCCGAAATGCTGATCCGCGTCACCACGCTCGGCATGCAGGTGCTTGGCGGCGCCGCGTACACCTACGATCACGACATGCAGCGCTACTGGCGTGATGCGCGCAACGCGACCATCGGTGGGGGAACCTCGCAAATTCAACGTGGATTGATTGCGCGGGAGCTCGGACTGTGACGGGCCTGAAAGGTTACCTCGAAGGTCGAACGCAGTTATTCGGCCGAAAAGAACTCGATCGGTTGATCAACCCGTCGAGCATCGCAATCATCGGTGCGTCGGAAACCGCTGGTTCATTCGGCGCGCGAACCATGGAAAACCTTGCCAGCTTTAACGGCAAGCTGTTTCCCGTCAATCCGAAGCGCGATCGAATCTTCGATCACAAGGCATATCAGTCCATCGAAGCGATACCAGTAGTGCCTGATGCTGCGATCATTTCCGTGCCGCAGGAGCAGGTGATCGATCTGGTGAAGCGTTGCGCCGACAAGGGAATTGGCGGGGCTATCGTCTATTCGTCGGGTTTCGCCGAACTCGGAATCGAGGCGAGAATTGCCGCGCAGCGTCAACTCGCGGAAATTGCGGCGTCGACCGGAATGCGGATCATCGGTCCGAACTGCGTCGGCATCATCAATTTCGCCGCGCCCATCGGTATGCATTTCATGCCGAAGTTCAACGAAATGCCGATCGCTTTCGGCGGGCTCGGTCTGGTCAGTCAGAGCGGCGGTCTCGGATACACGATCATCCAGAGCTTGCAGCGTGGGATCGGATTTTCGCACTTCCTCTCGGCGGGAAATTCCTGCGACGTCGATATCTGCGACCTCATCAACTATCTGGTCGATGACGACGCCACCAAGGTGATCGCCTGTTTGTTCGAGGGTATCCGCGACGGCGAACGTCTGATCGAAGCGGGACGCCGCGCGCTCGCGGCGAACAAGCCTCTCGTTATCTACAAGATGGGGCGCAGCGACATCAGCAAAAAGGCAACCCTGTCTCATACCGGCACTCTGGCCGGTTCCAACAGCGCTTACGAAGCAGCCTTCCGGGAAATCGGCGCGGTGGTCGTCGACAACTGGGAGGAGGTCCTCGAAACGGCCTGCCTGTTTGAGCGCGCTGGCGTGCCGAAGGGGCGCGGCGCCGGCGTCATGGCAAGCTCCGGTGGTGCGGCTGTAATCTCCGGCGACAAGGCTGAGGAGTTCGGCGTTCCAATGCCCGCGCCGCAGGCCGAGACCGTCGCCAAATTGACGAAGCTGGTGCCGGATTTCGGCTCGGTGGCGAACCCCACGGACATGACCGCGGAAACGCTGAAGAGCTTCGATCTTTACAGCGCCTGCATCCGCGCTTTTGCCGACGATCCTGGCTACGGCGTTGTGGTTGTGCCGATGCTGTCGGCGCAAAAGCCCATCACGACCGAGCGCGCGCTGCATCTCGATCGTCTGGCAGCCGATCTCGGCAAACCGATCTGTCTTGTGTGGTTCAATGAGTGGTTGGAAGGGCCGGGAAGCGAGGTCTACGACAAAAGCACTTGGATCTCGATGTTTCGCTCGATGGCGCGCTGCATGAAGGCTGTTCGCGCCTGGCTCGACTACTACGACGGGCGGGCAAAGCTTTTGGCCGCGACCAGGATGCGTCTGACCTCGGCCGCTTGCAAACAGCAAGCTCTCGCCGAGCTTGCGGCGGCGGGCGCGCGACGTGTCCTGAGCGAAAGTCAGTCGAAGAAGCTGCTGGATATCTACGGCGTTGCCGTCAACCGCGAAGCTCTTGCGCAGTCCGAAGACGAGGCGGTGTCGGCCGCGCAGCGAATCGGGTTCCCGGTCGTGCTGAAGGCAGACTCGCCCGACATTCCACACAAGACCGAGGCGGGCGTGGTGCGGCTCGACCTCAACGACGCCGATGCCGTGCGGCGTGCTTATGCCGAGATCGCGGCTGCTTTGAAGTGTCAGCCATCGACAATCAAGCTCAATGGCATTGTCGTTCAGGAAATGGTCAAGGCTCCGATCGAGATGATGATCGGCGCGTCCGTCGATAGTCAATTCGGGCCGATGATCACGTGTGGCTTCGGGGGAACGGCCGTCGAGATCGTTCGCGACGTTCAGACCCGACGCGCGCCGGTGAATGAAGCCGAAGCGTTGGAGATGATCGGAGCACTGCGCGGCAGCAAGCTGCTGTCCGGTTACCGCAACACGGCGCGCGCGAACGTAAAGGCGTACACACAGATCGTCTGCCGCGCCTCCGAACTGATCAGCGATCTGCACGACCACGTCTCCGAGTTGGATATCAACCCGGTGAAGCTATCGGCCGCCAACGCAACCGCAGTCGATGCACTGATCGTGCTGCGCGAGAACGAGGATAAGTGATGAACAAGTCAGCTTCAGGCCGGGTCGCGATCGTCGGCGTCGGTGAATCCGATATCGGCAAGGTCCCCAACATGACCGGTCTCGGACTGAACGCGCAGGCCGCCAAGCGCGCACTCGACGATGCGGGCCTCAAGGTGTCGGATATCGATGGAGTGCTGACCGCGTATTCGTTCACCGAACCGTATTTCATGCTCGGGTCGGTGCTGTGCGAATATCTCGGTCTCAAGCCCAGATATAATGCATCGGTCATCGTCGGCGGTGGATCTCCCGCGGTGATGCTCAAACATGCAATGGAAGCGATCCTGGCCGGCAGTGCCGACACGATCCTGGTGTGCGCTGGCGAGAACAGGGCAACCGGTCAATCGCGTGATTCCGCGGTGTCGGCGCTTCTCGCGGTCGGCCATCCGTACTTCGAGCAACCCTATGGCGGATCGATTCCCGGCTTCTACGCGATGATCGCGCAACGTCATATGCACGTCTATGGCACGACGCGCGAACACCTTGCGCACATTGCGGTGAACACCCGGCGCCACGCGTTGCTGCATCCCAATGCGCATATGAAGACCCCGATCACGCTGCAGGATGTACTGTCGGCGAAGCCGATCGCCGATCCGCTCGGGATGCTGGATTGCTGCCTGATCTCGGACGCGGGTGGTGCGTTTATCGTGACGTCGGCCGAGCGTGCCAAGAATCTCAAATCCAAGCCGGCCTATCTGCTAGGCATTGGAGAGCATCACACGCACGAACACATCATGTGCGCGCCGAGTCTGACGGAATTTGGCGCAAAAGAATCCGGCAAGCGCGCTTATGAAATGGCCGGCGTCAAGCCGTCCGACATTGACGTCGCGCAGTTGTACGACTGTTTCTCCATCGTGCCGCTGATCGAACTCGAAGAACTGGGTTTTTGCGAGCCAGGCGAGGGCGGCGCCTTCTTTGCCGACGGCCGGGCTTCGATCGGCGGAAAGCTGCCCATTAACACGCACGGCGGAATGCTGTCGCACGCGCATGCCGGGGCGGCGGGCGGTTTGTTCGGCATCGTGGAGGGCGTCCGGCAACTTCGCGGCGGCCTTGGCGAGCGCCAGGTCGAAGGCGCTGAACTCGCGCTCGTCCACAACGAGGGCGGCATCCTTTCATCCCACTGCACACTCATTCTTGGCAATCAACCAAACTGACGAGAGAAGAAAATGAGCAATCAACAACCGCGCGGCCGCTATTTCGATGATTTTGAAGTAGGTCAGGAATTCGAAAGCCCGGCGCGTACCGTCACGCAGACCGACATCATTAACTTCGCTTGCCTGTCAGGCGACTTCAACGAAGTTCATACCAACTTCGAATACTGCAAGACCACGCAGTTCAAGGAGCCGATTGCGCATGGACCGCTCGTCTACGCAATCATGGGCGGCTTGCAATACGCAAGCGGTATCAACGACGGCACGCTGCTGGCTCTGTTGCAAATCGATAAGTGGCGCCTGCTCGAGGCGGTCAAGCATGGCGACACCATTCGCCTTCGGTCCAAGGTCCTGGATAAGAAGGCAAGCAGCAAGCCGGATCGCGGCGTCGTGACCTTCAAGCGGGAATGCGTACGCCATGACGGCAAGGTCGTTCAGGAAATGCAGGCCACGTTGCTCTATCGCCGCCGGCCGACCTGAGCGCGCGTCCTCATGCGGAGCGCGTTTCATACGCCTTCAGGTTTAACTCGGGAACTTGCCGATGACTTCCTTTCAGAACAACGCTGAGTTCGACCTCTCCGAAGATCAGGTGCGGATGCGCGATAGCGTTCTGCACCTCCTCCGCCAGACGTTGCCAGCGGCGAAGATTGCCGAACTGGATGACGCCAGCGAGTTCCCGTTCGAGGCCTACGCGGCACTCGCGAAGGCCGGCTGGTTAGGGCTGCCGCACGACGAGGCTTACGGCGGTGCCGACGGCAGCTACATGGATCTGGCAGTTCTCATCGAAGCGATTGCCTACCACAATGCTCAGATGGCATCCGCTTATCTCACTACGGTGGTCTACGGTGGAATGCAGCTTAAGTTCGGTGCCAGCCCGGACTTGAAGGCAGCGCTGCTGCCGAAAGTGATTTCGGGAGATCTGCGACTCGCCTTCTGTTTGACAGAGCCAGACACCGGCTCCGATGCAAGTGCCATTCGAACGCGTGCCGTCGCCGACGGTGACGACTACCTGATCGATGGCCAGAAGGTCTACATCACATGCGCGCACGTCGCCGACTATCTCGTGGTCGCGACCAAGACCGCGCCTGAACAGCGCCATCGCGGTATCACGATGTTCCTGGTCGATGCCAAGGCGAAGGGGGTGGCCATTCGTCCGTTGCGTGGCCTTGGCCGGAAGATGATCCATACCAACGAAGTGTTCTTCGATCGTGTGAGGGTTCCGGCAACGCATATCCTCGGCGGACTGAACAACGGTTGGCGGAACGTGATGCGGGGCCTCAATGTCGAGCGGCTCTGCCTGTCGGCAGCGGCAAGCGGCAATTCGCACCGGATCATCGACTCGGCTCTGGGGTTCGCGCGGCAGCGCGTGCAATTCGGCAAGCCGATCACGGAGTATCAGGCGATCAGCCACAAACTCGCCGACATGCGCATCGGTGCGGAGATTTCCCGCGTGATGACGTATCGCCTGGCATCTCTGATGGATAAGGGCATCGCTCCCAGTACGGCTGCGGCGATCACCAAGATCTACGCGACTGAAGGCAATTCGCGCTGTGCCGATATGGGCATTCAGGTGATGGGTGGTGCGGGCCTGATGATGAGTTCGGAGATGCAGATGTATTTCCGCGATTCGCGGATCGGCACCATCGGTGGCGGCACCAGCGAAATTCTTCGCAACGTTATCGCCAAATCAATGATCTGACAGGGGGAAGACCGTCATGGGGACTGTATCGCGTCGTTCGTTTGTGATTGGAGCCGGTGCCGTTGGGCTGGGCCTTGGAAAAGTCCGCGCTCAAAGTGCCAAAACGATCCGGGTCGGCATGCTTCTGCCGATCAGCGGAAACCTGGCGCAGTATGCCGCCAACATGTTTCCGCCCTTCAAATTCATCGTTGACAAGATCAATGCCGAGGGCGGCATCAAGAGCATGAACGGCGCCAGGATCGAGCTTGTCGTCGCCGATAATGCGAGCGGTAGCGCAGGCACGGCGAGCGAGGCGCGACGGCTGGTCACCCAGGAGAAGGTCTCGTTTATCGCCGGCCCTCTGGTGACGAGCGAAATGCTTGCGCTTGTCCCAGTGCTGGATGAATACAAGGTCCCAGCAATGTCGTTCACCGCCGGCGACAGCCGGTCGAAGTACCTCTTCACGATGGGGTTTCATTACGAGAAGGGCTATGCGGCTCCGCCAGTCGATTTCCTGTCGTACCTCGCGAAGGAGAAGGGGCGCAACATTCGTTCGGTCGCGCTGGTCTACTCGAACTATGAAGCCGGCCAACAGATTGCGAACTTCCAGGAGAAGCAGATCGTCGCCGCCGGCATGACGGTTGCCGCACGCATTCCGGTCGATCGCACGGCGCAGGATCAGACCTCGACGATTCTTCGGATCAAGTCGGCGAAGCCCGACGCGGTCACCGGCCTGCTGCTGACCCGCGAGGGTGTGCTGATGCATCAGGCGCGGGCGAACCTGCGTTACAACGACACCACCTTTGTCGGATGCGGCGCCGGATACGCCGACGTCACGCTTTGGCACGAACTGGGACCGAAGGTGGCGGAGCAGGTGCTGACCCGCAATCTGTTCGCCACCAGTGGATTCGTTTCTGGAATCGATCTGCCTGCCGCCAAGGAGGTCCTTGTTGAATTGCAACGGGAGATCGACGCGAAGAAGATGCAGGGGCCGATCGGGCACTATCAGATCTGGGGAGCGCAGGGGGCGCGAGTGCTGCAAGCGGCGCTCGAGTTGGCGGGCAGCGGCGATCGGGAGGCGCTGACGGCGGCCTTCAGCAAGGTCAAGATCGAGCAGGGAAGCTCGGTGCTGTATCTGCCGCGCAAGGAATTGGCCTTCGGCAGCGACAATTGTTTGACGGACCAGACCGCTCTGGCGTTGCAGTGGCAGCCGGACGGCAGCCAGCAAGCGCTGTGGCCGGCGCGGTTCTCACGCGGCGAACCGAGGCCGTACAGCAAATGAGTACGCTTTCCTCATCCGTTCGTGCATCGCCGGCCGCAGACGGCCGGAGTGACGTGCTGCTCACGGTCAGGAATCTCGTCAAGCATTTCGGTGGGGTCACGGCCGTCAACGATGTGTCATTCGATGTCCGTCGCGGCGAGATTCTTGCCCTGGTGGGACCCAATGGCGCCGGCAAGACCACGCTGTTCGGCCTGATCTGCGGATTCATCGAGCAGGACAGCGGAGAGGTTTGCTTCGATGGCGCGGACATCTCGGGCCTGGCGCCGCATGTCATTGCCAAGCGCGGGATGGTTCGCAGTTTTCAGATCGTCCAGATATTTCCGGATCTCACGGTACACGAAACGGTGGTCGCGGCGGCGATGCTTCATCATCCTTTACCGGCAGCTCGTCGCCTCGCCGATGAACTGCTTGTGGAGCTCGATCTTGCCGCCAAGCGCAACGATCTTGCGACCTCGCTACCGATCCAGAGTCGGAAGCGGCTGGAACTGGCAAAGTGCGTCGCCACCCAGCCGAAGCTGATCATTCTCGATGAAGTGATGGCGGGGCTGACGCTAGCCGAAGCAGAAATACCGATTGCGGCCATTCGAAAGCTGCGTGATCGGGGGATCACGTTCCTGATGGTCGAACATGTCATGCCGGTGGTGCTGCAATTGGCCGATCGCATGCTGGTTCTGAATTTCGGCGAGATGATCATGGAAGGCACACCGCAGCAGGTGATGGCGCATCCCGATGTGCAAGAAGCCTATCTCGGAGAGTCGCTCGATGCTTGAACTCACCGGATTGTGCGCCGGCTACGGCGACCTCGAGGTTCTGCGCGATATCTCGTTGTCGATCGGGCAGGGCGAGATCGTAGGGCTTCTGGGCGCGAACAACGCAGGCAAGACCACGCTGGTCAACTGCATCAGTCGCCTCATCCCGTGGCACCGGGGCGCCTGCAAGTTCGAGGGGCGCGACATTTCTCGGCTTGCACCTCATGAGGTGACCGAATGCGGAATCAGTCAAGTGCCCGAGGGGCGGCAGCTCTTCCCCGCCATGACGGTTTGGGAAAATCTCATGATGGGTGGATTTCCCGGTAAGGCGCGTGCGCAGCGTGCGAAGACGATTGAATATGTTTTCGGATTGTTTCCCCGGCTGTTGGAGCGGCGCACGCAATTGGCCGGAACATTGTCGGGCGGTGAGCAGCAGATGCTTGCCATCGGGCGCGCGCTGATGTCCGGGCCGCGATTGCTTGTGCTCGATGAGCCATCACTGGGGCTTTCGCCGCGGTTTGTGCAGACGATTTTCGAGGCGCTCGCCGCCCTACATCGCGAAGGGCTGACCATTCTGCTGGTCGAGCAAAACCTGAACGTCGCTCTGAAAAACGTTCAACGTTGTTACGTGCTGGAGAGAGGCGAAGTCGCTATCTCCGGGCGCGCCGAGGACATGCGCCACGATCCGGCGGTTCGAAAAGCCTATTTGGGGAACTGATGTGGATATTCTGCTTCAAGCCATTATCCAGGGTGTGCTGATTGGCAGCACCTATGGCCTCATCGCGTTAAGCATGGGACTGATCTACAGCGTCAGCGGCATCACGAACTTCGCGCATGGTGACCTGATGGTGCTGTGCATGTTCGGTGCCTATACGTTGTTCGCGATTCTCGGCCTCGATCCGTATATCTCGGTTCTTCTAGTTGCACCTGCGATCGCTATCGCGACGTTCGTTTTGTATAAGTATTTAATCCAACCTATCAGTTCGCAGCAGTTGATGGTGATCCAGCTCACGCTCGGGTTGATGTTCGTCATCCAGAATCTGCTTTTGATGGTTTACGGGGGCAATTTCCAGCGCGTGCCGTCGGTTCTTGACGGCGACGTCATGATCATCGGCGATTTCGCCGTGATCCAGAGTTCGCTGTTCGTTTCGTTTGTTACAACCTGGGTGCTTGCCGCAGTTCTGTTCTGGCTTTTGGGGCGCACCGATTTTGGCCGCAGCGTGCGGGCGGTGCATCAGAATGCGCGCGCAGCGGCATTGGTGGGGGTGAACGTCGGACGAACCCAACTCATCGTTGTTTCGCTGAGCGCGGCAATTCTGGCCGTATCGGCATCCCTGCTGGTATCCGGCCGTGCCATCCATCCGTCCGAGGGATTGCACTATACCATCGTCGCGCTGATGCCCTTCGTGCTGGGTGGAATGAGCAATCTCTTGAGCATCCTGATTAGCGGCACCATCATCGGCGTCGCCGAAACAGTCGGGAACGTTTACCTGAACGGCCCGCTCGGCTTTGCCGTGCCATACCTCGTTTTCATATTGATCCTGATCTTCCGGCCCCAGGGTCTTTTCGGGGCGCGATCATGAATAGAGAAATTGCGTATACCGCTGCGGGCGGTTTGGTTGCGGTGCTGGCAGCCGGTGTGATCGTGTCCGCGATGCCGGAATATTATTCTGGCATTGCCACCAAGACGTTGATCTTCATCGGCCTTGCGATGGCCTGGAATATCGTCGGCGGAATCGGCGGCCAGCTCTCGCTCGGACATAGTGTGTTCATCGGCCTCGGTGCGCTTCTGCCCGCGGCGATGTTGCTGAAGCTCTCGGTGCCGCTCTGGGTCGGGGTTGCTTGCGCCGCGGTTGTCTCGTCGCTGATTGGTGCGGGGTTATCCTGGCTGACGTTTCGTTTCAGGTTGGGCCACCTCTATTTTGCGTTGGTGACGCTTGCCGTTGGCGAACTCGGGCGCATCATTGTCATCGGCACGGAGTTTCTTGGCGGCGCTTCGGGCTTGCTCGTTCAGTATAAGTCGTGGTCTTTTGGTGAGGTTCACGTTTCGGTTGCGACACAGAGCCTGATCTTCGCGCTTGCTTTTGCGGCGCTCACGATTGTCGTGACGTACGGGTTGCTGCGATCGAAACTTGGCTATCGGTTGCGGGCGTTGAAAGGCAACGAGGACGCCGCGCAAGCCATAGGGATTGATCTGTTGCGTTCGAAGACCGCAGCAATGGTCATCAGCGCGATCCTTAGTTCTCTCGGGGGATCGGTATTCGCTCAGTACAACGGGTTTGTCGATCCGGAAGTCGTTGCTTCACCGATTCTGATCATTTCGATCATCCTGTTTACCGCCATCGGAGGAATCGGAACGATTCTGGGACCAGTGTTGGGTGTGGCGATTCTGTTTCCCTTCGGCGAAATCCTGCGCGGCGTTCTGGCAAACAGCTTGCCCGGCCTGCATCTTGTAATCTTCGGCGCCACTCTCGTCGCGGTGATACGGTTGATGCCAAACGGTTTGGTGGGTTGGCTCAGAACACGCATGCAGCTTCTCCGCGTTCAACAAGCGTGATGGGATGTGAGCGGATTCCGTTGATTGCTGCATTGGCCGTGCTGACAGCGAAACGACACAACAAGCTTCTTTGCATGCAATGCCTATCGGGCTCGGTGCGAGCCGTAGGCGAGATGCAAAGCTGCAGCCAACGTACAAAAGGTGACGCCGGCGCTAACGAGGAAAACCATGCTCAAGCCGTTCCGGTCCGCGATCCAGCCCAACGATGGACTTCCGATCGCCATCGCGACATCGAGAAAGACCGTGTAGATGCCCATCGCCAGCCCACGATTTTCAGGTGAGGTGCCACGGACGGCTTCGATACCCAAGCCAGGATAGACGAGCGAATAGCCGAGCCCCGCGAGCATGGCGCCGGCGGACGCCATCCTAGAGGTCTGGGCCAATCCCATGAGGATCAAGCCAGCCGATTGAACCAAAACGAACACCAAGGCGGTTCGCGCGCCGCCGAACTTGTCCGGCAGATGGCCGAACATCATTCGTGCAGCGATCAGCGCCGCGCCGAAGGCGGTGAACGCCAGCCAGATCGGCTGCCAGCCGTGATTGGCATAAAGCAGCGAGCCGAAAGCAAGAATGGCACAATAGCCGATGCTGCTGAGCGCCGCACCAAGTCCGGGTAGCCAGACCGCTCCGATCACACTGCCGAAAGCAGATTTCTTCCGCGCGAACTGGAGCGGAGGATTCGGTGCCCGGAGCAGGAACAACAGAACGAGCAGCGGCAGGAAGGTCGTGACGAGACCGATCGCCGTGAAACCGTGCGATGTGAAGAGCATCGTTCCGAGGGGGCCGCCGAAGGCGAGCGCCACGAACATGGCGGTGCCGACCCAGGCGATGACTTTTCCGGCATGACTGGAATCCACCATCGCCAATCCCCAGCTTACGCCGCCGGTGATGATGAAGCTTTCGGCGCCGCCGAGCACGGCGCGGCCCATTAGAAGGACGGTAATCGACAGGAGTGGTGAAGGCGCGAAGGCTGTGGAGAGAAGATACAGCAAGCCGGCCACAGCGGCAGCGATCAAACCGAGCACGACGCTGCGCTTTCCGCCGTGTGCGTCTGAGTAAGAGCCGGACCATATGCGTGTCGCCACGGACGCGGCGAACTGCGCGCCTGCGACCAGACCGACGACAAAAGTACCGAAGCCGAGATCCTGGTTCACATGCAGCGGCAACACGGGCAAAGCCGCTCCGATCACGACAAAGCCGGCCAGAACGGCCGCCATGATCGGCAATAGGGTTACTATAACCGATCGTGCCGGCGCTCCCGACGAGGGCAAGAGAGTCATCGTGGTCATGGCAATCAGTTGGCCGAGCGTTTTTCGAACACGGAGCGCGCGACCGGTGCTGCCGAGAATGCGTTCGGCCATCCGGCGTAATAGGCCAGATGACTTATGGCCTCGGAGGCTTCTGCGCGCGTCAGTCCATTATCCATTGCTCGGTTGAGGTGGTAGGTAATTTGCTCGACCTGACCGGCTGAGATCAGCGCGCTGACCGTCACCAGGCTGCGATCGCGCGGGGCGAGATCGGGTCGCAGCCACAGGTCGCGAAACAGTACGTCGGTCGTGTCCCGTACCAGCCCGGGCGACGCGGGTCCGGTGCCTTGCTCGACGCGCGCCGCACGATCGGCCTCGGCCTTTTCGTCCAGCGGCAGGAAATCCGCGACAGCCTGAGGCAGCTGGTCAGCGCTGATGCCGCGCGCAGCGAACACGTCTTTGGCGATCGCGGTCGCGGTCATCGCGTTGCCCCAGCCGGCATAGAATGCGAGATGCGTGATGATCTCAGAGATTTCAGTGGGCTTCACGCCGTTGTCGAGCGCGAGATTCAATTGCTCGGGCAAAAGAATGCCTTGATTGCGCGTGATCACTGCGGCGACGGTGACAATGCTGCGATCGCGCGGCGCCAGGCCCGGGCGCTTCCAGAGGCCGTTGGCTAGCTTGTCCGTCGCATAGCGTTCAAGCGCGGGCGAAACAGCCCGCACATCGTCGCGGGTCAGACTGCCGGTCTGCGAACCTGTTTGCGCGCCAGCATCGACGGTTCCCATCGCCAGAGCGAGCGCCAGAATGGTTGAAGTTTTCATGATGAGGTCTTTCATGCCGCAAATCTGTTAGCGGTATTGCTGATCGGAGACGGTCTCCAACCAGTCGACGTTCTTGCCGTCCTTCATGTAGCTCACCGCGATATGCGCCATCGGGCTGGTCGCGGTCGCTCCGTGCCAATGCTTCACGCCGGCGGGAATCCAGATTACGTCGCCGGGATTGATGACGCGCCGCGCCTTGCTTTCCTCCTGCACCCAGCCCTGGCCGGCGGTGACGATGAGCATCTGGCCAGCCGGATGGGTGTGCCAGACGGTGCGTGCGCCGGGCGCGAAGTTTACGAGACCGGTGCTCGCCCGAGTTATGTCAGTCGGCGGATAGAGCGGGCTGATGACAGCCTGTCCGGAGAAGTTGGTCGTCGTTCCGATCACGGCCGGCGTGCTGCCGTTGGCGCGAATTTCGATGGTGTCGGCTTGCGTCGGCATGACGCCGGCGGCACCGATGGCCGCCGCTGCAAGAATCGTCTTCATCTCGATCTCCTTCCGCGTTTGCAGTTTTTCTGCTGGTCGAGACAAAGATAATGCTCAGTACAATGAGCGATTAGATGCTAAATTACGCATGGACTAATAAGGAAATCTTCTAAATGTCGGGTGACAGCCTGAACGATCTGGCCGCCTTCCTCGTCGTGGCTCAGGAACGGAATTTTACCCGCGCAGCGAAACGTCTCGGCGTTTCGCAATCGGCCCTGAGCCAGACGGTCCGTGGGCTAGAGGCGCGTCTCGGCCTGCGCCTGCTGACGCGAACAACACGGCGTGTCGCGCCGACAGAAGCGGGTGAAAGACTTATTCAATCCATCGGGCCACGCATCGAGGAAATCCGAAGAGAACTCGATGGCTTGAGCGACCTGCGGGAGAAACCGTCCGGCACGATCCGCCTGACGGCGTCAGAGCATGCGGCCGAAACGATCCTCTGGCCAGCCGTCGCCAAGATCGTCGACGAATATCCCGACATCAAGGTGGAAGTCGTCATCGACTATGGACTGACCGACATCGTCGGTGAGCGCTTTGACGCGGGTATCCGCATGGGTGAGCAAATCGCCCGCGACATGATCGCAGTCCCGATTGGCCCGGACTTGCGGATGGCTGTCGCGGGCGCGCCATCCTATTTTGCGTTGCGCTCTCAGCCGAAGACGCCACGCGATCTCACCGGTCACAACTGCATCAATCTGCGTTTGCCGGTCCATGGCGGTCTCTATGCCTGGGAGTTCGAAAGGAAAGGGCGCGCAGTCAATGTCCGGGTGGATGGCCAGTTAGTGTTCAATACCTCCAATCTCATGCTGAAGGCGGCGCTGGACGGGCACGGGCTGGTCTACCTGACCGAAGATCAGGTTGCGCCCTATCTTGCCGACAAACGACTTGTCCGCGTGCTCGCCGACTGGTGCGAGCCCTTTTCCGGCTATCATCTCTACTATCCGAGCCGCCGCCAACCGACGGCTGCCTTCACCTTGCTGGTCGAGGCGTTGAGATATCGTCGTTAGAGCAGCGGTTTTGGGCACTGATGGTCACGGTCGGCGCCGATTGTCACTCGATCCCAACGCAAATTCCGTCACTCATCACAACGAACTGTCACGACAACACGCAAAAGCGCATGCTCAGTAACAACGGACTTGAGGTTTTTGCCCTCGGCTACGGCTGCATGGGACTTGATTTCGGCTACGCGAACAAGGTCGGCAAGCAGGAAGGCATCACGCTGATCCGCCAGGCCGTGGATCGCGGCGTCACCTTCTTCGACACGGCCGATGATCGCTGTTGGCAAGGTGAAGCACTTCGGACTGTCGGAACCCGGCGAGCAAGCCGAACGCCGCGCCCATACCGTACAGGCGATCACTCGCCTTCAGAACGAATACTCGCTGTGGACGCGTATCAGGATCTGGCTTGCTGCTAGTTTTTTTGGCACAGAGTTAAGCTAGATCGTTCACACCGAAAATCTGCCGGATAGTTGGATTCCATTGCGAAGATCCGATGGCGTGATGGCGTATCTGCGCCGAAACGTCCGGTTGAAATAAGACAAATCGCTGAAGCCGGAAGCATGTGCGATCGATGCGATCGTGCAGGTGGCATGCCCCGGACTGCGTAGCAGGCCCGAATTGAATCGGTCATAAGAAGAAATTCGCACGATTTGTTGGTCGCATGTAAACAAACTATGCGGCCTGTTTCGGAGATTTGCGTCGGGTCGGCTTCATCGCTCCACCATGCCGAGCGCCATCCATGACGAACGTTCGTATCCCCTCCGTTGATGGCCGTCGGGCTTGGTAGTCGCATTCCGCAGCGTAGGCCTCTGCCAATCTCGCGTTGCTTGGAGATAGCATACCCGCGATACGGCGGGCCTGCGCCGCCCTGGCTAGCCAAGTCAAGCTATCGGAGCGTTCTAAATTGCTCACCATGAGAATCGCTTCATCCTCTGTTCTGCGATGCTGATGGGCTCAGTGGGAAAATTCAATTCTTGAAGAATCTCAAGAGTTGAAGATGAAGTCGGTCTTGCCGATTCTCGCCCCTAGAGCGGTTCCTGCCTAGTCTGAATCGGATTTTGGTTTTCAAATCAGGCGCATTCTGATTCATGATTCTTGCTGGGTTGGAGGCAGCAAGGATGGGACGAGCTCTTTCTAATGATCTTCGGCGGCG
>Ga0209952_1000453_pt1 | contig 64949 bp, 56 predicted proteins | sample ThiBiot_750_biof_2_FD_183951 | JGI IMG/M metagenome (GOLD analysis project Ga0209952, IMG submission 183951) | Wastewater bioreactor microbial communities from Cape Town, South Africa - Thiocy_cont_750_biof (SPAdes) | ecosystem: Engineered > Bioreactor > Thiocyanate-remediating >...
GACGCTGACCGCGTCGACGGCATAGGCGGGCAACATCGAAACCCAAAGCGTGAGGCCGAGCGCCAGCAGCGCAAGAAACCTGATCGGACGCAATCTCGAGTCTCCACGTTGAACGGCGCCACGCGACTATGACAGTGTTGCGCGAGGCAACGAAACGGACACGGAAGACGCTCACGCAGGCCGATCAAACCCCGAGGCTTCGGCCCATTCCCCCGGCCGCGATAAATGCCATGGATGCATGGGAATTCAAAGGCTTTCCCGTTGTGATTCCTTGCGTCACACCGTCAACACAATTTTGCCAACATGTTGGCTGGTTTCCATCCGGCGATGCGCGTCTGCTGCGTTGCGCAATGCAAACGTGCTGTCGATCAAGGGTTTCACCTTGCCGGCGCGGATCAGCGGCATCACCCTCGCTTCGATGGCGGCAACCATCGCGGCCTTGTCGGCGGGGCTGCGCGGCCGCAGCGTCGAGCCGGTGTGGACAAGCCGCTTGGTCATCAGCTTGGCGAAGTTCACCGTCGCCTTCGGTCCGCCGAGAAACGCGATCTGGACGATGCGTCCGTCCATCGCGGCGGCGTCGTAATTTTTCTCGATGTAGTCGCCGCCGACCATGTCGATAATCAAGTTCGGGCCGTTGCCGCCGGTGAGTTCCCGGCTCACAGTGACGAAGTCCTGTGTCTTGTAGTTGATGGCGTGGTCGGCGCCGAGCTTGAGGCAGGCGTCAGCCTTGTCCGTTGATCCGACGGTGACGATCACCTTGGCGCCGAATGCTTTCGCCAGTTGGATCGCCATGGTGCCGATGCCGGACGAGCCGCCGTGGATCAGCATGGTTTCGCCGGCTTGTAATTTCCCGCGCTCGAACACGTTGTGCCACACCGTCATCAGGGTTTCCGGCGTGGCGCCGGCCTCGACGATCGACAGCGCGTCGGGAACCGTGATCGCCTGCGCATCCGGCGCGATGCAATATTCGGCATAGCCGCCGCCCGCCACCAGCGACATCACTTTGTCGCCGACGTTGTGCTTCTGCGCGCCGGGACCGACCGCGACCACTTCGCCGGCGATCTCAAGGCCGGGCAGGTCGCTGGCGCCGGGCGGCGGCGGATAGCTGCCGGAGCGCTGCGCGACGTCGGGCCGGTTGACGCCGGCGGCGGCGACCTTGACCAGCAATTCGCCGGCGCCGGGCGTTGGAACCGGGCGGGTTTCGGGCAGCAGGACTTCCGGGCCGCCCGGCTTGCTGATGCCGATGACGGTCATTTGCGCGGGCAGCTTTTCCATGATTTGTCCTTTGTCGGTATTGGGAACCGGTTCTGCTTATAGCGTCTTGAAGCGAAGTGGGTATCGGTCTCAAGAAAGAAAGTGCATCGAGTGGGGAGAGAGGTGATGGCAGGCGAGGACGACGACAGGCCACGGAAGAAAGTGAGCCACGAGATCGGCCAGGACCTCTCGCTGTTGTCGGTCGATGAACTCGGCGAGCGCATTGCGTTGCTTCAGGCCGAAATCGAGCGGCTCGAAGGGGCAATGACGAAAAAGCGCGCCTCGAAGGACGCCGCCAACAGCTTCTTCAAATCTTGAATTGCACCGTCATTGCAAGCACTCGGATCAACGCCATAAGCGCGTTTACGCGTGTCTTCGACGCGCTATGGCGCACAGGCTCCGCGAAGCAATCCAGTCTTTTGTCTCCTCTCCCGCTTGCGTGGGAGGGTTGGGGATTGCTTTGCGCTCGTAGTGACGGCTGAGGATCGAATCCAAATAAACCAGTTCTCGGTCATTGACCCAATGCGGGACACGTCCTTGCGCCGCATGCGAATCCGGCGTCGGCCAATGGCCGACATGGCAAACGAACCCTAAACAAAACCATTCATTTACGATCAGTTAAGGCTTCTGGTTTATGACTGGAGTTGTCCTCGTTTGGACACCGAGTGGCTCCTGTCCACTCTGTTTGACGCCTCCCTGTTAAACCACTTCAAGCCGCCGGTCTTCGGCGGCTTTTTTTTGCGTCAGAACGCGACAAGTTCCCCGTTGCCGGCTTGGAAACCATAATTTCGGTTTGTCGGCGCGCGTGCTGGACTCCCGTCCCGCCGGGAGTAATGATTTGTTCACCATAAGCCGACCGCGCTTTGGATCATTCGGCGAGACGCCGGTGAAGTGGCAGTACGAATCGCATCCGCACGTTAAGCAACAAGGGTAGCGAACGGCCTGACATTCCACGGCAGCGGAGCGGCACGATGAGCGTAATCAGTAGCGTGAGGCGTTAAGCGATGTCGGATCGTTCCCAAAGCGAAGCGGGTCTCGTCCAGTTCAGCGAGCGTCTGACCAATTCCCCGGCGTTCGGCACCTTATTCCGCGAAGGCATGGACCTCGTGGAGGAGACCGCCGCCTATCTTGACGGCCCCGGCCGCACCGAGGCCAAGACGCTCGACCGTCCCGCCGGCCTGACCTACGCCACCGAAAGCATGCGCCTGACGACACGGCTGATGCAGTTGGCCTCGTGGCTCTTGCTGCATCGCGCGGTGAAGGAGGGCGAGATGACCTTGACCCAGGCCAACCGCGAAAAGACCAAGGTGAAGCTCACCGCAGCCGAGCCCGGCGCGGATGACATGTTGGTGAAACTACCGTCGCAGTTGCAGGACCTGATCGCGCGCTCGGTGGCGTTGCAGGCCAAGGTACGCCGTCTCGATGCCACCATCCATTCGCCGCTGACGGAGCGTCCCGTGACCATCGGCAATCCGCTGGCGCCCCAGCTCAATCGGCTGCGCGCGGCCTTCGAGCGCCAGACCGGCTAACGCTCCGCCACTCCCCCAAGGTTCCAAACAAAAAGGCCCCGGCGCGAACCGGGGCCTTTTTGTATGTATCGCGGGCGGCCTGCCGGGCATCGGCCGGCGGCGAGGCGAAAAGGAAGCCTCAGTCCTTCTTGAGGAACCCGGAGAACTTCTTCTGGAAGCGCGAGACGCGGCCGCCGCGATCGAGGATCTGCTGGGTGCCGCCGGTCCAGGCCGGGTGCGACTTCGGGTCGATATCGAGGTTCAGCTTGTCGCCTTCCTTGCCCCAGGTGGAACGCGTCTGGTATTCGGTCCCGTCGGTCATAACGACCGTAATGTTATGATAATCCGGGTGAATTTCGGCTTTCATGGCATACCTCTGGCGCGCCCGGCGCCTTCATTGCGATTGATCAAAGTACGGGATTTGCGGCGCTCTATAACGCACCCCGCATGCCGAGACAAGCGCCTGCGCGATTTGCCAGCGGGCGCGGCTGGGTCTATGGGGCTTGGGCTTCTCTGGAGCTGTTATAAAGTGCGACGGGATTGGGACTGCGAGGCGACATGAGCCCGGTATTGCGGCGGAACGATCAAGGGCAGGCGACAGTGGTGGCGCTGCCGCGCGATCCCGTGGAGACAGTCGCCGAGGCCGACGCCGCGGCGCATATTCACACCGAAGCGGAAGCCCCGATCAACGATCGTCGCCGCGGACTGCGCCCTCTGCTGGCCTTGGCGCCCTATGTCGCGCGCTATCGCGGCCGCGCTTTTCTTGCGCTGATCGCACTGGTCGTCGCCGCGCTGACGACGCTCGTGGTGCCCATCGCCGTGCGCCGCATGATCGACTTCGGCTTCAGCCCCGAAGGCATCGCGATGATCAACAGCTACTTCAGCGTGATGCTCGCGGTGGTCGCGGTACTGGCCGGCGCCAGCGCGCTACGCTTCTATCTGGTGACGACGCTCGGCGACCGCATCGTCGCCGATCTGCGCGGTGACGTGTTCGCGCATCTCACTTCGCTGTCGCCGCGCTTCTTCGATTCCGCGCGCAGCGGCGAACTGATTTCGCGGCTCACCGCCGACACCACGCAGATCAAGTCAGCGGTTGGCTCGTCGGTGTCGATCGCGCTGCGCAACTTCGTGCTGTTCGTCGGCGCGGCGTCGATGATGGTGGTCACCAGTCCGCGGCTGTCCGGCTTCGTGCTGGCGGCGATTCCGCTGATCGTGCTGCCGCTGGTGGCGTTCGGGCGCTGGGTACGGCGGCTGTCGCGCAACGCGCAGGACACGCTGGCGGATGCCACCGCCTACGCCTCGGAACTGGTCAACGCGATCCGCACCGTGCAGGCCTTCACCAACGAGCGGCTGGCGTCGACGCGGTTCAGCGGCGAGGTCGAAACCGCCTATGAAGCCGCGCGGCGCTCGACGCAGGCGCGCGCGACGTTGACCGCCATCGTCATCTTCATCGTGTTTGCCAGCGTGGTGATGATCCTGTGGGTCGGCTCGCATGACGTGCTGGTGGGCGACATCAGCGCCGGTCGACTCGGTCAGTTCGTCTTGTATGCCGCGTTCGCGGCGGCGGGCCTCGGCCAGCTCAGCGAAGTATGGGGCGAGGTGTCGTCGGCATCCGGCGCGGCCGAGCGGCTGTTCGAGATTCTCAACGTCAAGCCGGCGATCGTCGCGCCGAGGGTCGCGCGGCTGTTGCCGGAGCCCGCGCGCGGCGACGTCGCGTTCGACAACGTGCGCTTCGCCTATCCGACGCGGTCGCAAGCTAATGTCATCGACGGCATCTCGTTGTCGGTGCGTGCGGGCGAGAAGGTCGCCATCGTCGGCCCCTCCGGCGCCGGCAAGAGCACGCTGTTTCATCTGCTGTTGCGATTCTACGATCCGGCGTCCGGCGAGATTTCCTATGACGGCGTGCCGATCAAATCGGTGTCGCCGCAGGCGGTGCGGCAACGCATCGCGCTGGTGCCGCAGGAGTCCGTGGTGTTCGCGGCGAGCGCGCGCGAGAACATCCGCTTCGGCCGGCTGGAAGCCAGCGACGCCGAGGTCGAGCGCGCCGCCGACCTCGCTCATGCCTCCGAGTTCATCAAGCGGCTGCCGAACGGTTTCGATACGCCGCTCGGCGAGCGCGGCGTGACGCTGTCCGGCGGGCAGCGCCAGCGCATTGCGATCGCGCGCGCCATCCTGCGCGACGCGCCGCTGCTGTTGCTCGATGAAGCGACGTCGTCGCTCGACGCCGAATCCGAAACGCTGGTGCAGACCGCGCTGGAAGAACTGATGCGCCACCGCACAACCTTGGTGATCGCGCACCGTCTCGCCACCGTCCTGTCGTGCGACCGCATCCTGGTGATGGACCAGGGCCGCATCGTCGAGCAGGGCACGCATGCCTCGCTCGTCGCCGCCAACGGACTCTACGCGCGGCTGGCGCGGTTGCAGTTCGAAGGGGCGTAGCCGCTCTTCCCTCTCCCGCAAGGAGAGAGGGGAAAAGTCACGGCTTCCATTCCATCCGCAACACCGGACGGCCCGAGGTCGGATTCACATCCTCGCCAGCATGGGTAAAACCGTTGCGCTCGTAGAAGCGGATGGCGCGGGCGTTGTCCTTGTTCACCAGCAGCGCGACATTTGTGGGCGACAGTCGCTTGGCTTCATCGAGCAGGGCAGCCGCCAGCCTTGATCCCCATTGCTCCGGCGCGACCACGATCTGATCGAGATAGCCCGTCGCATCGATGGTGACGAAACCGAGCATCGTCCCGTCTGCTTCGGCGACGACGACTTGCGCGGCGGGAACGAGTTCGTTGCGCCAGCGCTCGCGCCACCACGCAACCCGCGCGGCGAAGTCGATCGACGGATAGGCCAGTTGCCACGTCCGTTGCCACAGCGCGATGGCGGCATCCTCGTCGCTCGCGCGATAGGGGCGTAGTTGGAATGAAGCTGTCATATCATCACCACCGTCGTGCCCGGACTTGATCCGGGCATCCATCAACGAAGAAGATGGATTGCCGGGTCAAGTCCGGCAATGACAAGGCGGAGAGGGACAATGCAATCATCGCTCCGTCAGCTTCAGCTCGATACGGCGATTGCGCTTGTAGGCGTCTTCGGTGGTGCCGGTGTCGAGCGGCTGGAATTCGCCGAAGCCGGCGGCGACGAGGCGCTGCGGCGGCACGCCGAGCGACACCAGATACTGCACCACCGAGATCGCGCGCGCCGCCGACAATTCCCAGTTCGATTTGAACTGCGGGCTGGAGATCGGCCGCACGTCGGTGTGGCCGTCGACGCGCAGCACCCACGGGATTTCGCTGGGAATCTTCTTGTCGAGGTCCTTCAGCGCGTCGGCCAGCTTGTCGAGTTCGGCCTTGCCTTCCGGCAGCAGCGTCGCCTGTCCGGTATCGAAGAACACTTCGGACTGGAACACGAAGCGGTCGCCGACCACGCGGATGTCGGGGCGGTTGCCGAGGATGGCGCGCAGCCGCCCGAAGAATTCCGAGCGATAGCGCGACAGTTCCTGGACCCGCTGCGCCAGCGCCACGTTGAGCCGCTGGCCGAGATCGGTGATGCGGGTCTGCGATTCCTTGTCGCGCTTCTCGGAAGCATCGAGCGCGGCTTCGAGCGCGGCAAGTTGCCGCCGCAGCGCGCTGATCTGCTGGTTGAGGATTTCGACCTGCGCCAGCGCGCGCGCGGAAACCTGCTTCTCCGAATCCAGCGCCTTGTTCAATTCGTTGGCGCGGCCGGCGGCGTCGTTGCCCGCGCCCGCCAGGCCTTCGTAAAGGCCCTTGGCGCGATCGCGCTCCGCTTCAGCGGTGGCGAGCCCGGCGCGGGTCTGCGCCAGTTCATCGGAGAGGTTGAGCTGCGTGACCTTTTCCAGCGAGAGCAACTCGTTCAATTGCGCGATCTTGGCGTTAAGCTGCTCCAGCGCCTTGTCCTTGCCGGAGACTTCCTGCGACAGATAGAACTGCACGACGAGGAATACCGACAGCAGGAACACGATGGCCAGCACCAGCGTCGACAGCGCGTCGACGAAGCCCGGCCAGTAGTTGAAGCCTGAATCGGTGCGGCGGCGAACCAGCGCCATCACAAATCTCCGCTCAGATGCCTTTCGGGTTGCGCCGCAATCCGCTCCAGCAATTTCTTGATCTCACGATTCTGCTCGCCCTGGCCGTCGGCCCATTCGCGGATCATCTGCTGTTCGCCGCGCATGTGCTGCACCAGGCCCTGAATGGCGTCGGCGAGGTTCGCCATCGCCGTGGTGGTGCCGCGGCTCGATCCCATCTCCTCGACGGTTGAGCGCAATCGCTCGATCGCCACCTGCATCTCGCCGCCGCCGGTCGGCGCGTGGCCGCTCTCGCCGGTGTATTCGCGCACGGTGGAGGCCAGCCAGTCCTCGAGGTCGGTATAGAAACGGTTCTGCGCCTGGCTCGATTGCAGGTCGAGGAAGCCGAGGATCAGTGAGCCGGCGAGGCCGAACAGCGACGACGAGAACGAAATGCCCATGCCGCCGAGCGGTGCGGCGAGTCCCTCTTTAAGTGTATCGAAAAGCGATCCGGAATCGCCGCCGACTTTCAGGCCGTCGATGATGTGGCTGACCGAGCCGACGGTTTCGATCAGGCCCCAGAAGGTGCCGAGCAGGCCGAGAAACACCAGAAGGCCGGTCATGTAGCGCGAGATGTCGCGCGCCTCGTCGAGCCGCGTCGCGATCGAGTCGAGCAGATGCCGCATGGTCTGCTGCGAGATCGACATCCGCCCGGTGCGTTCGCGGCCGAGGATCGCGGCCATCGGCGCCAGCAGCACCGGCCGTCGATCGAGGGCGAGACCCGGATCGGCGATGCGGAAGTTGTTGACCCAGGCGACTTCCGGATAGAGCCGGATCACCTGACGGAACGACAGGATGGTGCCGATCAAGAGCACCGCGATGATCAGGGCGTTGAGGCCGGGATTGGCCATGAACGCGGTCATGATCTGCTTGTAGAGTACCACCGCGACCAGCGCGCACAGCACCAGGAACACCAGCATGCGCACCAGGAAGATGCGTGGCGACGACAGCTTGGTCAGTTCGAGTTCGAGAGAACTGCGGGATGCGGAGCCTTGCGCCATGGTGCTTTCATCTGGTTCGAGATACGCGTTGGTCGATCGCAATATGGCACAGCGAGCGCATGAGGGAAGCGGCTGCGATCGCTAAACTGTTGCCGATTTGTACGATCCCGAAGCTGCGCGCATATCGGTGTCACGCCGACCAAAGCGCGGCATCATGACAACAGCTTGAATTCGTGTCCGGTTTCAGGCGATCTGGCTGAGCCATCGCGTGAAAATGCGCTCCGCCTGCGCGGGGACGCGCGACGCGACCTCCGCTGTTGCACTGCGAAGAGCGGGGATCGAGATTTTCGCCGCGCCGAGTTCGGCGGTGTGGCCGACATACCATTCCTCCAGCCGTGCCGGATCGGCCTCGACGTGGAATTGCAGCGCGAGGGCATTGTTGCCGAACGCGAAGGCCTGATTCGCATAAGCAGGCGTGGAGGCGAGTCGCGTCGCGCCCGCCGGCAGGTCGAAGGTGTCGCCATGCCAGTGCAGCACCATCGCATCCGGCTCTGCGAGCGGGGCGAGGCAGGAAGCACGGCCGTCGGCGCTCAGTTGCAACGGCGCCCAGCCGATTTCCTTGACGGGACCGGCATAGACGCGCGCGCCCAATGCCGCCGCCATCAACTGGCTGCCGAGGCAGATGCCGAGCGTCGGCCGGTCGCCGGCCAGACGCTTCTCCAGCAGCGCGATTTCCTTTGCGAGAAACGGATAGTCATCGATGTCGCCGACGCCGATCGGACCACCCAGCACGATGAGCAGGCCGGTATCGGCGATTGTCTGCTGCGTGAGATCGGCAGTCGAGGCTTCGAGGATGTCATAGTCCCATCCCGCGCGGGTGAGGGCCGGCGCCAGCAGACCCAGATCCTCGAAAGCGACGTGCCGCAACACCATCGCCTGCCGTCGTTGATTGCTCATGACCATGTGCCGGAACGTGTCGGCATCGCGCGCCGTTGTCGTCTGTTGGCCGCGTCTGCCGCACAGGATGTTGATGACGTCGCGACTATACAATTTTCGCCGGCTCCGACAACGCAACAAACATCATGGTTGTTTTGTCGGACACGCAAGGTAATCTCGGCGCGTTCTGCTTCGATGTCGTTTCGCGCGGCGGGCTGTGCGTCCGTGCCGCGCGGCGTGGCGGAGTTCGAAGTCAGGACGTTGGAGCCAGCATATCGAATGCAAGCCGCCACGATACCGGGCAACCTCATGTGTGACCGAGATGCCTAAGTCCATCGCGAAATCATCGGCCGCCAAAGCATCGGCGGCGAAGCCGCTGCCGTCGCTCAGCGTCCGCATCGATTTCGATTCGGACAGCCGGCTCGGCCCCGGCAAGATCCAGTTGCTGGAAAGCATCGCCGCGTGCGGTTCGATCTCCGCCGCCGGCCGCGCGATGGACATGTCCTACAAGCGGGCATGGGATCTGGTGGATGAGATCAACAGGATGTGCGGCCAGGCCGCGGTCGCGCGGCAGACCGGCGGCAAGCACGGCGGCGGCGCGACGCTGACGGCGTTCGGCGCATCGCTGGTCGAGCGCTATCGCCGCATCGAGCGCGCGGCGGCCACGGCGGCGCGCAAGGACCTTGCGTCGCTGCGCTCCGATATCGGGCGCGCCGGCAAGGCGGCGACGTAACAACGTTCTCCGACTCAAATAGTGTCGAATGCTGCCATGCGGTGGTCGTGCTGCCCGCGCGGCCCGCATGTTCAAATCATCGATAGGGCGCTAAGCTGATGCGGTGTTCGATATGCCGGCGAGGGACAGGCATCTCGATGACGTATCTTCGGTGGTGCGCAGGCCGCGAGGTGATCCGATGTTCGATGCGCAATGCGATGTCGCCGCGCTGGTCTATGAGGCGCATCAGCAGCCGGACAATGTGCTGCTCGATTTCGTCGCGGCGCTGAAAGCCGAGGGACGGCGGCCCGTCGGGCTGGTGCAGTTCGGGCATCACAATGCCGGTGTCGCGGAACTGGCGGCGATGATGGTTCACAGCGGCGAGCGCGTCGATCTGTTTCAGGAGGCGTCGGTTTACACGCAGGGCCGCAGGCTCGATCTCGACAAGCTCGCGGCTGCGCGCGCCGGAATGATGACGGCAATCGATCAAGGCGCGGATCTCCTCATCGTCAACCGCTTCGGACGGCAGGAGCAGCAGGGCCGCGGTCTCGCGCGCCTGATCGAATACGCGCTCGGCGCCGATGTGCCGGTGGTGGTTCCGGTGCCGGCGTTCCGCTTTGACGATTGGATCGCCTATATCGAAGGCATGTGCGTGAAGCTGCCGTGCGATGGTGATGCGCTGAACACATGGTGGAATGGTTTGGCGCAGCGCGATCGCACGCGGCATGTACAGCACAATGCTTGCGAAGTGCTCAAGTAAATCGAAACGCGACGATCGAGATGATTGCGTGGGATTCGCGCATTACAATTTCGTCATGTTGATACTTCTGTTGCCGGTACTCACGTATTTGCGGTGATGGATAAATTGTCGCAGGCATGAGCGCACGCGACGATTTGGACTCGTTTCAATTTTGTTGTGCTCTTTCACGCCTCGACTCACAATTATGTGAGTCTTGCAAAGTTGCTGCGGGTTCAACGCTGTAACTTGCTGTGGCATTGCGCCGCCGCAAAATTTGTTGCGTCGCGCTCTCGCTGCGTTACTTTTGCGAAATCAAATGACGTCAGAGTTCGAGCAGACAACGCCGCGCGGCCATGCTGTCGCGGCTTCCTTGTGATTCATGTCTGACGAACGGGATAGCGAGGCAATGGAACCGACAATGCGACGAGGACTGCGCTCCGGACTTGGATTGATGTTGCTGCTCGCGATCAGCCCGGTGCTGTCCGGATGTGACGAGCCCGCATCAGCCGTCGCGGCGCAGCCGGCACCGCCGCCGGAAGTCAGCTTCGTTACCGTCAAACAGCAGCCGTTCGCCGTGGTGCGCGAATTGCCCGGCCGCATCGCGCCGACGCGCATCGCCGATGTTCGCCCGCAAGTGTCCGGCATCATCGTCGAGCGCATGTTCCATCAGGGCAGCGACGTGAAGGCCGGCGATCCGCTCTACAAGATCGACCCGAAGCCGTTCGAAGTCGATCTGATGGCGCAGGAGGCCGCGCTGGCGAAAGCCGAAGCGGTGCTCGACCAGGCGAACCGCCATGCCAAGCGCATTGAAACCCTCACGCATCAGCACGTCGCCTCCGAAGCGCAACACGAGACCGCGATCGCGGCACAGCGCCAGGCCGAGGCCGATGTCGCCGCGCGCAAGGCCGATGTCGCCCGCTCGCGGCTCAATCTCGGTTACGCCACCATTCGCGCGCCGATCAACGGCCGCATCGGCGCGGCGCTGGTCAGCGAAGGCGCGCTGGTGGCGCCAAACGACACCACGAATCTCGCTTCGATCCAGCAGCTCGATCCGATCTATGCCGATTTCACCCAGTCGGTCAGCGACCTCAACAAGCTGCGGCGTGCGTTCGCGCGCGGCGATCTCGAACAGATCGAGCCGGGCGCCGCGAAAATCCGCCTGATCGTCGATGACGGCACCTATTCGCACACCGGCAAGCTGTTGTTCTCGGAAGCCAAGGTCAACGCCGAGACCGGGCAGGTGACGTTGCGCGGCGAGTTCCCGAATCCGAACGGCGAGTTGCTGCCGGGCATGTATGTCCGCGTGCTGATCGAGCAGGGCATCGACACCGACGCCATCGCGGTGCCGCAGCAGGCGGTGCAGCGCAGCCGCGACGGCGGCAGCGAGGTGTTTGTGGTGCGTCCCGACAACCGCATCGCCGTGCAGGCGGTGCGCACCGGCGCGGTTCATGCGGGCAAGTGGCTGATCACCGATGGCCTCAAGGCCGGCGACCGCGTCGTGGTCGAGGGTTTTCAGAAATTCGCCGCCGGCGACGAGGTGAAGCCGCTGCCGCTGCGCGAGGTCGCGACCGGCTCGATTGCATCGGACGACATCAAGGTGACGCCGGCATCGGTCAGCGATTGAGCCGCCGATGCCGTCCTTCTTTATCGATAGGCCGATCTTCGCCTGGGTCGTCGCGCTGTTCATCTGCCTGATCGGCGCGATCTCGATCCCGTTCCTCGCGGTCGCGCAGTATCCGATCATCGCGCCGCCCTCGATCTCGGTCTCGACCAGCTATCCGGGCGCCTCGCCGGAAAACCTCTACAACAGCGTCACCCGGCTGATCGAAGAGGAACTCAACGGCGCCAACGGCATCCTGAGTTTCGAATCCACCAGCGACTCGCTGGGGCAGGTGGAGATCACCGCGTTCTTCCAGCCTGGCACCGATGTCGCGATGGCGTCGGTGGACGTACAGAACCGCATCAAGCGCATCGAGTCGCGGCTGCCGCGCGCGGTGTTGCAGCAGGGCATCCTGATCGAGGAAGCCTCCAGTGCGGTGTTGCAGATCATCACGCTGTCCTCCACCGACGGCAGCATGGATGAGGTCGCGCTCGGCGATTTCATGGTCCGCAACGTGCTCGGCGAAATCCGCCGCATTCCCGGCGTCGGCCGCGCCACGCTGTATTCCACCGAACAGTCGCTGCGCATCTGGATCGATCCGGAGAAGCTGGTCGGTTTCAACCTCACCGCCGATGACGTCACCAAGGCGATCAACGCCCAGAACGCGCAGGTCGCGTCCGGCAGCGTCGGCGCGGAGCCGAGCAACAAGGATCAGAAGGTGTCGGCGCTGGTGCTGGTGAAAGGCCAACTCGGCTCACCGGACGAATTCGGCAGCATCGTGCTGCGCGCCAATCCCGACGGCTCGACGGTGCGGCTGCGCGATGTCGCCCGCATCGAGATCGGCGGCATGGGCTATCAGTTCACCACCCGGCTGAATGGCAAGCCGGCCGCCGGCCTTTCGGTGCTGATGTCGCCGACCGGCAACGCGCTGGCCACCGCAAGCGCGGTCGAAGCTAAGATGAAGGAACTCTCGAAGTTCTTCCCGGCGAATATCAAGTACGAGATTCCCTACAACATCACGCCGGTGGTGAAGGCCTCCATCGAAAAGGTGGTGCACACGCTGATCGAGGCGGTGGTGCTGGTGTTCCTGGTGATGTTCTTATTTCTACAGAACTTCCGCTACACCATCATTCCGACCATCGTGGTGCCGGTGGCGCTGCTCGGCGCCTGCGCGACCTTGCTGGCGTTCGGCTACTCCATCAACATGCTGACGATGTTCGGCATGGTGCTGGCGATCGGCATCTTGGTCGACGACGCCATCGTCGTGGTCGAGAACGTCGAACGCATCATGGCGGAAGAAGGCTTGCCGCCGAAGGAAGCCACCCGCAAGGCGATGTCGCAGATCACCGGCGCCATCGTCGGCATCACCACGGTGTTGGCGGCGGTGTTCGTGCCGATGGCGTTCTTCCCCGGCTCGGTCGGCATCATCTATCGCCAGTTCTCGGTGACGATGGTGGCGGCGATCGGCTTCTCGGCGCTGATGGCGTTGTCGCTGACGCCGGCCTTGTGCGCCACCTTGCTCAAGCCGGTGAAGGCCGGGCACGGCCACGCGCGGCGCGGCTTCTTCGGCCTGTTCAACAGCGCGCTCGATCGCACGCGCGTGCGCTACACCCGCACGGTGGGCTGGTCGCTGAAGCGCACCGGACGGTTGATGATCGTCTACGCCATCCTGCTCGTCGGCCTCGGCTGGGCCTTCGTGCGGATGCCGGCGGGATTCCTGCCGATCGACGATCAGGGCTTCATCACCACCGACGTGCAGACGCCGGCGGATTCCTCGTTCGCACGCACCGAAGCGGCGGTGAAATCAGTCGAGGATTATCTCGCCAAGCGCGACGGTATCAAGGACGTCACCTTCCTCACCGGCTTCAGCTTCCTGGGACAGGGCATGAACACCGCGCAGGCGTTCATCACACTCAAGGACTGGTCGGAGCGCGGCAAGAACGATTCCGCCTCCGCCATCGTCAACGACATCAACAAGCAGATGGAAGGCCTGCGCGACGCCAAGATCTCGGCCTTGCAGCCGCCGCCGATCGACAACCTCGGCAATTCGTCGGGCTTCAGCTTCCGCTTGCAGGATCGCGGCCAGAAGGGCTATCGCGCCTTGCGCGACGCCGCCAACAAGCTGGTCGCCGATGCGAATGCGAGTCCCGTCTTGCAGAAGGTCTACATCGAGGGTCTGCCGGAAGCGCCGGTGGTCAATCTGATGATCGATCGCGAGAAGGCGAGCGCCTTCGGCATCACCTTCGAGGACATCAACAACACCATCTCGACCAATCTCGGCTCGGCCTACATCAACGACTTCCCCAATCGCGGCCGCATGCAGCGCGTTATCGTGCAGGCGGACTCGCCCGACCGCATGAATGCCGACGATATCCTGAACTACAGCGTCAAGAACAGCCGCGGGCAGGTGGTGCCGCTGTCGTCCTTCGCCACCATCGAATGGGCGCGCGGCCCGACGCAGATCGTCGGCTTCAATTATTATCCAGCGGTGCGCATCAGCGGCGAGGCGCGGCCGGGCTTCACCTCGGGCGATGCCATCAAGGAAATGGAACGGCTCGCCGATCTGTTGCCGCGCGGCTTCGGTTACGAATGGACCGGCCAGTCGTTGCAGGAAAAGCTGTCCGGCTCGCAGGCGCCGTTCCTGCTGGCGCTGTCGATCCTCGTGGTGTTCCTCTGTCTCGCCGCGCTCTACGAGAGTTGGACGATTCCGCTGGCGGTGCTGTTGACGATTCCGCTCGGCATGGTCGGCGCGGTGATCGCCTCGACGCTGCGCGATCTGCCGAATGGCGTTTACTTCACCGTGGGATTGGTGACAATCATCGGCCTCGCGGCGAAGGACGCCATTCTCATCATCGAATTCGCCAGGGATTTGCGCGCCGAGGGCAAGTCACTGATCGCGGCGACGTTGGAGGCCTGTCAGTTGCGCTTCCGGCCGATCGTGATGACCGGTCTCGCCTTCGTCAGCGGCGTGCTGCCGATGGTGATCGCCAGCGGCGCCGGCGCGCAGAGCCAGCAGGCGCTCGGCACCGGCGTGATGGGCGGCATGATCGCGGTGGTCATCCTCGCGCTCCTGATGGTGCCAGTGTTCTTCGTCTTCGTGCAGCGCCTGTTCTCGCGGGCGGCCCGCGAGGAAGCACGGGCGGAAACGGGGCTCACCCCGGCACAGGCGTCGGCGGCGGAGTAACGTGTCGATCGTTCCCGCGCAGCGATGGTCGAAACCAACCATTCGCACGGCCTGCTCCCTCTCCCGCTTGCGGGGGAGGGTTGGGGGAGGGGGCCGACGTCAGGACGAGGTCGCTCGTCTGTTGAAGAGCCCCCTCTCTATCTCTCCCCCGCAAGCGGGAGAGAGGATCACGATCGCAAACGCCGAGCGGTAGTTTACTTCTTCAACGGCCGCAGAATTTTCGTCAGTTCGGCGTGGATGGTCTCGTTGCCGCAGACCACGTCGCCGGTGACGAGCGGATCGCCCGGGGTCTGGATGTCGCTGACCACGCCGCCGGCTTCGCGGATCATGATCATGCCCGCCGCGATGTCCCACGGCTTGAGGTTGCGCTCCCAGTAGCCGTCGAGGCGGCCGGCCGCGACGTAAGCGAGATCGAGCGAAGCCGCGCCGAAACGGCGCAGTCCCGCGACGCGCGGCTGCAACGCCGCCATTTCGTCGCGCGACAGCGGCAGGTCGCCGCGGCCGATATGCGGCAGCCCGCAGGCGATGACGCAATCGTGCAACTGCTTGCGCGCGGCGACGCGCAGCCGGGTGTCGTTGAGGAACGCGCCCTTGCCGCGCTCGGCGATGAACAGGTCGTCGGTCGCCGGATTGTAGATCACGCCGGCGATCATCGTGCCTTCGCGTTGCAGGCCGATGGAGATGGCGAATTGCGGAATGCCGTGCAGGAAGTTGGTGGTGCCGTCGAGCGGATCGACGATCCAGGTATGGGTCTTGTCGGCGCCCTCGCGGGTGCCGCCTTCCTCGCCGATGAAGCCGTAGCCGGGGCGCGCCTTCGCCAGGTCACTGTAGAGCATTTCCTCGGCGCGCTTGTCCGCGGCGCTGACGAAATTGGCCGGCCCTTTCAGCGACACCTGGAGATTTTCGATTTCACCGAGATCGCGGCTCAGGCTGCGGCCGGCGCGGCGCGCGGCCTTGACCATGACGTTGATGAGGGCGGAATGCAGCATGAGCGTCTCGATTCATCGCGTGCCCGATGGGGCCTCTCGTGAGAGATTGGGTGCCTTGCGGGGCGCGCCCCGTCAAGGGGCGATCATCGGCCCGATCATTTGGTGCCGAGCCATTTCCTGGCGGCGGCTTCGACCTTGGCCTGGTCTTCCGGCGAGAGCCGCGCCAGCGCCTCGTCGAGCAGCGGATCGCCCTTGCCGGCGGTTTTCGCCACCAGATGCCATTTCAGTCCTTCGATCATGTCGACCGGCACGCCCTTGCCCTGCGTCAGCACCAGCGCGAGCCGGTTCTGGGCGATGGGGTTGTTCTGCCGTGCCGCCTTGCGCAGCAGCGAAATCGCGGCAATTTCGTTCTTGCTGGTGCCGGTGCCGTTGAACAGTGCGATGGCATATTCGACTTCGGCGGGGACGTTGCCAGCCATCGCGGCGGCTTGCAGCAGTCGCACCGACTTGTCGATGTCCTTCTCGACGCCGGTGCCTTCCTTGTAGAAGCTCGCCAGCGCGTATTGCGCGTCGTCGTTGCCGGCGTCGGCGGCGATGCGCAGCAGTTCGGCGGCGCGCTTGAAGTCCTGCGGGAAAGTCTGGCCGTCGACATAGAGCAGCGCCAGATTATAGGCCGCCTTGGGCTCGCCGAGTTTCGCCGCCGAGGCCAACAGGCCCGCGCCGCCCTCGCGATCCGCCGGGCCGCCCTGTCCGCCGATCTTCAGCATCGCCAGCGCGAACATCGCCTCGCGGTCGCCCTGGTCGGCGGCGCGCTTGTACCATTCGATGGCCTTGGCGTAGTCGCGCTTGACGCCCTGGCCATTGGCGTAGAGTTCGCCGAGCATGGTCATCGCGGCGGTGTCGTTCTTCTCCTGCGCGCGCTTCGTCGCGAGGTTGAACGCCGTGCGATAGAAACCGCGCTGATAGGCGCCGAACACCAGATCGACATTCGGCGGCTCGTTCAGCACGGCGTCGAGATCGTTGCTCTCGGCGGCTTTCGCGGCGTCGGGCACCGCCGGCTTTTCCGTCGTGGTCGTTTTTCGCACGGGCGCGGGGACGGATTTGGCTTCCGGCTTCGGGGCGGATTTCGGCGCTGCCTTCGGCGTGTGCTTGGGGACGGGTTTCGGCGCGTGAGGCTCCGGCGCGGGCTGGGATTGCGGCTGCGGGATCGCGGCCGGCGGCACCAGCGAGATCTGGGCCTGCGCGGTCGCCGCCAGCAGCGTGGATCCAAACAGAATCGTGACGGCGCGCAGTAGTCTCATGCCCGCGTCAATTCCGCCCGGTGAGAATATGTCCCGCTGCCGCATAACCGTCCTTGAGCGCTGCGGCCACATCCGCAAGCGCCGCGGCCGGTCCCGCTTGATCGGACCAAATCATGTCAGCGACAAGGACAAAATCCGCGCCGGCGGCAGCGAAGGCACGGGCCTCAATGCTGCTCGCGGCATAGCCGACGCAGGGCGGTTCGAACAGTTCGGCCCACCAGTTCAGCCGCTCGGCGACGGCCTCCGCCGAGGGGCGCTCGCCGCGTCCGTCCGGTTCGCCGAACAGCACGTAGTCGGCGCCGGCTTCGCCCGCGACCATGGCGTCGTGGCGGGTGTGCAGCCCGCCGACGCCCACGATGCGGTCCGGCTTCAGACTCGGCAGCGTTTCCTGCATTGCTTCAAGGCCGGTGAGATGCGCGCCGTCCGCGCCGCCGCGTGCGACCAGATCGGCATGGCCCTCCAGCAACAGCGCCGCGCCGGCGCTCTGCACGATAGGCGCGAGCGTCTTGATGCGGCCGAGCAAGGTGCGCGGATCGCTGTCGGAAAGCCGCAGCAGCACGGCGGCGACATCGGCGCTGGCAAGAACGTCCGGCAGCAAGGCGGCCAGTGCCGCCGCGTCATCCACCACGGGCGTCGCGAGATACAATCGCGGCATCGGGCGGGCAGGGGCGGATTTCGCGGACATCAAACGGTAGCCTTTGAGAGTCTGCGGGCAGAAGACGAATTTGTCGCGCGATCCCGGATACAAACGTCATGCGCGGGCTCGACCCGCGCATCCATCTTTTCAAGACGATGGATTGCCGGGTCAAGCCCGGCAATGACCATAGGTGCGGAGGTGGCGGCTTTACGCCGCCTTCTTCTCCAGATCGGCCTTCCATTCGCCCTTGGAGGCGAGGCCGTTCATGTGGGCGCGGTGGGTGAAGGCCTGCTGGCCGGCCCCGAAGTTTTCCGCCTTGCCTGACCATGCCTTCTGCGGCGCGGCTTGCAGCGCGCGGCCGTAGGAGAAGGTCAGCTTCCACGGCAGGCCGCCGATCTTGTTCATGGCGTCGAGATGTGCGGTGGCTTCCTCGTCGCTCTGACCGCCGGAGAGGAAGGCGATGCCCGGCACCGCCGATGGCACGCATTCCTTCAAGAGCTTCACGGTCTTCTCGGCGACCTGCTGCACGTTGGCGCGGTCCTTCGCCTTCTTGCCGGAGATCGCCATGTTCGGCTTCAGGATCATGCCTTCGAGCGCGACCTTCTGGTAATACAATTCCTGGAAGGTCTCCTTGAGCACGAACTCGGTGACCTCGTAGCAGCGCTCGATCGAGTGATCGCCGTCCATCAGCACTTCCGGCTCGACGATCGGCACGATCTGCGCCGCCTGGCACAGCGCGGCGTAGCGTGCCAAGGCATGAGCATTGGTGCGCACGGCGGTGTAGCTCGGGATGCCCTGTCCGATATCGATCACCGCGCGCCACTTGGCGAAGCGCGCGCCTTGCTTGTAGTAGTCGGCAAGGCGGGCGGCGAGCTTGTCGAGGCCGACGGTGATCAGTTCGCCGGGGCAGCCGGGCAAGGCTTGCGTGCCTTCGTCGACCTTGATGCCGGGAATCGCGCCGGCCTGCTCGATCAGCTTGACCAGCGGCGTGCCGTCTTTTGCTTTTTGCCAGATGGTCTCGTCGTAAAGGATGACGCCGGAAATGTACTTCGACATCGCGTCCTTGGAGCGGAACAGCATCTCGCGATAATCGCGGCGATTGTCCTCGGTGGATTCGACGTTGATGGCGTCGAAGCGCTTCTTGATGGTGCCGGAAGATTCGTCGGCGGCAAGAATGCCCTTGCCGGGGGCCACCATGGCCTGTGCGACTTTGTTGAGGTCAGCGAGGTTCATCGAGGTCTCCTGCGTGCGTCTGGTACGAAATGAGAGCGTTAGCGTCGAAACGGAAAAGCGCGGAATGCGTTCCGCGATTATTGGCCCGCGCCGCTGACCGCCATTGAAGACGATCTTCGCGGCAAGGGCAGGGCGCCTATTTGGCGCGCAACACCTCGACCCCCGGCAGCGGCTTGCCTTCCATCCATTCCAGGAAGGCGCCGCCCGCGGTCGAGACGTAAGTGAAATCGCCGCCGACACCGGCGTGGTTCAGCGCCGCGACGGTGTCGCCGCCGCCGGCCACCGACACCAGCTTGCCGAGCTTGGTGCGCTGGGCGGCGTATTTCGCCGCGACCACGGTGCCGCGGTCGAACGGCGTCAGTTCGAAGGCGCCGACCGGGCCGTTCCACACCAAGGTCGCGGCATCGTCGATGGCGGCATGGATGCGTTCGATGGATTGCGGGCCGACGTCGAGGATCATGCCGTCGGCGGGAATGGCGTCGAGGCCGTAGGCGTGCGACGGCGCGTTGGCCTCGAAGTGATAGGCGACCACCGCATCCACCGGCAGGATGATGGCGCAGTTGGCGGCTTCCGCCTTTTCCAGAATGCGCAGCGCGGTCGGGGCGAGATCTTTCTCCGCCAGCGACTTGCCGACATTGATGCCCTGCGCGTGCAGGAAGGTGTTGGCCATGCCGCCGCCGATCACCAGCGCGTCGACCTTCTTCACCAGGTTTTCGAGAAGATCGATCTTGGTCGATACCTTCGCGCCGCCGATGATGGCGATCACCGGCTTCTTCGGCGCCTCCAGCGCCTTGTCCAGTGCATCGAGTTCGGCCTGCATGGTGCGCCCGGCATAGGCCGGCAGCTTGTGGCCGAGGCCCTCGGTCGAGGCGTGGGCGCGATGCGCGGCGGAGAAGGCGTCATTGACCCAGAGGTCGCCGAGCGTCGCGAGTTGCGCGACGAACGCCGGATCGTTCTTTTCCTCTTCCTTGTGGAAGCGGGTGTTCTCGAGACAGAGAATGTCGCCGTCCTTCATCGCGGCGACGGCCTTTTCAGCCGGCTCGCCGATGCAGTCCTCGGCGAAGCCGACATGGCGCTTGATGACTTTCGCCAGTTCGGCGGCGACGGGTTTGAGCGAATCCTTGGCGTCGCGGCCCTTGGGCCGGCCGAAATGCGCCAGCAGGATCACCTTGCCGCCCTTGTCGGAAATTTCCGTAATCGTCGGCGCGATGCGCTCGAGCCGTGTCGTGTCGGTGACGCGCCCCTGGTCCATCGGCACGTTGAGGTCGACGCGCACCAATACGCGTTTGCCCTTCACGTCGGCATCGTCGAGGGTGCGGAAGGATTTCGTCATGGTAGCGTATCCCGGACGCAGTGCAGCGTGTAACGGTGCACCGCAGAGCCGGGACCGTCACGATGTGGAATGGTCCCGGGTCTGCATCGCAGCACTTCGTGCCGCAATGCGCCCGGGACACGTTATCGTCGTCTCAGATCAGCTTGCCCATCGCGACGGCGGTGTCACCCATGCGATTGGAGAAGCCCCATTCGTTATCGTACCATGACAGCACGCGCAGCAAGGTGCCGTTCATCACCTTGGTCTGGTCGAGGTGGAAGGTCGACGAGTGCGGATCGTGGTTGAAGTCGATCGAGACGTTGGGCTGGTCGGTGGTGCCGAGAATGCCCTTCAACTCCTGCGCCGCGGCGCGCTTCATCGCCTCGTTGATATCCTTCGCGGTCGTCTCCTTCTTGGCGACGATCTTGAGATCGACCACCGAGACGTTCGGCGTCGGCACGCGGATCGCGACGCCGTCGAGCTTGCCCTTCAGCTCCGGCAGCACCAGGCCGATCGCCTTGGCGGCGCCGGTCGAGGTCGGGATCATCGACATCGCCGCCGCGCGGCCGCGATAGAGATCCTTGTGCATGGTGTCCAGCGTCGGCTGGTCGCCGGTATAGGCGTGGATCGTGGTCATGAAGCCGGTCTCGATGCCGACCAGATCGTTGATGACCTTGGCGACCGGCGCCAGACAGTTGGTGGTGCAGGAGCCGTTCGAAACGACAAGGTGGTCCTTGGTCAGCTTGTCGTGGTTGACGCCGTAAACCACCGTCATGTCGGCGCCGTCGGCCGGAGCCGAGACCAGCACGCGCTTGGCGCCGGCGGAGAGGTGGGCGGAGGCCTTGTCCTTGGCGGTGAAGATGCCGGTGCATTCCATCGCGATGTCGACGCCGAGGTCCTTCCACGGCAGCTTCGACGGGTCGCGCTCGGCGGTGACCTTGATCTTGTTGCTGCCGATCACGATCGAGTCGCCCTCAACCTTTACTTCGTGCGGGAAGCGGCCGTGCACGGAATCGAAGCGCAGCAGGTGGGCGTTGGTCTCGACCGGGCCGAGATCATTGATGCCGACGACTTCGATGTCCTTGCGGCCGGCTTCGTAGATCGCCCGCAGGACATTGCGGCCGATGCGGCCAAACCCGTTAATCGCGACCCGGACTGCCATTCAAATTCTCCTTCGAAGGTTCGATAGACCAGTGTTTGGGCGGTTTCATGCCCCGAATGCGTCGGCGTTGCAATGCGTCACGTCGCAATTGTTCCGATAGCGTTACCCGCCGTTGTTACTTGCCGTATTACTTTCCTTGGAGCCGCTTCGCGGCGGCCTCGACCACCGCGTCGGCGGTGATGCCGAAGTGCTTGTAGAGGTCCTTGGCGGGGGCGCTGTGGCCGAAGCTGTGCATCCCGACGAAGGCGCCGTCGGTGCCGATCACCGCATCCCAGCCGAACCGCACCTGCGCCTCGACCGCGATCTTCACCGGCGCGTTGCCGATGATCGTCGCCCGCTTCTCGGCGGGTTGTTCCAGGAGAAGTTCGAGCGAGGGCACGGAGACCACGCGTGCGGCGATGCCGCGCTCGGCCAGTTGCTTTTGCGCCGCCACCGCGATCTCGACTTCCGAGCCGGAGGCGAAGATCGAGACTTTGGCCTCGCCGTTCGCCGCGACCAGTTCGTAGCCGCCGGTGGCGCAGCGATTGGCCGCATCGGCCGAGGTCCGCACCGGGGTCAGGTTCTGCCGCGACAGTGCCAGCACGGTGGGGCCCTTGGTGCGTTCCAGCGCCAGTTGCCAGCATTCGGCGGTTTCCACCGGATCGGCCGGGCGGAACACCCGCATGTTCGGCATCGCCCGCAGCGCCGCGATGTGCTCGACCGGCTGGTGGGTCGGGCCGTCCTCGCCGAGTCCGATCGAATCGTGGGTCATGATGTAGATGACCGGGATATGCGCCAGTGCGGAAATGCGCATCGCCGGCCGGGCGTAGTCGGTGAAGCACAGAAAGGTGCCGCCGGCCGGGCGGAAGCCGCCATGCAGCGCGATGCCGTTCATCGCCGCCGCCATGCCGAGTTCGCGGATGCCGTAGTGGATATAGCGGCCGTCATACTGGCCGGGCTGCACCTCTTTCAGGCCCTTGGTGCGGGTGTTGTTGGACGGCGTCAGGTCGGCGGAGCCCAGCAGCAGTTCCGGCACCGCCGGCACCAGTACGTCGAGCGCCAGTTCGCTGGCCTTGCGGGTCGCCACCGTCTGCGGCTCGGCGGCGAGCTTGTCCTTGAGCTTGCCGATCACCGCGTCGAGGTCGGCCGGCAGCTTGCGGTCGATCACCCGGCGCTGGAATTCGGCGCGCTGCGCCTCCGGCAGGGCCTCGAACCGCTTGCGCCAGTTCTTGCGCGCGGCGGAGCCTTTCTTGCCGGCCTTGCGCCACGCCGCCAGCACGTCGTCGGGAACCTCGAACGGGCCGTAGTTCCAGTCCAGCGCCCTTTTGGCGGCGGCGAGTTCGTCGGCGCCGAGCGGTTCGCCATGGGCCTTGGAGGTGCCGGCCTTCTGCGGCGCGCCGAAGCCGATGATGGTCTTGCAGGCGATCAGCGACGGACGATCGGATTTCTGGGCGCGGCGGATGGCCGAGGCGATGGCCTTCGGATCGTGGCCGTCGATCTGCCTGGCGTTCCAGCCGTGCGCCTTGAAGCGCGCCACCTGATCGACGTTGTCGGTCAGCGTGATCGGCCCGTCGATGGTGATGCCGTTGTCGTCATAGAGGAAAATCAGCTTGTTGAGCTTGAGGTGGCCGGCCAGCGCGATGGCTTCGTGGCTGATGCCTTCCATCAGGTCGCCGTCGGAGCACAGCACATAGGTGTAGTGGTCGACAGTGTCGGAGCCGAATTCGGCGGCGAGCAATTGCTCGGCCAGCGCGAAGCCGACGGCGGTTGCAATTCCCTGACCAAGCGGGCCGGTGGTGGTTTCGACGCCGGAGGTGATGAAGTTCTCCGGGTGGCCGGGCGTCTTCGAATTGAGCTGGCGGAAATTCCTGATCTGGTCGAGCGTCATCTCCTTGTTTCCGGTGAGGTACAGGAGCGCGTAGAGCAGCATTGAGCCGTGACCGGCGGAGAGGATGAAACGGTCGCGATCCGGCCAGTTCGGTTCCGCGGCGTCGTATTTCAGGAACTGGGTGAACAATACGGTGGCGACGTCGGCGGCGCCCATCGGCAGGCCGGGATGGCCGGATTTGGCCTTTTCCACGGCATCCATCGCCAGCGCGCGTATCGCATTGGCCATTTTCGAGGGTTCAACGCGCGTGGTCATGGGCTTTGCCTGCTAATCAACGGTTTCGGGGCCGGTTTTCGCCGGGGGTGAAGAAAATGCCGGTTTACGGAGATGGGATGGGCAGGGGTGAATAGCATCTGCACCCGGTGAGTCCAAGGGCGGCAGGCTGCCGCTCCCCACTTCCGACCGCTTTACGGTGCATAGCTGCCCGGCGGCGTTGCGCTGGGATGCCTTGCCACGTAAATTTCACTGACTAAGCGTTTGCCGGGGCGCGGTTTTTGCCATGCAGCAGACCGCGATGGACGCCCTGGCCCCATGACGGGCCCTCGAACGTTCGCGAAAGTCGGCATGACCAATCGATCTCCTCACTCCGGGTCAGACGAAACCACCGCCAGCGGCAACGGGCCGGCTGAGATCGAACGTGCGACACGCCGCCTGGTTGCCGCGCTCGACGCGCTGGAAAGCGCGGTGGAGCGGCGGCGCGACGCCGACCGCGACGAGGACGAACTGGCAAATCGTATTCAGGCGCTGGGCGCGGATCGTTCGCGGCTCGCCGACGAACTCGACAACACGCTGGTGCGTTCGCGCAAACTCGAGCGGACAAATCGCGAAATCGGCGAACGGCTCGATGCGGCAATCGGCACCATTCGCACGATGCTCGATGAGGTGGAGGACGAAGGATGAATCACATCAACGTCACCATCAACGGCCGCCAGTATCGCATGGCCTGCGAGGACGGCCAGGAGCAGCGGCTGATGAGCCTCGCGGATAATTTCGAGGCGCGCATTGTCGAACTGCGCGGCAAGTTCGGTGAGATCGGCGACGCGCGGCTCACGGTGATGGCGGCGTTGATGGTCGCCGATGAATTGCTCGACGCCAACGAACGTATCCGCGCGCTTCAGGCTGAAGTGAACTCGCTGGGCGATGTGCGCGTCGCCGCCGCCGAACGCAATCGCGCCACGCAATACGCGGTGTCGGCCGCGCTCAATGCCGCCGCCGAGCGCATCGAGAAGACGACGCAGGTTCTCAACCGCACCGTGGGCAACGGCATCGCGATCGGGTGATCGCGCGTTCGCGTCATTTCGACGTCGGTTGGTAACAACCTTCCCACACGTCGTCCCCGCGCAGGCGGGGACCCATACGCCGCAGCGGTCGTGAGGCGGAAAGCGCTCGTTGTTTTTTCTTGTCTCACGTTTGCGATCACGGCAAAGGCCAGGGGTTATGGGTCCCTGCCTGCGCAGGGACGACCCGTGGAGGGAGTTCGCTCCACGCCGCTCTGGCATTCACGCGGCATCGCTATTACATTGCCTCTCGCGAAGCTGTGTCGCGCGTCAGGAGCCATATATCCCCGGGGCCTTATCGATCCTTTAGGGAACTGTCCCTGACCGGGTCCGTGGACCCGGACATATGGTGCCCACCTACTTTCGTAGGGAACTCCGGGATCGAGCGCTCCAACGGCCATCGCGGCTTCGCACTTCTTCGATTTCAGGATGTCGTCATGGCCGGGCTTGTCCCGGCCATCCACGTCTTTAGTGTGCTCGTGAACAACGACGTAGATGACCGGCATAACGGAATCGATGGCGATCGATCGAAACAAAAAAAATGAGATGCGCACCGCCGCGCTGGCGCGGCGCGATGCGTTGAACGATCTGGCGCGCGAAGCCGCTGCGCAACGTTTCGCGGCGTTCGCGGATATTTTCGATATCGCCTCAGGCACCGTCATCGCCGGTTACATGCCGATGCGCAACGAGGCCGATCCGCTGCCGCTGATGCGCGCGCTCGCCGCACGCGGCGCGCGGCTCGCATTGCCCGCGGTCGTGGCGCGCGATGCGCCGCTTGTCTTCCGCGCGTGGCGCGAGGACGATGCGCTGCTGGCGGGTCCGTTCGGCACGCGGCATCCGGTTGAGACCATGCCGCAGCTTGTCCCCGATATCGTCTTGGTGCCGCTCGCCGCCTTCGACCGGCGCGGCCATCGCATCGGCTATGGCGGTGGTTACTACGACCGCACGCTGGCGGCGCTGCGCGTGCAAAAGCAGCTGGTCGCCGCCGGAGTTGCTTTTGCCGTGCAGGAGGTCCAAACTGTTCCCGCATCACATCATGACGCGGTGCTCGACGTCGTATTGACCGACCTCGAATGCATCGATTTGCGGAGCTAATTCAATTGCGCATTCTGTTCATCGGCGACGTGGTCGGACGCTCCGGCCGCGAAGCCATCATGGAGCATCTTCCCAAGGCCATTGCTGACTGGACGATCGATCTCACGGTGGTCAACGGCGAGAATTCCGCCGGCGGTTTCGGCATCACCGAGGCGATCTACAACGACTTCATCGACGCCGGCGCGGACGCGGTGACGCTCGGCAATCATTCGTGGAATCAGAAGGAGGCGCTGGTGTTCATCGAGCGCGCCCCGCGCCTGGTGCGTCCGATCAACTACATGCCCGGCACGCCGGGGCGCGGCGCGGCGCTGGTGGACACCCGCACCGGCAAGCGCGCGCTGGTCATCAACGCGCTCGGCCGCCTGTTCATGGAGCCGGTCGACGATCCGTTCGCGATGATCGATCGCGAACTCGAGGCCTGCCCGCTGCGGCAGGCGGTCGATGCCATCGTCGTCGATTTCCATTGCGAGGCCACCAGCGAGAAGCAGGGCGCCGGCTATTTCTGCGACGGCCGTGCCAGCCTCGTGGTCGGCACTCACACGCATATCCCGACCTCGGATCACCAGATTTTGCCGGGTGGCACCGCCTACATGACCGACGCCGGCATGACCGGCGATTACGATTCCATCATCGGCATGAAAAAGGAGGAGCCGCTGCGCCGCTTCACCACCGGCATTCCGTCGTCGCGCTTCGAGCCTGCCGACGGCATCGCGACGATGAGCGGTATCGCGGTGGAGACCGACGACGCGACCGGGTTGGCGGTGAAGGTCGCGCCGGTGCGGATCGGTGGACGTCTGGAGCCGGCGGTGCCATCGTTCTGGTGACGCAGATTGCCGGCTCGTCCGGCCGCGCGGCATCCGGGAGTGCGACGCGCATGGGACTTCGCCGATGTCATCTTCGCAAGCTGATCGTGCTGGGGTTCGGTGTCGCGCTGCTTGCGGCGACGACGGATACGGGTATGTCGGCGGAGGCGGTCGCGATCACGCCGTCCGCGATGCCCCGGATCGGCACGGTGGATGCGCGCTTCCAGTCCTACAATGTCGAGATGGTCGAGGTCACCGGCGGCCGGTTCTGGAAGCCGTATGGGCCGACGATCAGCGAGGAGGGCGGGCGTTCGAGTCCCTATGCCTATCGTTCGCCGATTGATCTGACCAATCCGAAATTGCGCCGGCTCGCGGCGGCGCTCGGCCCCGCTTACATGCGGGTCAGCGGCACCTGGGCGAACGCGACCTACTTCGCCGACACCGACAGTCCCTCGCCGGTGCCGCCGTCCGGTTTCGACGGCGTGCTGACCCGGCCGCAGTGGCGCGACGTGGTCGACTTCGCCAAGACCGTCGACGCGCGGCTGGTCATGTCCTTCGCCGCCAGCGCGGGCGCGCGCGACGTCAACGGCGCCTGGAATGCGGATCAGGCGCGCCGGCTGATTTCCTATACGCGCGGCATCGGCGGCCGGATCGCCGCCGCCGAATTCATCAACGAGCCGGACCTCGCGGGTCTCGGCGGCGTGCCGTCGGACTACAACGCCAGCGCATTCGGCCGCGATTTCGCGACCTTCCGCGCTTTCATCAAATGGGACGACCCGTCGATCATGGTGCTCGGGCCCGGTCTCTCCGGCGAGGTCGCGACCGCGCCGGATTTCGCCGCGGCCACCAAGCCCGGCATCGACGTGTTCTCGTATCATCATTACGACATGCTGTCGGCGCGCTGTTCGGGCCACGCGCATCCCGAGACCGCGCTGTCCGAGGAACGGCTGGCGCGCACCGATCATGCCCTGGCGTTTCAGCGCGCGCTGCGCGATCGCTTCGCGCCGGGCAAGCCGATCTGGCTCACCGAGACCGCCGAGGCCGCGTGCGGCGGCGATCATTATGCAACGACGTTCCGCGATACGTTCCGTTATCTCGACCAACTCGCCCGCCTTGCCAAGGCGGGCGTGCAGGTGGTGATGCACAACACGCTGGCGGCCAGCGATTACGGCCTGCTCGATGAGATGGCATTGACGCCGCGGCCGAATTACTGGGGCGCGCTGTTGTGGCGAAAGCTGATGGGCTCCACGGTGCTCAATGCCGGCGTGCGGGAATCGAGCCTGCATGTCTATGCGCATTGCCTGCGCGATGTCGACGGCGGCGTCGCGGTGCTGGCGATCAACACCGATCGCGGCACCACGCACGCGCTCAGGCTTCCCGACCAGTCGCTTCGCTATACGCTCAGCGCGCCGCAGTTGCAGGATACGGCGGTGCGGATGAACGGCGGGCGGCTTGCCTTGAACGCGCGCGATGAGTTGCCCGCGCTCGACGGCCGCGCCACGGCGGCCGGCGTCGTCACGTTCGCGCCGGCAACCATCACCTTCCTGGCGATGCCAGCCGCGCGGAACCCCGCCTGCTATTGACGGCGCGGGGCGTGACCGAGTTGCCGCTATCGTCCGCTATTGTTTGTACGCCGCGGAACCCACGGCCCTGGACCCGGACCTGCCCCGACCGTCGCAATCCGGCGGTTGGGCCGGGTCGGGTGCGTTGCTTCCCGCGCAAGGTGCGACTGCCGCTTTGAATTTGCCCCGACCGGGCTTATAAGCCGCGCCTTGACAGGTTTTTGGCACGTTTCCGAGATCGAGGAGCTTTTTCCGTATGGCCGGGCATTCCCAGTTCAAGAACATCATGCATCGCAAGGGCCGTCAGGACGCCCAGAAGTCGAAGCTGTTCAGCAAACTGGCGCGGGAAATCACCGTGGCCGCCAAGCTCGGCACCCCCGATCCGGCGATGAACCCGCGGCTGCGCGCGGCGGTGATCGCGGCGCGGGCGGAAAACATGCCGAAGGACAACATCGAGCGCGCCATCAAGAAGGCCAGCGGCAACGACGCCGAGAGCTATGACGAACTGCGCTACGAAGGCTACGGCCCCGGCGGCGTCGCCGTCATCATGGAAGTTCTGACCGACAACCGTAACCGCGCCGCCTCCGACATCCGCTCCTACTTCACCAAGTCCGGCGGCAACCTGGGTGAAACCGGGTCGGTGTCGTTCATGTTCGATCGCCTCGGCGTGATCGAATACGACGCCGCCAAGGCCTCCGCCGACGACATGCTGGAAGCCGCCATCGAGGCCGGCGCCGACGACGTCGTCTCGGGCGAGGGCGGCCACGAGATCTACGCTTCACAGGACACGTTTCGCGAGGTCGCCAAGGCGCTCGAGGCCAAGTTCGGCGAGGCGCGCAAGGTGGCGCTGATCTGGAAGCCGCAAAACACCGTCGCGGTCGACGACGAGACCGGCGAGAAGCTGCTGAAGCTGATCGACCAGCTCAACGAACACGACGACGTGCAGAACGTCTACGCCAACTTCGAGGTGTCGGACGCCTTGATGGCGAAGCTGGGCGGCTGAGCGCCAGTTGTACAGTAAGAACTAATTATTCGTCATGCCCGGGCCTGTCCCGGGCATCCACGTCTTAAGTCCCTACCAATCAGAAAGACGTAGATGGCCGGGACAAGCCCGGCCATGACGGCAAACTAAACGTAGGCTTGCTTCCTTCACCATCGCGCGCTTTTTTCTTGACGCCGCCGCCGCGAGGGACCATGTCAGCGGCGCGAGGCGTGTCGGCCATGGCCGCCGTCTCATCACTGGAAACCACCACATTATGCCAAGCGACAGTCCGGGCAATTTGCCAGGTCCTTTGCCGATAGCGGTCCCCACGGTCTGAGCTTGTGCGTGAGCTCACCGCGCTGCCGTTGTCGGCGGTCCCCGAAGGTGAGCTATGACGGAAATCATTGAAACGGCGGATGGCGCCGTCGACACGCTGGCCTTGGCCTCGCGGCTGAGCGACGGGCATATCGCCGACAACGTCGACATTCTCAATCAACTCGATGTCGACGATGCGGCGGCGGTGCTGGTGCTGCTGCCGGTCGAGATGTCGGTGCAGATTCTCGACAAGCCGGAATTGAATTTCGGCGCCGAGATCCTCGCCGCCCTGCCGCGCCAGACCGCGACCATCCTGCTGTCCGGCATGTCGGCCGACATGGCCGCCGACCTCGTGCAGCAACTCGACGAGCCGGTACGCGACGAGCTGATGCAGGGTCTCGACGCGGCCACGCGCGCGACCATCAGGGACCTGCTCTCCTATCCGGAGAACACCGCCGGCGCCATCATGACGACGGAGTTCGTCAGCGTGCCCGCGACCTGGACCGTGGAGCGCACCTTGCAGCACATCCGTCAGGTCGAGCGTACCCGCGAGACGGTCTACGCGATCTATGTGCTGGATGCCTACACCCGCCGTCTGGTCGGCGCGGTGTCGCTGCGTCGCCTGATCGCCGGCGAGCCGACCGACAACATCATGGCGCTGGCGGTGCGCGAGCCGATCACCACCTCGCCCTTGGTCGATCGTGAAGACGTGGCGCGGCTGATCTCCAAGCACGACCTTCTCGCGGTGCCGGTGATCGACAAGGCCGGGCACGTGCTCGGCATCGTCACGGTAGACGACATCATCGACACCATCATCGAGGAAAACACCGAGGACGTGCAGAAGTTCGGCGGTATGGCCGCGACCGACGAGCCGTATCTGCAAGTCGGGCTGCCGGCCATGATCCGCAAGCGCGGCGGCTGGCTCTGCGTGCTGTTTCTCGGCGAGATGCTGACCGCCAGCGCGATGCAGCACTTCGAGGGTGAACTCGAGAAGGCGATCGTGCTGACCTTGTTCATTCCGCTGATCATGAGTTCGGGCGGCAATTCCGGTTCGCAGGCAACCTCGCTCTTGATCCGTGCGTTGGCGCTGCGCGAAGTGAAGCTCGGCGACTGGTGGCGCGTGGCGCTGCGCGAACTGCCGACCGGCATGATCCTCGGCGCGATGCTCGGCGTCATCGGCATCCTTCGCGTGGTGGCGTGGCAGAAGCTCGGCATCTACGACTACGGCGAGCACTGGGTGCTGGTGGCGCTGACGGTGGCGGCGGCGCTGATCGGCGTGGTGACGTTCGGCTCGGTGGCCGGATCGATGCTGCCGTTCATTTTACAACGCGTCGGCTTCGACCCCGCCAGTGCGTCGGCACCGTTTGTGGCTACCCTGGTCGATGTCACCGGGCTGATGATCTACTTCAGCGTGGCGTTGCTGATCCTCAGCGGGACGTTGTTATAGACTTGCAACACGAAAATCGTCGTCCCTGCCTGCGCAGGGACGACGCGGTGTGTGTGGTGCGCCGCGTTACTGGAACAGCCGCGACAGCCAGTCGGCCGGGCCGGGCGGCGGCGGCAGCGGGCGGGGCGGCGGCGCGTAGCGGCGATGTTGTGGCGAGGCGTCGCCGAAGCGCTGCTCGTTGGTGCGCACGATGATGTGCTGCCGCTTCGGCTTCTCGCCGGCGCGGGCGGCATTGGCCGGCGCGCCGTTCGCAGGCGTCACCGCCGCGACCACCGGCTCGCCGGCGCGTTCGTGCGCAACCTCGCGGCGCGGCCATGCCGCGTCGTCGGCGCGGCCGGGCGGCGGCGTCAGCGCGTCGCCCTTCACCAGCGTCTTCGTCACCAGGGGGTCGACCGATACCGGCCGCACATTGGCGGCACCGAGCAACTCGTCGGTGCCGACCGAGGAGGCGACCAGCGGAATCACCGGGCCGGCGATCGGCCGCGGCGCCGGCACGCCCGGCTTGGCTTCGGCCTCCGGCGTGCCGGGCTCGGTGGGGATTTCGATGGTGGTGGGGCGGCCCGCCAGCACGCGGCTGATCTCGCGCTCGACGTAATGCGCCAGCTTGCGCGCGCCGGCCTTGGTGAAGTAGACGCCGTCGCTCGAACGCAGCCGGCGGATCTGGCCTTCGAAGTCGGGGCCTTGCGCCAGATAGCGGCCGGACTCATCGACGAAGCCGTCCCACAGGTCGACATAGGTGATGCCGGCGCGGCCGGCGGCCTCGCGATAGAGCGAGTTGAGATAGAGCGCGTCCGAGGTCGATTTGGTGCCGCGGATCGAGGGCAGGCCGACCCACAGCACCGGCACGCCCTTGCTCTTGAGCACCGCGATCGTTTCGTCGATCTTCTTGCTGTAGAGCTCACCCCAACGCTCGTCGCGGAACTGATGCACGCCGTGGGCGCCGCGCGCGCTCTTTTCGGGTGCCGCGATCTGCAAGTCCGGGTCGCCGTCATCCGCATCGTTCGGCTTGGCGTCGGCGGCCGGCTTGCCATCGGGTTTGCCGTCCGCCTTGGAATCGGATTTGGCGTCGGCTTTCTTGTCGGCGGCGGTTTCGCGGATCGGCATGCGGTCGTGCAGGCCGAGCATCATCACGATCACGTCCGGTTTTTCGGTCGCGAGAATCTCCTTCGCCGCCGCCGCCCAGTCGGACGGCTCGCCCTTGGGCTGATAGCGGATCAGGCCGGACACCGTCTTGAATTTGCGGATCACGCCGAGCTCCGGCGTTTCGCTCAGCGCGTCCTCAAGGCCGTAGCCGAGCCAGTCGGCCATGGCGTCGCCGAGCACCAGCACGTTGCGTTCGGCCGCGACCTCGCGCTTTTCCGGCGGCGGCGCGCGGGAAAAGTCCTGCCGCTCCACCGGCCGCTGCTGTTGCGGCGGCGGGCGCTGCTCGAACGGCGCGAAGAACGGATTGCTGAAGAAGCCGCCGCCACCGCCGCGCGGCTGATGCCGTTGCGGCTGCTGCGGGCCGCCGCCGAAGAACGGAAAGAACTGCGCCGAGGCAGGCGCCGCAATGGCGAACAGCATCAACCCCGCGACCGCGAGCACGCCGAGCATGCTTCGGTCGCGTAACAGGCATCGCAGGGGTTTCAGCTTCGACATGCGCTCGTTCGCCGGAATGATACAGCCGCTATAGCGGTCAAATCGGGCCGGAACCGGGCAGCGTGCCGGTTCCGGCGGACCATAAGGGGGCGGGGCGGCCGATCGTCAAGACCGCCGCTCCTATCTTTCCGGGGAAGGGTGAATGCGCGGCGGCTCAGAGGCTATCTAGGGTGTCCCGGGCGCGCTGCGGCACGAAGTGCCGCTGCGCAGAACCGGGACCGTGACGACAAACATCGCAACGACCCCGGATCAGCAGAGCACCACATCGCCATAGCGCGTCGAAGACGCGCGTGAACGCGCTTTCGGCGATGCGCTGCACAGCATCCGGGGAACTACCGAGAGGTGATCCGACGACTTTTCAAAACAGCGGCTCAGGCTCCGGCGAGGGCCATCTCCGTCGTCATTCTGCGCTCGATTCTGGCTGCCAGCTCCTCGCTCACCGGCACCATCGGCAGCCGCACCTCCGGGCTGTCGATCAGGCCCTGCCGCCACAGCCAGTGCTTGATCGGCGCGGGGCTGGGCTCGGCGAACAACAGCCGCGGCAGGTCGCCGATCATGCTCCATGCGGCCAGCGCGGCGGGCTGGTTGCCGGCGCGGACATGTCCCGCGACCTGCGTAAAGGCTAAGGTCTCGACATGGGCGGAGGCGAGGATGCCGCCGTCCGCGCCTTGCGCCAGCGCGCTGTAGAACAGCGCGTCCTCGCCGGTCAGCACCGCGAAATGGGACGGCTTGCGGCACAACAGATCGACCGATTGCAGCGTATCGGCCGAACAATCCTTGAGGCCGACGATGTTGGGCCGCTCCGCGAGTCGCAGCATGACATCGTTGCCGATGTTTACCGCCGTCCGGTACGGGATGTTGTAGAGCATGATCGGCCGCGCGGTCGCGTCCGCGAGCGCCGCGAAGTGCAGGTACAGTCCCTGCTGCGACGGTCGCGTGTAGGCTGGCGCGGAAATCAGATAGCCGTCGATCGGCCACGCCTCGGTGCGCGCGATCATCGCCGCGACCTTGCGGGTGTCGCAGCCGGCAAGTCCGAGATAGATCGGCATCGGCCGCCGCGCGGCGTGCAATTCAGCGGCGCAGACCGAGGCCAGCCGCTCGGCCTCGATTTCGTCGAGCACGAGGCCCTCGCCGGTGGTGGCACCGAGGATCAGGCCGTCGATCGCGGTCATCGCGTAGTGACGCACCAGCCGGCGCAGCGATGTGACGTCGAGGTTGCCGTCGCGAAACGGCGTGATCAGCGGCAGCCACAAGCCTGAAAGATTCGGGCCGTGCGGTCTTTGGTGGATGGCAGTCATTGCAAGTCTCCTGTTCGAGCCGCGAACGGGAGACGCATGTTGATTGCCCCGTCCGAACCGGCGGGGTGAGGGTGGTCTGTGCGAAAAGCTCGAGAAGTTTACGCGCGCAGACGGCCCGCCCCGAAAAGGGCGGCACGTTTGTTGAGGCTGTGAAAAGCGCGCGTCATGCCTCGCTCATGCGCTTCGGCGTGGGTGGAGTCAAGTGACGGCACATCCTGTGCGCCTGACCGAACATTCGTTTTGCAGGTGAGTTCGCCCGACAAACCGAGTCGTCCCCGCGCAGGCGGGGATCCAAAACAACCAAGGCCAGGGGTTATGGGTCCCCGCCTGCGCGGGGACGACTCGGTGGGTGGGGAGACTGATGTGCCTCACCGTCCCCGCAGCCGATCCAGCACGTCCGACGAGGCAAAACCGTCGGCGGGGGTGCCGATGGAGGCCTGGAAGCCGCGCAGCGCCTCGCGGGTCTGGCTTCCAATCTGGCCGTCCGGCGTGCCGCGATAGAAGCCGCGTTGCGCCAACAATTGCTGCAATTCCAGCCGCTCGGCGCGCGACAATACGCGTTCCTGCCGTGGCCACGGCTGCACGAACGGCTGCCCGCCGCGCAGACGATCGGCGAAGTGGCCGATGGCGAGCGCGTAGGCTTCCGCCGGATTGTATTTCATGATGACGCGAAAGTTTTGCAGCATCAGGAAGCCGGGACCTTCGGCGCCCGCCGGCGCCAGCAGGTAAGCCTTCTCGCCCGGACGCGGGAACGCTTTGCCGCCGGGGCGCGCCACGCCGAGGTGCTGCCACTGCGCCAAGGTCATGCTCTTGGCGCGATCCGCCAGCATGTAGTTGAAGCCCTTCGGCACCACGACCTCGTAGCCCCAGGTCTGGCCGCTCTGCCAGCCGTCCTTCTTGAGGTTGTTGGCGGTGGAGGCGATCAGGTCGGTGGGATTGTCAACGACATCGCGGCGGCCGTCGCCATCAAAGTCCACGGCGTAGCGCTTGAACGAGGTCGGCATGAATTGCGTGCCGCCGAACGCGCCGGCCCACGAGCCCTTGAGATGTTCGGGCCGCACGTCGCCGCGATGCAGGATTTCCAGCGCCGAGAGGAATTCATCCTTGAAGTAAGCCTGACGGCGGCCGACGCAGGCCAGCGTCGCGGTGGAATTCACCACGCTGCGGTCGCCGCCTTGGGTGCCGTAATTCGATTCGATGCCCCAGATCGAGGCGACGATGTAGCGGTCGACGCCGTAGGCGCGCTCCATCGCGTCGAACTGCGGCTTGTATTGCGCCAGGATCTCGCGGCCGCGCGCGATGCGGGTGTCGCTGACCAGAATGTCGAGATAGTCCCAGATCGCCTTGGTAAATTCCGGCTGCGAATCCATCAGGTCCATCAGCCGCAGATCGGGCGTGAGCCCCGCTGTGTAGCGCTCGAAACTCTCGCGCGAGACGCCGCGCCTGGCCGCGTCCGGCCACATCCCGGCGACGCAGTTGGGGAAATTCGCCGCCGCCTGCCGGATCGCCGCCGCTGTCATCAACGGATGCCCCGACGCGCCGTCCTCGCCGCTCCACGGCAGCGCCGCCGAGCTTGAGGCCGGGCCCTGCGCGGGCGCGCGTTGCGTCGGCGCGCTGTGGGTGATCGAGCCGGTGAAGATGTTGTCGAAGAAGGAGAGCGGGCCGTGGCTGGCGGTGACGCCCTGCGCCACCGCAACGCCCGGCAGGGCCAGCGTTGCGAGCATGGCGCCCGCCACTCCGCCGATCAGCCGTCGTCCGCGCATCGCTGGTCCCGTCATCCGCATCCCGTCATCCCTATGTCGAAAGTCTGTCGACATTCAGGAGGCCCCGATAGGGTTTCGATCAGCTTAACAGATCGCAGGTTTTCCGCGATCGCACCATGGCGAAGCGCCGCAGGGGCGGCCACCACACATCCGCCTTTGTTGTTGGCTGCAAACGGGGTACGTAGGCATAGCCTGCCCCGCCGTTTTCTCTCTCAACACAAGAGCGCTCATGAAAATCCGCAAAGCTGTGTTTCCGGTTGCCGGTCTTGGCACCCGCGTCCTTCCCGCCACCAAGGCGATGCCGAAGGAGATGCTGACCATCGTCGACCGGCCGCTGATCCAGTACGTGGTCGACGAGGCGAAAGAGGCCGGCATCGAGCACTTCATCTTCGTCACCGGGCGCAACAAGGGCGTGATCGAGGATCACTTCGACAAGATGTTCGAACTCGACACCACGCTGGCCGCGCGCGGCAAGAAGGCCGAGCAGGAGTTGCTGGCGCAATTCCAGCCCGAGGCCGGCGCCATGAGTTTCACCCGCCAGCAGGCGCCGCTCGGTCTCGGCCATGCGGTGTGGTGCGCGCGCGACATCGTCGGCGACGAGCCTTTTGCAGTCGTATTGCCGGACGAACTGGTGCTCAACACGCCGGGCGTGCTGAAGCAGATGATTGCCGCCGCCGAGGCGCTCGGCGACAAGGCCAACCTGCTCGCGGTGGAAGCGGTGCCGGAAGACATGACGCATCAATACGGCGTGGTCGGCGTCGGCGAGCGATACGGCAAGGTGTTCGCGGTGGATGGCATGGTGGAGAAGCCGCCGAAGGGCACCGCGCCGTCGAACCTCTCGATCACTGGCCGCTACATTCTGCAACCGGAGATCTTCAAGATTCTCGAGACGCAGGAAAAGGGCGCGGGCGGCGAAATCCAGCTCACCGACGGCATGAAGAAGCTGTCGGAGTCGCAAAAATTCTACGGTCTCGAATTCGAGGGTGAGCGCCACGATTGCGGCTCCCGTGCCGGCTTCCTCCGCGCCAACATCGCCTACGGCATGGCGCGCCCCGACCTGCGCGACGGTCTGCTGGCGGAGATGAAGAAGTACCTGTGAGCGGAGCTAAGGTTTGAATCGTCCCCGCCTGCGCGGGGACGACCCGTCATATGGTTGCGCTGGACAGCCTCGTCGTCTTCCGCAACCATGCAGCCGCAATCAAACCGACAAGATCAAGCCACACGAGGAAACCCCATGACCCGCTTCATCGCCCTGGCCGGCGCCAGCCTGCTTGCGCTCGCAACGACCGTCGCGCGTGCCGACGATCCGCCGAAACTGCCGACCGCGGCGCAGACCGATCCGGTCGCGAACAAGGTGATGCAGGGTTTTCCGCCGCCGCCGGACAAGACGGTGCGCTTCTATGACGGCAGTAGCAGCAAATTCCCCGGAACGCGCTGGGCTTTCAGCCACATCCGCGAACTGGTGCCGACCGCCAATGTCTGGCGCGGCGAGGGCGTGATCGTGCCGCTGCCGCGCGCCGAGCGCGATATCGAGAAAATCCCCGTCACTACCATGGACGGCAAGGCGATCACCTTTGGCGACATGCCGGCGCTGACCTACGCCGATGGCCTGCTCGTCATGCACAAGGGCAAGGTGATCTACGAAAAGTATTTCGGCGCGGGCAACGCGCATACGCCGCACGTCGCTTTCTCTGTGACGAAATCCTTCGTCGGCACGCTCGCCGCCGTGCTCGCCGCGCAGGGCAAGCTCGATCCCGACGCGCAGGTGGTGAAGTACGTGCCGGAGTTGAAGGATTCGGCTTACGGCGACGCCACCGTGCGCGAAGTGATGGACATGACCATCGGCGTGAAATATTCGGAGAACTATTCCGATCCGAAGGCCGAGGTGTTCGACTATGCGCGCGCCGGCGGCATTATGCCGTTGCCGCCGAACTACAGCGGCCCGCGAACATTCTTCGATTTCCTCGTCAAGCTGCAAAAGGAAGGCGAACACGGCAAGGCCTTCGCCTACAAGACCTCCAACGCCGAGGTGCTGGCGTGGATCGTCAAGCGCGCGTCGGGTCAGTCGATGGCCGATCTGTTGTCGAAGGAAATCTGGCAGAAACTCGGCGCCGAGAACGACGCCTATTTCATGGTGGATAGTATCGGCACCGAATCCGGCGGCGGCGGGCTCAACACCACGCTGCGCGATCTCGCGCGTTTCGGCGAGATGATCCGCAACAAGGGCAAATTCAACGGCCAGCAGGTGATTCCGGAAGCGGCTGCCCTCGAAGTCGCCAAGGGCGGCGACAAGGCGAAGTTCGCGATGGCCGGCTACAAGACCCTGCCGGGCTGGTCCTATCACGACATGTGGTGGCACACCGAGAACGCCGACGGCGCGTTCGCCGCGCGCGGCATCTACGGCCAGTCGATCTACATCGATCCGAAAGCCGAGATGGTGATCGTGCGCTACGCCTCGCATCCCTACGCCGCCAACGCCGCCAACGATCCGGTGACGCTGCCGGCCTACGCCGCCCTGGCGGCGGAGTTGATGAAGTAGGGGCGGGCTAACAGCGAGCGTCTTCGTAAAGCACGGTGTCTATCGTCGTCATGGCCGGAATAAATCCGGCCATGACGCGTTGAAGGATTCTTCTGGTCACTCGCGGCCGCCATCGACATTTTGGATAGAAACGCGGGCCTCCCCCGGCTATGACTTGACCCATGGCCAACGACTACACCCTGTTGCGCGATTACCTGGCGGCGCAGACGCGCGCCGACTTCGTGCTGAGCTTCGACGAGATCGAGGAGATCATCGACGATGCGCTGCCGCGCGCGGCGCATCGCGCGGCGTGGTGGGACGTCACCCGCGCGCCGGAAGAGCGTATGCCGCAGCGCGAGGCGATCATGGACGCCGGCTTCATTGCCACCCGCATGGCGGACGGCAAGAACGTCAAGTTCTCCAAGGTGCGCGTGCGGCGTTAGGGGACGACGATGTTCGCGGTGCGCGTGCGGGTTCTGGCCCTCAAGCCCGCATGCGGCGCAGCGGATGGACACCGGCGTCTTCGCCCAACAGCCGGCTGCGGATGGTGTCTTCGACCTGGGTGAGCAGGCGGCGTGCGGTCTGGGCGTCGGCTTCGGCGGCCGTCGCGCGCCGCTCGGCCGCGGTCGCCCGCGCTTCGGCGGCGTCGATTCGCGCCTTGGCGTCGCTCAACGCCAGCGAGACCTCCTGCAAGCGGCGGTCGACATCGGCGATGATGTCGCGTCGCGCGCGCTCGGCCGCCTGGATCCGGCGTTCGGAATCGACCAGTTTGTCCACGGCGTTCTGGCACATCGCGCGGGCGTTGGCCTCGATGTCGCGGGCGCGGCTTTCGATCCCGGTGAACATTTCGGCGGCCTGATAGATCAGGTCGATCGCGGTCGCGCTGCCGTCGCGCGGCGAGGGCGGCGGGAATGCCAGGATATTGGCGGCGTCCCGGGCGTCTCTCGCGTCACCATGATTGTCGAAGGGTGTGCGACGGATATTGCTGCTGACCTGTGCCATGGAAACCGATTCCCGGGAGCGAGACCCTGCAAGCCAAACCTTGCATGATGCTACCGGGAACAATCGCGCGGTATGGTAAAGAGACGGTTAAAGACGGCCCTCGCGGGGCATTGCACCGCCCGGCTGGACGCAAGTTGGCTTGCCAACCTGCTAAGGCTGTCGCTATGCGCCAGTACCTCAGGGTGACGACATCGCTACGGTCATCGGAATTCGGGAGAACGGACATCATGGCAGGCACACTTGGATTCATCGGGCTCGGCGTCATGGGCGAGCCGATCTGCCGCAATCTGGTGCGCAAGAGCGGGCGCACGGTGAAGGCGTTCGATCTCGCCAGCGAACCATTGCAGCGCATCGCCGCCGACGGCGGCGCCATCGCGTCCTCTGTGGCCGACGCTGTAAAGGGCTCCGAGGTGATCTTCCTCTGCCTGCCCAGCGCCAAGCATGTGCGTCATGTCGTCGAAAGCGACGGCGGATTGCTCGCGTCCATCGGCGGCGGCCAGACCGTGATCGATCTCGGCACCTCGGCGGTGGACGTGACGCGCGATTTCGCCAAGCGCCTCGCGGCGAAGGGCGCGACGTGGATCGACGCGCCGATCGCGCGCACCCGGCAGGCGGCGCAGGACGGCACGCTCAGCGTGATGGTCGGCGCGACGGAGGCGCAATTCGCGCAGGTCGAGCCGCTGATCCGCCACTTCGCGACGGACGTCACGTTGTGCGGCGGCACCGGCGCCGGGCAGGTGACGAAAATCCTCAACAACATGGTGCTGTTCGAAACCGTCAACGCGCTGGCGGAAGCCGCCGCCATCGCGCGGCGCAGCGGCGTCGCGCCGAAGCTGCTGCTGGAGACGTTGTCGAAAGGCTCGGCGGACAGCTTCGCGCTGCGCAACCACGGCATGAAGGCGATCGTGCCTGGCGAATTTCCGTTGCGGGCCTTCTCCACAGAATATGCGCTGAAGGATCTGACCTACGCGCTCGAACTCGCCGCTCAGGTCGGCGTCGATCCGCGTGGCGCGGCGCTGGTCGGCGACATTTTTCGCGAGGCGATCATGGCCGGCACGGGCGACAACTATTTCCCCGTGATATCGAAGCTGATCGATGCGCCGGATGCTTCGTCCAAGGAGTGATCCGATGGCCTCGCCGGGCGTCGCGAATACAATTCCGAATTTCGGAACAAGAATGATCCCGCCCCGATGAAGGGGCGCGACCGGGAGGCGCGAGATGTATCCGGACCCGAATTCGAAATCGCAGGCGCTCTACAACCGCGCGCTCCAGAGCCTGCCGGGCGGCAATTCGCGCACCACCGTGTTCATGAAGCCGTATCCGATCTACGCCGCGCGCGGCGAGGGCTGCCGCGTCATCGATCTGGACGGCAACGTCTTCATCGACTGCATCAACAATTTTGCCTCGCTGATTCATGGCCACGCCCACCCGAAACTGGTGAAGGCGGCGAGCGATCAGATCGCGCTCGGCTCCGCCTTCGGCCTGCCCACCGAAGCGGAGGTCGATCTAGCCGAGCTATTGACCTCGCGTCTTCCCTCCGTCGATCAGGTGCGTTTCGCCAATTCCGGCACCGAGGCGGTGATGATGGCGCTGAAGGCGGCGCGCGCATTCACCGGCCGGCCGAAGATCGCGAAATGCGAAGGCGCCTATCATGGCTCCTACGATTACGCCGAAGTCAGCCTCGATCCGACGCCGGAGGCGTGGGGCCGCAACGCGCCGGTGTCGGTGGCCTATGCCAAAGGCACGCCGGACAACGTGCTGGCGGACGTGCTGACGATTCCGTTCAACGATCCGGAAGCGGCGGTATCGCTGATCCGCGAGCACGGTCCTGAACTCGCCTGCGTGCTGGTCGATCCGATGCCGAACCGTGCCGGCCTCGTGCCGGCCGACAAGGCGTATATTCAGGCGCTGCGCGGGGTGACGCGCGAGGTCGGCGCGCTGCTAGTGTTCGACGAAGTGATTTCGTTCCGCCTCGGCTATCACGGCGCGCAAGGACTGTGGGACGGCGATCCCGATCTCACAGCGCTCGGCAAGATCATGGGCGGCGGCTTTCCGGTCGGCGCCATCGGCGGCCGCACCGAGGTGATGGCGGTGTTCGATCCGCGCCACGGCAAGCCGGCGCTGCCGCACGGCGGCACCTTCTCCGCCAATCCGGTGACGATGCGCGCCGGGCTCGCCGCGATGCAATTGCTGGACGAGGCGATGTTCAAGCGGCTCGACGCCATCGGCGATGCGGTGCGCGGCGGCATCGACGCCGCATTCCGCAAGCACGGCGTGCCGGGACGCACGGTAGGGCGCGGCTCGCTATTGAAGATCCACTTTGCCGAGCGCGACATCCGCGATTATCGCTCCGCTTATCTCACCGAACAGGACGCGAAGCGGCAGGCGGTGTTCAACGCGGGCCTGCTCAATCGCGGCATCCTCTGCGCCGGCTACGGGCTGATGGCGCTGTCGACGCCGATGCGCGACGCTGACATTGATACCATCGTCACCGCCGCCGACGCGGCGATGGCGGACGTGGCGGCGCAAAGCTGAACCGGCAACATCATACAAGCGAGCGAGGCACGTCATGTCCGCGACCATCGATCCGATCACGCGTTCCGTCGTCCAGCATCGGCTGAGTTCGATCGTCGCCGAAATGGGCGAGGCGATGCTGCGCACGTCGTATTCGCAGATCCTCAATTCAAGCCGCGATTTCTCGCTGGCGATCTGCGACACCAAGTGCCGGCTGATCGCGCAGGCCGATCACATCCCGGTGCATGTCGGCGCGCTGCCGTGGGCGGCGCGCGCCATCGAGGAACGCTTCAGCACCTTCAAGCCCGGCGACGTGCTCCTGCTCAACGATCCCTATCACGGCGGCAGCCATCTGCCCGATCTCACCGCCTTCGTGCCGGTGTTCGACGGCGAGCGGCGCATGTTTTGGGCGATCGTGCGCGCGCACCAGAGCGACATCGGCGGCGCGACCCATGGCGGTTACAACCCGACCGCCTCCGAGATTTATCAGGAAGGGCTGCGCGTGCCGCCGATCTTCCTCTATGAGGCGGGCAAGCTGCGCGAGGACATCCTCGACATGCTGGCGCTCAACGTCCGCAACGCGCGCGACTTCCGCGGCGACCTCGCCGCCATGGTCGGTGCGGCGCGGCTCGGCGAACGGCGCCTGCTGCGGCTGTTCGACGAATTCGGCGGCGCGACGGTGGAGCGCGCGGTGGATGCGATTCTGGACGCCGCCGAGGCGCAGACCCGCGCGGTGGTTGCGACCTGGAAGGACGGCGTGTTTCATGGCGAAGCCTTCCTCGACGACGACGGCTCCGGCGGCCGCGAGAACATCCGCATCGCCGCGAAGGTCACCAAGCGCGGCGGCGAGGTGGAGGTCGATCTCTCCGACTCCGATCCGCAGTCGACGCGCTTCGTCAATTCGTCGCACGCCAACATGCAGGCGGCGGTGGCGATGGCCTTCGCCTATCTGATCGATCCCGACATTCCGAAGAACGACGGCTGTCTGCGCGCGCTGAAGGTGATCGCCAGGCAAGGCACCATCGTCTGGGCCGATCCCGGCCGCCCGGTGACGCTCTGCACCAGCCATCCGTCGAACGAGATCGTCGAGGCCATCGTCAAGGCATTGTCGGCCTCGTGTCCGGAGCGCGCGATGGCCGGCTGGAGCCGCCGCTTTCGCATCGCCATTCAGGGCGAGGACCCGCGCACCGGCCGCAACTTCATCTGGCACATGTTTCAGGCGCGGCCCGGCGGCGGCGCGTCGTCGCAGGGCGATGGCTGGTCGTCGATCGGCGAATGGCACACGGTGGGCGGCATCAAGTTCGGCAGCCTTGAAGTGGCGGAGGTGCGCTTTCCGCTGCACTTCCGCCATCACGAATTCCTGGCGGATTCCGGCGGCGACGGCAAATATCGCGGCGGCCTCGGCGTCGCGCTCGATCTGGTGATGGAGACGGAGAAGGTGGCGCTCGCCAACACCGCTGGCGAGGGCACGCGGCATCGTGCTTGCGGCATGCTTGGCGGCGAGGACGGCGCGCCGCATCGCTACCGGCTGATGTCGGAAGGGCGCGCGCCCCGCGTGCTGCGCACCAAGGAAGTCGGCATCGAGATTCGTCCCGGCGACTGGTTCGAGATCCGCTCCTCCGGCGGCGGCGGCTGGGGCGATCCGGCGCAACGCTCTAAAGCGGCGCGCGCGCGTGACGTCGCGCAGGGACTGGTGAGCGGCGACACGACGAAGGCGGGCGCGTGACGATGTATACGATCGGCGTTGACGTTGGCGGCACCTACACGGACCTCGTCGCCATCGACGAGCGCGGGCACACCACCTTCGCGAAATCGCCTTCGACCCCGGCGGATCAATCGATCGGCGTGATGGCGGGGCTCGAGGAACTGGCGCGGCGGCTCGGCGTAACACGCGAAGCGATGCTGGCGGCGACCACGCGTCTGGTCCATGGCACCACGGTCGCGACCAACGCGCTGCTGGAGCGCAAGGGCGCCAGGGTGGCGCTGGTCACCACCGAAGGCCATCGCGATATCATCGAGATGCGGGAAGGGCTCAAGGACAACCGCTACGATCTGCGCTCGCCGCCGCCGGAACCGCTGGTGCCGCGCGAACGGCGGTTCACCGTGCGCGAGCGCATCAAGGCCAACGGCGGCGTGCTGATCCCGCTCGACGAGGCCTCAGTGAGCGAGACCATCGCCGCGATCCGCGCCTGCGGTGCGCAGTCGCTGGCGATCTGTTTCCTGCACGCCTATCGCAATCCGGTGCACGAGATCGCGATGGCGGAGCGCATCGCGCGCGAATTGCCGGACGTCAACATCTCGCGCTCCAGCGACGTGCTGCCGCAGATACTCGAATTCGAACGCTTCTCCACCACGGTGGTGAACGCCTATGTCGCGCCGCTGGTGCGGCACTATCTCACCAGCCTTGAGCAGCGGCTGCGCGCGGCGGGGCTCAAATCGAGCATCTTCATCATTCTGTCGCACGGCGGCATGGCGCCGATCGAGGAAGCCGCGAGGCTCGCCGCCGGCACCGTGCTGTCCGGCCCCGCCGGCGGCATCTCCGGCTGCCAGCGCTGTGCGGAGTTGCTCGGCATTCCCGATCTGGTGCCGTTCGACATGGGCGGCACCTCGACGGATATCTCGCTGATCTCCGGCGGCCGCGCCGCACTGTCGGCGGCGGGCGCGCTCGCAGGGCAACGCATCGCGCTGCGCAGCCTCGATATCACCAGCATCGCGGCGGGCGGCGGCTCCATCGCCGATGTCGACGCCGGCGGCACCTTTCACGTCGGGCCGGAAAGCGCCGGCTCGGTGCCGGGCCCGGCGTGTTACGGCAACGGCGGCACTGATGTCGCCGTCACCGACGCCAATGTCGTGCTCGGTTATCTCGACGCCGACGCTTTCATGGGCGGCCAGCGGCCGCTCGACCGCGCGGCCTCCGACGCGGCAATGGATCGCCTTGCCGCCAAACTTGGCCTGTCGCGCGATGCCGCTGCGGCTGGCGTCTATCGCATGATCAATCTGAAGATGGCGGACGGCATCCGCCTCACCACGTTGCGGCGCGGCGTCGATCCGCGCCGCTTCACGCTGCTGTCGTTCGGCGGTGCGGCGGGCTTGCATTGCGCGGAAGTCGCCCGCGAACTCGAGATCAAGCGCATCGTGGTGCCGACGGCGGCGTCGGTGCTCTCGGCGTGGGGCATGCTGACCAGCGACCTGCGTTACGAGGTCAGCCGCACCTATCTGGATTCCGGCAAGCGCATTCAGTCGTTGGAGGTGCGGACGCTGTTCGCGGAGCTGGACGCGCAGGCGGCAGGGCGGCTGCGCGCGTGGTTCGACGGGCCGATCGCGATCCACCGCTCGGCGGAGATGCGCTACGGCGAACAGATCTTTGAAATCGACGTGCCACTCGACGGGCTCGACATGGACGATCCCGAACTCGCCGCGCGGATCGAGCAGCGTTTCCATCGCCGCCACGAGGACCTCTACACCTACGCCTCGCCGGACCAGGAGGTGGTGTTCGTCAACGCGCGCGTCGCCGCCGTCGGCGCGGTCCCGCGCGGCAACGGCGACGTCAAGCCGCCGCCCGCCACCGCGCCGCCTCAACCGAAATCGACACGCAATGCCTTCTTCGGCGCCTGGCGCGAGGTGCCGGTCTACGCGATGGAAGGGCTCGCGCCCGGCCATACGCTCGAAGGCCCGGCGATTATCGAGGCGGAGACCACGACCGTGGTGCTCAACGACGGCGACCGCGCCAGCGTGAATGAGCTTGGGTGGCTGGATATTCGGTTGAGGTGATGCTGACTCACCGTCATGGCCGGGCTCGTCCCGGCCATCCACGTCTTTCTTTCTGCTTGGCTGCTAAGGACGTGGATGGCCGGAATAAATCCGGTCATGACGAGTGGCAGCCACAATTCTCGATTTGACAGGCTGCATTCTAGGGGCGGACTCATCAGGATAATGCTGCCGCGCGGTCTATCGTTCGCTACCGCTTCCGTGCCGGCTTTGCCACGCAGGCGTCGATCAGGGCGGTGGCGGCGGCGAGCGCCGATTGCGCGGGGCCGCTCGCGGATTGCTGGCCGGTGACGTAGACGCCCTCGATCAGCAGCATCAGGGCGTCGCCGAGCATGCGCGGATCGCGCGCGCCCATCTCGGTTGCGAGTTCGCGCAGGCGTTGCCGCAGCGCCTTCTTGTGGGTCTCGGCGACGAGCCGCGCCGGATGGGTGTGGCCGGGATACTCCACCGCGGCGTTGGAGAGGCCGCAGCCGCGATAGCCGTCCTTCACCGCGCGGTTTGCAAGCTCGCGAATGTAGGCCAGCACATGCGCGCGCGGATCGCTGTAGTGCTTGCCGCCGGGCTGCTCGAAGCGCGGCCAGAACTCGCGGTCGTAATCGGAGAGATAAGCCGCGGCGAGATCGTCCTTGGAGGGGAAGGCGCGATAGAGGCTCGGCTTGGTGACGCCGGCGCGGTTGACGATCTCGTCGACGCCGACGGCGCGGATGCCCTCGCGGTAGAACAGTTCGCTGGCCGAGGCGCGAATCCGTTCCGCCGCGCGCGGCGGCGCGGGGGCGGAGGTGGTGTGCTTCGGGGGCGGGGCGGAACGGCTTGACAATGTTACTGACCGGTACGTATCTTGCGCGCCTTCAATACGTACCGGTCAGTAACATGAATCAGCCATCGATTTCAAGCGGTCCGATGTCACGCCGCCCGTTCGGCCAGAACTACGCCTTCGTCGTCGTCGCGGTGATCTTCGTCGCGCTGCTCACCGCCGCCGGCCTGCGCGCCACGCCGGGCGTGCTGATCCTGCCGTTGCAGCAGGCGTTCGGCTGGAGCATCGACACCATTTCGGTGGCCGCCGCCGCCGGCATCTTTCTCTATGGCCTCGCCGGTCCGTTCGCCGCCGCGGTGATGAATCAGTTCGGCATTCGCCGCACCGTGATGGGCGCCTTGCTGCTGATGTCGGCCGCCACCGCCGCCAGCTATTTCATGACCAAGCCGTGGCACCTGTTCCTGACCTGGGGCCTGCTCACCGGCATCGGCTCCGGCGCGGTCGCCAACGTGCTCGGCGCGGTGATCGTCAATCGCTGGTTCGTCAAGAATCGCGGCACGGTGATGGGCCTGCTCACCGCCGCCACCGCCACCGGCACGCTGATCTTCATGCCCGGCCTGTCGATGGTGGTCGAGCGCGGCGGCTGGCAGCCGGTGGTGCTGATCATCGCGGCGTGCTGCGCGGCGCTGGTGCCGCTGATTTATGTTCTGGTGCCGGAGCGTCCCTCGTCGATCGGCCAGCGCGCCTATGGCAGCGATGTTGACGACGCGCCGCCGCCGGCGACCGGACAAAATCCGTTCGTCGCCGCGATTGCTCACCTGATCGAAGCCGCGAAGACTCGTACTTTTTGGTATCTGTTCGCGACGTTCTTCGTCTGCGGCTTCACCACCAACGGCCTGGTCGGCACGCATCTGATCGCGTTCTGCGGCGATTACGGCATCGCGCAGGTGCAGGCGGCGAGCCTCTTGGCGCTGATGGGCGTCTTCGACCTGATCGGCACCACGCTGTCGGGCTGGCTGACCGACCGCTTCGATCCGCGCAAGCTCCTGTTCATGTATTACGGGCTGCGCGGGCTGTCGCTGATCTACCTGCCGTATTCCGGCTTCTCGCTGTGGAGCCTCACGGTGTTCGCGGTGTTCTACGGCCTCGACTGGATCGCCACCGTGCCGCCGACCATGCGGCTCGCCAACGAAGCCTTCGGCGATCGCACGGCGCCGGTGATCTTCGGCTGGATCGTCGCCGGGCATCAGTTAGGCGCGGCGTCAGCGGCGTTCTTCGCCGGTGCGATGCGCACCGCGCAGGGCGATTACCTCGGCGCCTTCGTCATCGCCGGCCTCACCGGTATCGTCGCCGCCGTGCTGTCACTGATGATCGGCCGCGACCGCGACGCAACAGCAAGGCTCGCGCCGGTGTAGCGTGGCATTCGCTTCGGACTCCGTCATTGCGAGGAGCGCAAGCGACGAAGCAATCCAGAGCCCCCACCCCAACCCTCCCCCGCAAGCGGGGGAGGGCGAAGGGAGGGGGATTGCTTCGCTTCGCTCGCAATGACGGTGAGGGGTTGGCGGCCAGAGAACTGCTTCGCACAGGCAGCGGGCTCCTGGGGGCCGCATCAGGCACCGCGCGCGCGATTCATTTCGGCGATCAGTTCGCGCGCCTCGTTGCCTTCCGGAATGGGACGCCCGCTGTCGCGCCATTCCACGGCGGCCTTGAAACCGCTCGCTTCCGCATAACGACGGAACCAGAGTCCTTCCGGATTGTGGCGCGTGATGCCGTCGAACACGGTGGCCATCATCTGGCTCTGTTCGAGGCCCATGGTCAGCATCACCTGATTGACGACCATCTTGTGCATGGCGAGATGCGAGCGCGGCACGCCGCTGATGCGCTCGGCGAGGCGGAAGGCTGCATCGTCAAGCTCGGCGGCGGCCACGGCCTCGTTGGCTAATCCCCATGCGGCGGCGGTCTTGCCGTCGATCTTGTTGCCGGTGAACATCACCTGCTTGGCGCGCGCGGGGCCGAGCCGATAGGTCCACATCGCCGTGGTCGGGCAGCCCCAGACGCGCGTCGGCATGTAGCCGATATAGGCGTCCTCGGCCATCAGCAGCATATCGCAGCACAGCGCGATGTCGCTGCCGCCGCCGACCGCATGGCCGTGAACCTTGGCGATGGTCGGCTTCGAGCAGCGCCACAGCGACATGATATCTTCGGTGTAGCGTTTCATGGTGGCGTAGTCGTCCATCGGATCCCAGGGAAAACCTTCCTGGAGACACGGGTGATCGGTGCGCTGGCCGGCGGAGTTGAGATCGTAGCCGCCGCAGAAACCCTTGCCGGCGCCCTCGACGATGATGACATGGACCTGCGGATCGCGCTCGCAGGTCTCCACCGCCTGCCGCAGTTCTTCGAGCATGCCGTCGCCGATGGCATTCATGCGCTCCGGCCGATTGAACATGAGGCGGGCAATACGCGGGTTGCGTGCGTCCGGCGTGAGCGTCATCGTCTTGAAGTCAGGCATGTCGATCCTCCCTGCGTGCTCTGTTCGCGCTTCGCAAACAGGGGTAGCGATCGGAAAACACGGTTGTCAACGCGGCGTGCGATGATGCGCGCGCCCCCTTCCTCCGATGGCCATAACGGCAGCGGAACGGCAAGGCGCGCGGCGGCGCGGGTTTGAGGGGGGTGCGACTCGGCCTTTCGCGCGCCGCAAAAACGGCCTAGCTTGGCGGCCTCGCGGTCGATGGGTGATGACCATGCGAACTCGCGTCAGAAAGTTCGCCCATGTCCTGGAACGCACGGGGCTCGCGATGGCCGGTGCGGCGAGCGGCTTGTTTGTAGCGGCTCATGTCGGGTCGATCGTTTTTCCGCTCGCTTCCGAAGGTTTCATCATCGTCATGATGCTGAGCGGCGCGGTCGGGTTCTACCTCGGGATCGACACGCCTCAACAGCCGTTCCATCCAGTCGCCGGCGAGCATTCGGAGAAGGGCCCCGGCGGGCGGATCGATTCCGCGGAGTTCCTCAGCGCGGTGGGCACATTCTTCGCGACATTGGTGGCGTTCGTGGCGGTGTGGGTCATCGTTTTTCGCGAAAATCTGCATATCTTCTGGACCTACGCCATCATGCAGGGATGGGTGGTCGGCGTGGCGATGCAGATCATCGCCGGAGCCATGGCGCGCTTCGGCGTGCGAAATCGGCCGTAAGGGTGCTCAATCGCGCAGAGCTCGGCAAGTTGCTCGTCGGAGCAATCGAAGCGGTGGATGATCGCCGCAGCCCGATATTCGGCTGCCCCCGAGTTCATTCCCAAAACAAAAACAGCCGGGTCTTGCGACCCGGCCGTTTCTGTCTTGCAGCGATGAACTTTTGTGCGAAGGCGATCAGGCCGCGGCGCTCGCGGTCTCGGCCTTCTTCTTTTCGATCTGGCGCTTCAGCTCGGCGGCCTTGAGCGACAGGTTGTCGATGTTGGCCTTGAGCAGGAAGGCATCGAGACCGCCGTTGTGGTCGACGCTCTTCAGCGCATTGGTCGAGACACGCAGCCGCACCGAACGGCCCAGCACATCCGACAGGAAGGTGACGTTGACCAGGTTGGGCAGGAAGCGCCGCTTGGTCTTGATGTTCGAGTGGCTCACCCGGTGACCGACCTGGGGACCCTTGGCGGTCAGTTCGCAGCGGCGGGACATTGGAAAATTCCTCTTACTTCCCCAAGGCACACTGCAAGCACGCTGCGCGGCCGCGGGGGTCAAAAACCAGTGGTCAATTCCAGCATTCGCACATCGTTTCCGCGAGGGTCCCTGCGAATGCTGGAATTAAAGGACCACTGGCAAATCCAGAATTGGTCGTGAAGCTTTGGATTTGACATTCGCTCCAGTGCCTCGCGGCGAGGCGGGCAGCGAATGTCAAATCCGCTTCACGACGTCCATTTCAGGATCGGCGAACCTATAGGGGCAGCACAGCGCAAGGTCAAGCGCGCAACGCGCTTTGCCGAGAGGAGTCAAGATCGCTTCGTCCCCACGGAGATGCCCGATTTCACGTTCGATCTCAACCATATAAACGACGTATTCGGTTCCGACATGGTGAAGGAATGGTTTTTCCGCTATGTCCGCCGAAATGCACGTCCGGAATGGTGCGGCTGGTTCCAGGGTACCTATTTGTGAGCAGGTTGGCTGAAATCCCGTTCCGGCGTATCCGGCTCGCGCCGCTCGCGGGTTGCCGCGCCGCTCTTGTCCCGGTGCTGATGTCGCTTTCGGTCCTGCCGGCCACGGCGCAGGGCAAGCTCGATGCGCGCTATGAGGTGACGCTCGCCGGTATTCCGATAGGCCGTGGCGCCTGGACGATCGAGATCGCCGAGGATCATTACAGCGCCACGGTGTCCGGAGCGACGGTCGGTCTGCTCAAGGCGATTTCCGGGGGGCACGGCAACGGCTCGGCGCAGGGCCGTGTCGTCAACGGCCAGTTCGCGCCTGTCAACTATACCGCGACCAGCGAGACCTCGAAGAAGGCCGAGACCATCCGCATTGCTCTCAACGGCGGCAACGTCACCGAATCGAGCATCACCCCGGAGCCGCCGGCCGACGACGCCCGGATTCCGGTGACGGACGCGCACCGGCACGGTGTGCTCGATCCCATGACCGGCAGCATGATCCGGGTTCCCGGCACCGGCAATCCGCTCGGCCCGGAGGCCTGCAAGTCGGCGGCGGCGATCTTCGACGGCCGCATGCGCTACGATCTGCGGCTCGAATACAAGCGGATGGACACGGTGAAGGCCGAGAAGGGCTATCATGGCCCGGCCGTGGTCTGCGGCATCTTCTTCACGCCGGTGTCCGGCTACGTGCCGGATCGCGCCGCCATCAAGTACCTCGCCGCGCAGAAGGCGATGGAGGTCTGGCTGGCGCCGGTCGCCGGCACGCGGGTGCTGGTGCCGTTCAAGCTGTCGATCCCGACGCCGCTCGGCCATGGCGTGCTGGTCGCCACCCAGTTCAATGTCACCGCCATTCCGCCGCGCGCCGCCTCGCGCTGAGCGAGGCACGGAAAATCTTGCGGCAGCGCCGGCGCAATCTCGCCATGGGTTTGCCGCAAGACTCCCGACGAAGAATCTCGTTGACTCTTGACGCGATCCCGTCCCGCATGGGTGTTAATGATTGCGCCGCATTCCTATCTCTTGTTTGACAGGAATCATCTTGATGTAGTTATCCATGCCGCCACGCACCGCGAGATGTTGCGGTGACTCCGGAAAGGGCGGTGCGAGTCAGCGATTCGGGCGCGATTCGTTCCGGACTCGTTCCAAAGCTTAAGCCGTGGCGCGGTTTGCGTCGCATTGTGAGACAGGCCCACGTGTTGTCGCACCGCCTGTGATTTCGGAAGCCCTGAACAGTATGGTTGTTTCATCTGCTTCGCCGTTCTCAACGCCCGTGCTCGAGCGTGCACCGGGCAGCGGCGTCACCGCGGTGCTCGGCCCCACCAACACCGGCAAGACGCATCTCGCCATCGAGCGCATGCTCGCGCATTCGTCCGGCATCATCGGCTTGCCGCTGCGTCTGCTCGCGCGCGAGGTCTACAACAAGATCGTCGCGCGCGTCGGTGTTGACGCGGTCGCGCTGATTACCGGCGAAGAGAAGATCAAGCCATCGAAGCCGCGCTTCTGGGTGTCGACCGTGGAAGCGATGCCGCTCGATATCGACGTGTCGTTTCTCGCCGTTGATGAAATCCAGATCGCCGCCGATCTCGAACGCGGTCACGTCTTCACCGATCGCATTTTGAATCGTCGCGGCCGCGACGAGACGCTGTTACTTGGCGCGGCGACGATGCGGCCGGTGATCGAGAAACTGTTGCCCGGCGCCAACATTCTGACTCGCCCGCGCCTGTCGCAGCTTGAATTCGCGGGCGATCGCAAGATCACGCGGCAGCCGCGCCGCACGGCGATTGTCGCGTTTTCCGCCGATGAAGTTTACGCCATCGCCGAACTGATCCGCCGTCAGCACGGCGGCGCGGCCGTGGTGCTTGGCTCATTGTCGCCGCGCACGCGCAACGCGCAGGTGGCGCTGTTTGAATCAGGCGATGTCGATTATCTCGTCGCCACAGATGCGATTGGAATGGGCCTCAATCTCGACGTCGATCACGTCGCCTTCGCCTCCGATCGCAAGTTCGACGGCTATCAGTTTCGCCGGCTGACGCCGGCGGAGTTCGCCCAGATCGCCGGTCGCGCGGGACGTGCCACCCGCAACGGCACTTTCGGCACCACTGGCCGCTGCGCGCCGTTCGAGCCCGAACTCGTCAATGCGTTACAGAACCACACCTTCGACAGCGTCAAGACCTTGCAATGGCGCAACGCGCAGCTCGATTTCCGCTCGCTCGACGCGCTTCAGGTCTCGCTGGCGCATACGCCCGACCATGTGGCCTTGACCCGCGCGCCGATTGCCGAGGACCTGCGCGTGCTTGATCATGCCGCGCGTGACGGCGACGTGCGCGACATGGCGCACGGCGCGGCGGCGGTCGAACGGCTGTGGGAGGCCTGCCAGGTTCCGGATTATCGCAAGCTGTCGCCAGCGGCGCACGCCGAGCTGGTGACGACGCTTTATAGCTTCCTGATGCGCCGGGGCCGCATTCCCGATGCCTGGTTCGCGGCGCAAATCGCGCAGGCGGACCGGATCGATGGCGATATCGACACGTTGTCCGGGCGGATCGCCCACATCCGCACCTGGACCTTCGTGGCAAATCGCCCGGATTGGCTGGCCGATCCGCTCCATTGGCAGGGAATTTCGCATGATCTTGAGAATAAATTGTCCGATGCCCTGCATGAACGGCTAACTCAGCGTTTCGTTGATCGCCGGACCAGTGTATTGATGCGCCGCTTGCGGGAAAACACCATGCTGAATACCGAGATTGGAAAGACCGGCGAAGTGATCGTGGAAGGCCATGTGATTGGCCGCCTCGACGGATTCATGTTTGCGCCCGATGCGGCGGAAGCAGGCTCCGAAGCCAAGGCATTGCAGGCCACGGCGCAAAAGGCGCTGGCTGGCGAGATCGACGCGCGTGCGGAGAAATTGTCGCAGGCGCCGGACGATCAGTTCGTGCTCGCCTCCGACGGCACCATTCGCTGGACCGGCGACGCCGTCGCCAAGCTGGTCGCGGGTGACGACGCGCTGCATCCGCGCATCCGCATCGTCGCCGATGAACGTCTGAGCGGCGCGCCGCGCGATGCGGTGCAGGCGCGGCTCGACCTCTGGCTCAAGACGCACATCGAGAAACTGCTCGGTCCGCTGTTCGAACTGGTGAAGGCCGAGGATGTCACCGGCATCGCGCGCGGCATCGCGTTTCAACTCACCGAAGCGCTCGGCGTGCTTGAGCGATCGAAGATCGCGAACGAAGTGAAGGATCTCGATCAGGCTTTGCGCGCGACGCTGCGTAAGTACGGCGTGCGGTTCGGCGCCTACCATCTTTACGTGCCGGCGCTGCTGAAGCCGGCAGCGCGCGCGCTCGCCTCGCAATTGTGGGCGCACAAGCAGGACAACGTCGATCTCGGTGCGCTGCTCGGCGCGCAACATCTCGCCGGCAGCGGCCGCACGTCGTTCCCGGTCGACAAGGCGCTGGATCGCGATGCCTATCGCGTGCTGGGTTATCGCCAATGCGGCGAGCGCGCGGTGCGCGTCGATATTCTCGAGCGGCTGGCCGACCTGATCCGCCCGGCTTTGGCGTGGCGCGAAGCCTCCACGTTGCCGAAGCCGGCGGGTGCGTTTGACGGACGCGGCTTCGTGGTGACGCAAGCGATGACGTCGCTCACCGGCTCGGCCGGCGAGGATTTTGCGTCGATCCTGCGCGCGCTCGGTTATCGCATGGAATTGAGGCCTGCGCCTGCGCCGACGCCTGAAACGACTGCTGAAGCAGTGGCTACCGATACACCGGCGACAACCGACGATGCATCGTCGGAAGCTGCATCGGCTGACAGCGCGCCCGCTGAAGATATCGCGGTTGATGCCGCGTCTGATGCATCTCCATCGCAAGATGCATCGCCGGTTCTCGATGCGCAGGCAAGCGAACCGATCCGATCCGACGACACCCCGAGCGAAACGTCGCCTGTGGTCGAGGTCACTCCGGCCGTCGCGAGCGAGCCTGTCGCGAATGATGCTGCAACGGCAGCCTCATCGGGGCCATCGACAACTGCTGTTGCCGAAACTGTTTCGACAGAGCCAGTCGCTGAAGCAGCCGCAACTACCGATGCGACGCCGACTGAAGCGGCGTCAGCAGAGGTTGTTGCACCGGCGATGGTCGAGGTGTGGCGTCCCGGCGGTCGTTCGGAGGATCGTCGGCCCCGGCATGATCGGCATCGTCACCGTCAACCGAATCGCCCGCAGCAAGGTGCGCAGGGCGCCCCGGCCGAAGGCGAAGCCGCGGACGGCGACAAGCGGCAGCGCCATGGTCACGGCCGCCGCGATCGCTCGTTCGATTTCAAACGTCCGAACCGCCCTGCCGGTGAAGCCGGTGCTGCCTCGGAAGGGTCATCGGGTGAGGGCAGGCCGCCGCGCGAGCGCGGCCATGGCAAGGACGCCCGCAAGGATTTCGGCAAGGGCCGGGAGAAGGGCAAGTTTCAGGGCAAGGGCGGTCGTGATCGCCGTCCGGACGGCGGCGGACCGTCGCATCGCCCGTTTGCCAGCAGCGCGCCGCGCGAACGGGAGCGCGATCGCCCCGTCGATCCCAATTCGCCGTTCGCCAAGTTGGCGGCGTTGAAGGAGCAGCTTGCTGCCAACCGCAAGGATGCGAATTAGGATCTGATTCAACTGCGCTGAATCAGATCCGTCGTCTGTCTTTTTTGTCTAAGCATGATCTTTTCCGAAAACCGGTTTCCACTTTTCGGAATCATGCTCTAGCGTTTTGTCGGCAAAGACTCGGGAGACGGCGTGGAGCGTCAGCGCCTCGACAAGTGGCTGTGGCATGCGCGGATCGTCAAAGCCCGCGCCAGCGCTGCGGCATTGGTTGAAGGCGGCCGGGTTCGCGTCAACGGCAGTCGTCAGAACGCTCCCGGCCATGGCATCAAGCTCGGCGATGTCGTGACGATCGCTTTGGATCAAGGTGTGAGGGTGCTGAAAGTCACGGCCTTTTCCGAACGGCGCGGTAATGCCGAAGCCGGAAGGCTGCTTTACGTCGATGTGCAAGCCCCGCCGGAATGATCCTCCCGGCCAGTTCGACCCGCCATGCAGGTCAACGCTTCCCTTGCGGCTTGAGGCCGACTGCGCTACGCCAACATTCAAAATTCGACCGCTTCCGGAGTCTTGGATGACCTACGTCGTCACTGAAAATTGTATCAAGTGCAAATACACCGACTGCGTAGAGGTCTGCCCCGTCGATTGTTTCTACGAGGGCGAGAACATGCTGGTGATCCACCCGGACGAGTGCATCGATTGCGGCGTGTGCGAGCCGGAATGCCCCGCCGACGCGATCAAGCCCGATAGCGAGCCGAACCTCGAGAAATGGCTCGAGGTCAACGCGGCGCACGCCAAGAACTGGCCGAACATCACGCAAAAGAAAGAATCGCCGCCCGATGCCAAGGATTTCGACGGCATGGCAGGCAAATTCGAGAAGTATTTCTCGTCGGAACCCGGAACCGGCGATTGAGATGATTTGAGGATCGGTCGGGCTTGCTTTAAGAGCGCGCGGGGCCGATAAAGGTTCAAATTTAACCGTATTGCCAAGGTTGGCCTGTGGAACCCGGTGACGGACTCGTCGCCGGGGCATAAATCATTGATTTTTGCAGGAAATGTGCTATTGTAGGCACATCCAGCAAGCCGGACCCTGTTCGCGCCGCCGTTTTGGCCCTGATGGGTTCTCATGGAAAAATCTTGAACAGGGGCGCGAGCGTTTTTCGCGCACAAGCTGTGTCACAGAAAACGCGTAAAAAGAGTATCTCGAAGGGTGCGGGAAAGACGACTGCGGCAAGCCGCAGCACACCCAAGAACCGCGCACGTGGGTCTGCCAAGACGGCGCGGGGTTCGGTCAAATCGTCGAGCGTCAAGACTTCAACCGCCAAGCCGGCCTCCGTCAAGCCGTCGACCGCCAAGTTGTCTGGCGCAAAATCTTCGACCGCCAAGCCATCGGCGGCGAAATCCTCCAAGAACAAAAGAAGTGAAATGCTGAAAAAGACTGCGAAAGCTGCCGAGAAGGCCGTTGCTTCCAAGCCCGCCGCCGCCAAGGCGACTGCCCCCAAGCAGCCGACCAAGGCTGCTGCCAAACCGGCCGCCGCCAAGCCGGCGCCGAGCAAGCCTGCGGTGGCCGCCAAGGTCGTGAAGGCGCCGGTCCCCCCGGCCCGCGTTGAGGAGCCGAAGAAGGCGCTGACCCAGCGCCAGGGCTTCAAGACCAACGAATTCGTCGTCTATCCGGCTCACGGTGTCGGCCAGATTCTGGCCATCGAGGAGCAGGAGATCGCCGGCGCCAAGCTCGAACTTTTCGTCATCAACTTCATGAAGGACAAGATGACGCTGCGGGTGCCGACGGCGAAGGTCGCCAATGTCGGCATGCGCAAGCTGTCGGAGCCGGCGCTGGTCAAGCGCGCGCTGGAGACCCTCAAGGGGCGTGCGCGCGTCAAGCGGACGATGTGGTCGCGCCGCGCCCAGGAATACGAAGCGAAGATCAATTCGGGCGACATCGTCGCGATCGCCGAAGTGGTTCGCGATCTCTATCGTTCGGAATCGCAGCCCGAGCAGTCCTACAGCGAGCGGCAGCTTTACGAAGCGGCGCTCGACCGGCTGGCGCGCGAGATCGCCGTGGTTCAGCACGTCACCGAGACCGAAGCGGTCAAGGAGATCGAAGGCCAGCTCGCCAAGAGCCCGCGCCGCGGCGCCAAGGCGGAAACCGAAGCCGATGCTGACGGCGATTCGGATATCGACGCCGAAGACGACGACAGCGCCGTTACCGACGCGGCGGCTTGATCGCCTCATTTCGCGAAAATCTCATGAGACGCAAAAGCCCGGCCTCAAGGCCGGGCTTTTTGTTTGTGAAGCGATCTGATCCGCCGACGCCGGTTCGAGGCCGACCGTCAGTCCACCACGATCTTGACGTGCTCGCCCGGCTTGACCTTGCCCGCCGCGTCGAGGCCGTTGAGCATCCGGAAACGCTGCTCGGCATGATCGACGCCGCCCATGCGCCGCGACAGCGATTCGACCGTGTCGCCGGGTTGAACCGCGACAACCTTGATGCGCAGTGGCCGTGCCGCCTGAATTTCTTCCAGTGTCAGGCGGCGGAACGACTTGATGGTGTCCTTGGCGTTCTGCTCGCTCTCCGGAGTCTTCTGCCGGGACGCGAAGATGAAGCGATAGACGTCGCTGCCGAAGCGTAACGCATAGACGCGGAATTGCCACTGGTCGCCGCGTGCCGTGACGGATGCCGCAGGGAAGCCGTTGATGGTGAGTTGTTCGGTGGAAGCCTTGTCGACGTTCTCCATCCAGCCGGAATTGAGATAATCGCCCAACGACTGCTCCGCCGGCACGCGCACCACGTCGAAGCGCATCGCCTGATCGCCGCCGTTGCGGACGCCGATCACCGCTTGTGCGGTGTTGTCGAGCGTATAGCCGTTGGGCGCCTGGAACGTGAAGCCGAGCTTCGGATGCAGGAAGCGCCGGCCGCGGACGAAGCCTTCGCTCGGATCCTCGCCATAGACCATGTTGTCGATGGCGGCGAGATAAGCGTCGTGATCGCGTTCGCTGTTTTGCGGCGAGCTGAACTGCCGCGCGATGGCTTGCGCGTTCTGCACGCGCTCGGGCGTCGCCGGGTGGGACGACAGGAAGTCCTGCGATCGCGGGTCGATCGAAGCGCGCCCCGCCTTCAAAGCAGCGTTACGTTCCATCGCCGTGAGAAACCGCGCCGCGCCGAACGGATCGAAATGGGCGCGCGCCGAAATGCCGACGCCGATGCCATCGGCTTCGAACTCCTGCGAGCGCGAGAAGCTCGCCATCGTCAGTTTGGTCTTGGCCAGCGCCAGCGCGGTGATGTCGGGGTCGTTGCCCATTTCCTTCACCACGCGCGTCACGAGGGCGGCCCGCTTGGCCTGGTCCTCGCGGATCGCCGCGTGCTTCGCCAGCACATGCGCCATCTCGTGCGACAGCACCGACGACAATTCGGAAGTGTCGCTGGCGAGCGCGATCAATCCGCGCGTGACGTACAGCTGACCAGTCGGCAACGCGAAGGCGTTGACCGCGCCCGAATTGAGAATGGTGACCTTGTAGGAGAGGTCGGGACGGTCGGAGGCCGCCACCAGCCGGTTCACCGTCTTGGTGATCAGGTTTTCCAGCCTCGGGTCGTCATATGCACCGCCATAGGAGGCCAGGATGCGCTCGTGCTCGCGCTCGATCGGCGACGGCTGAACAGCGGCGACCCGCGCCGGTTTCGCTGACGTCTCGGAGGAGGGCGATGCGGTGTGCAATCGTCCCATATCGGCACAACCGGAGAGCGCAAGCAACGCGCAAACGCCGGCGATCGCTGCCATATGGCGGCGATGCGAACTGTTGCCGTATGGGTGTCCCGCTCGCTTCGTCACAGTCGCTATCCGTCGCATCCTTCGATGCGGCTATCTCCGTCGTAAATGCAGCGCCACCCTCGCGCCCCGGCAGTGCGTGCCTTACTGGGGCGACAGATCACTCTAAGACCTTTTGGCCCGTAATTGAATCAGAAGCCAAGCTCCGGACTGCAACAGTGCCACGATTTCATCACGTGATCCGATCCCCTTCGTCCCGGACAGTGTTTTAGCGGTGATCCAGAACTTCGAGCTGCCCGGTTCCGCGCAGTTGAATGCGCGGGCCGCCCCGTTGCTCGATCCAGCCTCGCACCCGGACATTTCGGCCCGCGAGGGCCTTGATATCGACACCGTCCCTCGTCAGCAATCCTATCATCTGCCTCGGAATAATCACAGCGAAGTCTCGCACCCAATGCCGGCCAAAGTTGAGGTAGAATGTTGCGCCTGACTGTCGGGCGGATAGCACTTTGCCTTCAATGACGGCGAACTGCCCCAACTTCGCCAGAATGTCGCCCGGCTTTGCCGCATTTATTATGGCGTCGGGCGCGGCCCAGATACCTTGCCTCGTCTGACGTGCGAGGGTTTCGGCTGTGGTCAGTTCCGCCGCGCAATCTTTGTCGATCGCGCTGCCCGTCGCCAGCGCAGTGCCAGTTCGGAGCAACTCGACTTGGACCGAGGCGCCATCTTCGGCGCGGGCGACGTAGGCGTGTTGTCGGCCGTAGCGGTCCGGCGTGTCGCTGTCGCCCCGCAGCAGCACGTCGCGGTTCCCGAGCAGCGTGGTCAATAGGCCTTTCGCGGCAGTGGCGTCAGGCGAAGGCATGATGCCAGCGAGCCTGATCTCGCGGCCATCCGCCAGTCGCAACGTGCGCGCATCAACCACGTGAGCCACCCGGCCTTGTCCCAGCACCTCGCCGCCGCAATCGGCTATGGCATGTGTGATAATGGCGAGGTTGAAGATCAACGCGCAAGTGAGCGCCGCGAGCGTTGGCATCAGATCGCTCTTCAACGGCAAGTCACGGCGTCGCTCATTCCGTTCGATGGAAAAAATGAGCGCCCTCATGCAACGACGCGACGATCGAAATAGACGGCAAACGATCGGCGGCTTGCCGCATGCGAGACGTTGCGCCATGATTGTTCCTCAAGCGGCGACAATGTCGCTGAAATATAAACGTATCGGGAGGGGCAACGTGAAGACGATTTTATCGGGTGTGATGGCGTCATTGCTGGCGCTCACGGCGAGTGCCGCGCTGGCGCAGAGCAAACCGCCGTTGAAGCTCGGTGCGATCCTCGACATGTCGGGCCTCTATGCCGACATCACCGGCGTCGGCAGCGAGACCGCCGCGAAGATGGCGGCGGAAGATTTCGGCGGCGAAGTGCTGGGCCGCAAGATCGAGATCATCGCAGCCGATCATCTCAACAAGGCGGACCTCTCGGCCTCCATCGCGCGCGACATGCTCGACAATCAGGGTGTCGAAGCCATCATCGACGTCGCCGCGTCGGCGACAGCGCTGGCGGCGGGAGAGGTCGCCAAGGCGCGCAACAAGATCATTATTTTCAACGGACCAGGCTCGATCCGGCTCTCCAACGAAGCCTGTGGTCCGTACACCGTGCACTATGTGTTCGACACTTACGCCCAAGCCAACGTCACCGGCCTTGCTGCGGTGAAGACGGGACTGGACACCTGGTTCTTCCTGACCGCTGATTATGCGTTCGGTCATGATCTCGAGAAGGATACGGCGAACGTCGTCACCAAGTCCGGCGGCAAGGTGTTGGGAAGCGTCCGCCATGCGCTCAACACTTCGGACTTCTCGTCCTTCCTGCTACAGGCGCAGGCCTCGAAGGCCAAGGTCATCGGGCTCGCCAATGCTGGTGGCGATACGATCAACGCCATCAAGCAGGCCGCCGAGTTCGGCCTGATGAAGAGCGGCCAGAAGGTCTCGCCGCTACTCGCCTTCATCACCGACATCGACAGCATCGGGTTGCAGACAGCACAGGGGCTGATCCTGGCCGAAGCCTTCTATTGGGATATGAACGACGAGACGCGCGCGTTCTCGAAGCGCTTCATGGAACGCGTCAAGCGCGCGCCGACGTCGGCGCAGGCGGGCGTCTACTCGTCGGTCCTGCATTATCTCAAGGCGGTGAAGCAGGCCGGCACCACCGACGCAGCCGCCGTGATGAAGATCATGAAGGACACGCCGATCAACGACATGTTCGCCAAAAACGGCAAAATCCGCGAGGACGGCCGCATGGTGCACGACATGTATCTGTTCGAGGTCAAGTCGCCGGCCGAATCCAAGGGGCGCTGGGATGATTACAAACTTCTCGCCACGGTGCCCGGCGATGAGGCATTCCAGCCGTTGTCGGCCTCGCGCTGCCCGCTGGTGAAGAAGTAGCCCCCCGCGCCGCGCTGGCTTGTGATCGAGCCGGTGCATCGGCGTCAACCAACACAAACAAGGAGCCGCCAGATGAGCGATATCGTGTTGCAGGATCTTGATCAGGGTCTGTTGACGATCACCATGAACCGGCCCGACCGCCGCAATGCGCTGAACGCTGAAATGGTGGCGAGGTTGATCGAGGCCGCACGGCGCGCCGCTGATGACCGCGAGGTGCGCGCCGTCTTGTTGAAAGGCGCTGGCGGTACGTTCTGCGTCGGCGGCGACGTCAAGGCGATGGCGGCGGTGAAGGCGCCGCCGCCGCTTGAAGAGAAAGTCACCACGCTGCGGCGGGGCATGGAAGTCTCGCGCATCCTGCATCAGATGCAGAAGCCGGTGGTGGCGCAACTTGACGGCGCGGCGGCAGGCGCGGGTCTGTCGATGGCGCTGGCTTGCGACCTGCGCGTGGCGAGCGCGTCGGTCAAGATCACGACGGCTTTCGCCAAGGTCGGCTACTCCGGCGACTACGGCGGCACGTTCTTCCTGACCCAAATGCTCGGCAGCGCCAAGGCGCGCGAACTTTATCTGCTGTCGCCGGTGTTGTCGGCGCAGGAGGCTCACGCGATCGGCATGGTGACGCGGGTGGTGCCCGACGCCGAGATCGAGACGGCGGCGCGCGATCTGGCGATGTCGCTGGCGCAGGGGCCGACGGTGACTCTCGGCTACATCAAGAAGAACATCAACAACGCCGAAAGCCTGTCGCTCGAAGCCTGCTTCGACGGCGAGGCGTTGCATCATTCCCGTTGCAGTGACACGGCGGATCACAAGGAAGCCGCGGCAGCCTTCGTCGCCAAGCGGACGCCGGTTTTCAAGGGGCATTGAGATGACGGGGTATATGCGGCTGCGGCAAGTCTGTCTGGTTGCGCCGCATCTCGAGCCGGTGGTCGGCGATCTCGCCGCGATCTTCGGGCTCGACGTGTGTTATCGCGATCCGCATGTCGGCAAGTACGGGCTCGAGAATGCGCTGCTGCCGGTCGACACGACGTTGCTAGAAGTGGTCGCACCGTTCCAGGACGGCACCGCGGCAGGGCGCTTTCTTCAGCGCACCGGCAATCGCGGCGGCTACATGGCGATCTTCGCCTGCGACGATCCCGACGAGCGCGGTCGCCAAGCCGCGACGCTGGGCGTGCGCACCGCCAATGTCATCGATCATCCGCCCTATCATGGCGTGCAACTGCATCCGCGCGATTGCCGCGCGGCCTTCATTGAGTTCAACCACACCGAAGGCAGTGATAACATTCGCGGCCCTTACCCGCCGGCGGGCCCCAACTGGCAGGCATCGATCCGCACCGAAGTGACGCAAGCTCTGCTTGGCGTCGAATTGCAGAGTCCCGATCCGGCCGGATTGGCGCGGCACTGGAGCGCCATCATCGGCGTGCCGGTCAGCGTTGCAGACAACGGCGATCCGGAGATCGTGCTGGTGAACGGCCGCATCCGCTTCGTCAACGGCACGGACGAACTGATGACCGGCGTGATGATGCAGGTCCGCGACGTTGATGCCGTTCTTTCCGCCGCGAAGGCCAAGGGCCATGCCGTCGACGGCAACTCGTTTCTATTGGGTGGTGTCGCGTTCCGGTTGACGAACTGATCGGAGCGAACACTGCAACTGCCGCCATACCTCAGGATCAAGCAAACATGACCGACGCGCCGATGATCAGCCGCACCCATCCGCTGGACAGTTTCTTTGCGCCGGCCAGCATCGCGATCATCGGCGCATCACGCGACGCGTTGAAAATTCCCGGTCTGCTGCTGACGTTCCTGCGCCGCAACGGCTTTCCCGGCTGGATCTATCCGGTCAACCCGAACTATCCGAATATCGATGGGCTCGCCTGCTATCCGTCCGTCTCCGATATCAAGCAGCCGATCGATCTCGCCATCGTCATTATTCCCGCGCGCGCGGTGCTGGCTGCGCTGAAAGAGTGCGCGGCGGCGGGCGTGAAAAACGCGATCATCATCTCGTCCGGCTTTGCCGAAGAAGGCGGCGACAGCGCGGCGATGCAGGACGCCATTGCCGATCTTGCTCGCATGACGGGAATGCGGATTTCCGGGCCGAACGCGGAAGGATTTTACAACGAGCTTGGCCAGGTTGCGGCGACGTTCAGCCCGACCGTCGACGTGAAGCCTGATGCACCGCGCCTTCTGGCGACGCAACGGCGGATCGGCATTGTGGCGCAAAGCGGCGGCATCGGCTTTGCCATCTACAATCGTGCCCGCGCGCTCGGCATCGCGTTGAGTTATGTCGTCAGCGCCGGCAACGAGGCCGATCTCGGCGCCGGGGCATTCTTTGATTACATGGTGCGCGATGCGTTCACCGACGTCATCCTGCTGTTCCTCGAAGGCATCCGCGACACCGAGACGTTTCTTGCGGCTGCCGAGCGCGCGGCTGAAAGCGGCAAGCCGGTGATCGTCGTCAAGGTTGGGCGCTCCGGCGCCGGCGGCCGCGCCGCGGCGTCGCACACCGCCAGCATGGCAGGATGGTCGGCGGCCTACGACGCGGTGTTCGCGAAGTATGGCTTCATCGTTTCCAACGATCTTGACGAGGCGGTGACGATCGCGGCGGTGCTGACCGCGTCGCCATTGCCGGAGGGCGATCGCGTCGCGGTGGTCACCGTGTCCGGTGGTGGTGGTATCTGGGGCGCCGATGTCGTCTCGTCACAGGGGCTTCAAGTGCCCGAACTGTCGCCGCGAACACAAGCCGCCATTCGCGGCATGATTCCGTCTTACGGTTCGCCGCGCAATCCGATCGATATCACCGCGCAGGCGGTGCATAGCGGCGGTTTGCAGAAGACCATCGAATTGCTGGCGCAGGGCGACGAAGTCGATGCGATTCTCGTCGTGGTATCCCTGTCGAACGAGACGCGAATTCCATTCAAGATCGACGAATTGAAGCCGCTGATCGACGCCCAGCGCAAGCCGATCGTGTTCTACACCTACACGCTGCCGTCGCACTTCGCGCGGACGGAGCTGGCGAAGGCCGGCGTCGTCGTGTTGTCCGGCCTCTCGCATGTCGGCGTTGCGATGCGTCGCGCCGTGGAACGTGCGCGATTCAGGCTCGCCGCGCCGCCGGATGACGGCGCGATGAAGCGGTTTGATCTGACGCAGTATCTGAAGCGCGCGAAACTGTCGGAACACGACAGCAAACGCCTGCTGGCGGCGGCGGGCGTGTCGGTGCCGAGTGAAGTCCTGGTCTCGCGGCGTGAGAGCCTTTACGAGGCAATTGCGCGCGTGGGCCTGCCGCTGGCGATGAAAATCCAATCCGCCGATATCCCGCACAAGAGCGAAGTCGGCGGCGTTCGCCTCAACATCGCGAGCGAGCAGGAGGCCGCGCAGGCATATGATGATTTGCTGGCGCGCGCCAACGGGCGGCGGCCGGGCGCGGTAATTCAAGGTGTCCTGCTCACGCCGATGGCGAAGCGAGGTGTCGAGATCATCGTCGGCACCATGCAGGATGAGACCTTCGGTCCGATGATCATGGTGGGTTTCGGCGGCGTCACCACCGAATTGTTCAAGGACGTGATCTATCGTCCCGCGCCGGTCGGCGCGGATGAAGCGGTGACGATGCTGAACGAATTGAAGGCGGCGCCGCTGCTTTACGGCTTTCGCGGCGCGCCCAAGGCCGACGTTGGTGCGCTGGCGGTTTTGATCGCGCAAATCTCGCAATTGGCGGCGCGGCATCGCGACGCCATCGCGGAAATCGAGATCAATCCGGTGCTGGTGCATCCGGCGGACGAGGGCACTACCATCGTCGATGCGCTGGTGGTGCCGGTCGCGAAGGAAACGCTTTAGAGCATCGGGCGCTCATTTGAATCCATATCCAGCGGCATTGAAGTAGTTTGAGCACTCTTGCGGTGTGAAGATGGCGCAGATGTTGCCGATGGCCTTCCAAAGATCGTCGATGGTTCTGACAGCC
>Ga0209952_1000461_pt1 | contig 63628 bp, 46 predicted proteins | sample ThiBiot_750_biof_2_FD_183951 | JGI IMG/M metagenome (GOLD analysis project Ga0209952, IMG submission 183951) | Wastewater bioreactor microbial communities from Cape Town, South Africa - Thiocy_cont_750_biof (SPAdes) | ecosystem: Engineered > Bioreactor > Thiocyanate-remediating >...
GCCGGGCGGGCCCGCTTCGCGCACCGGCTCGCGATCGTGGCGCCCGACGCCGGCGCCGCCCGAACCGCCCTCGCCACCGCCCCGCGCACCACCGCCGGCAAGCCGCGCGTGGCGTTCCTCTGCACGGGCCAGGGCTCGACCTACGCGGGCATGGCGGCCGGCCTCGCCGAGACCTCCCCCGTGTTCCGCGACGTGCTCGAGCGGTGCGATGCGGTGATGGGGCTCGACCGGCCGCTCGCGGCGCTGTTCCAGGACGCGGCGGCGCTCGCCCGCACCGATGTCGCGCAGCCGGCGCTCTACGCGGTGTCGGCGGGTCTCGGGGCGCTGTGGCGGTCCTGGGGCGTCGAGCCGGTTTCGGTGCTGGGGCACTCGGTCGGGGAATACGCGGCGGCGCAGCTGGCCGGGGTGCTGACCTTGGAGGACGGGGCGCGGCTGATCGCCGCTCGGGGGCGGCTGATGCAGGCGCTGCCGGCCGGGGGCGCGATGGCCGCGCTGCTGGGGCCGGAGGCGGAGGCGCGCGGGCTGCTCGCCCGCCACCCGGAGATCGAGATTGCCGGGCTGAACGCGCCGACGGCGATGACGGTGGCGGGGCCGGAGGCGGCGCTCGACCGGCTGCTGGCGGACCCGGCGCTGGGCGGGGGGACGCTGCTCGCGCAGAAGCTGCCGCTGCGGCACGCGTTCCACTCGCGGCTGCTGGAGCCGATGCTGGACGGGCTGGCGGAGGTGGCGGGGGCGACGCCGCATCATGCGCCCCTGCTGCCGGTGGTGGGGAACGTGGACGGGTCGGTGGTGGGGCATCACGACGCGGCGTATTGGCGGGCGCATGCGCGCCAGCCGGTGCGGTTCGCGGCGGGGCTCGCGACGCTGCGGGCGATGGGCTGCACGCATGTGGTGGAGCTGGGCGCGCAGCCGGTGCTGAGCGGGTTCGCGCGGACGGCGGCGCCGGAGCTGGTGGCGGTGGCGAGCCTGGTCCGGCCTCGGCCAGGGGGCGGGCAGGGTGGGGCGAACCAGGGTCACGCGGGGCAGGGGGCCGCGGGGCACGGTGGCGCGGCCTCGTGGCAGACGCTGCTGGAGGCGGCGGCGCGGCTGTGGCGCGACGGCGCGGAGGTGGCGTGGGGGGCGGTCGATGCCCCGTTCCGTCTGCCCGTGACCGATGCGCCGGGACTGGCGTTCCGCCGCCAGCGATACTGGTTCCAGACGCAACCATCCGGCGACGCGGACGGTGCCGCGCGGCCAGCCGGCCCCGAACGGGCGGCCCTCACCGGATCACGTTCGGCATTCGCCGGCGAACGTATCCCTCTCGCCACCGGAGAGACGCTGTTCCGCAACCGCCTCGACGTGCAGGCCTACCCGTTCCTGGCGGACCACGTCGTTCTGAACGAAACCATCGTGCCCGGCGCCTCGCATGTCGCCATGCTGCTGGCGGCCTCCGGGGCCGCGCTGCGCGACGTGGTGTTCGCCGCCCCGCTGCAGCTGCCCGAGCTGGGCTGCGACACCCAGGTGATGCGGCGCGACGACCGCGTCGAACTGCATGCCGATACCGGTGCCGGCTGGGCTCTATACGCCGCCGCCTCGGTCGTTCCCGTGCCGCCGGTCGAGACGATCGACCGCGCCGTCATCGCCGCCCGCTGCGTGGAGGATCCCGACGGCCCCGCCGCCCTGCACGCCATGCTCGCGGAGCGCGGCATCGCCCTGGGCCCCACCTTCCGCGGCATCCGCCGCCTCTTCCGGGGCAGCAACGAGGCGCTGGTCGAGGTTGCCCTGCCGGACGGCGAGCCGGCGATCGTGCCGCTGCATCCCGCCCAGCTCGACGCCTGCTTCCAGGCGCTGGGCGCCACCTTCACGGGCGGCGGGGTGGGCGGCGCGTTCCTGCCGCTCGCGATCGACCAGGTCACGCTGCACCGGTCGTTCCACGGGCCGCTCTGGGCGCATGTGCAGGCGCGCGACGGCAGCGGCGACGTCGCCTCGGGCGACGTGACGCTGTTCGACGCCGAGGGCGGCGCGATCGCGACGGTCACCGGCCTGACCATCAAGCGCGTGGGCGCACCGGCCGATCCGTCGGCGCGCTGGACCTATCGCGTGGTCTGGACGCCGCAGCCGGATGACGCGCTGACCCTGCCAGCCCCCGCAGCCCTGGCCGAGAGTGCCGCCGCCGCGCGCGACGCGAACCGCCCCGCCGACGTGCCGGGTCTGGCCGCGGATCTGGAACACCTCTCCGCCGCCTTCGCCGCCGAGGCGCTCGCGCGCGTGCCCGCATCGTCCGTCGCCGCGGCCCAGCAGCGCCTGTTCGCGCACCTGCCGCACATGGCCGGCAGCACGCGCGACGCGCCGGAATCGCTCGCCGCCGCGCTCGCGGCGCGATACGGGGAGCGCATGGAAGTCGCGCTCGCCACCCGCGCGGGCCGCGCGCTGCCCGCCGTCCTGCGGGGCGAAATCGATCCGCTGAGCGTGCTGTTCGGCGGCGATGGCGGCGCCGTCTACGCCGATCCGCCCTTCGCCCGCATGCTGAACGCCATGATCGCGGCCGCCGTGCAGCGCCTAACGCCCACCGACCGTCCGCTGCGCGTGCTCGAGATCGGCGCCGGCACCGGCGCCGTGCTCGCGGCGCTGCGCACGGTGATCCCGGCGGAGCGGCTTGCCTACACGTTCACCGACATCTCGCCCGCCTTTCTCGATGCCGCCGCCGACCGGTTCGGCGTCGCCACCGCGCCGTTCGACGTCGAGCGCGCGCCCGAGACGCAAGGCTTCGCGTCCGGCAGCTTCGACCTGGTGATCGCGGCGAACGTGCTTCATGCCACGCGCGACCTCGCGGACAGCGTGACGCATGCCGCCTCGCTGCTGGCCCCGCACGGCGTGTTGCTGCTGCTCGAGGCGGCGCGGCAGAGCAACTGGTCCGACCTCATCTTCGGCCTCACCCCCGGCTGGTGGCGCTTTGCCGACGCCGCGCGCCGTCCCGCGCATCCGCTGATCGGGATCCCCGCCTGGGAGTCGTTGCTGGGCGCCCGCTTCGAAAGCGTCGCGACCGTGGCATCGGACGCCGAGGGGACGCAGATGCTGGCGATCGCCGCCAACCCGCTGCCCGCGCGGCCGACCCTGGTGTGGGAGGCGCCGGTCGACCTGTCCCCGCTCGACCTCACGGCGGCGGCGTTGCGCGTGGCGCAGGAAGCGCTGGCGCAGGTGCCGCCACCCGCGCTGCGTCTCGTCACCCGCGCCGCACAGCCGGTCGGTGCCGCCATCGTGCCTGCGCAAACCGCGTTGCTGGGCCTCGGCCGGGTCGTCGCGATCGAACATCCGGAGCTCGATTGCCGCCTGGTCGACCTGCCGCCCGATGCGCCGCTGTCCATCGCCGCCCGCCTGCCCGCGGCGGCGCGGGAAGCAGCCTGGCGCGACGGCGCGTGGCATCTGCCGCGCCTCGTCCGCGCGGAGTTCGGCGCCGAGACGAGCTTCGCCACCTCGGGCACGCATGTGGTGACAGGCGGCCTGGGCGGTCTCGGCCCGTTGCTCGCGGCCTGGCTGCGCGCGCATGGGGCGGAGCGCGTGGTGCTGATGGCGCGGCGCCCCCGCGACGTCGCCCTGCCGCCGGGGGTGGAGGTCGTGATCGGCGATGTTTCACGTGAAACGGACGTGCGCCGGGTGTTCGCGGGCATCGCCGACCTGCGCGGTGTGTTCCACCTTGCCGGCTCGCTCAGCGATGCCGCCGTGCTGCGCCTGTCGCGCGACGACCTTGCGCATGTCTTCGCCGCCAAGGTCGAGGGCGCGCGGCATCTCGACGCGGCGGTGGGTGACCGTGCGCTCGACGCGTTCGTGCTGTTCGGCAGCTCCGCCGGCCTGATCGGCAATCCGGGCCAGGGCGCGCATGCCGCCGCCAATTCCTGGCTCGCCGGTCTCGCGGCGGAGCGTCGGCAACGCGGGCTGACGGGGCTCTGCATCGACTGGGGCGCCTGGGGGGAGGCGGGAACGCTCACCCGCTCCGACGTGGGCGAGCGCCTCGTCGCCACCGGCGCCGCGCTGATGCCGCCCGAGGATGCGCTGCGGGCCATGGGCCGCGCGATCGTTTCAGGCGAGACGAGGCTGTTCGTCGCGGCGATCGACTGGGGCCGGTTCCTCGCCGGCTACGGCGAGGCGGTGCCCGACTTCTTCGCCGCCGTGGCCCCCGCGCGCCGCGGCCCGGCCGTTGCGCGGTCAGGCGCCGAGGGCGATCCGCGCGCGAGCCGGGACGCGCTGGCGGCCTTCGTCGCCGAGACCGCCGCACGGGTGCTCCGCGCGGCCCCCGACGAGATGCCGGCGCCGGACGTGCCGTTGAACGAAGCCGGGCTCGACAGCCTGATGGCGCTCGAGCTCCGCAAGGCGCTGGGCAGCGGGCTCGACCTGCAACTTCCGGCGACGCTGCTGTTCAACTTCCCGACCGTCGAGGCGCTGACCGGTCATCTGGCGGATCTGGTGGGACTGACGGAGTCTGGTCCACCAGAGGGACGAGCGCCCGAACCGCCGCCACCGCCGCCCGCCGTCGCGCCGGACCGGATCGTGGAGACGGTGATGCAGATGACGGAGGCGGAAATGGCAGATCTGATCGCGCGGGAGTTCGCGCTGACGGTGGGCGGACGTGGCTGAGACCGTCATCCTTCCAGCGGCACCCGCCCCGTCGCCGCCCTGCGGGATGGCGCTGAGCGAGGACGCGCTGGGCCTGCTGCTGGGCGCGCTCGCCAGCCGCGCCGGGCCGGTGCCGAAATACCGCTACCCGTCCGCGGGCACGCTCTACCCGGTGCAGAGCCACGTCGTGCTGCGCGCGCCCCTGGGCACGCTGCCCGCCGGCACGTTCTGCTTCGATCCGGACGCGCATGCGCTGGTGCCGGTGTCGGAGGACACGCCGCCCGCGCCGGACGGGTCCACGCCTGCCGTGCTTCTGCTGCTGGTCGCGCAGCGCGCGGCGATCGCGCCGATCTATGGTGAGGAAGCCGCGGCGTTCTGCCTGCTCGAAGCGGGCTACATGGAAGCGGCGCTGCGCGATGCGGCGCCGGGGCTGCGGCTGCGCGAGGCCGGGGACGCAGCGGCCGACGCGGCGCTCGCGGCCGCCTGCCGGCTGGAACGGGATCACGTGCCGCTCGTGTGCTGGGCGGTGGGGGAGGAAGGCTGATGTCCGGGACCACCGCCGCCGCGCCGCGCGGCAAGCTGCGTGAGGCGCTCGATTACCTGCTGTGGTTCTACACGCCGTTCAAGCGCATGTCGGCGAGCGACATCTATGAACTGGTGTCGACGAATGCGTATAGCGGGCAGGGGCTGTATCTCAATCTCGGCTACTGGAAGACCGCGCGCACGATCGATGAGGCCTGCGTCGCGATGGCGATGCTGGTGGCGGAGACCGCCGGCATCGGGCCGGAGACCGACGTCGTCGATGTCGGCTTCGGTTTCGGCGACCAGGACATGCTCTGGGCCGATCGACTTGGGGCGCGGCACATCACCGGGCTGAACATCACGCCGTCCCAGGTGAAGCTCGCGCGGGAGCGGGTGGCGGCGCGCGGCCTGTCGGACCGGATCACGCTGCTGGAAGCCTCGGCGACGCGCATGCCGCTGCCCGATGCCAGCGCCGATCGCGTGGTCGGCGTGGAATGCGCCTTCCACTTCGACACGCGCGAGGATTTCTTCCGGGAGGCGTTCCGCGTGTTGCGTCCGGGCGGCCGGATGGTGCTGGCGGACGTGATCCGTGCGCATCCCGATCCGCGCCCGTTCCGCCGCCGCGTGCAGGACTTCAACTGGCGGTTCTTCGAGCAGAAATACGCAGTGCCGGCGGCGAATGCCGACACGCGGGAGAGCTACGCGGCGAAGCTCACCGCCGCCGGGTTCGCGGGCGCGAACGTGTCGTCCATCCGGCACGAGGTCTATCCCGGCCTGCACCATCACATGGCGACCGATCCCGCGATGCTGAAGCGGTTCCACCCGCTCGCACGGCTGCCCTACAAGCTGACGCTGCGATTCGATGCGGACGCGGTCTACAGCGCGTATGACTACGTCTTGGCAACGGCCGAAAAGCCGGCCTGAGCGTCGCGCCCCGCATCGGCTCCCGAACAGCCGCGCGCAGCCCCCCGTGTGAAGGCCGGCGCAGGCCGGCCATCCACGACGTCCGACCGCTACTCCGCCGGGCTGGGTGCCGCGGCGACACGCGGCTGCGGCGGTGTGAAACCGCACAGCCACGCGCCGAATCGCCGGGCCCAGGCGATCGCCTTCTCGTCGACGAACGTCGCGTAGGGGATCGCGATCGCCACGATGGCCGCGTAGTAGAGCACGGCGATCAGCAACAGATACCAGTCGCTCTTGGGCAGCATCAGGTACAGCCACGACCCGAGCGAGCACAGCACCAGGATGTGCAGCAGGTACATGCTGTAGGCGATGCGGCCGAGGGCCTGGGGGATGCGGGAGGAGAGGAAGCGCTCGCCGAAGCCCGCGACGACCGCGCCCACCAGGAAGGCCGATCCGATCGTGTTGTAGAAGGACACGTTCAGCAGCTGCTCGGCAGGATCGGTGAAGACCTGCGGCAGCCACGCATATTCCGCGTGACCGGGGATGTAGGTGCCGAAATAGAGGCCGATCAGCGCCATGACCGGCCGCGCCCATCGCGGCACGGTCAGGAAGTTCAGCAGCGCTCCGGCGAACACGCCCATGATGAACACCGCGGTTGCGCCGAAGGCGAAGCAGACGATAAAGCTGACGGCAAGGATCGGGATCGCGCGATGCCGTGCGGGCAGGCACAGGAACAGCGCGAGCACCAGCACCGATCCGATGAACTCGTACTTGATCGTCCAGAGCGGGAAGTTGAAGAACGACAGCCCGGTCAGCAGCCCGTAATACGTCATCTCCTTCAGCGCGCGCAGCACCGTCAGCTCCGGACCCGGCAGCTGCATGTTGAGCGCGATCGACTTGGACACCGCGGCGGCCTCATGGTTGACGAACAGGCCGGCGCGGTAGAACAGCAGGGAGAGGATGATCGACACGGCCATCGGCACGGTCAGGCGGATGTAGCGGCCCCACAGGCTCACCATCAGCCGGTCGTTGCGGCCGTTGAAATAGGGCATGGTCAGGACATATCCCGACAGCACGAACAGGTTGGTCACGGCGAACTGCCCGGCGATCGCGAGCGACAGCACCGGTAGTTGCAGCCAGGGGACGATCCAGTGCGTGGCCGGCATCGCCGGGAACAGGCCGGAGTCGAAGGAGGTGAGCGAGGTCGGGATGAAGGCCATGAGGAAATGGACCATCACCACGTGCGAGGCGAGAAGGCCGCGCAATCCGTTCACACCGGCATGATAGCGGCGACCGCTGCCAACCCGCGTCGATATGGTCTCGGCGCTCATGAGACTCGTTCCCCTCGGATTTTTTCGCAGCCTAGCACGGGGTACGATCCGCGATGCCACCGGCTTGAGGGGGGGCGGCGGTGAAGCTGTGGGCCATCGCCGACCTGCATCTCGCGGCGGAGCGCAACCGCGCCGCGCTCCTTGCCCTCGCCCCGCATCCCGGGGACTGGCTGCTGGTCGCCGGCGACGTGTGCGAGAGCGTGAGCCTGTTCGAGCAGGCGCTGGATTGGCTGCGGGCGCGGTTCGCGCGGGTGTTCTGGGTTCCCGGCAATCACGAGCTGTGGCTCACCGGCTCCGAACCGGGGCCGCGCAGCAGCCCGGCGAAGTATGCGGCGCTGGTCGCGGCCGCGCGTCGCTGCGGCGTGGTGACGCCCGAGGATCCCTACGAGACGTGGCCGGTCACGGGCGACGTGATCGTGCCGCTGTGCACGCTGTACGACTACAGCTTCCGCCCGCCGCATGTCGCGCTGGCCGAAGTGGTGCCTTGGGCGGCGGAGCTGCGCAACGTCGCGGCGGACGAGCATCTGATCAGCGCGGCGCCGCTGTCCGGCATGGTGGAGTGGTGCGCGCAGCGCTGCGCCGAGACGGAGGCGCGGCTCGTGCGGGAGCTGCCCGCGGGCGCGCGCACGATCCTCGTTGGCCATTATCCGCTGCGGGAGGATCTGGTGCGCATCCCCCGGATCCCCCGCTTCACCCCTTGGTGCGGCACCCGGCTGACGGAGGACTGGCACATCCGCTTCCGCGCACGCGTCGCGGTCAGCGGCCATCTGCACGTGCGCCGCACCGATTGGCGCGACGGAACCCGGTTCGAGGAAGTCTCGCTTGGTTACCCTCGGCAGTGGGATCCCGCGAAGGGTGTCGCGTCCTACCTGCGGGAGATCATGCCGGACGGCTGACGCGTCCGGCCAGGCCTCACCGCATCACCCGCCGTTCCATCAGCGGCCGATCATGTCCGCGCCTTGGTACCAGGCCTGCACCAGCGGCAGGAACCACGGCTTGCCGTGGTACAGCGGGTTCGTCGGATGCTCGATATCGGCGAAGGCACTCCTGGCCTCCGGCTTGTCGAGCACGCGAAGCCCGGCCTTGCGTCCGAGCCAGGTGGACATGACGACGCCGGAGCCGCAATAGCCCATGGCGTAATGGACGCCGTCGCGGAACCCGACATGCGGCAGGCGGTCGAACGTGTAGGCGATGAAGCCCGACCAGGAATGGCTGAGCTCCACGCCCGCGAGTTCGGGGAACACGGTGGTCATGTAGGCCTGCAGGCGGCGTGCCGCCTCGACGGGACCGATATCGGTGTAGGCCGGGCGGCCGCCGAACAGCACGCGCGTGTTGTCGGGGGAGGGGCGGAAGTAGCACAGTAGCCGGTTGCCGTCGGTCAGCATCCGGCCGCGCGGCATCAGCGTCGCCATCAGGTTGGGCGACAGCGGGGCGGTGGCGATCATGTAGCTGGTGACGGGGATGACGCGGCGGCGCAGGGACGGCGTGGCCGGGCCGGTATAGCCGTTGGTGGCGACCACCACGTCGCGCGCCGTCACCGGACCGCGCGCGGTGGTGAGCCGGAAGCCGGACGCGTCGCGGTCCAGCCCGGTCACGGCGCAATTGCCGATCACCGCGGCACCGCGTGCCCGCGTGCGCGCCAGGAGCCCGGCGTGATACTTCGCGGGATGCAGGCCGCCGCGGCGATGCATCAGGCGTCCGCCGACATAGAGGTCCGTGCCGACCTCGTCGCGCAGCTCCGATTTCGGGATCATCACGGCGTCCAGGCCGGTGGTGCGGCCCAGCGCTTCCGTCTCCCGCGCCATCGCGTCGTACTGCGCCTGCTTCAGCGCGCCGGTGAATCCGCCGCAGCGGACATAGTTGCAATCGATACCTTCTTCCTCGAGGAAATGCGGCAGGAAGTCGAACGCCTCCCGCGCCTCCTTGATCAGGGCCAGCGCGTGCTCCTTGCCGTATCGCTTGCTCAGCGTGGCGAAGGATGGCTTCAGCACCTCGCTGCACATTCCGCCGTTGCGCGAACTGGCACCGACGCCGGGCAGGCCGGCCTCCAACACCGCAACCGAGCGTCCGCCGCTTGCGATGGTCAGGGCGGCGGAGAGGCCGGTGTAGCCTGCGCCGATCACCGCAACGTCCACGCGCGGCGGCAGCGCATCGTCGGTGCTCGCGCCGATCGGCGCATCGTCCCACCAGTACGGCTCGTGTCGCATGCGCCCCCCAGCCTGTGCCGCGCCGCGGTCCCCGACGGGGCGTGCCGACGACGTGTCGTGCCCACCGTGTGTCGCGTCGGCCCGAATGTTGCAACGCTGCTTGGGCAGGGGCAAGATCGTGACAACGGGGAAGGCGGCAGACAAAAGTGCCGGCACGAAAAGATTCGCTGGGGGACAGCGCGCAGATGCGCGACACGCTGGATGACGACGCACGGCCGCTGGTCCGGTTCGTCGGCGTGCAGAAGAGCTACGACGGGCACACGCTCGCCGTGCGCGACCTCAGCCTCGACGTCATGCGCGGGGAGTTCCTGACGCTGCTGGGCCCGTCCGGCTCCGGCAAGACCACCACGCTGAACATGCTGGCCGGGTTCGAGCGGCCGACCCGCGGTGAGATCCTGCTCGCCGGCCGCCCGGTCGATCGCCTGCCGCCGTATCAGCGCGATATCGGCATGGTCTTCCAGAACTACGCGCTCTTCCCGCACATGACGGTGGCGGAGAACGTCGCCTTCCCGCTCAGCGTGCGCCGCGTCAGCCGAACGGAAGCCAAGGAGCGGGTGGAGCGCGCGCTCGCGACGGTGCGGCTCGAGGCGTTCGGCGACCGGCGTCCCACGCAGCTCTCCGGCGGCCAGCAACAGCGCGTGGCGCTGGCCCGCGCCCTGGTGTTCGAACCCGCGCTCGTGCTGATGGACGAGCCGCTGGGCGCGCTCGACAAGAAGCTGCGCGAGCACATGCAGATCGAGATCAAGCTGCTGCACGAGCAGCTCGGCCTCACCGTCGTCTACGTCACGCACGACCAGAGCGAGGCGCTCACGATGTCCGACCGCGTCGCCGTCTTCCATGACGGCGAGGTCGTGCAGCTTGGTCCGCCCGACTCGCTGTACAGCCAGCCCCGGACACCCTTCGTCGCGGGCTTCATCGGCGAGAACAACCTGCTGCCGGGCCGATGCGAGTCGATCGAGGGTGCGCACGCGACCGTCGCCCTGCAAGGCGGCGCGACGCTGCACGCGACGGCCGTCGGCGCGGTCGCGCCCAGGGGACGCGTCGTGGTCGCGGTCAGGCCCGAAGCGATCCGCCTCGCCGATCATGGCGACAATGTCTGCCGCGCGCTGGTCCGCAGCGTCATCTACCTCGGCGATCATCAGCGCCTGATCAGCGAACTTCCGAACGGGGCGACGCTGACCGTCAAGGTTCCGCCCGGACCCGCGGCCGCCGCCGGAGAGACCTGCACGCTCGCCTGGTCCGCCGCGGACTGCCTCGCCTTCGCCGCCGACGATTCGACCGACGCAACCCTCAACGAGGAGTGGAACGCTTGAAAACCTCCTTCCGCATCACTGGACTCGCCGCGCTCGCGGCCGGGCTGCTCGCCGCCGTTCCCGCCGTCGCACAGGAACTCACGATCGTCTCCGCCGGCGGCGCCTGGCAGGCGGCGCAGCGCGAGGCCTGGTACAAGCCCTTTGCCGAAAAGATGGGCATTAAGTTCAACGAGCAGGAGAACTCCTCGAGCCTCGCGCTCGTGCAGGCGATGGTGCAGGCGCACAACGTCACGCTCGACCTCGCGACCGTCGAGACCGCGACGGTGCTGCGCGGCTGCGACTCCGGCATCCTGCAGCGGCTCGACTACGGCAAGATCGCCGATCGCTCGAAGTTCCTGGCGGGATCGGCGCTCGATTGCGGCATGGGGCTCGACGTGTACGGCGACATCCTCGCCTACGACACGACGGTGCTGTCGAAGGGACCGACCTCGGTGCTCGCGCTGTTCGACACCAAGAACTTCCCCGGCAAGCGCGGCATGCGCAAGGTGCCGCAAGGCAACCTCGAATGGGCGCTGATGGCCGATGGCGTGCCGGCCGACCAGGTCTACAAGGTGCTCGCGACGCCACAGGGCGTCGATCGCGCCTTCGCCAAGCTCGACACCATCAAGAACGACATCGTCTGGTGGTCCGCCGGCGCACAGTCGCCGCAGTTCCTCGCGTCCAAGGAAGTGGTGATGACCACCGCCTATAACGGACGCATCCAGAACCCGATCGACCAGGAGAAGAAGCCCTTCAAGATCGTCTGGGAAAACCAGATCATCGAATACGACATGATCGCGATCCCGAAGGGCGCGCCGCACCTCGATCTCGCCTACAAATACCTCGCCTACATCGCCCAGCCCGAAAACAACGGGCGGCTCGGAAGCTACATCCCGTACGGGCCGGTGGTGAAGGAAGCCGCGAAATACGTTCCACCTGAAACCCTCGCCAAGCTGCCCACGGCGCCGGACCACATGAAGTCCGTGCTGGTCGCGAACGTGGAGTTCTGGGGCGATCACGGCGAAGACCTGACGAAGCGCTTCAACGCCTGGCTCGCGAAATAGCGTGACCGCCACGGCAGCAGCACGGCGCGGGTCCGCACCGGTTTCATCGGCAACCGATCCGACCCTGGCCGCCGCGGTGCGCCGCGCCGCGCGCGGCCAGCGGCTCACCGCGCTGCTGCTGGTCGGCCCGCTGCTGCTGCTGCTGCTGTTCAGCTTCTGCCTGCCGATCGCCGCGCTGCTGGGGCGGGCGATCTACGATCCGACCATGGCCGACGCGCTGCCGCGCACGGCGGCCGCGCTGCAGGCCGTCCCGGATTCCGCGCGCGAAGGCGTGCCGCCTGACCCAGTGTTCGTCGCGCTGGGGGAAGACCTGCTCGCGGCCAAACAGGACAATTCGCTCTACGCCATTGCGAAGACGCTCAACAGCCTGCTGCCCGCGGCACGTAGCCACGTGCTGCGCGCCGGCCGCCACCTGCAGGAGGGAGAGCCGGCAACGCGGGCCTCCATGACTGAGGCGGATCCATTCTGGGGTGAGCCGGACACGTGGTTCGCGATCCGCCAGGGCGTGCACCGCTTCACCTCGACCTACCTGCTCGCCGCCATCGACCTGCGCTGGCTGCCCGATGGCGGGATCGGCAAGCTGCCGGAGGACGAGGCGATCTATCGCGCCGTCTTCCTCCGCACCTTCCTGGTGGCGACCGTGGTCACGGTGGCCACCCTGGTCCTGGGCTTCCCGCTCGCCTGGCTGCTGGCGAACCTGCCGAACCGGCTGTCGGCGCGGCTGATCATGCTAGTGCTGCTGCCGTTCTGGACCTCCATCCTGGTGCGCACCGCGGCCTGGACCGTGCTGCTGCAGAAATACGGGCTGCTGAACGACCTGCTGCTGTGGCTGCACGTCAGCAGCGAGCGGTTCGACCTGATGTACACGCGCACCGGCATGATCATCGCCATGACGCACATCCAGCTTCCGTTCACCCTGCTGCCGATCTACAGCGCGATGCGCACGCTCCAACCCTCGCAGATGCGGGCGGCCTACTCGCTGGGCGCGCGGCCCTTCACCGCGTTCCGCCGCGTCTACCTGCCGCAGGTGATGCCGGGCGTCGCGGCCGGCGCGCTGCTGACCTTCATCCTGTGCCTGGGCTACTTCATCACTCCGGCCCTGGTCGGCGGGCCGGCGGACCAGCTCATCAGCAACTTCATCTCCAACTACATCAACGTCGAGCTGAACTGGCAGATGGCGGCAGCGCTGAGCTTCATCCTGCTCACCCTCACCCTCGCCCTCTACGGCCTGTTCACCAAGCTGCTCGGCGTCGACCGGCTGAAACTGGTGTAGCGCGATGCTGCTCTCCCCCTACGCCACACTCGGCGACCGGCTGCGCCTCTTCGTGCTGATCGGCTGGTGCGCCCTGGTGCTCGCGTTCCTGGTGCTGCCGATCTTCGTGCCGGTGCCGCTGTCGGTGAACAGCGAGGCGTTCTTCACCTTCCCGCTCGCCGGGTTCTCCTGGCGCTGGTATCGGGAGGTTCTGGGCAGCGACCAGTGGCGCGAGGCGATCTGGCACAGCGTCGTCATCGCGATCGGCGCGACGGTGCTGGCGACGTCGCTGGGCACGCTCGCCGCCATCGGCCTCACCAACCCGAGGCTTCCGGCGCGCCGCGCCATCATGGGCGTGCTGATCTCGCCCCTGATCGTGCCGGTCGTGATCACCGCGGTGGGGGCGTACCTGTTCTACGCGCGGATCGGGCTCGCCAGCACCTTCACGGGGATCATCCTCGCGCACACCGCCGTCGCCTCGCCCTTCGTGGTGGTGACCGTGGGCGCGAGCCTCGCCAATTTCGACCGCGGCCTGATGAACGCCGCGTCGATCTGCGGGGCGCGCCCGTGGACCGCATTCCGGCGGGTCATGTTGCCGGCGATCCTGCCCGGCGTGCTGTCGGGCGCGGCGTTCGCCTTCGTCACCTCGTTCGATGAGCTGGTGATTTCGCTGTTCCTCGCCAGCGCCGACCAGCGCACGCTGCCGATGCAGATGTTCACCGGCCTGCGGGAGCATCTGAGCCCGGCGATCACGGCCGCCGCGACGCTGATGATGTCGCTGTCGATCGTGCTGCTGATCGTGGCGGACCGGCTCGCAAACCGCGGCCGGCGGGGCTGACGCGGGTCGTCAGCCCGTCGAGGCGGTCAGGCGACCGCCAGCGCCGCACGCACCGGCGTGGTGTCGGCAATCGGGTGGTCCGCCGCGGCATCCAGGGTCGCCGCAAGGCGCAGCACGATCGGGCGGTGATCCGATGTCTCCCGCAGCAGCGCCTTGGCGCCTAGGCAGGAAACACCGCGCACCAGGCAGCGGTCGATGCGCAGCGGCATGATGTCCCCGGCGACATGCGTCGGCTCCCGCGGGCCCACGTCGCGGAAGCCGGGCAGCAGGGCCGGGCCGACCAGGTTGTAGTCGCCGATGATCGCGGCGCGGTACGGCAGCGCCTTGGCAATCCAGCGCAACTGCCGCCGGTTCAGCACCTGCCCGTGCGAGAGATGCACGTTGGCGAAGGCGATGTCGGAGAAGGTGATGACCTGGCACACGCGATGGAACATCGCCCCTGCGGGCAGGGTCAGCACCGTGGGCGGGGTCGGCAGCGGATGCGGGCTCCAGGTCGCCAGGCCATGGATCCGGCCCGGCAGCGGCGCACGCACGTAATGGCCACCCACCAGTGAGGTGATCCGGCTCATGGAGCGGGTGCATTCCTGCATCAGCAGCAGGTCCGGACGCTCCCGCTCGATCAGCCCGGCCACGTCTTCCGGGGAGGCGCCGGTCAGCCGCAGCAGGTTCCAGCTCAGCACCTTCGCGCCGGTTCGGCCGTACGGCGCGGTGACCGACGCCCGCAGGCCCAGCCAGGGCGCGGCGATCGGCACGCCGGCCGGGATGCTCTTCGGGCTCAGGGCATCGATCGCCCCAGACCGTGCGACGATCGCGGAATCCGCGATCCCTTGTTCGAGACGTTTCATGCGCCGTGTCGAGATCCCACCGCAAAGGCCCGTGATGCCGTGGCTCTCCATATCACGCCGCCGGCATTTTCCACATCTCAGTTTGGTTCATCTGGCCCGCTGGGCGCCAGGGCAGGAATGCCCGCACGGAATGGATGTTCCCTTGAAGAAGCGGCAACCGTTCCGTGTCCCGCCATGTCTCTGGAAGCGGAATACGGGTGTAGTCGTGCTGATTCGGGATGGACAGACGCCCCCCCGGCATCGCTCGCGAACTGCGCCCCGTCACCTCGCGACGTCCGCAGGCCGCCACGCGGCGGCCAAGGTCAGGGCCGCCACCGCCAGGGCGAGCGGCACGAAGGCGACCTGCAGCACCGTGGCCCAGCCGAACGCGGTGAGCAGCCCGCCGGAGGCGAAGGATCCCATCGCCATCAGGCCGAACACGATGAAGTCGTTGAGCGACTGCACCCGCGTCTTCTCCTCGGGCCGGTGGCACTCCAGGATCAGCGCCGAGGCACCGACGAAGCCGAAGTTCCAGCCCAGGCCCAGCAGCACCAGGGTCGCCCAGAAATGCAGGACCGTCTGCCCGAGAAGCCCCGTGCCGGCGGACGCGACGAGCAGCACGAGACCCACCGCGACCACCCGCGGCGCGCCGAACCGCGTGATCAGCCGCCCGGTGAAGAAGCTCGGGGCATACATCGCGATTACGTGCCACTGCAGGCCGAGATTGGCGTCCGCCTGCGGCAGTCCGCAGAGCCGCATGGCCAGCGGCGCCGCGGTCATCAGGAAGTTCATCACAAGGTAGGAGACGACGCCGCAGGTCACCGCGGTGACGAATCGCGGCTGGCGCATGATCTCGCCCAGCGGACGGCCGCCGCCCGCGGCGGCCTCGGCCGCGGTGGGGGCGGGAAGCCGCACGCCGGCCAGCACGATGGCGCAGAGCGCGGCGACCCCGGCCTGCGCCAGGTAGGTGGCGACGAACAGATGCGCGGGCCAGATATCCATCGTGAAGGTGACGAGTTGCGGCCCGATCACCCCGGCGAAGATGCCGCCCGCCATCACCGCGGACAGGGCGCGGGCGCGGCGTTCGGGCGGCACGCAGTCCGCAGCGGCGAAGCGGAAGGACAGAACGACCGCCGCGTAGACCCCGCCGAAGAACGCCGCGAGGCAGAACAGCGAGAACCATCCGAACAGCAGGGCCAGGGCCGACAGCAGCCCGGCCAGGGCGCCGTATCCCGTGCCCGTCAGGAAGGCGGCGCGCCGGCCGTAGCGGCGGGCGATGGCGCCGGCCGGCAAGGTGCAGGCCGCCATGCCCACCACGAAGATGGAGATCGGCAGCGTCGCCAGCGCCTTGTGCGGCGACAGCATGTTCCCGACCACCGCGCCCGTCGCGTACAGCACGGTCGCGTTCGCCCCGGCCAGCGCCTGGGCGATGGCCAGGCGCGTGACGTTGGACGATCCCGTGCGGCCGTGTCGGGCAGGGAGTGCCGCCGTATGGGCGGAAGCGCCGGATGCGGCCCCCGGCGGCGCGGCGGCCGGTGCGTTCGGGGCGACGCTGTGCGAGGCCGTCGGGTGCGGATGGCGGGCGTCGTCGGGGGGCATCGCGTCACGCTCCTTCGGTGAGCTGTCCGGCCCAGCGTGCGTCACGCGCGGTCGGGCGCCGGTGCAGCCGGCGGTCCAGGAGGGCATGGGCCTTCGCGGCCTCGCCGCTCCGCATCAGGGCGAGCAGGTGCATCTCCTCCAGCATCTCGCGTTGCGCGCCGCTGCCGCCGATGCGCACCACGTCGGCGGCCAGCGGCTCCAGCAGCCGCACGCAGCCGGCATGGTCGCCCTCGGCGAAGGCGAGCGCGGCCTGGCAGATCGCCGGCGCGACCGGTCCGGCCGGCAGCCGGCCCGAGTCCAGCAGGTCGGACAGGGCCCCGGCGCGGCGCGCCACCGCCTCCCGGTCGCCGGTTGCGGCGTCCAGGATCGCCATGTGCACGTCCACGAAGGGCAGGCTCGCCCTGGGGAAGGCCTGGCGTGCATAGGCGGCCGCCGCCTCCCACAGGCCGGGCGGCACGGCGTGGCCGTAGGCCTGCAGCCGCCAGAGGAACGAGGCGGAATCGGTGACCACGTTCACCGGCATCGCCGCGGAGACGGCAGGCTGGACATGAGCGGCGTAGAGGCCGAGTGCCCGTTCGGTGTCGCCGCGGTCCAGCGCCGCCAGCGCCGCGTGCCATGAGAGATGGCCATGCAGCGTCCCGGTGCGGTCATAGGTCGGGAGCCAGTCGGCCACCAGCGCCTCGGCTTCCTCGCCCGCGCCGGATTCGTGCATGGCGTGGGACAGCGCGTGGGCGGCGTTGGCATTGGCGGGGCGCTGGTCGAACCCGCGCTGGATCAGCGCCCGACCCTGCGTCACGGCGCCGTTCTCCACATGCGCCCAGCCCCGGTAGGTCAGGAACCACCAATCGTCCGCGTCCAGGTGCCGCGCGTGGCGGTCGCACAGGTCCACCCGTGCCTGGTCGTGGTCCGGCATGCCGGAGAAGGCGAACAGGCCGAAGGCCCCGAGCGGCAGGCCGAGGATGAGGACGTCGCGGGGCCAGGTGTCGGCGTGGGCGAGGGCGGCCGTCAGCGCGCGGGGCGGCGGGCCCTTGATCGCGAAGGAAAGGACCTCGACATGGCTCCGCTCCCGGTCGGTGCCGTTGCGGGCGACCACCTCCGTGGCGGTGGCGATGCAGGCGCGGGCCCGCTCCCCCTCGGCGCGGATGGCGTGCAGCCGCGCGCGGGCGGCATGCGCGAGGGCGAAATCGGGGTCGGCGGCGATCGCCGCATCCAGCGCCTCGTCCGCCCCCGGCCAGGCCGAGAGCAGCAGGTCGACCCCCTCCCGGTAGCGTTCGGCGGCGAGGTCGGAGATGGTCGAAAGCGGCAGGCCGCGGCGGTCGAGGCGAGCCATGGCGGTGATCCCCATTCGGCACGGAGGAGTGGTCGCCGGCGCGTCCGCGGGCGCGGCCGGTTCACGCGATCGTCCCGTCATATCGGGGTTCTGCCTGGCTGTCTCGCCCGTCCGGGCGATGGCGGAGGTGCGGCGGTCGCCGGGCTGCAGGGGCAGGGGGCGTGCGGCGGCGGGCGTGCGGCGGTTCGGGTGTCGAGGCTATCGTGGTGTCGCGGGCTGCGGCCGGCGGGCACCGCGCCGCGGCGCGAACCGCCAGGTCTCGAGCAGGAGGGAGAGGAACTGGCCGGCCGCGGGCGACAGCGCCGCGCCCTGCCGCCGCACGATGCCGATGGTGCGCGAGATGTCCGGCTCCACCAGCGGGACCGACCGTACGATCGGATGCTCCTCCCCCGGGGTCGCGAGCCGGGGCAGCACGGCGACGCCGAGGCCCGCCTCCACCAGGCCCAGCGAGCCCGAGAGATGCGTCACCTCATAGGCCCAGTCGAGCGAGGTGCCGCGCTGGGCCAGCGCGCTGTCCAGCAGCGCGCGGTTGCCGCTGGCGCGGCCCACGGTGATCACCCGCTCCGCCTTCAGTTCGGCCCAGGCGACCCGCTTGCGGCCGGCCAGCGGATGATCGTGGCGGCAGGCGAGCACGAACGGATCCTCCAGCAGCCGGGTGAAGTCGATCCCGGCATGCGAGGCGCCGATGAAGTTGATGCCGAAATCCGCCTCGCCACGGCCGACCGCCTCCAGCCCCTCGTTCGCGCCGACGTCCAGGATGCGGATGCGGATGCGCGGATGGCGCGCGCTGAACAGCGCGATGGCGCGGGGCAGGAAGTAGAAGACGGAGGTCGGCACCGCCGCGATCGTCACCAGCCCGGTGCCGCGGGCGCCGAGGTCCTGCAGGCCCAGGAGGGAGGTTTCGAAGGCGTCGATCATCTGCCGGACCTTGGGGGCGAAGTCCCGTCCGACCATGGTGAGGGCGACGTGCCGGGACGAGCGTTCGAGCAGCGTGACGCCCAGCGCCTGTTCGAGCTTCTGGATGCGCCGGCTGAGCGCCGGCTGGGACAGGTTCAGCGCCTTGGCGGTGCGCACGAAGCTGCCCAGTTCGGCGACGGTGACGAAGGCCTTCAGGTCCAACAGGTCTGCGTTCATGCCGCCTCCGGCGTTCCGATTTCCGCAATGGCGGCGCAACTCTTTGCATTTAACACAATGAAGCCGCGCGGTCATGGTGGCGCTCGAGAAGGCACCAGCGACGGAGGACCTCGCCCATGTCCCGCCAGATCCGGATCCCCTGCGTGATGATGCGCGGCGGCACGTCCCGCGGCCCGTTCTTCCGTGCCGCCGACCTGCCGGGCGACCCGGCGCTGCGCGACCCGCTGCTGCTCTCGGCGATGGGTGCGGGCCAGGAGATGGGCATCGACGGGATGGGCGGGGCCAGCCCGCTCACCTGCAAGGTCGCGATCGTCGGGCCGGCGACGGTGCCCTGGGCGGACGTGGACTACCTGTTCGCCCAGGTCCGGCTGCAGGAGCAGCGCGTCGACACCTCGGCCAATTGCGGCAACATGCTCGCGGGCGTCGGGCCGTTCGCGATCGAGAGCGGGTTGGTCGCGGTGGCGGGGGAGACGACCCGCGTGCGCATCCACAACGTCAACACGGGCAAGTTGATCGAGGCGACGGTCGCGACCCCGGACGGCTGCGTGACCTATGACGGCGACACGGCGATCGATGGCGTGCCGGGGACCGCCGCCCCGGTGGAGCTGGCCTTCATCGGCGCGGCCGGTGCGCGGACGGGTCGCCTGCTGCCCACGGGCGCGGCGGCGGAGCGGATCGACGGGATCGAAGTCACCTGCCTGGATGCGGCAATGCCGGTGATGCTGGTGCGCGCGGCGGATCTGGGCCGCACCGGTCACGAGTCCCCGGCGGCCTTCGGCGATGCGGCGTTCCGCGAGCGGCTGGAGGCGATGCGGATCGAGGCCGGCCGCCGGATGGGGCTGGGCGACGTGCGCGCGCTGGTGGTGCCGAAGCCGGTGCTGATCGCGCCGGCGGTCGATGCGACGCTGGCGGTGCGCTACTTCATGCCGCATGCCTGCCACAGCGCGCTCGCGGTCACCGGCGCGGTCGCGATCGCCACCGCCTGCCTGACGCCGGGCACGGTTGCCGCCTCCCTGACCGGTCCGCTCGCCGCGCCGGCGGAGATCACGCTGGCGCATCCCGCCGGCCGGCTCGCTTTGCGCATGGCGCCGGGGCCCGAGGCGCGGCTGGTGCGCACCGCGCGGCGTCTGTTCGAGGGCGCGGTCTTCGCGCGTGCGCCCGCCGCTCCGCCGTGCAAGGCGCAGGCCGCTCCGCCGTGCAACCTGGACGCCGCTGCGCGGCATGGCACGGGGGATGTTCCGCTGCGTCGTGCGGCCTGATCAGGCGCGTGGTCCTGGGTGGCCTGCGGGCGCGATCAGTCGTCGAGCTTCACGCCCCCCTCGCGTAGCGCCGTAATCAGCGGGGCCAGCTCCGTGGCGTAACGGCGCCAGCGGCCGATCCCGCGGGCGTCGATCGGCTGGTGCACCTGCGGCGGGCTGACGGTGCGCAGGCGCCGGTCCGCCTGCCACGCGGTCTCGCAGGCCGCATCGTCGGGCAGGTCCAGGAAGTCCAGCACGCGGCGCAGCGTGCCGAGGAAATCGTCGACCCACTCGCGCAGGTTCACCGTCAGGATCGGGTTGGGCAGCGCCGCCCGCCAATGCGCCATCAAGCGGCGCTGCTGCGCGATATACCAGCCCAGGTCTGCGAGATCGTGCGCATAGCCGTGGCTGCCGCAGATCCGGTGGGTGAAGATCGACAGCCCGGTATCGCGCGGGTCGCGCTCGCAGGCGATGATCCGCGCCCCCGGGAGCATCAGGCCCACCAGCCCGAGATGGCGGACATCGTCCAGCGTCGTGTCGACGATGCGCGCCGCATCGGGCGCCAGGCGGTGCAGCTCCGCGAGGTAGCGCGTCGCCGCCGCGTCCAGCGCCGGCCCGTCCAGGGCGGCGATGCGCATGGGATCGGCGGCCGTGTCGTTGCCGCCTCCGAGAGCATCGACCGCGCGCGGCAGCGCGGCCCGCGCGCCGGCGCCATGCACGGCGGGGTGCGCGGACAGGATCCGCTCCATCAGGGTGGTGCCGGACCGCGGCATGCCGACGACGAAGACCGGTGCCTCGTCCCGGTTCGCCGCGCGGGCACCGGTGAAGCGGGCCGCATCGAGCTGCGCCAGGGTCGCGTCGACGACGCCGGCATACTGTGCTCGCGAGAAGGGCTGGATCTGCGCGAGCAGCCGGTGCGCGATCGTCCACTGCGCCATGGCGCGGGGCGGATCGTCCACGCCGGACCAGTATCGCGCCAGATCGCAATGCCCCGTGATCCGGTGTTCGGGAAGCGCGCTCTCCGCCGCGTCCAGCGCAAGCGCCATCGTCTCGGCCTCCCGCCGCGCGCGTTCGGGCGCGCCCTCGCGGAGCGCAAGCAGGACGCGCCGCCATTGCAGCAGCGGCAGAAGGGCAGGGGGCACCGCCCCGATCTCGCCGAGCGTGGCCCGCGCCTCGGCCAGCGCGCCCAGCTCGATCTGGCCGAGGGCGCGTTGCAGCAGCCAGGGCTGGCGCAGGTCCGGGGCGCGGGGCGTGGGGCGGTCGAGCAGCGCCATGGCCTCGGCGGCCCGTCGTTCCTGCAGCAGGCCGGCCGCGAGAGTGAGGCGGGGCGCCATCGCGTCGGGATGCCGCGCGATGATGTCGCGCAGCAGCGTCTCCGCGCTCGCGCTCTCCCCTGTGAGGCGCATCAGACCGCCGAGATGTTCCGCCGCGGCGGCGTTGCCGGGATCGGCGCGCAACGCCGCGCGGAACGCCTGTACGGCGGCGCCGATCAGCCCCTGCCGGTAGCTGGCGACACCCAGGTTCGCCCAGGCCTCGGCGAAACCGGGCGCGAGGTCGGCGGCGCGGCGGAAGGCCTGCGCGCCGTCGGCCCAGCGGGACGCGGCGAGGCAGACGAGGCCCAGCGTGTAATGCGCCTGTGGCGAGGCGGGCGCGCGGAGCCGCGCGCGGCGGGCGTGACGCATCGCCGTGGCGACGTCGCCGGCTGCGAGCATGGCCGAGGCGAGGTTCAGCAGCGGCGCCGGGTCGTTCGGCAGCGCGGCGACGCAGTGCGCAAACAGGGGGATCGCCTCGGCGATGCGGCCCGCCGCCTGCAGGGCGATGCCGTAGTGCAGCGCGGTCCACGGATCGTCCGGCGCGGCGGATCGGGCGCGGGCGAGCAGGTCCAAGGCGGCGTCGAGGTCGCCGGTGCGAAGCCGGCAGAGGCCGAGGATGCGCAGCGCGTCGGGGGAGGGCGCCGGGTCGGCGAGGCTGGGCTCCAGCAGGCTGGCGGCGCCGCCGACGTCCCCGGCACGATACCGCTCTGCCGCGGCGGCGATCAGCCCTTCGCTCATGCGCCGACCTTATGGGGCCGGTGCGGCCCGCCACAAGCGCCGTTCTCGCTGGCGCGCGACACTCCCCAACACCCAGGGGTCGGACGCCCCGAGGTTGCGAGGCGGAGACGGCGTGCAGAGGGGGGATGGCGGACCCGGCGCGACTCGAACGCACGACCTTCGCCTTCGGAGCAATTTAACCTGCCATTCGACGCTTTACGATGGGTTTCGCTCCAATGCGCTATGTTTCTGTAATCACTAAACAAATTGAAATTTCGGGTCGCCTGACGTACCCTCGAACACGCTCCGACTTGCGTCCTGCTGCTTACGTGGTGCTTACGCGAGAATGGGAGTTTGGACGGGAGAACTCTCATGGCTAAGCTCACGAAGCGGCTCGTCGATGCCGCCGAGTCCCTCGAGAAAGACTACGTCATTTGGGATGACGAGCTACCAGGTTTCGGCCTGCGCGTCTTCGCTTCTGGCAAGCGCAGCTACGTCCTTCAATACCGCGCCTTGGGCCGCTCGCGCCGCTACACCATCGGCTTGCATGGCGTCTGGACGGCCGAAAGCGCTCGGCAGGAGGCGAAGGTCCAGTTGGGCCGCGTTGCTCAGGGCGACAACCCCGCCGAGGAGCGCCAGCTCGATCACAAGGCCATCACGGTCAAGGAGCTCTGCACGCTCTACGTCAATGACCTGAACGCAGGCCTCATCTTGGGGAAGGGCGGGCGGCCCAAGAAACCAACGACCGTGGGGACGGACACCGGCCGCATAGAGCGGCACATCATCCCGCTCCTCGGGACGCGCCGCGTGAAGGACCTAACCAAGGCCGACATCAACAAGGTCCTGAAGGACATCATGGCCGGCAAGACGCGAGTCGCCGTCAAGACGAAGAAGCTGCGCGGCAAGGCGATCGTCCGCGGCGGCGCCGGAACGGCCACGCGAACCGTCGGGCTCCTCGGCGGCATCCTCACCTATGCGGTCGAAGCTGGCATCATCACCACCAATCCTGCCCACGGCCTGCGGAAGCCGAAGGACAATGTCCGCACCCGCCGGCTCACGGAAGCGGAGTATCGGACGCTGGGCGAGATGCTGCGCACGGCTGAGAAGGATGAGAAGTACGCGACGACCGTGGAGATCATTCGTCAGATCGCGCTGACCGGCTGCCGCCGGAGCGAAATGATCGGCCTCATGTGGACCGAAGCAGATACCGATAGGAGCTGCCTGCGGCTGATCGACAGCAAGGAGGGCACCTCGGTCCGTCCTATCGGACTGCCCGTCGTCGAGTTCCTCGAAGCGCGTCAGAAGACAGCCTCCGGCACATATGTCTTCCCTGGCTACGGCGACGACAACGCGTTCGGCAGTTTCCCCAACCACTGGGAGCAGATCTTCAAGGACTCGCCGCTCTCGGACGTCACGCCCCACGTTTTGCGGCACAGCTTCGCGAGCGTCGGCAACGATCTTGGCTTCACAGAGGTAACAATCGCAGCCCTGGTCGGCCATGCCAAGGGCTCCGTGACCAGCAAATACATCCACGCGCTCGACACGGCCCTGATCATGGCGGCGGACACGATCGCCGGCTACATTGACGGCCTGCTCGACGGGAAGGAATTCAAACAGACAGCCTACGCGCTTGACCGCGCTTCTCGGAAATCGGCGCTCGCGCTCTTTCTGCGGAAGGCGGCGAAGGAGGAGGCGGATGTCGTCGAGGGAGAACGCCTGGCCGCATAGTTCCCGCCGATCGCTGCCGCCCAACGTAAGCACGAACGGACTAAATGACCTTCAAGTCTGTCGACGCCATTCTGAAGCCAGACGCTCGCTTCGCTGATCTTTGCGTTGTCGAGCATGGCAGGGCGCGGCACACGAGCGTCGTCGATCACCATGCAGCACTCGCCCGCATCGGCCTCGCCGGCGCCGTCGATTAATGAAATGCGAACCTAACGCCTATCTAAACGTCGATAATATCTTTTCTGGCCAGTAGCCGGATCAGCGTAGGTGAAGCAATCGGCCAGATTGTCGATACTTTGGAGCACCCCGAGCAATGCATACGCATTAAACGGAGTTCCGGCACCGGTCTCGTAATGGCTTACAAAATTTCCGACAATCGAGGGAGCGTGGTGGGTCTGTAGGTCGGAAATCTGCTGCCCCGACAAAACGCACCGACCTGCGGCTTGATAAAGGGCCACTGCCTCGGTGATTGCGTCGATATAGGTGGACAGTGTCCGTTTGTCGCCGCGGGTCGCGTAATCGGGCGGCACAGGTATTTCCAGTTTTGAAATAATCTGGCCAAGCTTGTATTCGAGATATTGGCGCAAAAACGGACCGCCGATGTCCACTTGGCCCGCATTGAGATGTTGCTGCGCCTGAGCCTTCAGCCGATCCGCTTCCTGGGCGGACACCATCAAACGCCCTTTCGGAGGCATCCCCTGTAGCTTTTGATGGTGCCAGTCGGTCGTGCCGTTCAGCTTGTCGAAATATTTCTCCAAGCTGGTGTCATGGCTCAGGATGATGAATTGCAAACCATCTGGCACCGCACCGTGACGCAACTGGGTCCGCAGCGCGTCCATCAGGGCAAATTGGTGCCCTGCATCGAAGCTCGAGGTCACATCGTCTAGGACCATGAAGCGCGGGACGCAGCTATGCTTCATTGCGGCTGACAGGAAGATCGCAGCAGCTACGGCGTTGCGATAGCTTTCCGACAGCAAAGCGCGCGCGCTGAGATCGCTGAGGCCGAAAAAATCTGCCAACTTGAGATCGACGTTCTCGCTGTTCTGTGCGCGGGTCAGGGTCGGCCTAACATCGGGCCCGCCGCGCACTAACCGTCCGAACAAGTCCTGGCACGTGGTCTGGATTTCGGTGATTCGCTTGTTTGCCAGGGCCGTCTCCGCGTCCGCGAAGGTCTGCGCGGCCTTGGCAATGAACGTCTTCCAGCGATTCAAAAGCGCAAGTTTGGCCTGCTTTACCGTCAGCGGCGGCGCAGCCGTCTCAAACTCGACGACCGCGTCACGGAACTGCTTGGCGAGGCTTAGCGTGCGCGTCACCTGGACCAAGGAGGGAGGCAGCTCGGCCTGCAGGGCGGACACCTCCTGCTGCACGCGCTCCAGCGTTTTCGCGCGATGCTTCTCCAGCTCATCGAGTCGAGCCTTGAGTTTCTCCAGATCCGCAGTGGTCACTTCCCCCTTCTTAACGGCGAGATCAAAAGCGACATGAAGCCTGTCGGCCGTTCCGATCCCCATGGCCGCGGTGTCTTCGAGTTGGCGCACCTTCGCGATGCCGACGGAAGTGGTAACTTCCTTCACCAGCTCAGCGCCGAGTTCGGCGGCCGCATCATACTCCGCGATCCTGGCCTCCAACTTCGGCTTGAGCGGCTCCTCCCCTTGCGCTTCGCAGATCGGACACCGCTTGGGATCGTGCCAATCGGATCCGCCAACGAAGGCAAGCGCATCTTTCAGCAGCGCGTGCAGCTCATGGGCGCCGACCCGATTGATCGCCTCGTCCCGCGTCTTGGCTAGGCCAATAAGGCGGTCGAGATCGGCGATGTCGCCATCGGCGAGAGCGACGGTCGAAAGCGATGTCACCGCCGTCGTCAGCCCATCCAGCTTCTTGCGCGCTTCCCCACCTTCCTCCTTCTCGACAGCTTTCTCGGCCGCCTCGAAATCGAGGTCCATCACTGACCCGTCGCCGACAAGCGGCTTGAGCAACGCAATGGCCGACAAGGCCGAGGTCACGGCCGTCTTGAGATCGACAAGCTTATCGATGGCGGCGCCGCCGGCGCCAGCAACCGCATCGTGCGCGGCGATGATCCGACGCTCGATCGCGCTCAAGGCGCGTTCGCTTGTCTTCACCTCCGTGTCGAGGGCTGACAAACCCAGATCACCATTCATGTTCTGGGTCCGCTTGGCACCCTCGAATGCCTGACGAAGCCGTGAATAGCGGCTGAGGCCCACCAGCGACGCGAACGACCGACCGCGCTCCAACGCCGAGATGTCGATCAGCTTGGCGAAGCGGCCATAGTCAACGAGAACGAAATCCTCCTGCAGACTGGCAAGGAAGTCCTCGGGTTGCGGGTGACCGCTCGGCGAACTCACGGCTCGCGCACTATTCGCACCCCGCGTCACCCGAATCGCGATGTCGGGGCTGCCATCGTCGCTTCGAAAAAGCAGGTCGATCGTAGCTTGCTGGCCTGGATGAAACTTATTGACGATGTAGCTGTCGCCCTGCTCGGCGTCCTGAAGGGACTTGAGCCGCGGCACATTGCCATAGATGGCGAAATGAACGGCCTCGAAGATCGAGCTTTTTCCAACGCCATTGGGTGCGTGGATCGAGTTGACGGCATCGGCCTTGAATTTGAGGACGAGCGGGTCGCCGTCGTTGTTGATCCCCCGGAAGCCTTCGATTGTCAGATTGCCCAGGAAGTATCGGGTCACGGCTTGGTCTCCGCCGCTTTCTGAAGCGCATCCAGCCCCATCAGGACCGCCTTATGGAACTCCCCGATGGCCGCGCGGCTCGGCCCGGTTTCGCCCTCCACATCGAGAAGATGCAGATTGTCGAACAGGATCTTCGCGCATTCGGGATCGATCTGCTCCACCTCGGCTTTGAACAAGGCGAGGTTGTCAGCGAAACTGTTATCAAGTTCGAATTCCATGACGCACCGGCCTCCCTGCTTCCTGACTATCTCTCTCCGGCCGGAACATCCGTCTCGGCCGTTAACGTCTTTTTGAACCGGCTCCAGGCCGGCAGCACGAATGGCTGACCATGATCGATCGGCACGCGAATCGTGGTCTCGCCGTATTCGCCGGGCGGACCGAGCGCCACGACGAATCGGTTCTGATAGGTGCAAGGCTCGTCGTCTTCGGCGACGGTGTACCGTTCGGGCAGCCGCCTCAGGACAGACGTCTGGTAAATCCAGACGTCGTTTCCCTTCAGAAGAACGATGAGTTGGCGAAGGCGGCGGCGCAGCGCGATTTCGGTCGCAGGGGGAATATCCTCAAGGATGCTGCGCTTTTCCCAGGTCAGTCCCCCGAGAATGTCGAACAGTTCCTGAGCATATGCGCCCGTCTCGTCATCGAGCTTGGTCTCGATGACACACGCCAGATCGTTTGACCGGGCTGCTTCGCTGTAGAGATGCCCCTCATCGTACGCCGCGCTCGCAATGTCATAATCATGCCGAGGGATTAGGCGGTCTTCGTCGTCCAGCAAGGCCGCTCTGATCGCTCGACTATCCGTCTCCGCTACACCCATTGGCGCCGATTCCGGCGCGATAATGCGCTCTCGGTGGACTTGCAAGGCTTTCGCCAGCCGTTCAGCCGTCGACACCGAGATCGATGCGTTCTCGTTTTCGATCATTCGAAGCTTACGAACGCTGACACCAATCTCGTTCGCCATCTCCTTTTGCGTCGAGAGTTTTTCGAGTTGCTCACGTAATACTTTTACGACCGCTCCATTTGGCACGATTTTCTTCATAACAGCCTCGTCCATCCGATGTTCATGACGCAGTTTACATCGACTAGTCGTGCTCCGTGAGGCGCCCGACCGGAATCCGACCGGCACATGAGCGGCAGAGTGGGCGCATCGCCCAAGACCCCCGACGGGTCGCCTAAGACCGGCGTCACCCGACGCCGACCTGTTTTGCCATCTCAAGATAGCGGCAGAAGGCATTCGCCAATTGAATCTGCCGTGGCGTCCGGCATTCCGCTTCGAAAATCTGCGGCGAACCGACGAGGATCGATACGCACTTGGCGCGTGACGTCGCGACGTTGAGCCGGTTGAGGCTGTAGAGGAACTCCATCCCGCGCGGTGCATCCGCGTGACTAGACGTTGCGGTCGAATAGATGGCGATCGGCGCTTCCTGGCCCTGGAATTTGTCGACGGTGCCCGCGCGGGAACCCGGTAGGCACTGCTGAATCTCGAAGACCTGTGCGTTGTAGGGAGTGATGATGACGATATCGTCGAGCGTGATCGGTTTCTCCCGCCCCTCGCGATCGACCCAAGTTGCGTTGCCAGCGAGGATCGACCGCACGAGATCGCCGATCGCCTGCGCCTCCTCGGGCGAGCAATTCTGGTTGCCGCTGTGGGCGACCGGGAGGAAGTAGAGGCCCGATCCGCTGATCGGTCCGGCTCCTTTTACGACCTGCTGCTCAAGCCCCCGCTTTGAGTGGAGCTTGCCGTCGTAGAAAAGCTCGGACGTATAGGCGCAGATCTCTGGGTGGAGCCGCCAAGTCTCTTCGAGAAATAGCCCCTTGTCCGCCGATACCGTTCGTTCGCCACCAAGAATGTGATCAAACGCTGAGACATCGGTGCCCTCCGGATGGCTTCCCTGCATGGGCTGATCGAGTTGCTGCGGATCGCCGATCAGCACCACCGCCTTCGCCGCCTGCGACACCGCAAGCACGTTGGCGAGCGACATCTGGGCGGCTTCGTCGACGAACAGCACGTCCACCGTCTCGAACGCGTCCGGGCGCGACCAAAGCCAAGCCGTGCCGCCCCCGACGGCGGCAGAGCCGCTACTCAACGCGGTGAACAGATCCTCATTCTTCTTGGCGAAGAAGAGGCGGTGCTGCGGGTTTCCCGCCTCATCGGCCTTTTGGCAGCATTGCAAGGAGATGCCCAGTTCATCGGCGGCCTTGATGGTCGCGTCAATCAGATTACGGATCACCTTGTGGCTGTTGGCGGTGATCCCGACCTTTTTGCCGCGGCGCACCAGCTCGCAAATCATCCGCGCGCCGGTGAAGGTCTTGCCTGCACCCGGCGGTCCCTGAATCGGCAGAATGCCGCCGGCGAGGTGCGCGCAGAGCCGAACCGCGGCGTCAACGGTCGTCTCGTCCGCGCGATGCAGCGGCTCGCTTCCGACGCGCGGACGCTCCCGGAGCAGGAGATCGCGCGCCGCTTGGTAAGGCCCGTGGCCTCCCACGCCATGATCGGCGACATGGTCGCCGATCCGCACCAGCGCCTCGGCAATGACCTTCGTATCGACATGGCTGTGGGCGAACACGGCCTGCGGATGAAGGTCGGCAGTGTCCTGACGCTTTTTGATATCGACGGTTTCGTCGGCGAATGAAAACGCCTCGACCTTGCCGAGTTTTTCGCCACCGAGATTGCGGAGTTCCTCGCCACCGCGAAGCTCGGTCTCTTGCGGCAGGAAGCGATAGCGATGGATCGGCGCCTTGGTGGTGCCGCCGACTACCCCGACAAATTCCAGGCCAGAAAGGCCGGCGCGCTCCTCGCGCAAGTCTTCCGCCGAAAGATCGGCCAAGCGGAAAAACTCCCACCAAACCGCCTTTTCTTCGCGCCGGTGCCAATCCAGGATGTTGGCCAAGATCCACCGAGCCTGCTGCTCGTCGTTCCGATCTGCGGGATCGACCGGGACATCGGCTGTCAGCCTATCGATCAAGGCGTTGATCTTGATCAGCCAGTCGGTGATCTTTTCGTTTGGTGCCCCGTCGCCGGGCTGCGGGCGGGGCACGTCAATGCCGTCAGCGACGAGCCTAGTTCGGAGAGCTTCGAGCCAGGCGCACAAGCTCGCGGCGGAACGGCAATCGTCCTCATTGTAGGCCTGGACCGTGACCTTGATGTCGTCGGCGATCGACGGCGCGTCGCTAAGCTCCAGATGAGCCTGGAAATTGGCGAGGGCGACATTGGCATCGGCGAGCGGGATTCCGCGCGTAAAGGCGTAGAAAGGCTCCATCTGCTTGATCGAATAGCTCTCGACACTGGCGCGCAGACCGCGTCGCACGATCTGGTAGAGATCGACGAACAGACCGGCGCGGAGCATCCGGTCGATCTCTTCCTCGCGTGTCGCATAGCGGCCCATCAGGCGCTTCAAAGCCGCCGGTTCGTATGGGGCGTAATGGTAGACATGCAAACTAGGGAACTGCGCCCATCGCGCCATAACGAAATCGACGAATTTCTCGAAGGCGTGCTTTTCATCGACGCGCGTGAGCGCCCAATCCCCTTCATAGGCGAGGCTGCCGTCCGCGTCTTTGAACACATAGCCGAACAGATATTCGAGACCGTGCTCGCCAACAAAAGGATCGCCCTCGAGGTCGAGAAACACATCTCCGTCAGAAGGCTCCGGCAGGCGGGTGAGCCCAAATCCAGTCTCCACCGGCAACAGCTCAAACTTGCCCGAGCCCGCCGTACGAGCTTCGACTACGATACGTGCCTGTTCGCGAACGCGGATGTAGGAGTCGGCGGAGCCGCGATCGGGTTTCCAGGTGAGCGGCAATGGCATGCCGCCCAGGTTCTGCACCGTCGCGATGCCATGCGCCTTCAGTTCGTTGATCTGTAATTTGGAGATGCCGGCGACGAGGCAAAGATGGTCGTCGTCACGACGGCGCTTGTCGCACGTTTCGCGCCAGCGGCAGATGTCGCAATGCTCGATCGGATCGGGATAGGTATCACCGGCGGCCGATACGGCCGCGGCGGCGACGAGCGCACGCTTTGCCTTCCGGAAGTAGGCCGCGTAATCGGCAAAGCGGAATTGCTGCGGCTGAAACTCCGACCAGGGCGCCACGACATGCATGTATTCAGGCGGAAGGCCCTGCATGTCCGCGAGTAGATCGGCATAGAGACAGAGTTGGAGAACGGCGCCGGCTTTCGTTTCACGCGCGAGTTTGGTGTCGATCGGTTCATAGGACCAGCCGCCGAGGCTGCTCGGCGCTTCGACGCGACGCAAGATATCGGCACGCCCGTTCCAACCCTGATGCGTCAGAGCCGCTTGGACAATCACCGGAACGCCACGCTGCATCGCCGCGTGCGTCTCGGCGACGGCTGTGGCCGTCACGTCTATGCCGTCGATGCGGGCGACATCCAGCCCAGCCTCCGTCAGATGGTCGACATAGCTCTGCTCGTGGGCGGCGCCGCGCTCTGACAGGATCTGCAAGAGCGGGTCCCATACCTTTGGCTTCGACAACGCCCCGTCGGCCACCGCTCGGTCCAAGGCCGTGAGGTGATGGCAGTTCAGATGACCGACCAAGTCGGTCGCGCTGAATTCGATGGTGGCCCCGACCTTTTTCATTGGCGCCCAGCCGGAAGACTGTCCTCTGCATCAAGAACGGCGTTGAGATCGATGATGTGGGTCTTGCTGAAATAGATCGTCAAATCCTGTTCGGCGAGGACCACCGCCAGCTCGTTGTCTGGGAGGGTTTGAAACGCCTCCCGCATAGTTTCTCTGGAGCCGTTGACGATCCGGAACATCGCCGAATGGTTCGGGCAAAGGGCCAGATAGTTTTGAGGGTGTCGCTTGGTCAGTTCTGGTAGGAACTCGACGACCTCAAAATATTCGCGCCCATCGTCGAGTTTGAAGGGCAAAGGTCCCTTGCATATCTGGCACGTCACCTCTCCATCGGCGTTCCTGTAGTGCTCCCGCAGGTATAGATCGGCCTGCTCTTTCACATCTTCCCTCCCGATGGAAACCGAACGCTCACGGATTTCGCTCTCCTTGTCGGGAGCCCGCAGGGCCTGTTCACGCACGTTGTGAGCGCGGCGCTCGGGACTGGCGAGCGGCCGGTCTGGTAGCGCGGGTTTGTTCTGGCTTTCATATTCAGCGAGAAATTTCTCCTGTTCGGCCTGCGGCAAATCGCTAAAACGCCGGGCGCGCTCGGCTTCGGCGGCGTCGGTGAAGCCTAGGCTTTTGGCGGCGGCATCCTTTTGCTGCACCTGGGCCGACCGGCGCATGGCGGTTTCGCCGAATTGGATGGCCTTGAGCAGCGCATAGCCAGGATCGAAGGGGAACCCTTTCGGGAGAAGCTCCCGCGATGCGTCGGCGGGGCGCACGAACTCGTCCTCGCCCTGAGGAATCCACTTCGCCGCCCGAAGCTCGTGCACAAGCCGGGAAGCGGCAACGTGGGCGTTGTGCGACGCATTGCAGCGATAGGTCGCTTTCAAATATTCGGAATAGGCCGGAAGCGGCGTGAGCGTTTTCCAAATCAGGCGGGAAAGCTCCAGCGATGGCGTCTTGAGCATCTCGTCAAGGTGCGGAATGAAGTAGTCGCGGTTGACCCCATTCCAGGTCCAATTGCCACCAGCGGAATATAGATACTGGCGCTCGGGGTTTTTGCTACAGTTGTCCTGCCTTATTTCTAAAGCGACTGTGACGCCTGCCTCCTTGGCAAACTCGGCCAATATCTTGTTGGCGATTCCGCACTTTTCATAACGTGCATGCAGCGCCCTCGGCTTGGTGTCATCCGTGAGCGCCCCGTAATAGGCGGCCAGGCCGGTATCCAGATAGGGGCGATCAAGATAGATGCCCCCGGGCGTATGCCAATCGCCGTCAGCACCCAGGAAAATATAAAATTCATCGAATAGCGACCCAGTTCCTGTTTCTTCGACGAACGCGACAAAGCGTTTCAAGTCGTCCAGGTAGGTTTTGTCGTCCGGTATTTTGGCTTCCTGCGTGTAGCGGCGCTTGAGGATGAGTTCGATCTGTTCGGCTTCGCCGATCTCACGAACGCCGATCTCCGATAGAAACTTTTTCGCATCGTCCTTCTCGCTCTTGCTCGTGCCGGAGGCGTAAACCGCCGGGTCCACGACAGGAACGTCTTCGGCCGTCGTGCCGGTGGCGAAGAACGCCTGATCCGCCCGGCTCAGATTCCCGTCAGACCGGCGCACGATGCGCAGGGTCTTAAGTTGATGAGATACATTTTGGGCCTCCCCGTGTAAAAGGGCGTAAAGCTCCTGCATCCACGCGGGAGGTTTCTGCTTGAGCCACGACAGAAACTTCTCGTCGGGCTTGATGGAGTATAGCCCATCTTCATCGCGCGCATGTTTGCGCAGCGTCTCAATGAACTTGGCTAATCCCCACTCACGAATTTCCAGTCCCGACAGGAATTGGTCGATCCTGTTATTTCTTTGCGTCGCGCCGATGGCCCAGAGGGGCGGCTCGCCCTTGTGATCGACCAGAAACGCAATGTCGGCCTCGGCTAGTAATTCCTTGAGGGACGCCCTCGCCTGAATGAGACGGTTCGCGGGCGCATATCCCTTGCCGTGCGTCGGCGTCAGGGGCTGCGCCTTCATCGCCGCGATGATCGCGGTGCGGATGCCCTGATACCGGGGCGGAATCTGATCCTGCGGATTAGGAAGCACGGAAAGGAAGTCGGTGGTCAGAAGCCCGAGTTCCTTGACGCGGTGCAGGGACGCGGCGGCGAGCGCAGCAAGCTGCTCGAACAGCGGCGTATTCGCGTTCGTTTCCTTGATGCTGGCGCGGCTCAATTCCGGCACGAAAGGGCCGTGCAGGTGGAATCTGAGGCCGGATGCTTCCTTCACCGCCGGGAAGAATACCGCCACGCTGCCCGGCTCGGCGGGGATGATTTTCAACTGATCGGCCAAGCGCGCAGCGGAACCGAAACTGCGAACACCGGGGAGTATATCCAGGGGAAAGGCGACGGCGACGCGCGGCTTCTCAAGGCCGGGGACGGCCTGATCGAATTTCAGGAAATGAGAACTGGAGGCGGTCTTGCCGCCGACCTCTTTCAGGACTTCAAAATGAAAATCGGAATGCTGGACGCGCAGCACCTCGTCCGCGCTTCCCGTACCAATCCGCCATGCGACAGACTGTAGGCTGGACAAAAACAGCAGCGTTTTTTCGTCCAGTTCATTCAGGCCGGAAGCGATTTCGGCGTAAGCCTCCTCTGGCGGCTTCTTCAGATTGTCGAAGGGAAACTCGAAACGGGTTCGCCCATTCAGCGCCCCGTCTGGCGCTATCGGTTCGGGCAGGATTAGCTGGACGATCCGAAAGGCGAAGTCGCCCGAGCGGACGGATGGGGCCTGCGTATAGACAAAAACCGATTTGAACCCGACCCCGAATTTGCCGATCTTGTCTTGGGCGTTGGCCTTGGTGCTGTCGTGAAGGCCGGTGATCGAGGTGACATCCGCCAGGGTGAAGGCGCGTCCGTTATGTTCACAGACCAGCCTCTCCGGCGTGAGCGTGAAGGCAATTTCCGTCGCGCCCGCGTCCTCGGCGTTTTGGAGAAGCTCGTAAACGAAGTGCGCGCGGTCGGGATAAAAATCCTCGAAAATATCGAGGTTGATCTCCCCCTTGTTGGCGTCGAGGCCGTCGATGAACTTGCATCGGCGCTCCACCAACCGCTCAAATTCGGCACTGTGTTGCCCGCCCGTCATCTAACGCCCCCTCACGCCACCGCGAATTTTGCAACCAGGCCCTCAAGCGTGGCGCTGCCCATGATCTGATCGTCGGGGATCAGCGCGTAGACCCAGGGCTTGCCCGTCCCGCCCTGAGCGTGGGCCGTGGCTGTCCGGCACCATTTGGTAGCCGCCGCTGCCTTTGCCTTGACGGTCGGATCGTCAAGCTCGTTACGCGCCTTCACCTCAAGGATGAGCATCTTGGTGGCGGTTTCGACCACAAAATCCGGCTCGTAGGCTTCGCCGGAGCGATAGTCGATGCGGAACTGGTTGCGGCCCGGCTTCAGCCATTTTTCGACGCTGGCGTCGCCATCGATCATGACGGCGAGCCGCCGCTCGGGGTCGGCGTCAAATTTTTGCAGTGGATAGCAGCACTTCTTGAAGCCGCCGAACACATGCTTGCGCGTTTCGGAGAGCGGCGCGACCATCTGCCGGAAGTCGCGCACGCGCTGACCGTGGGGCACGTTCATCGGCTGGGCCTGGAGAAGCATGAAGCCGCGCGTGACGGTGACTTCGTAATCGTCTTCGCCCATCGGCGTTTCGCGGTAGTGCGCCATCATCTGCGCGAAGATGAAGTCGGCGAGCTGGCGGCCGTGGCGGAGCAGCACGTTCTCCACTTCGGCCTCGTCGGCAAGGTAGGAGCGCACGCGCGCCACCACCTGCCCCGCCAACTTGTAGAGCAAGGCGGCGTGGGCGTCGTAGTCGATCTCATTGCGCTCGATCAGGTAGCGCACGAGATAGTCCTCGGGTCTCGCCTCACGCGGATCGTCCAGGGTGCGCGCCAGATAGACACGCGCCTGGGTGCGCAGATCCTCGATGATGATGCCGTCCTCGATCGGCCGCATGTTGATCGTATCGAGGCTAGCGAGGTCGAAATCCTCGAAGGTGAATGTCACGTGCTTTTTTGGAAGGACGACGATCTGCGGGATGGAGATAGTGCGGTCAGCGACCGTCTCTGCCACCGTCTCGACGATCTGGTCGATGCGGAGCGCTTCGATCACCCCTTCGAGCGTCCCCTGCACAGGGCGCACAAGTTCCCGCACTTCCTCGGCGATCTGCTTTTGTACGTCCTTGTCCCGCAGGGCCTCGGCGCTGCCTAGCTTGCGCTCGTAGCGTTTGATAACGGCGAGCGTCACCTCGGCGGCTTTGCCTTCCTCGGCGGATCTGAACACAAAGGCAGGGCGCTCCGCTTCGCCAAAACCCGAGATTTCCGGCTGTGCGCCGGTCACGATCATTTCGGCAATGGATGGGGCTGTAACCAAGGTGGACCCGGTCGCGGGAATGTCTCCACCTTCGCCGATCTCCAGCGGCTTCATCACGATGGAGCCCGGCTCACGGGCCTTGGCGATGATGTCGTCGAATCGCTCGTGCGCGATGACGGTAAGCCGGTCCACGGCGGCAAATTCGTCATCGCCCCCCTTCGACACCCGCCTGCCAAAAGGCAGGCGAAGCCCGCGCCCCAAAGTTTGCTCTGTGAGGATTTCCGAGGCCGAGGCCCGGAGGGGAACGATGGTGTAGAGGTTGGTTACGTCCCAGCCTTCTTTCAGCTTGTTGACGTGGATGACGATCTCGGTGCGGCCATCCGTCTCCAGCGCAACGAGGCGCTGCATTGCGTCCTCGCTTTCCTCACCACGCAGGGCGGAGTGAACTTCGGCTACCTTGCCCTTGAAGCGCCCCTTGAAGAACTTCTCGGACTCGATGAACTCGCGCAACCGCTTGGCTTCGGTGGTGTCGGCGGCCACCACCAGGATGAACGGCATGACCTTCGGTGCGCCGGTGGTGCGGTGGTAGCGATCCAACTCCACTGCCACATGATCGTGGTAATGAACCGCATCTTCCAGCTTGATCTGCTCAAGCTCTTGCTCGCCCACGGAGCGGGGATCGAAGTCCTTGCGCGTTGCAACGGCGGGCTCCTTCACAAACCCGTCGGCCATCGCCTGGCCCAGTGTGTAGTCGTAGATCACATTGCGGAAGGGCACGGAGCGCGTACCCACGGTCTTGGGCGTCGCGGTCAGTTCCAGTCCCAGGATCGGCTTCAAGCCGTCGATGGCGTTGGCCCCGGCGCTGGCGCGGTAACGGTGCGCCTCGTCCATCAGCAGCACTAGGTCGTCGAGGCGGGAGAGATAGGCATAGTAACTCTCGCCGATGGTTTCCTGGAGCCGCTTCATGCGCGGCTTCCCGCGCGGGCTTTCCTCTTTGTTGATCTTATCGACGTTGAAGATGTTGATATGCACGTCGGAGCCGAACAGGTCCGCCGAGCGGCCACCCTCAAACCGCACGCCGACGCCGCTTTCATAGTTATCGCCAGTCACGATCAGCGGCGGATTGGCAGCGAACTCGGCGATGCCCTTGAAGACGTATTTGGGGCTCTCGGGTGAGAAGTCGGCGATCAGCTTTTCGTAGATGGTCTTGTTCGGCGCCAGCACGAAGAAGTGGCGGCTTTTGCCGGTGAGATAGAGGTAGGCAATGAACGCGCCCATCAGGCGCGTTTTGCCCACGCCCGTCGCAAGCGCGAAGCACAGCGACGGGAAATCCCGCTCAAACGCTTCGACGCTGGGATAGGCGTCATGGATCGCTTCCAGCGCGGCGGCGGTGTCGCCGCCCTTAGACAGCCCCACCCGGCCCAGTACGTCGGCGAGGATTTCGAGTGAGTCGGCTTGCGGCTTACGAAGCGAAAGGCGCTGGCTAATGGTGCGGACGATGCGGTCGATCACTTGCCAGCCTCCCCGCTGAAGAGGTCATCCTGCGGAGTAGCCTTGCCGCCGTTCTTCCTGCCCGCCTTGGGCGCAGTCCCCGGATCGTCCGGTTCGTCCGGCTCACGCGGCGCTTCGGGCAGGTTGGCGACGTTGAGGCTGTAGTCGTCCTTGCCCCATTCGCACTTGCGCAGCACCGCCTGCGGAATTTTGCGAATGGTTAGGTTGGGGAAGGCGTCGGCGTTGGCACGGAACGCCTTGCAGCACACCAGCAACGTGCGCTCGTCCCCGACTTCCTCGGCGATGGCCGCGAGTTGCTCATGTGTCAGGCTTTGGGTGGTGACATAGATGAAGTCCGTCTCGGACGAACGACCCTGCATCCAATAGCGGGTTTCGTCGGGCTGATAGACGAAGCCCATGAGCTTGCACACGGCCTGCGCCAGCTTGGCCGGGTCATAATAGTCCCTGGCAAATACCCAATTGTCCCACGCATCCTTTTCCAGCAGCGACGGTGCAAGGCGGTAATAGCGGAAGCCGCCGCCGCCCTTCCAATTCACGGCCTTCGTAACGCCGCTGGCGTCCATCCCGTCCACAACTGCCCTCATTCGCGGAATGATGTGTGTGGCGGCGTGCTCCCCAAGTTCCACCATGATCCAGCGGCGGCCCATTTTGTGCGCCACCGCCCCGGTGGTGCCGGAGCCTGCGAAGGAGTCGAGCACTAGGTCGCCGGGCGACGTGGCCACTTCGAGGCAGCGCTTTATCAGCGCCTCGGGCTTCTTTCCCTTCTTGAAACTGACCCCGCCTTCCTTGTGCAGATTGTTGGACAGCAAATCATCCCACAGATTCGATATTCTTTCGGCAGTTACATACTCCCCATCTATGGAACGCGCCTTGTTCTTATAGAATGCAATTTGCTCGCCATTGACGAAGTAAAAATCATCCAGTTCATCTCGAGCCGAGTGCTGGACGACATTGGGTTCTTCACGTGACTTTCTGAGTGCGTCGCGTGCATCCTCATTGACATCTTGGTCCGCGACACGCGCAGTGCGAACTACCCTATCGGAATGCTCAAGCACAAACCTTTCGAGATACGTTTCGAGCCGTGATCCAAATTTGCAATCAAGCTCTTTGTCTTTCACGCCGTGAAAGCGGCAGAACGCTTCCTTGAGAGACGTGAAGCGCCACTGACGATGGGGCGCGTCAAAGTTTTCAATGAATTTCGCGTAGCGATCATCCCTTGATATTGCGCGATATACATTAGAGTTTTTCCACGATGTCTTACTTTTGGCGTAGATGAGAATGTAATTTGCAATCGAAACAACGCCAGGATTTCTCGCCTTCGGTCCAGACACGCTGCTCTGCTTGAAGGTGACAACTGATATCCGATTGTTTCTTCCAAAGATTTCATCTGCCAGCGCAATCAAATATCCAAGCTCATTATCATCTATATGGATAAACGCGGTTCCAGATTCATGAAGAAGACGATGCAGAAGGCTCAGGCGTTTTTGCATCAAGTCCAGCCAAATCGAGTGCTCAATGCCGTCGTCATAATTATCAAAGGCCTCGCCCGTGTTGAACGGCGGGTCGATATAGACAGCTTGCACCCGCCCCTCGAACTCCTGCTCCAGCGCTTTGAGCGCAAGCAGGTTATCGCCGTGGATCAGGATGTTGTCGAAGATGTCCTTGTCGGTGACGTGCGCCTTGGCATGGTAAGATATGCTTTCGTCCTCGAGCAGGATGCGCGGCTCCAGGTGCGGGCGTTCGTCCTTGCCAATCCATGTCAATTCCAGCCGTTGCTTCCGCACGCTCACGACGCCCGCCTTTCTTCACGTTTTTGTTGGTATTCGTAGGATTCCAGTAGGAACTCGCAGAGCGTGAAGGCCACGTTGACCGCAAGCCGCGCATGATGCGGCGCGGGATTGTATTTCCGGGCGTGCCGGTCGCTGGCTTTGTTGGCCAATTCGAACAGGCCGCCGATCTGGCGTTGCAGCCCCTCCAGAATGGCTTTCAGGTAGCTCTCCAGGGTGTCGTTCTTCGGCGCGAGATGCAGCGGCTCGGCAACGAGCTTGTAGAGGGCGCGGATGTCGCCCTCGTTCTCGTTGAAGGTGGTTCCGGTCTTGCGAAGAAGCTGTTTCAGGAACTCCTCGACTAGGGTGTAGGCGTTGGCAATGGCCCCTGCCGGATCTGCGTTGGCAATCTTCTGGCGGGCCTTTTCTAGATGCTCCTGGATGGATGCTTCGGTGAGTTGCACCAGCGACGGCGCGTCAGCAGTAACGACGTTCAGCGCATCGGAAGCGAACCGCCCGCCCTCATAGCGGAAGCCGTCCCGCTCCATCCGGCGTAGCAGGCCGTTGATAGTGGCGACATGATCTCCATTAGGCTGGCGCTCGGCTGCCTGAGTCAGATTCTCGATAATCTCTTGGTAGACGGGAAGCAGCTTCTTCACGTCTGAACGCGAGGAAAAATCGAGGTTGGCGTAGTAGGCTTCCACTAGGCCGCGCCGCTGCCCGCTGACAGTGGGCTGATAATCAGCGCGAGGCGTTAGACCGCCCGCATCGAAGGTCATTTCGATTTCGCGGAGCGTGTATCCGACGAGAAGCTCTCGGAACTCATTGCGCGTGGTCTTGCTGATGAGGTCGCGCGTCATATGACCTCCCACCGGATCGTGAACAAATCGGTCAGGGTCGGTTCGAGTTTCAGGCTTTCCTGTATCTGATCGAGCATGCCCTCGACCTCGGCGCGGATTGCGGCGCGGCGGTCGAAGAACTCGGCCTTCAACTTGTCGCGCTTGCCTTCGAGCGCGCTGATTCGGCGCTTCTCGGCGACCTTCTCCGCCATCGGCAGGGAGGAGCCACGCATCGCCTTCTTGGCTTCGCGGATTTCGGCTTCGACGGTTTTGATTTCCGTTTCGAAGGCTCGCTCCAAGTCCGCCGCGTAATCGTCGAGCTTCTCGCTTTCGAGGTCCAGCCACTCACCGTTTTGCTGCTCGGCTTCATCGAGTAGCGCCTTGCGCCGCTCGCCCTCAGCCTCCTTCAACTTGTCTTCGGGCACCGCGCCGTCCACTGACTCATTTTTCGCGGGCACGCGGAACAAGCGCTCAAAGGTTTCACTGTGGATGGTGGTGCCGTCGTCGGCGGCGATAGAGAGCACCAGGTGCTCGCGGGTGATTTTGGGTGTCTCGATCCGAAGCTTGCCAACGCGCGCCCAGCCGGCCTTGCCGCGCAATTGCTCCACGTCGGCCAGCCGCCCACCGGGATAGGCGGCAATATCGAAGCGCAGGCAGGACGGCGCGTCGAAGCGGCGCTCCTTGGCGCTGGAGACAAGGCCGGTCGCCAGCGTTCCCTCCAGCAGTCGGAAGAATTTCCAACCCTTCTCGTCCGCCAGGGGCCATTCGGTGGTGTAGGTTTCGCCGCGATACTCGAAGCGCCGCTCGTTGTCAGGGTGAAAACGCGCGTCGGGCAGCTCGGCGCGGGCGACATAGAGAAGCTGTCGCTCGAAGTCGGAAAGGCGTTGGCCGATTTCCTGGTCGCGTGCCTTCAGGCGGTCGATAACCCGCTCGTCCATATTCTCCAGAAGGCGGCGGCGTGCATCGAGCACCTGCTCGCTGATCTGCGCCTGAAGCTCGTCTTGAAGCTGGTCGAACGCAGCGTTGATCTGGGCTTCGCCGCGGGCGCTTTGTACGATGTCGAAAATACGGCGCTCGACGTCCACGCCGCTCTCAATCGCGCCCAGCACCTCGTCACTCGCCCCGAACACGCCTTTGAACAAGTTGAACTTTTCGTCGAGAAGCTGATGTACCCGCCGTTCGGCGTGGTTTTTGAGGTTCAGAAAATTGACGACGGTAACATCGATCTTCTGGCCGTAGCGGTGGCAGCGCCCGATGCGCTGCTCCACCCGCTGCGGGTTCCACGGCAAGTCGAAGTTGACGAGCAGCGAGCAGAATTGAAGGTTGATGCCTTCAGCGCCGGATTCGGTGGCGATCAAGATGCTCTTGCCATCCCTGAATGCCTCGACGATGGCGGCCTTCATGTCGGCGGTTTTCGAGCCTGATACGGCGTCGGTGCCTTTGTTCCGGGCAAGCCAGTTCTGATAAATCGCCTTGCTGTTTGGATCGTTGTTCTGGCCGTTAAGGAGCGCGACATCGTCCTCATAGCCGTTGGCGGCAAGAAGCTCGGCGAGATACCCTTGCGTGCGCACCGACTCGGTGAAGATCACTGCCTTGCGTTGGCCACCCTTGGCGACGATTTCATCAAGGACTTTCGGCAGCGCCTTGACCAGTTCGACGCCCTTGGCGTTCTGACCAATAGCGAGCGCGAGCGTCCGATAGCCCTCAAGCTCGCCGATCTCGGCTTCTAGCTTCTTGATGTCGATGGGCGGTTTGGCGTCCATATCGCCACCGTCGCCATCCTCAAGTTCCTCGGCGTCTTCGTCGATCACATCGTAGTCGGCGACGGTCTCAGTATCGACGGGCCTCATCTGCTTGAGGCGGTCGATGATCTTGGTGAGTGTGTCGGCGACGGCGAAGGTGGAGGAGCCTAGGATTTTCCGCACCACCATCGTCACAAGCTGGTTGGGCTTGTTGCCGAAGGCGATGGTGTCGGAGCGCTGCAAATACTCTGACACCCCCGTGTAGAGCCGCATTTCGTCCGCTGAGGGATCGAACTGCAAGGTGAGCGAGCGACGCTCGGTGTAACGAATGAGACCCGCCTGCTGGACCTGGCGGCGCAGCGTGCGCTTGCAAATCGACTCCAGTCGCTTGCGCAGGAAAACCAGGCCGTTCCTTGCGCCTGGCCCCGCAACATACTGGTTCCGAAAAGAGGTTTCGTCCCCAAAATGGCGTTCGTCCACCACGGAGACGAGGCCATACAGCTCCATGAGGGAATTTTGCAGCGGGGTCGCTGTCAGTAGTACCTTGAAGAAGGACTTGGTGGCCTCGCGCAGGCGCTTGGCGCGCGTCGAGCCATCTTTCTTATAGACGTTGCGCAGGCGGTGCGCTTCGTCGAACACCACCAAATCCCAGCCTCCGCGCGCGATCTCGGAGTCTTTGAGGGCAGCGAACTCATAGGACGTGATTACGACCTTATCCTTCTGGTCGAAGGGACGGGCCACGCCCGCCTTGCGCGCTTCGTTATAGGTCTTGCTCTCCACGATGACGGAGGGCAGCGAAAACTTGTCATAGAGCTCCTGGCTCCACTGCTTGCGCAGCGAGGCCGGTACGATCAGCAGGATACGGCGGCGGCGCTCGGCCCAGCGCTGGGCAATGACTAGGCTTGCCTCGATGGTCTTGCCGAGGCCCACTTCATCGGCCAGCAGCACGCCCCTGGAGAGCGGTGATGCCAGCGCAAACAGGGCCGCGTCCACTTGGTGCGGGTTCATATCGACGCGGGCGGTCGAGAGGGACTGTGCCAAGGCATCTTCGCCCGTGCCTTCCAGGGTGAGATGATGGGCAAAGAAGGTCGCTTGCTGGGGGGAATAGTAGGCCGCCGCCAGCACATCTCCCGCGGCCGATGATGGAGCATCTTCGGAGATCGCGGCCGGATCGACGGCCGCGCCTCCATCAATCCACTTTGCGATGGTCGCGCGATCAAAGCGCCATGATCCCCCAACCTTGAAACCGGGAATCTTGGCGTCAGCAGCCAGCTTGTAAGCCGTCTTTTCGTTGATCTTCAGCAGCCCGGCGACTTCGCGGATGGTGAGAATATTTTCTGCCATGCCGCCTCATACCACGCTCCGGATCGAGATGGAAGAAAATTAGAGAAAATTTGGATGATGTGAAATTCTTCCAGTATTTTCTCTGGGCACTCTCGCGAGGTGATCGGGGTCGGCAGATTGGGAGTCAATGACCCGCTAATTGGGAGTTCGTGGGCTGCTATCTGGAATCCTGAGAGGGGAAAGCCTTCCCCTGCGACCGAGCCCAAGGTCTCGGTCGACCCCATCTGCGGGGCAGGCCGCCCCGCAACGCCCCGCTGAGAGGAAGAGTGCGGACCGGGTTTCCGTGACGGGTTGAGGGCTGGGGGAGAGGCCTCCGGCGCCCGTCGCGGAGACCCGCGATGTATAAGCACCGCCATGAGGCCGGCTCCAGCCGCGCCAGCCTGTACGACGAGATCACCACCAAGATCATCAGCGAGTTGGAGGCTGGGCGCCTGCCCTGGGTCCAGCCCTGGGGCACGGCTGCGGCGAAGGCGCCGCTCGCTATGCCGCGCAACGCCTCCACCGGCCGCGCCTATTCCGGGATCAACGTCCTGATCCTTTGGGGCGCTGTCATCCAGCATGGCTTCCCCGCCCAGACTTGGCTCACCTTCCGGCAGGCCCTCTCGCTCGGTGGCAGTGTGCGCAAGGGCGAGCACGGCACCACCGTCGTCTATGCCGACCGCTTTGTGCCGGATGACGAGAAGCGACGCGCCCGCGAGACCGGCGAGGAAGCCGCCGCTATCCCGTTCCTGAAGCGGTTCACCGTCTTCAACGCCGCCCAATGCGAAAACCTGCCGGCCGAGGTTGCGGCCGTCGCGCCACCGCCGCCACCGGGCCTGATCGAGCCCAGGGTCGAGGCGCTGATCCGGGCGACCGGCGTCGACTTCCGTATCGGCGGCAACCGCGCCTTTTACGCGCCGGGCCCGGACTTCGTGATGGTCCCACCGCCGCAGGCCTATTTCGAGCCAATCAACTGGCACCGCACGGCCCTGCACGAGCTGGGGCACGCCAGCGGCCATCCGTCCCGTCTCGGCCGCGACCTCGCCGGTGCGTTCGGCAGCAAGAAGTACGCGTTCGAGGAGCTGGTGGCGGAGATGAACGCCGCCTTCTGCTGCGCTTCGCTCGGCATCGTCCCGACCGTGCGCCACGCGGATTATATCGGCTCCTGGCTCGAGTTGTTGCGCGACGATAACCGCGCCGTCGTGCGCGCTGCCTCACAGGCGAGCAAAGCAGCGGACTGGATTCTTGGCTTCTTGCCAGCCGATGACGCCACTCTTCAGGGCGAACCCTCGAGTGACAGGAGGGCAGCATGATCCTCCTGACTCCCGACCTGCGCGACCGCCTGCTCGTCAACGCCCGCATGCCGGACGCGGACCATGTCCCCGCGGTCAAGTTCTTCAACCCGCTCGGTGAAGGTGTTTGGCTCGCAACGGAGCTGGACCCCGACGGCGACACCCTGTTCGGCCTCGTCGATCTCGGCGAACCCGAACTTGGCTCCTTCAGCCTCAGGGAGATGGCGTCGGTCCGCCTGCCGCTCGGACTCGGAATCGAGCGCGACCTGCTGTTCGAGGGAATGGTCCCAATCTCGGCCTGGGCCGAAGCCGCGCGGCAAACGGGCAGCATCCGCGCGGCAGAGCGTGTGCTCTACGCGGCTGTTCGGGCAAAGCGACAGGGCGCGTGATGTGCCCTCGTCGCCGGCCCGGCGGGCGCGATGACACCTTCGGCGTCTGATCCACCTGAAATCCGGAAAAGCGAGAAGGTGGGTTTACGGCTTCGGGGGCTTCCGGTTCCTCGGCCTTGCGGCGCGGTCCTCCGAGAGGAAGAGGGCTGCGCCGGTTTTCGCGGCGGGTTGGAGGTCGAGAGAGAGTCTCTTGGCCGCCCGCCGCGGAGACTACTCCCATGGCTACTGCTGTTCAGAGGATCACCCTGTCGTCCTCGCGCGACATTCCCTTCAACAAGCTGGTGCTCAGCCAGTCGAACGTCCGGCGTGTAAAGGCCGGCGTCTCGATCGAGGAACTGGCCGAGGATATCGCCCGGCGCACGCTGCTCCAGGGCCTGAACGTCCGGCCGGTCCTCGACGCTGAGGGCGCCGAGACCGGCATGTTCGAGATACCGGCCGGCGGCCGGCGCTACCGGGCCTTGGAACTGCTGGTCAAGCAGAAGCGCCTGGCGAAGACCGCGCCGGTCCCGTGCGTAGTCCGCGATCCGGCGACCGACATCCTCGGTGAGGACGACTCGCTGGCCGAGAACATCCAGCGCGCGCCGCTGCACCCGCTCGACCAGCTCCGCGCCTTCCAGGCCCTGCGCGACAAGGGGCGCTCCGAGGAGGACATCGCGGCCGCCTTCTTCGTCGGTGTGAACGTCGTGAAGCAGCGCCTGCGATTGGCGTCGGTCGCGCCGGCCTTGCTCGACGTCTATGCCGAGGACGGCATGTCGCTCGAGCAGCTCATGGCCTTCACCGTCACTGCCGACCATGCTCGCCAGGAGCAGGTCTGGCAGGCGATCTCTGGCTCCTGGCAGAAGGAGCCCTATCAGATCCGCCGCATGCTGACGGAGAAGGCGGTGCGCGCCTCCGACCGGCGGGCGGTGTTCGTCGGTCTCGACGCCTATGAGGCCGCCGGCGGCGTGGTGCTGCGCGACCTGTTCCAGTCCGACGACGGCGGCTGGCTCGAAGACATGGCGCTGCTCGACGGCATGGTTGCCGAGCGACTGAAGACCGAGGCGGAGACGATCGCCGCCGAGGGCTGGAAGTGGATCGAGGTCGCCATCGACTTCCCCTACGGCCACACCCACGGCCTGCGCGAACTGGAGGGTGTCGCCGCCGACCTTTCCAGCGAGGAGCAGGCGACGATCGACGCGCTGAACGCCGAATACGCCAAGCTCGAGGCGGAGTATGACGGCGCCGACGAGCTGCCCGATGAGGTGGACGAACGCCTCGGCGAGATCGAGGCGGCGCTGGCCGCCTTCGACCATCGGCCCGTCTCCTATGATCCCGCCGACATCGCCCGCGCCGGCGTCTTCGTCGGCATCGATGCCGAAGGCGCGCTGTCGGTTGACCGCGGCTACGTCCGTCCGCAAGACGAGGCGCCCGCAGGCGAGCCGGAGCAGGACGGTGAGATCGATCCCGCGATGGCCGGGGCGCACGGCGCCGATCCCGACGCGCCCGTGATTCAGCGCGCGGTCATCACCATCGGCGGGCAGGTTGCCGGGCCGGAGGATGAGGACGACGAGAACCTGAAGCCGCTCCCGGACCGCCTCGTGACCGAGCTGACCGCGGAGCGGACGCTGGCGCTGCGCGACAAACTGGCGTCCACGCCCGCCGTCGCGTTCCAGGCCGTGCTGCACAAGTTCTGCCTCGACGTCTTCTCCCGTTACTTCTCCTACGGGACGGCGATGGAGGTGTCGGTGCGCAGCGTCAGCTTCCCGGTGCAGGCGCAAGGGCTCAAGGACACACCAGCGGCCAAGGCGATCGACGCCCGCCACAGGGCTTGGGAAGAGCGGTTGCCCAAGGACAAGGCCGATCTCTGGGACTGGCTTACGACCCTCACCGGCGAAGAGCAGGCGGCACTCTTCGCCCATTGCGCCTCCTTCGGCGTCAATGCGCTTTACGAGAAGGGCGACCGCTACGGTGCCGGCGTCTCGTCCCACACCGTCGAACAGCGGATCGCCGAGGCCGATCGCCTGGCGCAGGCCATCGATCTCGACATGGTGCAGGCCGGCTGGCGTCCGACGGTCGAGAACTATCTCGGACGGGTGCCCAAGCACCGCATCCTTGAGGCGGTTCAGGAAGGCGCCGGCGAACGGGCGGCGCAGCTCATCGATCACCTGAAGAAGGGCGACATGGCCAAGGAGGCCGAACGGCTCCTGGCCGACACCGGCTGGCTGCCGGAGCCGCTGCGCATCGCTACCACGGACGACGCGGCTGTCGACGCCGCCGAATCCGAGGGCGATGGCGATGGTGAGACGCTGCCCGAATTCCTCACCGGCGACGACGAGGAAGCGGACGCCGACGTGCCGCAGGTGATCGCCGCAGAGTAGCGCACGCGCGGGGCGGCTTCGGCCGTCCCGCGTCCTTCTACATCCACCCACCCGAGAGCCCGGCCCGCACGCCGGGCTCTCGGCATTTCAGGAGGGCCGCATGCCCATATTCACCATCGAAACGACCTACCGCCTGCCGATCTTCCGGCAGCGGAGCTACGAGGCGGAAACCCTCGAGGCCGCCTGCGCGCTCGCCATCGCGGACGAGGGCTGGGACGACGAGAAATCCGACGTCGAGACTTCCGGCGACACCTATGTCACCGGCGTCTGGGACGGGCGCGACGCCGCCTATCGCGGCGGGGCGCTCAGCATCCCGTCGCAGTTCGGCGAACAGGTCCAGCGCAGGGCCGACCATTTCGAGGTGCTGCTCGGCCTGCTCAAGGTCTTCGCGCACGCGCCCGACGCCGGACCGCCCGACGGTCCGTTCTGGCGCCAGCGCCTGGACGCGGCGATCGCCAGGGCCGAGGCGATCCTCGCCGGCGAGCCCGATCCCGAAGTCATGGGAGGCGCGTCATGACCGAGTATGTCGTGAAGGTTGCCTTCTGGCTGCGTGCCTTCGACAGCGTCACCGTGGAGGCAGACGCCGACGCCGAAGCGATCGAGAAGGCCAAGGTCGCCGCGGCAGCGGCGATGGCCTCGACCGCTCATCCCGAGCATGTCGACTTCGACGAGCGACGGGAGGGCATGATCGCCTTCATCGACCGCGTCGCGCCGGACGGCCGTCAGGCCGTCGTCGAGGATGTCGCATTCGACGACGACCGTATCCATCCAGAAAGCGTGATCCCCGGCGCAAATGAGGAGGCCCAGCCGCGCCGCGTCGTCTTCGCCTACCGCGTGCCAGTCCATGTCGAAGTCGAGGACGGGCTGGTTTCCCGCGTCACCGTCATCGATGAAACGCCGGTCGCCGATCCGACTGTCGTTGAAGGCGACGCTGGCTACCTCGCCGAAGCGGTCGCCGCCGCGGACGACGGCCAAGCCTGGCCCTCCTGGCAGTTCGGCTACTGATAATCGCCATAGTCTCGGCGCTCCACGATCCCGTGGGGCGCCCTTTCTTGTGTCGGCCACGGCCGCAACGCTGAGAGGGAGAGGGCGGCCGGAACGGGTTTGAGCCGGTGCGGTCCGAGAGAGAGCGCCGGCCGGCTCGCCCGTTCCCGCTCTCCCGAGGCTCCCTTCATGAACGACCTTTCTCCAATCGCGGCCGACCAGGCCGCGCAGTTGTCGCCTGTCCACCGTCCTGACGCCCCCGGCGCGATCATCGCCGCCGCCCAGCATCTCCTCCCACATCTCGAGCGCGGCCAGCGCGTCGACGCCGCGATCCTGCGCACCGCCATGGAAGCGGCTTTCGGCGCCTCCGACGCCTCGGGCGCCTGGGACTGGAAGACGGCCTATGACGCCTGCGAGGCGGCGACCGTTCTTTTCCTCCGCAAATACGGAAAGGCGCTGTTCCGTAAAGCCGACTCTCCGGCATCCCGGCTTTCCGCCTTGACCAAGATCGCCGGCCTTCTCCCGACCCACACCCGCCGCTCCGCCGAGAGCGAGGCCTTCCAGCAATTCTCCACGCCAACCCCGCTCGGCTTCGCGGCCCTGACCGCCGCCGCCATCGGGCCTGCGGATCGGGTGCTGGAGCCATCGGCCGGAACCGGCCTGCTCGCGATCCTGGCCGAGATCGCTGGCGGCGCGCCCGTGCTGAACGAGTTGGCCGAGACCCGGTCGGTGCTGCTCACCGCCCTCTTTCCGGCCGTTCCCGTCACGCGCTTCGACGCCGCCCAGATCGACGATCACCTCGATCCGGCTGTGGTCCCGAGCGTCGTGTTGATGAACCCACCGTTCTCGGCGATGGCGAACGTCGCCGGCCGCATGGCCGACACCGCTTTTCGCCACATCGCCTCGGCGCTCGCGCGTCTCGCCGACGGCGGGCGGTTGGTGGCGATCACCGGCGCGAGCTTCGGGCCGGACACCCCGGCCTGGCGCGACGCCTTCGTCCGGCTGCAGGAGCGCGGCCGCATCGTCTTCACTGCCGCGATCGACGGTGCGGTCTACGCCAAACACGGCACTACCATCGACACGCGGCTGATCGCCATCGACAAGGCGCCCGCCGAGAACCCGACCACCCTGCCGGAATCGCGGGGCATCGCGCTAGACGTGGCCACGCTGCTGAGCTGGATCGCCGAGCACGTTCCGGCGCGCCTGGCGCTCGCGCCGAGCCTTGCCATCCCGGTGTCGGCGGCCGCCGCACCGCGGACGGTGCGCGGCTATCTCGCGCGTGCCGCTGTGGCGGGGCCGGTCAAGCCGTCCGTTGCCGATCCGGAGGCGGTCGATCTCGCCTATGAGACGATCGATTGGACGCCGCCCGAGGGCGCGCGTCTCAGCGATGCGATCTATGAGGAATACCGGCTCCAATCGATCCGGATTCCGGGCGCTGAGGCGCACCCGACCAAGCTGGTGCAGTCCGCCGCCATGGCCTCGGTCGCGCCGCCAAAGCCAAGCTATCGGCCACGGCTGCCGATCAATCTCGTCAGCGACGCGCTGCTGTCCGACGCCCAGCTCGAAACGGTGATCTACGCCGGAGAGGCACATGGCGACTATCTCGCCGGCGCGTGGACCGTGGACGAGACCTTCGATCTCGTCACCGCCGCCCGCGACGATGCGCCGAACGCCATCCGCTTTCGCCGGGGCTTCATGCTCGGCGACGGCACCGGCGCCGGCAAGGGCCGCCAGTCGGCCGGCATTATCCTGGACAACTGGCTGAAGGGTCGGCGCAAGGCGGTCTGGATCTCGAAGTCCGACAAGCTGCTCGAGGACGCCCAGCGCGACTGGTCGGCCCTCGGCATGGAGCGCCTGCTCATCACGCCGCTCTCGCGCTTCCCCCAGGGCAAACCGATCCGGCTGTCCGAAGGCGTCCTATTTTTAACCTACGCTACGCTGCGGTCCGACGACCGCGGCGAGAAGCTTTCCCGCGTCCGCCAGATCGTCGAATGGTTGGGCTCCGCTTTCGACGGAGTGATCATTTTCGACGAGAGCCACGCCATGCAGAACGCCGGTGGCGGCGAGGGAGAGCGGGGCGATGTTGCGGCCTCGCAGCAGGGCCGTGCGGGCTTGCGCCTGCAGCACGCCCTGCCGGACGCGCGCGTCGTCTATGTCTCGGCGACCGGCGCCACCACGGTCCACAACCTCGCCTACGCCCAGCGGCTCGGCCTCTGGGGCGGCGAGGATTTCCCCTTCGCCACACGCGCCGAGTTCGTCGAGGCGATCGAGGATGGCGGTGTCGCCGCCATGGAGGTGCTAGCCCGCGATCTCCGGTCGCTCGGGCTCTACACCGCCCGATCGCTCTCCTATGACGGCGTCGAATACGAGCTGATCGAGCACCCGCTCACCGACGAACAGCGGCGCATCTACGACGCCTATGCCGGCGCCTTCGCGATCATCCACAATCACCTCGATGCGGCGATGCAGGCCGCCAACATCACCGGCGAGAGCGGCACGCTGAACGCCCAGGCGAAGTCGGCCGCCCGCTCGGCTTTCGAGAGCGCCAAGCAGCGCTTCTTCGGCCATCTGCTGACCTCGATGAAGACGCCGACCCTGATCCGCGGGATCGATCAGGACCTCGCCGACGGCCATGCCGCCGTGATCCAGATCGTCTCGACCGGCGAAGCGCTGATGGAGCGCCGCCTCGCCGAGATTCCGACCGAGGAATGGAACGACATCCGCGTCGACATCACGCCGCGCGAATACGTCCTCGACTACCTGGCCCATTCCTTTCCGGTGCAGCTCTACGAGCCGTTCACCGATAGCGAGGGCAATCTCTCCTCGCGGCCCGTCTTCCGGGACGGCCAGCCCGTCGAGAGCCGCGAGGCCGTCGCCCGCCGCAATGAGCTGATCGAGCGCCTGGCTTCGCTGCCGCCCGTTCCCGGCGCGCTCGACCAGATCGTCCAGCGCTTCGGCACGGACCTCGTCGCCGAAGTGACCGGACGCTCGCGCCGCGTGGTGCGCAAGGGTGACCGCCTCGTCGTCGAGAACCGCGCGGCCTCCGCCAATCTCGCCGAGACCGCCGCCTTCATGGATGACATGAAGCGCATCCTGGTGTTCTCGGAGGCGGGCGGGACGGGCCGCAGTTACCACGCTGAATTGTCGGCGCGGAACCGGCGGCTGCGCGTCCACTATCTGCTCGAACCCGGCTGGAAAGCCGACGCGGCGATCCAGGGCCTCGGGCGGACGAACCGCACCAATCAAGCGCAGGCGCCGCTGTTCCGGCCGATCGCGACCAACGTGAAAGCCGAGAAGCGCTTCCTCTCGACCATCGCTCGCCGGCTCGACACACTCGGCGCCATCACGCGCGGTCAGCGCCAGACCGGCGGCCAAGGACTCTTCAGGCCAGAGGACAATCTGGAATCGCACTACGCCCGTGACGCGCTGCGCCAGCTCTACATGCTGCTCGTGCGCGGCAAGATCGACGGCTGCTCGCTCCAGATGTTCGAGGACGCCACGGGCTTGAAGCTCATGGATGCCAACGGCATCAAGGACGAGCTGCCGCCGATCACGACCTTCCTCAACCGCCTGCTCGCTCTCACCATCGATCTGCAGGGCGTGCTGTTCACCTCGTTCGAGCAGTTGCTGAACGCCAAGATCGAAGGCGCTATCGCCAGCGGCGTCTATGACGTCGGGCTGGAGACGCTGCGAGCCGAGAGCTTCGTCGTCACCGATCGCCGCGCGATCTACACCCATCCCGCCACGGGCGCGGAGACCCGGCTGCTCACTATCACCGAGCGCCGGCGCAATCGCCCTGTGACGCTCGATGAGGCGCTGGACCATCTCACGGATCGCCGCTCCATGCTGCTGGTCAACGAGCGCTCGGGGCGCGGCGCCGTGCAGATCCCCGCGCCGAGCCTCATGCTCGACGATGGCGAGATCGAACGCCGCGTGCGGCTGATCCGACCGATGGAGCACCATCATGCGTCGCTGAAGATGATGGACGAGAGTCACTGGCAGGTGGCGGAGCGCGAGGCCTTCGCCACCGCATGGGCTCGCGAAGTCGCCGAGGTCCCCGAGTTCGCCGACAGCACGATCCATATCGTCGCCGGCCTGCTGCTGCCGATCTGGAAGCGCCTGCCGAACGAATCGACGCGCGTGTATCGCCTCCAGACCGACACCGGCGAGCGCATCATCGGCCGCAGGGTCTCGCCCGCCTGGGCGGCGAACGCGTCCGTGACCGGGACCACCGCCCTGACGCCGGACGCCGCCTTCACGGCGCTGATGGAGGGCCGCACCGTTCTCGACCTTGCCGAGGGCCTGCAACTCCATCGCGCGCGCGTCATGAGCGCTCATCGCATCGAGCTGTCGGGCTTCACCGACACGATGCGCGACCGCCTGCGCGCCTACGGCCTCTTCAGCGAGATCATCTCGTGGAAGCTGCGCATGTTTGTACCGACCGACGCCACCGGCGCCGTCGTGCTGGCGAAAGTCCTCGACCACTATCCGGCCCTGCGCATCGGCGAGCGGGAGGCCGCGTGATGGCACGCCACGACGCGGCCGAATTGGCACACCGCCTCGCGCGAGACGCCGAGGCGGTGTGCCGCCGCTACCTCTCCGCCGGCCACCGGGAAGGCGGCTACTGGCTGGTCGGCGACGTGCGCAATACGCCGGGCCGCTCGATGTTTGTGCGCCTGAAGGTGTCGCCGAAAGGGCCAGCCGGCAAATGGACCGACGCAGCCACCGGGGAACATGGTGACTTGCTTGATGTCATCCGGGAAAGCTGCGGCCTGGTCGACTTCAAGGACGTCGCCGATGAGGCACGGTCGTTCCTCAGCCTGCCGCACCCTGAGCCTGAGCCGGATCGTCCCCGATCGCGCAAACCCAGCGCATCGGCCGGATCGCCGGAGGCCGCGCAGCGACTGTTCGCCATGTCGCAGCCGATCGAACGTACTCTCGTGGAAGCGTATTTGCGGAATCGCGGCATTACGACTTTGCACGGAACCGGAGCGCTCCGGTTCCATCCGCGCTGCTACTATCGGCCGGACGACCATTCCCCGACCGAGACCTGGCCGGCGATGATCGCTTCCGTCACCGATCTCGCGGGGCATCTGACCGGGGCGCATCGCACCTGGCTCGATCCAGGCGGCTTCACCGAGGCGACGCTGGGCAAGGCGCCGATCGACACGCCGAGACGGGCGATGGGCGACCTTCTCGGAAATGCCGTTCGATTTGGCGTGGCGGGCGAGGTCATGGCGGCCGGCGAAGGTATCGAGACGATGCTGTCGCTCCGATGCGTCTTGCCGACCATGCCGATGGTCGCGGCCCTCTCGGCGGCGCATCTCTCCGCAATCCTGTTCCCTGACACGCTGCGGCGACTCTACATCGCTCGCGATGACGATCCTGCCGGCGACGGCGCGATGGCGACATTGGTTGACCGGGCGCAGGAGGTCGGGATCGAGGCGATCGTGATCTCGCCACGGCTCGGCGACTTCAACGAGGATCTCCGCCTGCTCGGGATCGACGCGCTTCGAGCGGCCAGCCGGGTGCAGATCGCGGCACAGGACGTCGCCCGCTTCATGGAGCTGGCGGCCTAGCCTGAATGGGATGAGAGGCGGTTCGCCGGCGTCGTCGCCACATGGCCGGCGGTCATGCTTTCCCTCAGCATCGGAGAGGACCACGCCCACGGCCTTCTGAGAGGGCGATCGGGCAGCAAGCGGCCCGGACAGGCAACCTTGTGGGCCGACTATTTTCCGTCGGCGGCCGAGGCCGCCTTTACATCGCGAGACAAAATAGTCGGCCCCCTTCGGTCCTCCGCCGAGGCTTCGGCCCACAGCTCGCGCTGCGGGTGCAGGTCCGTTCCGCCCGCCGCCTTCGTCGCCATGAAGGCCGCGATGGGCGCGGCCGATCCGACGAGGAAAGCCGCGATGACCACCGACCAAGATGACGAATTCGAGCCGCACCACAGCTCATCCCCGACCGACCAGGTCCTCCACGAACTCCAGCTCTATGGCTACCGTCCCTTCAACGACGAGCCCGATCCCAGGCCGCTTCCAGAAGCGAACATCCTCACCGGCAGCATCTCCGACATCTTCGACGCCCTCGTGGTGGCGCTTGCTGACACTCGCCTCGAACCCGACCTCGAGGACCTGCTCTGGTCGACGGTGAACGTCTTCCACCGCGCCATCGAACGGATCGAGCGCGAACTCGACGACAACGAGCTCGCGCAGCAGCGTTCGCAACGGGAACAGGATGGCAGCGAGGTCAAGTCCGTCGAGCTGGAACGACTGACGGCGGAAGGCCAAACGCTCATCGAACGCCGCAACGCCTTCGAGCTGATGCGCGACCAGGCCGCCGACCAGTTCGAGCATCACACCCATTCGGCCTGGCGGCCGCGCAACGGCTCGAAGGTCAACCATCGCAATCTGACCTCCGCGATGATCGACAGCCGCGACTTCCTCAGCGCCAAGAAGCGCGCGGCGAACCAGGTGCTCCTCCCCCCGGGTCCGAAGGTCGCACTCACCGGCGGGCTCGACTTCAACGACCACCGGCTGGTCTGGGCGAAGCTCGATCAGGTCCACGCCAAGCACCCAGACATGGTGCTGCTGCACGGCGGATCGCCCAAGGGCGCCGAGCTGATCGCCGCCAAATGGGCCGAGAACCGCAAGGTCACGCAGATCGCCTTCAAACCCGACTGGACGAAGCACGCCAAGGCCGCGCCGTTCAAGCGCAACGATGCAATGCTCGAAGTGCTGCCGATCGGCGTGATGCACTTCCCGGGCACTGGCATCCAGGACAACCTCGCCGACAAGGCCAAGAAGTTCGGCATCCCGGTCTGGAAGTTTGGCGGCGCGTGAGCGCTGCCTTCTCTTCGTCCGCAATGACGTGAACCCGGAAAAACGGATCGGCGGCTTTCAGCAAAGCCGCCTTTCAGTCCGGTTCACCCGTCATGGCGATCTGGGCCGCGCGAGCATAGTGCGCCAACTCCGTATCGTTCTCGATCAGGCCATCGAGCAGCACCTTCATGTCGCTCTGATCGGACGCCGATTGAAACGGCCCCGGCTGCCGCTCGATCGAAAGCACCGCGATGGCGAGCGCCTTCTTCACCAGATGCAGGTCACGTCCCGTGAATTCCGCCATGCCGCATGCCTCAACCATCATGTCGACTCGTAGGCACCTTAGCCGATCAGTCAGCGCAGCGTGAGGATAACGAGGATCCATGCATTGTCCGCGACGGCCTTTGAGTGGCGGCTCCTGCCGGCGGGCACCACCCCGCGTCTATCAGCGCTGATCCTTGGTCCGGCCGAGGACCTGACGCCATCAACCCGTAAAGGGTCGGCTTACGCGAAGCGTGCCGCCGCTGCGTCTTCGCCTTCGCGGTGATTGCGGCCCTCGGCCGAACACATCGGGCGCCTGTCGCGCGGGGATGGTCCCCGCCTCAGCACAGGAGCCGGATCAATGTCTCAAGCCCTCGCCTTCGCCAACGCCTGGAACCTCGCCACCACCCTCTTGGTCTGCGTCGTCGTCTTTCATGCTGACGCTGGCAACTACGGCGTCATGCTGGCCGCCGAATATGACGGCGATCCCAGCGCCGTCATCCACGAATTCGACCCCTTCCAACCATGACGGGGCGCATCACCACGCAAGCTCGACCAAGGAGCACCAGCGGGATTCCCACTCCCGCTGGCGCCGATTTGCGGCTATACTCATGCGTGCGCCGTGGTGGTGGTGGAAGGCGCGACCGTCAGACCTTTATCTCACGGAGTACACCGCCATGATCATCTTCGGACCACTCCTCGTCATCGTCGGCATCGGCTTTATCTGCTGGCTGCTGTTCACCCTCGCTGTATTTGCGTTGCCGTTTTTCGCCGGTCTGACGATCGGCATCTGGGCCTTTCACACCGGCGCCGGCGTGCTTGGAGGCATCGCCGTGGGTCTAGTGGCGGGCGGCGTAACCTTTGGCCTTGGCCAGCTCGCGCTCGCCTTTGTGCCCTGGGCATGGGCTCGGCTCCTGATCATCTTCCTCTATGTCGCGCCCGCCACCGTCGCCGGCTACAGCGCCACGCATGGAATCGCCCAGATGGCGATGCCTTCACCCACCTGGCAGACGATCTTCGCCGTCATCGGCGCGGTCGCCGTCAGCGTCACGGCGTTCGTCCGCTTCACCGGAATGGCCGCGCCCGGACCAGCCGGACAGGGCTTGGCGCGGGGCTGACATCATCACTGCCGATGGGGCGGGACTGGACCAGGCATTCCGTATCCCTGCGGTCCTTGTCGTCGAACAGGGCGTGAGGGCAGTCTGGCGTCGAGGCTCACCGGATCATCGCAGAGTACCGGGCGTCGTGGCGGGTTGTTGAGGCGACATGGCCGAGGTGGCGACGTCTTACGGATCTGGCCAACGAAGCGCGTGACGGGGCGTGCAGCCGGAGCTTGGTCTCCGAAGCAGGAGATCCGTTGGTGGCCAGGACGGGGCCCGGATTACCGTCGAATTCACTGGCCAGCCTCCGCGGTGACTCGAAAGTCGCCAAGTTCCCCTTGATGTCAGCTCTGTCAGGCCGAGCGCACCGAACGGCCTCTTCGATGGATGGATCTGGCCGAAGGCCGGCTAAAGCCTCGACCGCCTATGGCGCAACAGCGGCGTCAAAACTTTCTTCCCCTGCCGGCTGCGCCGTCATTCCTCGCGAAACAAGAAAGCCCCTCCTTTGCTGTCGAGCCCCTTCGGGGTGCGCCGTCGATCGCCTCCGGCCCTTCGATCACCATCGAGGCCGCAATGGTGCGGGCTCGGCAACAGAGATCAAGGAGAATTCCCATGGCGACCATCGGCACCTTCAAGAAGACCGGCTCGAACGAATTCACCGGCGCAATCGTCACCCTCTCGGTCCAGGCCAAGAACGTCCGGATCGTCCCCGAAACCAACCGCTCCGGCGAGAACAGCCCCAGCCACCGCGTCTATGTTGGCCGGGTCGAGATCGGCGCCGCCTGGTCCAAGCGCTCCAACGAGGGCCGCGACTATCTGGGCCTCAAGCTCGACGATCCGAGCTTCACCGCCCCGATCTTCGCCAACCTGTTCGACGACGAGGACGGCGAGGGCTACAGCCTGATCTGGTCCCGCCCCAACGGCCGCCGGAGCGACTGACCCCGCCTACAATGCCCCGCCCGGCTGGTCCGGGCGGGGCATCGCTTCGATTTTGCGAAAGTTCCTCGACCGCCGTCGGCCCAGGTCGAACCCAGAGGCGCACGGCGCGAAGACGCTATTCTTGAGGCTCGGCCGAGACCGCCGAGTCGCCCCTTCGATGAGGACCTCGCACCAACTCAGTCGCCTCCGCCTCCAGCGCTTCGGCAACCTGACCCAGCACCGTGACGCTCGCCGACACGTCGGCGCGCTCGATCGCGCCGATGTACCGGGCACTTAACCCGGCCCGTTCGGCCAACTCTTCTTGCGTCATTCCTTTCGCATGACGCAACCGACGCAGATTGATCGCCACGACCTCCTTGAGATCCATGGCAACGATGGAGCCGATATCGGAATCATCGTTCCAGGAATGATCGTTCCGAATCGTCCGAGGGTTATGCTATTCATCCCAGATCCCGAGCGCTCCTGCACCTTCAACTTGAACAACGTGATGCGCCATAAGCATCGCCGTGCTGGCCTAATCAGGCGCGAAGTCTGTTAAAATTTGGGGTAAATGAATCCCTACTCCATTGCTTTGATCTCGACGGGGGAAAGATCGCAATGACCGAGGCGCCTTTCTATGACCAGCCGCCGCTTACCGACCGCGTGAACGCCTATGACGAGCAGCATCTGGCGATATACCTTCGGTTGTTGATGGCCGAGGAAGATGGCGCCGATTGGCGAGAGGTCGTGCTGGTGCTCTTTGGGCTCGATCCAGCGCAAGAGCCCTGCCGCGCCAAAATCGTCCATGAGAGCCACTTGGCGCGCGCCCGCTGGATGACCGAAACCGGCTATCAGCACCTGCTCGAGCCACGGGTGCAGTGAGCCGCCACACGTCTGTTGTACGGGTTGTCGTCGCACGCGATGCAATCATAGGGTCTAGCGCAAAGATCGCGTTTCCGGATGCTCTGAAGCTCCCCGAATGGGGAGCAAGACGAGAGGAAACGCCATGCCCACAGAGTATTGGCGCTCGCCGGAGACGATCGATCACTTGAATCGCCTCGAACGTCCCGGCTTCGCCGTCGAATTCCTGCGTCGCAACGCCGAATACCGGCGCGACTTCGCCCGAATCCAGCGCCAGATCGCGCGCGATCATGTCGATGCGGAGTCCGCTCGTGCGGATTTCGCCCGACGATGGGGGTTGCGGTTTCGCCCACGACCCGAGCATTCCGGTCGGCTCCGAACCCGTCACCTGGCTGCCGGAACTATCGCCCGGCACGCTGCTGCTCGATGCAGCGCCGAGCGGGTTCGCCCCTATGGCCCTCGACCCATCCCAACTCGGCTCGATTGTCGCTGACCGAACCGATGACGAGGGCCGGGAGGTCGTCATCGTCGATGGGTCGGGCGAGCTCCACATCCGGCTCAGCAGCGATCTGGCCGCTCGGCGCCCCATGATTCTCCTGCCTATCGGCGTCGTATCGGTCGATCTTCGGCTCGACGTCGCATCGCGCTTCATACGCCGACTGAGCGGCCAAACGATCGGCCTTCTCCCCCAGGCTCTGCGACTGACGACGCAACGCAAGCGCCGTCTCGTTCAGCTTCTCCATGCCTTCGACATTCACGACATGGGCGGTGGCCCTCGCGATGTCGCGGAAAAGATCCTGCGCTCGGAACAGGCCCAACTTCCATCGGTCGAGTGGAAAGACTCTCACGCCCGGCGCTCGGCCAACCGTCTGATCCACGACTCGATTGCACTCGTCGAACGCGGCTATCTCAAATTTCTGCGCGGCGGCTGATCAGCCACATACCGGCCTTTAGCGCGCACTGCCCCTCCATTCATTCCCGCCTTGCCCGTGACGAATTGGACAATCGTCCGCTCATTGCCGCGTGAAGGGGGACACACCCTTCCGAAAATCTTCGTCCACCCCCAACGCCCGGCCCCTCCGCCACGGTGACCTCGACATGCCGCGACTTTGCCGCGGCGCTTCGAGGCAACACGGAGGCTTCCTATGCTCGACAGATCCGCGCAGCTCGCCGCCCGCTACGTCAGAACCCATGAGGCGGCGCGCATCCTCGGCATCTCACCGCGCACGCTGGAAAAGTATCGCTGCCACGGCAGCGGCCCAACTTTCCGCAAGCTCGGCGGTCGCGTCGTCTATGCGGTGGGCGATCTCGAAGCCTGGGCCGACCAGGCGGCCTGTCGCTCGACGTCGGATCCTCGATACGTCGAGGCCCGCGCCGCCGGCCACGCGCATCGCTGAAGCGGCGCTCGTCGATGTCGTCGCCCCGCCTCATCACAGCCAGCGAACGGAGCAAGCTCGACCCGTTCGTCGTCGCCACCGGCGACGCCAGCCCGCGCGATCAGCGCGACTTGATGGAGCGGCCGTTCTTCTCGCTCGCCAAAGCCAGGCGCACAACTCCGATCCACTACGTGGCCGGCGATGTCCGCGTCGAGGTCTACGCTGTGCCCGAACACGGTATGGCGACCATTTGGGACGCCGACGTGCTGATTTGGGCGGCGAGCCAGATCGTCGAGGCGGAAAACCTCGGCTTCAAAACCTCGCGCTTCCTGCGCTTCACGCCCTACCAGCTCCTCACAGCGATCGGACGGCAGACGGGCGCCCGCGACTACAAGCTCTTGAAAGGTGCGCTCGCCCGCCTGCAGTCGACCGTCATCCGCACGACCATCCGCAACGGCGAGCATTGGAAGCGGCACCAGTTCTCCTGGATCAACGAGTGGGAGGAATGCACGACGCGCGACGGCCGCGTCGAGGGCATGGAGTTCGTCCTTCCCGACTGGTTCTACCGCGGCGTCATCGACCGCTCGCTCGTCCTCGCCATCGACCCGGCCTACTTCCGGCTGACCGGCGGCATCGAGCGCTGGCTCTATCGCGTCGCCCGCAAGCACGCCGGCCGTCAGCCCAAGGGCTGGCTGTTCGAGATCGCGCATCTCCACCAGAAGTCCGGCAGCCTGGTGCGCGTCTCCGATTTCGCGCTCCAGATCCGGCGCATCGCTGCGCGCCAGCCGCTGCCCGGCTATCGCTTGCGCATCGAGTGGCAGGGCCGTCGCGAGCTGCTGCGCATCCTACCGGCCCACTTATCCACAGCGCCTGTGGATGGGGCTGTGGAAGCGCTCGGGACTTCGCACGCAACGGGTATCGGGACTCCGCACGCAGCCCTATCGGGACTTCGCACGCACGAACCGCAGCTAACGCTTTGGCCGGAAACGGCGATTCCAGGCCTTAACTTAGAGTCTAACTCAGAATCTAACTCTTGTAGTTGGCGCGCGCGATCTGCGGATAAGCCCGCCACCCCTGCTGCGCAGACCTCCGAACAGCCAGGACGACAGCCGTCGCTGCCCTTCAGCCGCAAGCCGGGAGGGAAGCGATGATCGTCGCTCTGCTCAACCAGAAAGGCGGCGTCGGCAAGACGACGCTCGCGCTGCACCTCGCCGGCGAGCTGGCGCTGCACGGCAAGCGCGTCACCCTGATCGATGCGGACCCGCAGGGCTCGGCGCTCGATTGGTCGCAGCAGCGGGCGCGGGAAAACGTCTCACGACTGTTCGGCGTCGTCGGCCTCGCGCGCGACACGCTCCATCGCGAAGCGCCGGAAATCGCGCGCACCGCCGATCACGTCGTCATTGACGGACCGCCGCGCGTCGCCGGTCTCATGCGCTCGGCGCTGCTGGCGGCCGATCTCGTGCTGATCCCCGTGCAACCGTCGCCATTCGATGGCTGGGCATCGGCCGAGATGCTGGGCCTGCTCCGCGAGGCGCGCATCTATCGCCCGCAGATCGCGGCGCGCTTCGTGCTGAACCGCTGCGCGGCCCGCACGGTCATCGCCCGCGAAACGGCCGAGACGCTCGCCGATCACGACCCGCCGGTGCTGGCCAGCACAGTCGGTCAGCGTGTCGTCTTCGCCGACGCCGCCCAATCGGGCCGCCTCGTGTTCGAGCTGGCCGAGCAGAGTGCCGCGGCGCGCGAGATCGCAGCGCTCGCCGCTGAAGTCGCGAGAATCGCGCCATGAGCGCGGGTGGCGCCCGACGCGGCTTCGCCGCCCGGCCCGGCGACGCCGAGAGCTGGATCAAGGCGCCTGACGCTCCAAGCCATCGCGGCGACGAGCCCTCCGCCTTCACTGCGCGCCTGACGATCGACGTCACGCCGGCGCTGCGCGGCCGCATCAAGGTCGCCGCGTTCCAGCGCGGGATCACCGTCGCCGACATGCTGCGCGACCTCTTCGCGCGCGAATTCCCAGCCGATCCCGGAGAGACCTCATGAACGACAATGAGCCATCGCGGCCGCGCGTCGTGCCGCCATCGCATCGGCGCACCGTCGCACTCACCCATGTCGAGCTGACCTGGATCGAGAAGAAGATCGAGCATTGGCTGCGCTTCGGCCGGCGCGCCGAGGAGAAGATCCTGGATCGCCGCCGCAGCATCTCGAGCTTCAAGCCAGGCAGCATCTTCGCGTTCGTGCGCTGGGCGTCGAACGATTACGGAACCGTCGTCTCACGCATGGACATCGTGCGGGCAGTCGAGCCTGGCGCGCGTTTCCAGACGCTGCCCTTCGTGCGACCTGGCGGCGAGATCCTGCTGCGCGTCGATAGCTGGCCGAAGGTCGAGCGCGTGCTGCAGGCGATCGACGCCGTCGAGACGCTCGACATCGATCCCGCCGACGCCGCGCCGGAATACTGGCGCCACCTCCACAACCGTCTCGCCGCCGGCCATGAACCGCGCCCTTACACGCGCGATCAGCATGCCGCTTGGCTCAAGCGCCGGAGCGTCACGCTATGACCCGCTTCGGCTACGTTATGACGACGTATTTCGCCATGCTCGTCTTCATCGGCTTGGCTTTCGTCCATCCGGCGCCGCGCCTGATCTGGAATGCCACGGCGAGCACGCCGACCGGGCTTTATGCGCTCCGACCGGCCGGACAGCTCCATGCGCTCGAGCTGGTCGCCGTGCGCGCGCCCGAACCGATCGCCAGCTACCTGGCAGATGGCGGCTTTCTGCCCAAGGGCGTGCCGCTGCTGAAGCATGTGATGGCGCTGCCTGGGCAGACGGTGTGCCGCGCGGGCGATGCCGTCACCGTCGATCACATCGCCGTCGGCGCGGCGCGTGAACGCGACCATCTCGGCCGTCCGCTGCCGCGTTGGAGCGGCTGCCACACGCTCAGCCCCAGCGAAGTCTTCCTCATGAACCCGACTGTCCCGGACAGCCTGGACGGACGCTATTTCGGTCCACTTCCCACCACCGCGATCGTCGCCCGCGCGGTCCCGCTGTGGACCGACGAGGCCGGTGACGGCCGCTTCGTGTGGCGCGCCGCCACTGATTGACCCGCTTCTCAACCCGCCAACAACGGAGGTTTCCCATGGCGCAGATTGGTCAGTTCACCCGCGACAAGTCCGGCTTCACCGGGCGTATCCAGACGCTGCTCTTCTACCGTGACCTCTCCCTCGTTCCGGCCGGATCCTCCGATGCCGAGAATGCGCCCGACTACCGCATCCACCTTGGCGATAGCGACGGCCCGGAGATCGGCGCGGGCTGGAAGCGCACCGGCGAGAAGGCCGGCGAGTACGTCTCGCTCGTCATTGACGACCCGGCGCTGTCACAGCCGATCCGCGCGAACCTCTTCCAGTCGGGCGATGACAAGTCGACCTGGGTGCTGAACTGGAACCGTCCGCCGAAGCGCGGCGATCGGGGCTGATCACATGCGGCGCGCGCTTCTTCTGCTCGCCAGCGTGACGGCGTTCGGTATGCCCGTCGTCGCCGTTCACGCTCAGGCGAGGCCTATCGCGGTGCAGGCTTCGAGCGATTCCTACGCCGCTCCCGTTGCCGAAGCCGCGCAACGCTTCGCCATTCCGGCGGCGTGGATACGGGCGATCATGCGCATCGAGAGTCGTGGCGATCGGCGCGCCATCTCACCCAAGGGTGCGATGGGCCTGATGCAGCTCATGCCCGAGACCTGGGCTACGCTTCGCGCACGCTATGGCCTCGGGCGCGACCCGTTCGATCCGCACGACAACATCCTGGCGGGCGCGGCCTTCCTGCGCGAGATGCACGACCGCTACGGTTCGCCTGGCTTCCTCGCGGCGTTCAATGCCGGGCCTGGCAGATACGAGGACTATCGCGATCGGCATCGTCCGCTGCCGCCGGAGACGGTCGCTTACGTGGCTGCGCTTGTCCCTTTTGTCGGGGACGGCGCGACCGATGGGCCTGTCCTCATGGCGGCCTCCGATCCGTCGTCCTGGACACAGGCGCCGCTTTTCATCGTGCGATCGGCAAGCGCTGAACCTGTCGATCGCGCGGCAGCCAAGCCGCCCTCGAACGACCAGTCATCTGCCGTCGGTGTGCGCGATCTGTCGGCCATCGCACCGCAATCCGATGGGCTGTTCGTCCACGTTTCCGCAGCGGGGCCGAAGCCGTGATCGCGCCGCTCTCCCGTCGAGGTGCCGCTACATCGCCTCGGTCAGCTCGTGCTCTCCCTGTCGGCTCGGCGGCCTCGGACATCGCCGGAGGCTACATCGCGGCTCTCGGGCGCGATTTCGTAGGCAGGCGCGGCACAGCGTTCTTCCGGGAAGAAGGAAGGGCAGGCAGGGGAGGAGCGCAGAAACCAACCGACCGAGGGCGAGATAAAAGGCCGCAAGGTGCGGCTCGGTCGGTCGGTTGTTTTTATTGGGATTTTTCAGCGATCCGGCAATGTGCGGCCCTGGCGCGCAAGGTGCGCCGGACCCACAACGCTTTGCCGGAGCTGACTTTTCCGCACATTGCCGGGGCCGGCGATGGCTGACGAGAACGATTTCCAGCCTCGCCCGGGCCGCATCCGCTCAACCCGCAGCCA
>Ga0209952_1000469_pt1 | contig 62160 bp, 67 predicted proteins | sample ThiBiot_750_biof_2_FD_183951 | JGI IMG/M metagenome (GOLD analysis project Ga0209952, IMG submission 183951) | Wastewater bioreactor microbial communities from Cape Town, South Africa - Thiocy_cont_750_biof (SPAdes) | ecosystem: Engineered > Bioreactor > Thiocyanate-remediating >...
GCGTGATGGCGGAACACATCGAGGCGTTTGTCGCCCAAATCGCGGACGCCCGCGGCGAGGGAAGCGATGAAAAAGCCATCGTCGCCGTCAGCGCGATGGTCGGCGCGCTGACGCTTTCCCGCGTGATGACCGATCCGAAACGCGCGGACGCCTTCCTGCGCATCACCGGCGAACACCTGCTAACAATGGCGTAACACCGCGCCTGCAGAACATCAGATTCATGAAGTACAGAGAGTTCACGCGGCTGCGGTGACCAGCCAAACGCCCGCGTTCAGCGCGACGCGGCCATCAACGACCCGTGTTGCCAATGCGGTGCGAAGGCGCCGTTCGGCCGCCGCATACATTTCCGGGTTCTCGCGAACGATCTTGCCGACCGCGCCAACCTTCAGCAGCACCGTTAGCATCGCCTCCAGGCCGCCACTCGAAACGGCACGGTCATAAGGCTCGATAACGATCTGCCCAAAACCGGCATCGCTTAGAACGGTCCGGATAAATTCCGGCTTCTCAAACCGGAATGGTGTCCGGTCGACACGGGTTTCCAGACCCGCCGCACGAAGCGGCATGATATCCAGTTCGTTTTCTTCCAGCGCGCGCCAGCAGACGAACGCCAATCTGCCGGACCGCTTCATGGTTCGGTGGAAATTGGCGAACGCCGCAACAGGATCTGCAAACGCCATCACCCCGAAGCGTGAGAAGACACAATCAACGCTTTTCTCGGGCAGGCGAAGTTGCGCTGCGTCGCATGCGATGAAGCGTGCTTGTCTCAACCCCTCGCCACGAAGCCGCGCCCGCTCCAGCAGCGATGGCACGATATCGACGCCGATGACCTGTCCCTCAGGTCCAACCTGTTCGGCAAGTTGCAACACGGTTTGCCCCGTACCGCAGCCGACATCGACGATCACCTCCGATGGTTTGGGCGCGAGCGCATCCATCGCGCGCAGCCCAAGCGGGGAAAGCTGGAGGTCCACCAAATCCGAAACTTCAAGCCAGGCATTTGCCCGGACTGCATCCGGGTCCTTTCCCGCCATGTGAGCTGGTCCCTGGCGCTCCCAACGAGAATCGAACTCGTGTTTCAGCCTTGAGAGAAATCAAAATAGCTTCCGCGATGGTCCGCCGTCGACGACGGAATCCAATATCTGCCTGTATTTTATAGCTTTCCGTGACACACTCTTCCGCGGACGTTCCGCAGCGCTTATTGGACAAATATTGGACAAGAATGCAGTCCCAACCGTGGACTAGAATTCAATCCCAATGCCATGAGGTCTAAATCGCTGCCGGTTAAGGAGTGCGCGACATGGCAAGAACGGTTCGCGACGAAGCGCTGCAGACTCGGAGTTCTCGGGCGAGATTAGCAATTTCGAGCAAGCCCTATTTTCGGATGATCGATCAGGGTCTGCATTTGGGCTACCGGAAAGGAAGATCCGGCGGACGCTGGGTGATGCGCTGGTATGTCGGTCGCGAAAAATATCGCGTCGAAACGATCGGTTTGGCCGATGACATTCTGGATGCCGATGGCCACACGATTCTGAACTTCTCGCACGCACAAACTATCACTCGGACCCTTTTTATATCGCGCACGCGCGAACGGGACGGCGTGCCCGAGGAGCCCGCGGGGCCCTACACCGTGAAGACTTGCCTGGAGGAATACATCGATTGGTTGGAAATCAATCGCAAGACAGCTGGCAGCGCGCGCTACCGGGCTAACGGAATTCTCATTCCTGCGCTCGGAGAATTGGAATGCGCGAAACTTACAACGATCAAGCTCGAGACATTCATCAAAGAGCTCGTCTCAACGCCGGCGCGATCTCGTACTCGCAAAGGCCAAAAGCAGAAGTATCGGAACGCGCCCCTCGTAGGCGACGTACTCCGACGCAGACAGGCGTCGGTTAACAGGACCATGGGGATTTTGAAAGCTGCTCTCAACCGTGCATGGTCGCAGGGCATTATCCCTTCCGATACGGCATGGCGGCGCATTCGTCCCTTCAAGGGCGTCTCCATGGCACGCGTGCGATACCTCACGGTCAACGAAGCAAAGCGGCTCGTGAAAGTATGTCCCAACGACTTTAAGCGACTCGTTCAAGCAGGACTTCTTACCGGCGCGCGCTATGGGGAACTGTGCACTCTGAACGTCGAGGACTTCATCCGTGACAGCGGGACGATTCGCGTTTGTACGAGCAAGAGTGGCAAGGCCCGCCACATCGTGCTTTCGGATGAGGGCATCGCATTTTTCAAAGCGATCACGAAAAATAGCGATCCGCTTGAACCAATGTTTATCAAAGACAACGGCGAACGATGGGGCACTTCGCACCAAATTAGAGTAATGCGCGAGACGTGTGCTGCGGCTGAACTGAAGCCAAAAGCTAGTTTCCACTGCTTACGCCATACCTACGCGAGCCATGCCATTATGAATGGTGCACCTCTAATGGTTATCGCCAAGAATTTGGGTCATGCGGATACGCGAATGGTAGAAAAGCACTACGGGCATCTGGCTCCGTCATTCATTGCCGAAGCCATTCGAGCGGCTGCTCCGCGCTTTGGTTTTCATGCTCCATCAAAGCTGGCCGCGTAGTGAACCAATGAGAAGGGCAACCCAGCCAACTCGCCTTCATCGTGGGCCGGTCGGAACCGCAGTCCCCGTCGGGTCGGCCGAATACCAGTCTGTTGGACATACTGAACAAACTAGACATATTGGACGGATTGCCTTATAATGCGCCGGCAATATGTTGGAGTCCTCGTCATGGCCAGTCCGGCCCGCGCTTCCCGGTCAAAAACGATGCCGCCGCTCACGAAACTGCCACGGCTGTCCAAGCCGGCAGAGGCTTTCCTGCGCAACCACCCCAACCAGGCCAGCAAGCTGATCGCGGCCGTGTTGGAGGCAGCAGCCGCACAGGAGACGCCTGCCAAGCTGCCCATTCCCGACAACCTCAAGAGGTTTGTCGTCACGCCCGATGTTCAGCCGGACATTCTTTCGATCTCCGAAGCAGCGCAGCGGCTGAAAATCTCGCGCACCACAGCCTATGACTGGATCGAGAAGAAGCGGATGATCGGCTGGAAGACGACAAAGGCCGGCGCCGCAATCCCGGCGGAACAGATTGTCGGTTCCGGAGAACTCGTTCCGGGTATTGCCGACGTGCTGAAGGTTATCGACGATCCGCGTGTCACCTGGCGCTTTCTGAACGAGGAATCCGCATTTCTCGACACACCCGCGCGGCCGATCGATAAGTTGAAGCAAGGACAAATCAAGGAAGTGCTGCTTGCCGCGGAATCCTATGGCGAGGCCTTTTCTTGACCCGTGGCTCTTATCCAATCGAACGGATAAGGGCGCACTTGCTTCGCCAGCGGATAACATCGGCTTGTCGACTCATATGGACACGTCATGCCGACAACCCATTGGCAACCCGCCTCACACGGTCCCGGTTCTGCGACGGAAAGACCAGCACGGTGCTCTATGCGGCGCAAAGCTTCGAGACGGCATTTATCGAAGTCATCGTTCGCGATCGTTTCGTTCTCAAAGGACGGCGGGACATTCCGTATGGAGAACTGGCGCTGCGGACTTGGCTCCGATTGGCAACGCGGTCAGACGAGATGCTGAACCTTCTCGATCTACGTGGCACGGGCTGCGTCGATATCGGCGCACCGACGGATACGATCCATGCACGCAATCAGGCGGCCGGCCGCGCGCTCGCTGCGGCCATCCATTCGCAGCATGCCAGCGTCGATGGCCTTGTTTATCCGTCACGCCTGACAGGCGCCGACTGCTTTGCAGTTTTTGCGCGGGCCTCGTCGAAGCTTGAAGTCGTCGAACAGGGCCCAGTCGCCGTCCACGACGGACTTCCGGACGTGCTGCAGCAACATAATCTTGGTCTCATCGTCGAATGAGAGCCGCGCTATCGTAGATGGTGACCTCGCTATTCGAGCCTTGGGGGAAGCGCGACAATCACACCAAAGTGACTTGGGCTGCTGGGAAGCGCCGTCTTGAGATCATCGATCATGCGCGCGCAGCAGCCCCGCATGATTGGATGCTGTGACCCCCAATCCAGAAGTTCGTTCGGGTCACGATGAACACGGTTCGATGCGATATGCTGATTGATGTTGCGCGCAACCGGATATCGACCAGCCCATTCACCGATATGGGAGAGTGCTCGCAATATCGGCGCTTCTTGAACTGCCAAAGTGAAAGACGCCAAGGTGGAGAGCCTATTGAGATCGTGCGAGAGAAGAGCGCGATCGACGTTTTGAGCCCCTACCAATTCTGGTTTTCGCGCGATTGCGAGACCTTTGAGCGCATTCTCCATCGAAAACGCATATAGAACCCGCGCTGGAAGATAGTTCGGTGGCTCACATTGAATCTCTGCCATTGCCGGCTTGTCTGGATTGGATACGAGCGCCCTTTGGGCAGCTTCGCTCGCAGCGTCTACAGCCCTGAAATATGGGACTTCCTGCTCGAGTTGATCGGTCAGAATAGTCTCCGCTGCGTTGCGCAAACGCTCGGCACTGAACAGCCACATGGCCGGGCTTTGAGCCTGTTGAAAAACGGCTTGAGGCGCAAACATCGAATCTCTCATGTTGTTTGGCGCGGGTTATTTCGGCGCATGGTCGATCTTACTTTCCCCCGGGCGGAAAAAGCTCAGGATGGCGCCTGCGGTTTTCCGCTGTCTGGCGATCCATGTTGTAGTGATACCGGATTTGTCCGCGCCAGCCATGAAGACCATGATTGAGAACTCTCGCCATTATGGCTTCACGCGCGAACGCTTCGCCGTTCATGCCCCAACCAATCACCGAACTGAATTTTGGATCGCTTGGCGTGTCATGGGCGGTTGGCGGTGGTATCGGAACTTTGCCGGTGAAGGTGGGCTTCAATTCCAGCACCGCGGACGGTGCTTGCGACCATACCGGCTCAAAGCCGACATGCTTGAGCAATTTGTCGAAGGCTTCTTCCAACGGCCAGCCTCCGTAATTCAACGGTTCCAATACATCGGAATAAACGACCCACAAGCGATGATCCGCGCCGCGCGCTTTCCTGCTTATCGCGCTACTCCACGTCCAGCCGGCGTGCGGGGCGCAGCCCGCTTTGCTCGCTCCGCTTTCTCTCTTCTCGCTGCCAGTCCTCGTCGGTCACGATCCGATAGCCACCCATGCCGTGTTTCAGAAAGCGCCGCATGATCTCTTGTCGCGCTTTTTCATTGTCGAGTTGTTTGGACCGGCACTCTGGCGGCGGCTCCGCCGGAAATGCGTCGGGTGCGTCCGCCGGCGTCAACGTCAAAACCATGTCGCCGTTGAAGCGCCCGAATGCGTAATCGCAGCGCGCCAAGGCCATCATGCGCGTAAAGGCTTCCGTGAGCGAAAGACCTGATGCTTGTGCGCCATCTTCATCCAGTGGAGAGAAAACCGTGTATCCCATTGTTTTTCGTGCTCTTGACAAGTTCTGGGGTGCATAGAACAATACAAGAACATAACGACATGGGAGTCGAGTCGAATTATCTCCAATGCGTCACGCCGGCTTCTCTCTCCAGCGATGTCGGGGGCTGATGTTTATCGCCGCCAGACAAGTTGGGCTTCCTTGCCTTCGTTTGACGGAAACAGCGCGGCTTTGAACGGCTCAGCCAGGTCGGGACCGTCGAAAGTGACTTGTAGATAATCCTTTGGCTCGTCGGCGCTGGTTCGCGCCGCCCAGGCATCACCGACACGCGACTTGCCCGCAAACACCCGAAACGCTGGCGCCTTCTCATTGTCGCGATTGTCGTTGGGCACGAAGCGCAGCTTGGCGTCGATCTTCAGGGTCTGGATCGAGCCAGCCCAACCGCCATCTTTGGAAGGCGTAAAATGTCCGATGACGTATGACATGACATTCTCCTTTCAGCGTGAGGATTCCGAATTTGATACCGATTTCGTGCTAGGTGATGCCGGACGTTCCTCGTCTTCGAACGTCTTTAGCGCTTTCGCGAATCCACGATCGGCTTCCATGAACGCTTGCAACATGAACGGTATGAGTTCGCCAACGCTTTCCTCTTCGCCATAGGACTGGCGGTAAAATTCCGCGTAGCGGGAAAGCATCGCGTGGAGATCCGGCTTGACCGAGATGGTGATCTTCACCGGCGTGCGATCGGGCAGCTTTGCGAGCTTCAACTCCGGCATGATGTCACTCCGAGACAGGGGGTGAGGATGATGTCCTTCGATACCAAAACGCGAAGCGGCCAGCCCGGACGGATTGTGATCGTGGGCTGGATGTTGAGATTCTTTTCTACGATGCGTTGGCCAGCCTCGTTGGTGTTCTCCGCCGCAGACTCGCGGATCGCTTCAACGAGATCGCTGTTGTTGCTGCCGAACGTCACTTGCGTTCCCACACCCAGGAGCGTTGACATGACAACACCCTTAAGCAACGCCCAAGTGTGGAAATCGACCTGATCCTCCAAACCGGCATAGCCGGAAGGGTCGGCCGCTGGCATATTGTCGATTTCGACGGAGGAGCCGTCCGGTCTGATGATGCGCTGCCAGACCACCAAGGCCCGCCTTTGACCGAACGCGACCACACTGTCGTAGTGGCCCTTGAGGCGCGATCCCTGCGGGATGAGAAGAATCTGGCCGGTCACGCTGTCATAAACATTCTCCGTGACCCAGGCGTATATATCGTTGGGCAAATCGGAGTTGAGGCCGCCAAGCAGGCTGCCAGCGATGACCGAGCCTGCCATCACTTCGTATGGCGACGCGGGCTCCTGGAGCGTGTGCGGATTGTAGATGCCACTATCGTCTTTCTGATTCAAGAAACTGAGCTTGTGGCCCTGGTTGTTCTGGTCGTTGGCGAGATCAAGATGCAGATTTCCAGTGTCCGCGGGACCGGCGGATGCTGGTGGCGCATTCGCGGTTGCGGGCATGTTGGGCAATGCCGCACGAACATCCTTGTTCGATATTTGGAAGAATACGCCGGCTTCGCTGGCTTGACGGGCTTGTTGCGCCAGCCGGATGCGTTCCGCGCGAGCCGCATCATCTTCCGGATTGGGTTTGAAGCTCGTGTCCGTGGGATTGACGCCAAGACTGCGCTCGCGATCCACAACCGACGGTCCCAAATCGCCCGGCAACGGCGATCCCAGTTTCACCTTCCCGTAGTCGGATGGTAAAGCCGCCATCGAGTCCGGCAAGCGCTTGCGATCGGTGTTGTAGAGTTCGTCATCGGTTTGATGGTGAACAAGACTCGTGCCGCGCAGCGCAAACCATGTGGCGCCGAAGATAGCAATGGCTCCTATGGCGGCGGCACCAATCAACAGGCGACGTTTAAAACGGACGACCTTTCGTGGTTCAGCGCGAAGGACCAGGGATTCAGGATCCGCCTTCGCAGTTTTCGCCGCTTCGGCGGACAGGTCGTTCTTGTCGGCCATGTCTCACCCGCCAAAGAGGCCGTGGCTGGCCTTCTGACCATCGGTGCGGCTGATGCGCACCACCTGCTGCCTGTCCTGGCCCAGACGGAGTTCGGCCGCGCCAAACAGCCGGTCGACGACATAGTAGTTGCCGTGCATGCGATAATTGACGAGTTCGCTGTTGCCGCCCGGGCCGACGACAAAGAGCGGCGGCGCCTCGCCCTGGTCGATCCGCGCTGGAAACTCGATATAGACCTTGTGGCCGTCATCGAAGGCGCGGATCGGCTTCCACGGCGGATTGTCGCCGGAGATCGCATAACGAAAGTGGAGATCGTCAACCGCGATGCCAGAATCGACAACAGCGCCAGCCGCGGCCGTCGGTGTGCCGCCGCTTTTATCGCCGATGAGCCCGTTATCGGCGTAACGCCAGGACACGGCCGCCATCGCGGTGTGATTGGTGCTTTGCAGTTCCAAATGATAGGTGCGCCTGTTCGTCAGAATGACCAGATTGGTCTTGAGGTTCGGCGCGAAGGGCTTCACCAGGACATGAACCTGCTTGTCCTGGCCATTGCCGCTGGACGTGTCGCCCACGGCCCAACGCACCGTGTCGCCGGCTGAGATAGCGGACAGAACCTCGCCAGGTTGCAGCGCGACATCACTCACCTGTAGCGGCGCGGCATAAAGGCGATAGAGTGCATTCTCGGAAAAAGGATAGATCTGTACCGCGTTCATATAACCGGTTGCCGTCGGCTCATGCAGAGCGGTCCGGTTCGCCGCTTCGACCCGTGCGGTTGGTGGCATGAGCTTCACTTTGACCGGCGTTGCGGGCAACACCGGTCCCATGATGGTTCCTGGTGCGATCTGCGGAACCGTTGGTTTAGGCGCCGGATTGGATTTCTGCACCGCTGGTTTGAACGAAGCTGTGTCATAAGTAATGGCAGGTGGCGGTGTTCCACTCGCGCAGGCGCTGACGGTGAGCGCGGATACTGTTGTGAGCAGGATGGCAAACGATTTCATAGCGACTTCCTTCACGGATTTTCGTTGGGGGACAGTTCGCGCGACCAATTGATGCCGTTGACGTAGAGCCCAAGCGGGTTCTTGCGCAGCACATCGGCATTGGCAGGCTCTTTGGTCACGACGGAGAGGATCGCGGTCCAGTTCTCGGTTTTTGCGAGCGCATCGTGCTCGTAGGTCTGCTCGATCCATTTCACCTGAAACGAGCTATCGGACACGCCCACGACACTGGTGACCTGCACCGACACGGTCCGCTCTCCCACACGCTTGAAGGGATCATTGGCCTGCGCGTAATCGTTCAGGAACACGGCCCCGTGATTGGTGGCGAAATCATAGGCTTGCAGCCAGTTGTTCCGCACTACCACCGGATCGATGGAGAGCGAACGGACATCTTCAATGAAGTGCGCCAGGAAATACGCGATCTGCGGATCGGTCGGTTGATAATGCGCCTCGGCCGGCGTGACGGCTTGCGCGGCGCCCAGACGATCGACTTGCACAACGTAAGGCACGACACGACTCTGCGACAGTGACCAGATAAGGCCACCGCCCAGCAGGAAACAGAGGCAAAGCTCGCCCAGCGACAACAGACGCCAATTTTTCGCCTGCACACGCGCGGAACCGATGCGCTCATCCCAAAGCTGACCCGCTTTCTGGTAGGGCGTCACCGGCTCTGGTGTTTGGCCGTAGCGCTGGGCAGTGCGTTTGAAGATCGGCATCATTCTTTCTCGTGCAAGGTGGGCGAGAGGCCATGGCCGGGATGGTCCCCGTCCTTGATGGCCTGATGGATGTTCTGGACGTGCCCGCGGCGCTGTTGTTGCGAGCGTAGACGGCGGGCCCAGGCGGGTGGCATCGCACTGGACCCGCCGCTGCTGCCGGTGGCGCCGTGGGGGGCCGGCTCACCGGATGCGGAAGGCGAAGAAGATGATGATGGTGAGGTTGACGATGTTGATGACGAATGGCGCATGCCGCCGGTCGCGCGCCACGCTGCCTGCCGTCCGGCTGCCGCGCTCGCCTTCAAACCGCTTGTGGCGTTAGATGTGACGCCGCTGGCGGCTTGATAGGCCGCCCCCGCACCGGCTTTCGCAACACCGGCGAGTCCAACGCCGACACCGGCCAGACCGGTCGTGCCGCTTGTTGCCCGGGCCAGGCCATAGGCTGTCGATGCCCCGCTGCCGATAGCGGTGGCGGCGCGTACCGCGCCCAAACCGCCACGTGCGGCCATTCCGGCCCCGCCCGCGGCCAACATCGCAGTCCCAGCCGTTGCCATGGCCGTTCCCGCCACAGCGCCTGCGCCAAGCTGCGGCGCACCGGCGACAAGACCGGCCGCAACACCGGGGCCGAAGATTCCAAGTCCAAAGAGAGCCAGCGATCCCAATGCCAAGGACATGGCCGCGGCAAGGCTCGGCTCCTGCGTGGGGACCGCACTGGTGAACTGGCTGAAGAAGGTCGTACCGATACCGACGATCACGGCGAGCACCATCACCTTGATACCGGACGACACGACATTGCCGAGCACCCGTTCGGCCAGGAACGAGGTCTTGTTCCATAGTGCGAACGGCACCAGCACGAAGCCTGCCAGCGTCGTCAGTTTGAATTCCAATATCGTGATGAAGAGCTGGACGGCGAGGATGAAGAACGACAACACGACGATCGCCCAGGCGAACAGCAGGACAAGGATTGGCACCAGATGGGAGAACAGCGTGGTGAAGCCGACATAGTGTCCGGCCTGCTGCAACAGCGGATACGCCGCCTGAAAGCCCGTCCCTGCGATCTTGCCCGGCCGCAGGAGATCCTCAGCCGTAAGTCCGCTTCCGGTCGCCGTGAGCCCCAGCCCCGCGAAGGAGTTGTAGATGATGGCCGCAAGACTCTGGAAATTGTTGATGATGTAAGCGAAGGCGCCGACATACAGGATCTTCTTGATGAGCGCGCCGAGCACATTGCCCTCGCCGTCCAGCGCCCAGAACAATCCGGCAATGGTGATATCCAGCGCGATCAGGATGGTGGACAGCGCCGCCACATCGCCATTGAGCAATCCGAATCCGCTATCGATGTAGCGGATAAAGACCTGCAGAAACTGGTCGATAATGTTCAGATTGTTCAAAGCTGGCTCCGTTTGCCGCTGCTATTGCGGTGTGTAGGCACTGCTCGATCCCATGAACTTCTGAAACGACGCCCGCCCGTCTGCCTCCGTTTCGGCGGCACGCGCGGCATCGAGCGCGTTGGCGCGGTACTGCGCCGCCATCAGATTCTGGAGTTGGAGCTGCTGTTTGGTGGAAAGCGCCAAAAGCTGGTTGGTGGCTTGGCTGACTTGCAGATTGCCGACCGCGTCCTGTGACGTGTTCACGAGATTGGTCAGTGTCGCGGAGTCGCCCTGCACATTCTGAACGATCTGCGCCTGCACATTGAGCGCCAGTTGGAAGGCCTCCATGGCCTGCTGCCAGCGGGTTTGCGCGTTCGCGGCCAGCGTCGCTGTCGGCGTGGTGGCAGCATAGCTTGAGGGATAAGATGTATTCCAGGCGCTGTCGGTGGCATTGACATTGAAGGCGATGCCGCTCCCCTGGTTCATCAGATTGCCGATGTGCGTGAGCGCGGAAATCATCGTGCCGATCTGCGAGATGTTCAGCGACGACAAATTCTTGCCCATGTTTTGCAACATGGCCGCTTCGTTCTGCAGCGACTGGATCTCGTTGTTGACCTGTTGCAGTTCGCGCGCGGCCGTCAGAAGGTTTTGGGCATAGTTTTGGGGGTCGAAGACGATGGTCCCACCGAAGAGCTGTGCGTGGGCCGGCATGATAAGTGTGGCTGTGCAGAGGGCGGTTGCTAGAAACACCGTGACGAGTCTGCGTTTCATGGGGCGATCTCCGGTGGGGCTTCGGTAAACCCAGCGAGCAGGTCCGCGGCCCACTCCAGATTCTTGGCGCGCAGATACGCTTCCGCGAATCCGTCCGGTCCGTGTTCGGCGAGGAGCCGGTCGATCAGTGTCTGGCTCTCCGGATCGGAGGCGCCGCAGAAGGTGAGTGCGATAGGGCCAAGCCCCAGTTCGAACAGGCGGTTGCCGCGGAAGGATTGCAGGTAGTAGTGCCGCTTGGGCGTGGCGCGCGCGATCAGTTCGATCTGGCGCGCATTGAGGCCAAAGCGCTGATACGTCTCTTCCGCCAATGGCTCCTGCGCCCGATCGTTGGCGAGGAAGATCCGTTGCGGACAGGATTCGATGATGACCGGCGCAATCGAACTGTTGGCGATATCGGCCAGCGACTGGGTGGCAAAGACCACGGCGACGTTCTTCTTGCGCAAGGCCTTCAGCCATTCGCGGATGCGTGCCGCGAAGAGCGGATTGTCCAGGAATACCCAGGCTTCATCCAAGATGAACAGTGACGGCCGCCCGTCGAAGCGCGCTTCTAACCGATGGAAGAGATAGGTCAGTACCGGCATCATGACGTCGGCCTCATGCATCAGATCTTCCATCTCGAAGCACTGGACCTCATGCATAGCCAGATGATCGTCATCGGCATCAAGCAGCCGACCGAAGGGACCTTCCAGCGTGTACGGCATGAGCGCAGATTTGAGTGCATTCGATTGGAGCAAAACCGAAAGCCCCGTCATGGTCCGCTGCGGTTTCGGCGCGGACGCGAGATTGCTCAAGGCCAACCAGAGGGTTTCCTTGATCTCGGGCGTGATCGAGACCTTTTCATGCGCGAAGAGTGAGGCAAGCCATTCCGCTGCCCAGCTGCGCTCCGCCGGGTCGTCGATATTGGCGAGCGGTTGAAACGCCAACGATCCATCGGAGCCGAGATTGTGATGGGCGCCGCCTATGGCGAGCACCACGGCGCGTGCAGAATTGCCCTTGTCGAAGATGGTGATCTGCGCGCCGGGATAACGCCGGAACTGGAGCGCCATCAGCGCCAGTAACACCGATTTGCCCGCCCCGGTGGGACCGACAATCAGCGTATGCCCGACATCGCCGACATGGACCGCAAAGCGGAATGGCGTCGAGCCGCTGGTCTCGGCCAGGAACAGTGGCGGACCGTCCAGATGATCGTCGTGCTGCGGGCCCGCCCAGACAGAAGAAAACGGCACCAGATGGGCGACGTTGAGACTGTGCACCAGCGGCTGACGGACATTGGCATAGACATGACCCGGCAAGGATCCCAGCCACGCTTCAACCGCGTTAAGGCTCTCGCGGATGGTGGTGAAGCCAGCACTATGGATAACACGCTCAACAGCGCGGATCTTGTCGTCGGCGCGGCCGGCATCTTCATCCAGAACGACGATGGTGGTGGTGAGATACCCGAAACTGACGTGATCGGCGCCAAGCTCCTGCAGCGCGAGATCAGTGTCCACCACCTTGTTGTCGGCGTCGGAATCCAGCAACTGAACGGGCTCATTGTAGAGCACTTCGCGCAGCAGCGCGGTAATGGATTTGCGCTTGTTGAACCATTGGCGCCGGAGCTTGGTCAGCACCTTGGTCGCTTCGGCCTTGTCCATGGCGATAAAACGCGTCATCCAGCGATACGGGAAATCCAGATGGTTGAGTCCATCGAGGATTCCGGGCCGCGTCATATTCGGAAAACCGAGCACCGTGAGCGTGCGCAGATGGCGGTCTCCGAGCATCGGTTCGAGCCCGCCGCTCAACGGCTCGTCGGGCAAAATCACATCGAGATAGAGGGGCGTTGCCGGCGCATTCAGAGCGTGGCGCTTGCTCGAAATCGTGCCGTGCAGATAGGTCAGGGTTTCGGAGTCGTCGAGTGGCGCGATCTCCGGCATGATTCCGCGGAGCAGATCGAAGACGCGGGTACATTCCGCCTCGAAGCTCTGGAGTTCCTGCCGCCAGTCGCGGTCTTTGGCTTTCTCGCCACGCTCGACCAAAGCGCGCTCCGCGCCGGAGGTCGCATCGGGCGGCGGCATATATAATAAGGTGAGCGTATAGGCGTTCTCATAGTGTTCGGAGCGCCGGAACCTGGGCTGCGGGTCTGCGGTATATCCGCCCTGAAACGCCTGCCGCCGTTCCTCATCCACCAGCCACGACGCGCCTTCCGGAAACTCCGACATGGGATAATCCGGCGCTTCGTAACGTTCGGCTTCGAAGAAGAGTGCCCAGCCGGAGCCGAAACGGCGTAGCACATTGTTGAGACGCGCCGAGGCGGAAATCAGGCCGGATTGCGTGGCGCTTTCGAGATCGGGCCCGCGGAAACGGAAGCTCTTTTGGAACGACCCGTCCTTGTTGAGCACGATGCCCGGTGCAATCAGCAGCGCCCAGGGCAGATGATCGGCCAAACGGTCGGGATAGGGGCGGTATTCACGCAGGTTCAACATGCGAGATACGCCTTTTGCCGGAGGTGGCGGACGAGGACGGACGCAAAGTCTGGGTCGCGTTTGGCGGCAAACACGGCGAGCGAATGGCCAACCAGCCACAGCAGGACTCCGGCGAGCCACATCTGCAGACCGAGCCCGAGTGCCGCCGCGATGGTGCCGTTGAGAATGGCGATGCTGCGCGGCGCACCACCCAGAAGGATCGGTTCAGTGAGCGCGCGGTGCAGCGGCACCTCGAAGCCTTCGAGATCGCCGTCCATCAGACCAGTGCCCCGCCGCCGAAGGAGAAAAAGCTCAGAAAGAAGCTTGAGGCCGCGAAGGCGATCGAAATGCCAAAGACGATCTGGATTAGGCGCCGAAAGCCGCCCGCGGTCTCTCCGAACGCAAGCGTGAGTCCGGTCACGATGATGATGAGGACGGCAATGATCTTGGCGACCGGGCCTTGCACCGAGTCCAGCACCTGCTGGAGCGGCTGCTCCCATGGCATGTTGGTGCCGGCCGCAAAGGCGGTGACGGGCGCAAACGCCATGATCGCAAATGCACTTGCGAACACCACAGGACGGGGAACCGCTATTCTAAGCGCCATGATCATTCTCTCCTCCGACATAAGGACGATTGGGATTGAGGTCTTTGAGGGCGTAATCACCGTCGGACTCGAAGCCGTTGAGTTCGGCGATGGTTTCGATGCGCCGTGCGGTGCCGCGGCCCCGAATGAACACGACGATGTCGATCGCGTCTGCGATCAGCCGCCGCGGCACAGTCACGACGACTTCCTGAATCAATTGTTCGATGCGATAGAGCGCGGCGCGCACCGAATTGGCATGCACCGTCGCGATGCCGCCGGGATGGCCGGTGTTCCAGCTCTTGAGCATGTCGAGCGCTCCGGCGCCGCGCACTTCACCGACAATGATGCGGTCCGGCCGCAACCTGAGCGTGGACCGTACCAAGGTCGCAAGATTGGCCACGCCAGGCTTGGTCCGAAGACTGACGCAATCGGGCGCTGCGCATTGCAGCTCACGCGTGTCTTCCAGAATGATGACGCGCTCGTCGCGTGTCGCGATCTCGGCCAAGAGCGCATTGGCAAGTGTCGTCTTGCCGGAGCTGGTGCCACCCGCAATGACGATGTTGCGGCGTTCGGTGACAGCGCTTCTCAGCGCTTCAGCCAATGGCGCCATCATCACGCCGTCGGCAACATAGTCGTCTAATGTGTAGATCTTCGCGGCCGGTTTGCGGATCGAAAAACACGGCGCCGGCGAAACAGGCGGGAGCAAGCCTTCAAAACGCTCACCGCTCTCGGGTAATTCCGCGCTGACGATCGGATTGCCGGCATGGACTTCCAATCGGATATGCGACGCCACCAGCCGGATGATGCGCTCTACATCCGCACTGCTGAGACGCAGTTTGGTGTCCACGCGGCCTTGGTCCAGCCTGTCCAGACGCAACGCGCCATCGGGATTGACCATGATCTCGATAACGGCGGGATCGGCTAGCGCAGCCACGATCTCAGGTCCCATTGCCGTCTTGAGCATGGCGCGGCGGCGACCATGGGATTCAAGATGCTCAATGGTCATGGCGCACCTCGCTCCCATTGCGTGCGAGGACTTCGGCCCGGAAATCCTTGCCACCCGCGATGCGCCGGCAGACCTGGTCCAGAAACGCCTGAAACCGCTCCTGTCCGATGGTGCGCGAGACCTGATCGTCTTCCGGCAAAGGCGCTGTGACCGTCAGCTCGTAGCGGACGAAGAGCGCCAAGCTCTCCAGCACGATTCCGACATCGCGTTCGATCCGGCCCAGCTGCATGCTGAGCCTATCCAGCCGCTGCTTGAACTTGTCATCGAGTTCAGACGCCCCGCGGCGATCGAGATAGGCCCGTAAGCTATCTTCCAGAATCGCGGAGCGCGTCACGCCCGGTTTCTCGGCCAGTTGATCGAGGCGCTTCATCAGCGCGCGTTCGATGTAGAAGTGGTGGCGGGATTTCATGGACGGCCTCAGAAGGACGGCAGGAGGTCGTCGCGATCGCGCTTGTGCGGATCGCCATTGTTCATCGCATGCGCGCGCCGGACAGTGCCTGCGAATTCTCCGTCCGCTTTCGCATCGCGTTCGGCAGCGCCGAAGATCAATTCCTGTTGTTGCGGCTTGCGTGTGTTGCGGCGGGCGGGTTTCTCGTCGCCTGGTGTGCGCTGGCGTTGTGCGCCGCCGTCGCCTTCGGATTCAGCGCCAACCTCTTCTTCCACTTGCTTTTGAAGCCGCGCGTCGGTGCCGCGCACCTGGCCGCCCCAATCGTCCGGACGCGCCGCGGGACGATCGCGATAAGGTCCGTTGACCAGCTCCGGCGCCGGCAGCACCCGCTCAATGAAATTGGAGTCTTCGTAATAGCGCAGCTTCTTGGCACGGATCGGCGCCATGCCGGAGATGAGGACCAGTTCGTCCTTCGGTGGCAATTGCATCACTTCGCCGGGTGTCAGAAGCGGGCGCGCCGTCTCCTGCCGGCTAACCATGACGTGGCTCAGCCAGGGCGACAGCCGATGACCGGCATAGTTGCGCTGCGCGCGCAGTTCGGTGGCTGTTCCGAGCGCATCGGAAATGCGCTTGGCTGTGCGCTCGTCGTTCGAAGAAAACGCAATCCGAACGTGGCAGTTGTCGAGAATCGAATTGTTTTCGCCGTAAGCCTTGGAGATTTGATTAAGTGATTGGGAAATCAGGTAAGCTCTGATGCCATACCCCGCCATGAAGGCGAGTTCGGCTTCGAAGAAATCTAACCTTCCGAGCGCCGGAAACTCATCGAGCATCATCAAGAGCTGGTGGCGGCTGCGCTTTCCCGGATCGCCTTCCAGCCGTTCCGTGAGGCGGCGGCCGATCTGGTTGAGCACCAAGCGGACCAGCGGTTTGGTGCGGGAAATGTCGGACGGTGGAATGACCAGATAGAGCGAAACCGCTTCCTTCGCGTTCATCAGGTCGGCGATGCGCCAATCGCAGGCCGCCGTGGTCGCCGCAACGGTGGGATCGCGATAAAGGCCCAGGAAGGACATGGCGGTGGAGAGCACGCCGCTGCGCTCGTTCGGAGACTTGTTGAGCGTTTCACGCGCCGCCGACGCGACGACCGGATGGACGACGGGTTGCTCCTCCGTGCCCAGATGGTTGGTCGCCATCATCGTGCGCAAGGCGGCTTCGAAGGATCGCCGCGGGTCGGAAAGAAAGCTCGCGACCCGCGCCAGCGTCTTTTCCTGCTCGGCGTAGAGAACATGAAGGATCGCGCCGACCAAAAGAGAATGGCTGGTCTTTTCCCAATGGGAACGGCGCTCCAATGCTCCTTCCGGATCGACCAGGATGTCCGCGATGTTCTGCACATCGCGCACTTCGTCGGCGCCTTTGCGGACTTCCAGCAGCGGGTTGTAACGGGCAGACCGGGCGTCGGTCGGATTGAACAACAGGCAGTGCGAGAATTTCGCACGCCAGCCGGCCGTCAACTGCCAGTTCTCGCCCTTGATGTCATGGACGACGACGCTCTGCATCCAGGACAACAGAGTGGGAATGACGAGGCCCACACCCTTGCCCGATCTCGTCGGAGCGAACGCCATGACGTGCTCGGGGCCGTCATGCCGCAGATAGCGGCTGTCGAACTCGCCCAGAAACACGCCATCGGACTTAAACAGGCCCGCGTGCTCAATCTCACGGCCGATCGCCCACCGCGAGGAGCCATAAGTTGTGACGAGATTGCTCTGCCGCGCCCGCCACAACGAGCCGGCGATGGCGACGGCTATCCCGGCAAAACCGCTGGAAGCCGCAATGATGCCGCCCGTGTTGAAGATGTGCGGCGCGTAAGCGTCATAGACATACCACCACTCGAACAGGCGCCACGGCAGGTAAACCGGCATGCCCAGGAAGACGAACCACGGCGCACCAAGCTGCGGCTGGAAGTAGAGGGCCGCCGCCGTCCACTCCGTCGCGAACCAGACGCCGAAGACCACGATCGCGAACACGACCGCGATCTGTCCGAACAAGAACTTGGTGGGGGTCATGGCTTGCCGCTCGCGTTGCTGAAGTGACGAGAGCTTCAGCGCGGGCGCGCGGAATCGAAATGACCATTATGTTGGATCAAAGTTGATTGTGATGGCTGACGGCTTCGTCACTCTTCGCTTTACACGGTTCCGCGAACGAATTTTCTGGAATCCGATCGCAGCAGGCGTAGAATCGTCGACGACTTCAAACACAGCGAACCCGGGGAAAGCGCTTACAGCGCACGGCCGAGGATTCGCTGACGGAGGCCCGCGATGGTATTCGGATTGTTGATGTCGGTATTGGGAATCAGCGCTCTCTGCGTGCTGCTCTACAATGCCGCCGTCTATGCGCTCCCTGTCGGCCTTGGGATTTGGGCCTGTTATGAGCTGATGCAATGGGGCGCCGGCCCCGTTGCCGCGGTCGTCTGCGGATTTGCGGTGGGCGGCATCGTCTTCGGCATCGGCCATACCGTCCTTGCTTCGAGCCACGGGCCGGTGCGGGTCGCCGTCGTTGCCGCGTTCGTTGTGCCGACGACCCTCGCCGGCTATGGCGCGGCACTCGATCTATTCGCAATGGGAGTGACATCGAGCTTCTGGCAGCATGTGTTCGCAATATTCGGAGCCACAGCCGTTGGCGGGACCACCTTTGCGCGGCTAGGTGCGCCGAACGAATTTGGTGTGGTTCCCCAATCAAGGACTTGAATGATGATCAGCGCCGCGCTTCAAGTCATCATTCGACAGGAGCGCGGCTAATATTTTCGACTATGAATTTGGCACGATAGAAAAGCTCGTCGAATGTGAGTATCTCAGGTGATCTGATGTTCTTGCGATAGAGTTCAAAACACGCGATCTTATCATCGTTTCCTTGTATTTCGTTCATATTTCCGACGACAAGATAGCTGCGAGGTTCGACCGAATAGACGATTTCGCTGGTGTCGTTTCCTGCCCGGTCCTTAAGCGCATCCCTGAACCGGTTTTGAGCGAAATCGAATGCGGTCTTTTGAATTTGTGTAACGGCATTGGACACTTCATCGGAGACACCCCAACATCCGGCACGATACGGCTCACCGGAGCGGAGAAGATTTGTCGAGTGCTTCTTAATTTCCACAAGCACATACTGGCTCACTTCCGCTCGCGTGCGAACCAATGCATCCGTTCTCTTCCCAGCCTGATCGAATGCCGCTCCCGTTGTGACGGTCTCCAACTTTGTGGCGACTTTATCGAGGGCGACATAATTTAGCCCATGCCCAAAGATCCAATGGTTGGCTTCAAAAAATTCCTGCCATTCCTTCTCCGAGGTGTTGGCGGCCATCTTGCGTTCAAAATCAACCAGAGCTTGGCGCTTGGTCGCGACCGCATAGATGTCCTGCTGTAGTTCGGGCGTGCTTGCCAGCTCTCTGATCAGCTCCGCCCCCTTCGAGCTACCGAGGAGCGCGCCTAAAGCACCGACGTTCAAATTCTCGAGCGACAGACGGGCTTTCCTTGCATCGCTGAGATTCAGGTTGGAAATGATCGACAGAAACGCTTTCATTTGCGCAGCTTGAAAGTGGTTTATATGCACGCATCCGTCCTGCTGCCAGCCATATCTCTTGTGAAACTTCAATTTCGTAATCTTGAGCGTTCCAAAGTCTGATTTGTCGTGGACGTAGAACGCTGACACTGCCAATTTCGAACGACTCGTAACGTCTATCTCTCCGATAACTTGCTCGTTCTCTCCCACGATGGTCGCATATGCGCCTTTCGAACCCGGATGGGTGTAGAGCTGGTCCGGTTTGTAGTTTGCCAAGTATTCCGTGTCGTCGTCAGACATAGGATTCAACAATTTTCAGCCTCAAATATCGTTGCTTCATGGCGAGGCAACGTCGCGTCAACAGAATACAGCAAATTGTTGTTGAACCTAAACCGGAATTCTCACGGGTCTCTTGTTCAATTTCGAGGCCAGCAAATGACCGAACGATCTCTACGAAATCTCCGGCCCGCGGCGTTGCCGCCCGAACGTCCAGGAAATCGTATCATCCCGAACAATGCCGGAAACCGTCCGTCCGATCTGACGCTCCAACACCTCCCGCCAAGGAACCAAAGTGAAATCACGGCTGCGCTCGACCAGCGCATAACGGCCGCTGGCAAGATCGACATGCCGCCGATAAGTGCCTTCTACCCGTTGACCAGGCTTGGTCTCCACATAGGCAAGACCCAACTCGCTGGAGAGTTGCCCGCCTGCCCGCGCCAGTTCGCGCCGCTTGAGTGTCGCCAGCATGTTTGCCTGATAGACGATCTGGTCCTGCTCCTGCTCCGCCAGTCCCTGTTCGATCAGCCATTGTTGGCGCCGGATCAGCGCGTCGCGGGCGTCCTTGCCGAAGCCGGCGTCGCGCAACGGCAATGGCTCGCTCGAAATCAATTCCCGGTCCAGCCAAGTTGCGCCGATCCGCCGCGTCTGCCGCTCCAGCGAAATGTTTGAAAGCGTTTCGATCACCACAGGCGTCAGCTTGTTTTGCATCTGCTCATAGCGCGCGGCGCGCACCAGATGGTCGGGCGCGATGATCCAGGTGCCGTCCGGCTCGCGTTCGACCAGATCGCTGCGGCGGCGCATGGCTTCCAGCCGCCGCATATGGGTTTCGGCGAAGGTTTGCGTGGCCGTCTGGTCGTGCCGCAGATGAATATCCACGCTGTAGCGTCCACCGTGTGCCGCGGCGATCTCGGCAACCGTGCGATCGGCCTGACGGATTTCGCCCCGGCGCGACGTGATCGCCACGATACTGCCTCTGGGATAGGATTCGCGCAGGCTGCCAATATCGACATAGTGGCACCGGCCATCGGTGCCATCGACAATCAGGTATCGGTGATCGCGAAGCTCCTCGGAGAGCCCGCGCGCGACAACCCGGCCAAACAGCGAACGTCCTTCGGCGGGGTCATAGATCGCGTAGTCGGCGAGCTGCGGACCGCGTTTCCGGTCCCGCATGGCATGCTGCATCGTCTTGATGATGTCGTGCCGCTCGCCCAAGGCCCGCAGCCGCGCTTCCATGTCGGGGGCAAGCTGCCAACGGCTCGGCTCGATCTCTTCGGCCAAGCCAAGCCTGCGGAGTTTTTGAAGACGTCCGGCCAGCAAGGTTTGGCGAAAGGCGCCGCCGCTGAACGGTGGAGCGGCTATTCCCTGCCCGTCCATCTCTTTCAGGAGCGAACGATCCAGCCCCGTGAACCGCTCCTGCTCGGCCTCGGCGCGCATGGCGTTGATGATCTCAAGATCGGTGCGCGGCCCCAGATCCAGGGTGACGATTTCTTCGGCGCGTTCGCGCAGGCCCTGGGTGAGATATTCGCGGGCGATGCGCAGGTTCTCGCCGCGGTCGTCCTTGCTGCGGACCACGATATGGGTGTGGGGGTGGGCGGTATTGTAGTGATCGACCGCGACCCAATCGAGCTTGGTGTTGAGGTCGGCTTCCACCTGCTGCATCAAGCGACGAGTCAAACTTTTCAGTTCGTCATAGTCGGCGCCATCGTCGGCGGATACGATGAACCGGAATTGATGCCGGTTGCCATCGCAGCGCTCCAGGAACGCTCGGCCATCGGCTCGATCCGTATTGGCGTCGTAGAGTTCGCCGGGGTTGCCTTCGCGGGTCACGCCGTCGCGCTGAATGTAGCGCAGATGCTCCCGCGCCGCATCGAGCGAGTCCTTGAGCTGGACGATCAGGCTTTTGACGATTACCCGCCGCGTCCGAAAGCCGGCGAAGCGATCGCGCGGAGATAGAACACGCGCAGCGCCAGAGCCTTTGCCGCTGTGCTTGCCGTTGAAGCGCCCCTTCGATTTGCCCGGACGGCCACCGGCGCGCGCGATGCCCCTGAGCACCGCCTTGTGATAGGCCCGCTCCAGAGGCGATGAGCGGATGCGTCCCAACTTGGGCTCGAAATCGTCGTCGCGCGCCATGCCGGATGCCTGTGCTGCAATGCTGCAATCCTCGACATGGGTTCGCGGCGAACGCGCACAACAGCCGCCGCAAAATTTGTCGTGGGCCGCAAACGGCACACGCTTCTGCCGACCGGCCCACGAAAAACCCGATGTGCAGACCGCCAAGACGCGGCCCCGTGGGCCGCGTCCTTAATCTTGCACTGGTCTTCATGGCCGACCTTGCTTCGTCGTCTTCATGGACGCCGATTGCTCCGGAAGAATTGCTACCGCGTGGCGGACGACAAGGGCACGAACAGCGCGCCGCCGTTGGGTGGGGGATTTGCGGCGACATTCTGGCCGTCGCGAACAAAGAAAAGCGCGTTACGCGATGCCGGTGGCGCATCGGATGCGGCAGGATTCTTCACCGAATCCCATGCGGCCAACGGCGCGGAGGCGTTGCCAAGAACGCGAGTGACATAAGCCCGCGTCTCCGCTGGAAGCGGGCGGTGCCGATAGAGAAAGTCCTCAAATCGCGCCGGTCCGGCATTGTAGGCGGCGAAGAGAGCAGGGTAGCCGTAGCGGTCATACATGGCGCGCAAGAACGCCGTGCCTGCCAGAATGTTGTCGTGTGGATCGTAAGGATCGGGTCCGAGGTGGTAGCTCTGGCGCATCGCGGCGTAGGTCTCCGGCATCACTTGCATGAGGCCCATCGCGCCGGCCGGCGAGGTGATCTGCCGGCCGTTCAACACGGTTTGTCCGCCGCTTTCCGCGTCCATGACATGTGCAATCCAGCTTGCGGGCAGTGCAAAACGTGTTGCCGCTTCCGCAATCATCGGCTGCCAGTGCGCAACAGCTTGCGGCGCTGCAATCGGCTGCGCCGCACACAAGATGCAGAACGCGGTTGCCGTCAACGCACCCATAACGGCCTCAACTTTCCGACGATGTTTTGGCGTTGGATCGTCCCGAAATACCGCCCGTCGAAGGAGTGCCGCACACTACCATTGAGTAGAAACACGTCATAGCGCCCAAGCGTTTTGCAGCCGCGCCAGACCGGCAACCGACGATCTTCACTGTCCCGCGGCGGACGGATCGCGGCTTCGCCGCCATTGATGGTGACGCGCAATCCGTCCGCGCAAATGCGGTCGCCTTGCAGTGCCGCGACATATTTGACGAGCGGCACACCGCTTGGGAGATAGCCGCGTTCCGCTGCCAAATGCTGCGCGTCGGCAGGCGCGAAAGCGAGGACCATATCGCCACGCCGCAATGCGCTAGCGTCTTCGACAAGATAGAGTCCAGTTGGCGCACTGGCCGTCAGGTTCCAAATCAGACGGGGCGTCGTCGCCACACTCAACGCTAGGAGCGCGCAACCCACTGCGATGCCGACAGCGAATTTGTCGGCACTCATTTGGAATGGGCCTTCGACCAGGCATCCAGATCGTCAATGTGATAGAAGACGTAACGGCCATGATACCGACACGCCGGTCCGCGCTTCTGCATGCGCATCTTGACCAAGGTGTGCGGCTTCAAACCGAGATAGTGTGCCGCTTCCTTCGTGGACAGAAACGGCGAATTCTTTCTCGCGCTGTCCGCGCGCGCGGCGGCGTCTGCATTGTCCATTTGCACCTCGCAAAAAAGCGGGTGGACGACAGGGGACCGCCATCCCCCGAACAAGACGGTAAGTGCTCAAACATGGCTTGTGCACCGGCGAACAACAGCGACATGCATTTCGCCGGATTGTGGACCTTGCATGCCGGTGATAAATGTCGGTTCGCGAAAAAGGAAAGCGTCCCCGTGCGGATGGCACGGGGACGCTGCTTCCGTCAGTCCACGGTGTTCCAGATCAGAGCGAAGACATCTTCGTCGTCCTGACCGGCGGCGCGGCCCAAATTGGCGTAGAGCTTCTTGGGGCCGAACGCTGGATCGGAAAGGCTCAGGCTCACATACTCCTTGCCGGAGCTTTCGGCGGTTTTGATCCAGCCCGCGCCGACTTCGACGGCGTTGCTGTAGACCCGGAAGTCGGGCTGTGTGTCGCCGTTCTTCGCGGTGTTGGGCAAGATGTCGATGGGCGCCTTGAACGAAAGCGTCTTGAGCTGACCCTTGTAGCTCTTGCCGTCCTTGGACCGTGTCACATGACCGATTGCAGGCATTGTCGTCTCCATTTCAATCGCAGGAGACCATTCTCCCTTGCGATGGCGGACCGACGTGGGCGGCGGACACGACCCGAACCCGTCAGGGCCGCAGCGTCCGCGGAGGACCGGAGCCGACAGGATTTTTGGAGCGCAGCGTCCGCGAGGAGCCGCGCGCAAGCACCGAAGGGGCGAGCACGGCGGGGAAAAATCTTGGCGGCGATGGTTTCGGACGGCGTGGACCCGCCCATAGGTTCGCCACAAGCGCAAGGGAGAATGGATGCTCTCCCGCGATGGAGACGACAATGCCGCATAAGCGGGCGTGTGACCGCCCAAGGACGGATCGCAAGAGTTACAAGGGACGCTCGGACGCGCGTTCAAGCGCCCATCGACATCTTGCGCAACACCAGAAGAATCGTGGCGATCGCTGCGCGGCTTGCCGAAGGTCGAAAGCAATGGCGTCGAAGTGGGTGCCGGATGGACTCGAACCGGAGAAAGTTCTGGCAAGGCCGCTGTGAGAATGAGTTGCTACGATCCGGCCGTCCCATGAAGCTCTATGCCAATCTGGGCCGTGCCGCCGGTTTGGCACGGCGATGATGGATGGGTTCGCCGTGATCTGGAATCCGGCGGACTGACAGAAGCGAGCGCCTTCGCGCATCCCGCACCGGGGGTGTTTTCGTTTGTCGGACGCATGACAAAAGGACGGCGGATTGCTCCGCCGTCCTTTGCCATCATCGGCTGCTTATTCAGCGGCCATCGGCATGGGCGCATCGGCTACCGCCTGCGCGGCGTGGCCGATGCCGTGTGCCGGAAATGCCATCCAGCCGGGCAACCAACCTTCGACCTTCACGCGACCGTTCTCACCCGCCAGGCAATCGCGAACGATCTGCTTCTGGGTCTTGGCCTTCTCCGCGATGTTGGCCTTGGCAATGGCTTCGCCTGCCACTTCGGCCACCAGCGCATTGACCGTGACGCGGTCCCGAATGATATTGAAGAACGTATCATCCGGTTGCCAATGCAGCCGTGCGTCTACGTTCAGGCGCGCGCCGACATCCTCCACCACATCGCTGCCACAGGCCAGTGACCGCGCCATGAAGCAGGCGGCGATGCGCATTACATCTGCATCGGAGAGGTCCAGAAGCCGCGCGAACACATCGCACGTTTCGCGCCGGACAAAAGTTTCTTCATCGTCCTCCGCATCGCCCGTCTGCCAACCGAGCAACGCATAGACGGCGCGTTCCTCGTCCGCGAAGGCTGCCTCTGCCGCGCAGTTCTCGACGCTGGCGCGAATGGCGGCATTCCGGGTGGTTTGCGGATCGGACGACACCCGCCAGTTGCCTGAATACGCCGCCATGTGGGCGACGGCGAGCCGCCATGCCACCTGCGGATTGGCGATAAGCCCCAGCCGCACCACCGCATGGCGATGAAGGTCGATATAATTCTCCAACGCCTTCGTCATCACCGGGCCGCTGGCGGTGGTGAGCTTTTTCCCAACCTTGCCCGCTTCGCGTTCAGACTGTTTGGCGAGTTTCTTGGCCTCCTTCTGCGACAGCCAGCCGTCGAAGATTTCGACATGGCCGTCATGGGCAGTGGCGATGAACACCTTGCCGCCGTTCTTCTTGGACGCCCGCACATGCTCGTATTGCTGGAAGCGGCCGCCCACTTCGAGGATGACAACCTCGCTCCAGCCGGATTTCAAAAGCGCGTCCCGCTTGCTCGCGATGGCGCGGCTCTGCAGGGCCCAGAACAAGTCCGCATCCGCGAAGTAGCTGTCCTCCCCGAACAAATCTTCGATAATCTGGCCGGTGTAATCGGACAGCTTGAACAGCGCATGGCCGGTGGCGATCTGCTGCCCGCCCAAGAGCCATTGCTTCAACTGATAGCCGCGCGGTGCATATTGGTGCGGATCGTTGAACAACCGAAGCCAATTGCGCTGCTGCGATGGCGAAGCTAGCGTCAGATGGCGCACGGTCTCGTCATCAATCTCTTCCGTGCGGTAGAGGTCGCGGATTTTCGGCAAGAGATTTCCCAATGCGAGGCGCTGGTTCACCTGTGTCTTGGTGAGGCCGAAGGTGGCGGCGATGCCGTCCACCGTGCGGCCTTCGGTGATAAGACGGACGAAGTTCTCCCACTCGCGAACCGGGGATGGATCGCGGCGGGCGACGTTCTCCAACAGGGAGTCTTCGATGGCGTCGGCGTCGTCGCCGCCTTCCATGATGACGCAAGGCGGGTCGTCCACCTCACCCAGCTTGTCCTTCTTGGCCTTGAGCGCGAACCAGCGCCGCCGTCCCGCGACGATGCCGAACTTGTTGTCCTCGGCCCGCACAATCAACGGGACGCGGACGCCCTTGGTCATGATGGACGGCAGGATATCGGACACGTCCGGGGGCGGATCGCGGTAACGCATATTGGTCTTGGAGATTTTGAGCTTGCTGAAAGCAATATGTTCGAGTTGCATGGTATAGTCCCTTTCCGGAGGGTGGGACCGGCTTCGCTCGTCAGTTTTCGAGATCGGGCGGGCGAAGCCGGGCGGTGCGGGATGCACCTATCCGCCGCGTTGCGGCGACGGGATAACGTTCGACCAATCGGTGAGAGCGTAGTGCCGCCCCTCCGCATCGGTCTTGGCGTTCGGATCGTCCTTGTTGTCGTAATAGGCGGCGTAACTGCATTGCACAGTGTGAGTGGTCATGGCGCATCCCCCTTTTCGGGCTCAGTCGGGAGAATGGAGAACGGGGCTTTGGCGTCGCATTCCAGTTGCCACGACCCTTGTTGGGTGCGCGTGCCGTCCAGTTCTTGCAGCCACCAGCGATGCGCGGCGTAACAAACGCCAAGCTCGCGCGCGAGAATGGGCCGCACCAAGACGGTGATGTCGCGATAAACACCGTCGCGACACCGCTGATAGAGTTCGGAAATCTTTTCATCCGGCTTGGCCGCGAAATCGCCGTCTTCGGCATAATCGCCCACCACCGCGATCCGGTGTCCGGCCCAGCATCCGATGATGCGTTCGTCCCCTTTGCCGAGACGCGGGATGAAGTCGCCGCCGCCGCGTCCGTTGGAACAGGTCAAAAGGACGAACAGGGCTTGTGGTGTGCTGGCCGCATTGGCGATCTGCTCCCACGCCTTGCGGCCACTGCCGAGCTTGCGTGGATCGGGGAATCCCCGCGCATCAAGATCGATGATGTAGTAATATTGGCCCATCACACGGCCTCTGCAGGGTCGGCGGCATAGCCGAAAGCGAGAATGAATTCGCTCGCCTTGCTGGCCTGGCTGGCGGCATGAAAGATCGCGCAGCGATCTTCTTTGAGGATTTGCAGCCAGTGGCCGAGATAGTCCGCATGGCGGATTTGCGGCGCGACGTTCAGATGCGCGCAGAGGAAGGCGCTGGTCAGTTCCGCGATCATTTCTTCGCGGGCATAAGCGGATGAGCCGTAGCGATGGCGAAGATCACGGTTCAATCGCGACGGGTGCGCACTCCAATGACCTAGCTCATGGGTGGCCGTACAATAGAAGTCCGGTTGCGAAACAAACGTCTCGCGATAAGGCAAGCGAATGTAATCGCCGTCTTGGCAATAGAAGGCTTCGCCGCCGCCTTCCACGATCTTCGCACCCGTCGCGGCGATCAACGCTTCGGCGGCGGGCTGTTTTTCGTGATCGGGAAGCGGTGCGGGACGCGGCGGTGTGATGTGCGCAGGCAGTCCTTCACATTGTTCGATGTTGAACACGACAAAGCGTTTGAGGAACGCGACTTTCGAGGGTTCTTCGCCCTTCTCTCTCGCGCGTTCGCACTCGTTTTTGGGAATGAAGGTGTCGGCGTGACAGATGGCGGTGCCCTTCTCGCCTTTCTTCACATGGCCCCCAAGGGTCAGGGCTTGGCGAAAGGTCAGCCACTCCTGCGCGACGTAGCCATGCTTGATGACGGCCCGCCAGAGAATGAGGACATTCACGCCACTATAAAACTTCCGGCTCGCCGCGCTGCGCGGCATGCCAAGCGGCGCGCTTGCACTCGTCCAAGGCTGCACCCATGGGACACAACCTTGCTCAAGCTGGCGGATGATTTCGTCTGTGACGTCCTGATAGAGCGTGGCGCGGCTCGTGCCGCTGCCCTGCTGTTCGCAAGTTGGGTGCATCTGTTGCCTCCGGCTCAGACCTCCCGCCCGCAATTCCCCCGGAGCGGGGGGTGAGCGGCGTCTTCGACCGGAGGGGCCCGCCGTCAGAGGCGGGCTGCACCCGAAGGGCCGGAACGGAGCGCAGCGGAGTGGAGGATGCGAAACGCATTGCGGCACGCCGCGGCGGGCCTAGAAGGGAGCGCCGCCCATACACCGCGAGGAGGAATTGCAAACGATCAACGTCATCGGCCGACAGGCCGATGGCCGAACCTCTTGCGCCAGGGATCGAAGCCCGAAGGGCCGAAACGCGCTTTTCGCGCGGTTCGGTTTACGAGAACCCGCGCCGCGCTTACGCGGCGGCGCGCAAACAGTTTGCGCTCAGGCCTTTAAGCCGCGCGCAACAATTCCCGGAAGCAACGCCAACGCTAGATCCTTGTCGGCACCCGGAAACTGCAATTGACGCAGGATATACGTATAGGCGCAGGCCAATACTTCACGCTCGCCGAACCCCTCTCCATGCGCCCAGTCCCGGCAAGCGCCGACATGTGTGGGAATGGACGTCAGTGCAGCAAAGACGGTCCGATCGAACCAGTCGATGGCGCCATCGCCGGGCTTCCAGTTTAGCGCCCCGCGAACGCCGTGGGGATGGAAGAAAGGGCTGAACTCCAGTGTCACGGCATCAATGGCGCTTGGAAGCGGATCGACCGCCCCGTAGTCGATCATCATGACGCGGTGCTGTCCATTGACGAGCGCGTTCTCGCCATGGAGGTCGCCGTGCCGTGTGCACAAGTTGATCGTGATCTCGCGGTCTTCGAAGCTTTTCCAGTCGATCCCGCCCAGCATGTCGCGAATGGGGGGCAGGTTCTTTTCCCAGATCAACATCTTTACGACCTCAGCGATAGGCAGCTTGGTCGCCTTGGCGCTATTTGCCCATGGTGCCTGTCCCTCGCGAATAGCCTGGACGCATATCGCAGCATTGGCATCGGACGCCTTCAAAACGGCGAAATAGCTGTGATTGTACCCCTCGAGAAGCCGATAAAATGCGCCGCGGCTTGTCAGAACGCGCGGCACTTGTCCCGGAATGAGCGTCGCATAGGTGTCCGCCGGCAACCGCACGACTTCCTTTTCATAGCGTTGGATTTCGCTTGCGATCGCATCGAAACGGCCGAGCTTGCTCACGACAGAAAGCCGGATGCCGCCATCGGCGTCCTTGATATCCGCACGCAGAACCCGCGCGCCAGAGAATCCAGGCGTGAGCCCCACGATATCGGCGCACACCCCGTCATGAAGACGGGTGAAGACGCGCAACAGCCGGATTTGTTCGTCGCTGAGAGCGAGGTCGGCGCCCTTCAAGTTGATCTCGATATCGTCGGTAATGCGCGCGGTGGCCGCGATCTGCGCGGCGGCCTCGTAGAAGGGCGTCATCGTGACTTTCTGGAACCGGCGGATCAGCGCGACGGGTTTGCGGTCGCCCCAAACATCGCTCCTTGCACCTTCTTCGATGAGGCGGTCGACATATTCTTCTTCCATGGGAAGGCCGGTGAGGAAATAGACCGGGGTGTCCGGCGAGATATCGCGCACATAGTCCAAAACGGCACGGCCAAAGATAACGTCGCCGTCGAGCTGATTGGGCGCGCTTGGGATGCGCTGGTCCAAGACCACGAGATCGAAGGCTCTTTCCTGCACGACCGTCATGGCGCTGTCCCGGTCCTTGGCGACATCGACACGGCCGTCGCCGAAGATTTTGTTCAGCTCGGGCAAGATTCGGGCGATACGATCACTTTCATCTTCGACTAGAAGGCAGCGCATCGGTCACTCACTTCCTGGCCGCAATGATCGGCCAGCTCAAATTGAGAGCGCAGCCCTTATCCTTCTGCGAGACCAATTCGACGCTGCCGGACAACGACAGCATCGCGGCCTTCACGCCGGGCAATCCGTTACCGCTATGGCCTTCTTTGGTGCTGGCGCTGATCTCGAAGGCACCCGGGATGCTGCCCGGATAACCGATGCCTTCGTCAAGAATGGAGATCCAATAGTCACGGTCGGTTGCGTTCCAGTTCACGACGATGGGTGGCTTGCGCTCCTCGGTCGCGACCGGCAGACAAGCTTCGATCGCGTTGCGCAAGCCATTGCTGACCGCGATGGCGATCAAGGCCGGATCGCCATGGACCATCAAAGGGGTGGGCCCCGCGAAACTGATCAGGCAGCGCTGGTGCTCCAGATCGTTTGGCAGGCAATTGCGGATCACCACGGCAAGATCGAATTCTTCATAGGTCGCAGGCTTGGCCGCATGATAGAGCTTGGCGATCGCATCGACCTGGAGCTTGGTGTGCGCAATGCGCGCCTTGATCTGGCTGCCGGCGAAATTCTCGATCTCAGTGGTTGCTGCCTGCTCGATGTCGCCAATCAACGGATTGAGCTGATGCAGAATACGTTCCGTCACGTTGCGGACCGCCTTGACATAGGCCTCGTTGTAAATGTCCCGGGCCTGTTCTGCCGGCGGTTCAGGCGGTGGCGGCTGTTGCGCATCGAGCGCTTCAAGCGCAGCGCCAAACTGCTGACGGATCTGCGGCACGGTCTCGCGATAATAGGCGCCCTCGACGATCAGCCGATCGACGAGGGTTGGATTGCTCGCAATCTCGCGTCCCGCGAGACGGCGGTCGGCCGAGCGCTTAGAAGAGACGAGAGCTTTGAACTGTTCAGGCGTCATTCATTCGAGAACCGCCGATAGAAGCTGGCCCGCTTTTGGAACGCTTCATTACCGCCTTCCATGATGCTGGTGATCGCCGCTACCGATTTGGGATGATCCAGGGGCTCGGCGTGGAGGACAAAGCCACGTTTGCCATTGGATTCAAGGCGAATGACCCGTGCCGCTTCGCCGAGAACGGGGATGTTGGCGTTGTGCGTCGAGAAGATGAGTTGGCCTTGGCTGGAACGATTGCGAATGGCGCCGATGAGCGTTCCGGCGATGAAGGCATTGTCGAGATGGTCTTCCGGCTGATCGACGATGAGAATGCGATCCGGATTTTGCAGCAAGATGGACAGTACAACCGTGCAGCGCTGCCCGACAGAGAGCTCATCCATCGCCTTGAAATCGGCGTGGTCCAGAAGCTCGAAATCGGCAAGGTCGTCGAGGCCAATACCAATGAGGGCTTCGGTTCCACCGGTGCGAAGCTGCGTGGCGATCCGCAGCGCGCGATCGCCCGAAATCTTGGCGGTCTTGCTGATGAACGCGGTGTTGGCATTCTCCACGGCTTCGACCAATTCGCGTGGCGTCATCGTCGAGGCTAAAGCCGGCGCCAACTCGTTGTAGCGTAGACCGCTGCCGCGCAAGGCGTTGGTGATCGCGGCGATGAATTCTCCAAGCTGCGCGGCTTGGCGAATCTTGACCCGAACGGAGGGCGCCAAGCTGTTGGTCAACATTTGCGCGACCCGCTGGCGCTCGGCAGATCGTTCCTCCCGCTGCTGGTCGAGTTCGTCCAATACAGTGCTGCGTTGTTTCTGGACCCGCCCGGCACGTTCGATCTTCTGCAAGCGCAAGGCTTTGAGCGCGTCCAATTGCGTCACCTGTTCACGCAGGTTCGCCAATTGGCGCGCTGCGGCGCCAGCGCCTTCCTTCAGGCCTTCGACGTCCCGGCGAATGGTCCGCGCTTGCTCTTCGAGCGGGGCTTTTTCCCGCTCCACGGCCTTGACGGCTGTTTCGATGTCGGCGATCGCGGCTGTAAGAAGAGTGTGCGCTTCGTCGAGGTGTTTTTCCGCCTGGGTCAGCTTTGCGCGCGCTGGCGATAGCAAATCGGTTGTGCCGCCGGTCGCCGGCCACTCGTCGAGGCCAAAGCCGAAGAGTTGGGATTCGGCTACGCCGTCGCGATAACCGGTTGCCGCTTCCAGCGCCCGGCGCAACGCGTCGGCCCGGACCGCCAACACGGCGCCTTGCGCCGCCAATTCGTCGAGCTGCTTCTGTTTTTGATCGAGCTGCTGGGACGTCTTGGACATCTCGGCGGCGCGCGCCTCGGCGCGGGTCAACTCGGCGCGAACACTATCAGCTCCGCCAAGGCGCTCGGCGATTTCATCGGCTTCGCGCAGCAGTCCCCGAATCTCCGTGGTGAGGGATTGGACCTGCGTGACGCGTCGGCGCTCAACGGCACGCTGCGCGGTGCTATCGGGCGAAAACAGATCGACAATGTTCAGCCGGCCGCGAACACTCAGGCCAACCGCTTCAACATCTTTCTGAGAAAAGATCAGCGGGCGGCTGAGGCCGCGTTCAAGACCTTCCGGTTCTGTGTTGGCGGAACGTGATACAAGAAGATCGTTGGCGTCGTCGTCCAAGGCCAGCGTAACCTGGCCATCCTGCAACACGGAGAGGGCCTGTTCGCGGGATCGCTTGGCGTCCTCGTCGTCGGACTGGCCCCGGATGTCCAAGGCATAGCGGATCAGCTCGATCACGGACGACTTGCCGGTGCCGCGGCCGCCGATCAGGACATTCAGACCCGGCTCGAAACGCAGATCGAGCCCGTCGAGAAAGCCGCCCTCCACCTGCATCCGCCGAATGATCACCGTCCACCAACTCCGCTATCGGGGCGAGGTCCACGCCGCCCGCACGCCCCGCGATTCGGGACGTCTTCAGCCCCAGAAATAGTCCCGCGGGGCGAATTTGTCCCCATTATCTACTCCGAACCATCCGAGCACGAGCAGCCTACGCCTGCCCGGAAGAACGGCTGCTCCTTTTGCCCGTTCTGGGCCCGGTCGGCTTCGGACGGGACCGCATGAGCGGGCCGGACTCGGCTGCGGCGGTACCCGGCGCAAGCAGCTCGGCCGGCATGGTCTTCAGGGCCTGCGCGGCCTGCCAAATCGTCAACAGGGTGGCGTTCTGCCCGCCCCGTTCAATGCTGCTGATATAAGCGCGGTCGACGCCCATGCGCTCGGCCACAGCCTCCTGGCTGAGCCCGGCGGCCAGCCGGTAGCGGCGCACGTTCGCCCCAAAAACCTTGCGGATGTCCATCCGCAGGATAGGAGGCAATTGCGTATTTTGGCGCTACGTATTATAATGCACGGAGAACACTGATAAAGTGCGACGATGCAAACCGATTCGCTATCTCTTGCCCTTCGTGGGTTCGAACAACTTGCCAGGACTGATGTCCAGTGCGTCCGCGATCCGCCCAATGACCTCAATGGACGCATTGATCTGGCCACGCTCGATAAAGCCTAAGTGCCGCATGGCGATCTTAGCTTCAGCGGCCAGTTGCTCCTGAGATGCACCGAGCGCCTTCCGCTGCCGCCTGATATTGGTTCCGACAATTTCTTTCCAGCCCATTTCGCAATGGGGGCGAGAATCGCCAAGAAACGTCTAGGATTGATCGATCCTATCATTGTAAGATTGATCGATCCTATACGTCTTCAGGAGGGTAAGATGTCGCCTCCCAAGGCGGGCCGCCGCATTGCCGACGAAGTGCCATGGTCCGACCATGTCAACGATTACGACCGGGCGCATTTCGACATTTATCTGCGTGTCCTCGACGCGACCGACGAGGGCGCCGATCCGGAGGAAATCATCGAGATCGTGCTAAATCTCGACCCTGTGAAAGAACCCGGACGCGGGCGCAAGATGTTGGAGAGCCATCTGAGGCGCGCCCGCTGGATGTCGAAACAAGGGTTCTGGGATCTGATCCGCCACTAGCGGAGAAAGGTTCGATAGCCGCCCTTCATCAAGGCGACGCCCCGCACAATGGCACGGCGCACCGCATCGCGCAGGTTCTCGCTTGCATCCGACCATTCGCGCGCGACCCGCTCCTCTCCGACCATGGCGATCGCGATGTCACGATGGCTCATCCCCGCGAGATAGCCATCGAGCGCCAGCAGAACCGTCGCGGCCCGTTTGGTATAGGGATGCGGCGGGAAGAATTCGGGCAGGAGTTCGCCGGTTTCGCGCAAGGCGCGCAAGCAACGCAAAAGCCGCAACTTGTGTTCGGCCTGCCCTTCCGGGATTGCCGTGTCCACAAAGAGGGCAACCGGCTCTGTGACCGAAGCCCCTTTAACATTGAGCTGGAGGCTTCGCGGTCCATCGCGAAAAAGAAGTTGTTGCGTCCCCGCCGGTGTCGTCAGCAACGTCTTCTCGACAGTGATAAAATCGAGATCGAGCACTTGGCCGCCAAACGCGAGTCTGGGTGGCAACGCCACGACTTTAAGGGCATGTGCTGTTGTGGCTGAATTCCAAATCACAGTCGCAGAATTCGCATCTTGGTCAGGCGATGTGGACCACAAACAGTCGGCTGCCTCGTCCTGCAGGAGCTGAACTATCTTCACGCTGCTATCGCCTTCCCGCTCTTGCCAGTCTGGCTTCAACCGGGTGAAGCCCTCCATAAGCTCCGGGTCGCGACGGAGAAACTCCCATGCGCACCCCGCTCCCGGCAATTGGAAGACGTGCTCATACGATTGGCGCCACGCTTTATCCGTTAGTGCTGAGTCTTCGCGCATACGGCTTCCTCCTCAAGAAGCGTTCGTTGGGCAATCAGGCCGCTTCGTCGATGACAGGAACCCACAGCGCCGGGCCATGGAGATTTCCGGCATGGCGCAAACGCATCAGCGCGGTTCTGGAGATTTCCAAGCTGCCAGCGACTGCCTTCGTGTTGCCCAAAGCCCTCGCTGTGCCCAAACGAGCGAGCGGCCATTGCGCCCGGCGCAATATGCGCTCCACTCGGACATCGGTGACGGTGATGATCGTCGAAAGGTTTCGCGAAAGCCCGAACTCGACCATTCCGGCAAAGAGTTCGTAGGTCGAAGAAGACACTATGCCCGCGACCTGACCCAGATGTGCTTGGTCGAGCGCAAAGCGGCTGCTTTCCCAGATATCAGGTCCAGCCGGGCATTCCCGCCCATCGAGCAGCACCGGAAAGGTGTTCCGGAGCATATTCGGTCCTTGCGAAGGCAACAGACGGACGCAGCCTGAGACCGCACCGTCTCCGTCGCGCCGCAGCAGATAGGTTGGCTGAAGCGCGTCAAAGCTATCGACTTCCATGCCGGCCGCCGTTTCGACTTCCCAATCGAGTCTTTTCTTGAAGACGCGATAACGCAGCGCATGCATTTGCGTCAGTTCATCGATGAAGCTGCCATAGCGATCAGGCGTGACAAGGACGAGCATGAGATTTCTCCGCTATCGAACACGACGGCAGAGAAAACATGACGGTTCATATCATAGTCAGCCTAGCAAGTTTGCTAGGACTGATGTTTGCAACGCTTTCAGGAGTTGCACGTTTGGCCGCGATTCAACAGCGCGACTGCTTGGCGAAGCGAGCAGACCCTAAGCTTGGTTCTTACATTCGCCAAATGAAATCTGACTGTGGCGTCACTCACGCCGATGATCTTCGCGGTGGCCCAGGCACTTTTGCCTTGCGTGGCCCAAACAAGACATTCCATCTCGCGAGCTGAGAGTTGGACGCCGGCGACGATATTGGATGGCCACAGCTTCCGGCGCGCGTGGCAGTGAAGCGAGATGGCCATCAACTGTAACACACGTCGGTTCATCGTGATCGAGCGAACGAAGCTCTCGCGCTTTTCACTACTGGCAAATGTCACCGCGGCGATCGGACCATCCCCGTCCCTGATTGGGATGGTGAAGCCACAGCGAATTCCGAACACCGCCGCTTCTTCGAAAAATGCTTTCTGACGCTCTGTCAGATTGGACTCATTCCACTCCTCGCCCCATACGAACGGCTCAACGGACTGATGAGCCATTAGGATCACTGGATCGAGAGCTTCATAGTGGCATTCAAAATAATGATCGGTCCATATAGATGGATAGCTCGCGATAAGCGATACAGCGCCATCGATTTGCGCGGGCATACGCGCATAGGCGAAACAGGGCAGATCGAGCGCCAATGCGGCTTCTTCCAAGGTTGATCTGAAGCCATTTGGATCATGGCTGTCGTTCAGGCCATCAACAAAACGTTGAAAGATGTGGTGCATGTTTCTCCTGTACAATCTCCCCCTGGTTTCCCTCTCTTCTCCAATCTGTTCGTCGTTCGTGATCGATAGGTATTTAGTTCTTCCGTGGCAGCGGCTGATATTTTCTCGCCGCACTAAACGTCAGTTATTCGATGTTGCTCATCCAAACTCAGAACATGTGGCCATGCGCAGCGACATCACCGTTCACCCGCCTGCGCTTTGACCATCTGACGGAAAGCGTGGAGCAAGGGCTCGGTATAGCCGTTGGACTGTGCCCCACCTTCGAACACCAGTGCCAACGCCGCCTTGTAAGCCAGGCTGGTATCGAAACGGCCGGCCATCGGCCGGTAGAGCGGATCGTCCGCATTCTGACTATCGACCTTGGCCGCCATGCGTTTCATCGCCGCGATCACCTCAGCCTCGGAACAGACGCCGTGCAACAGCCAATTCACCATGTGCTGGCTAGAGATGCGCAGCGTCGCGCGATCCTCCATCAGCCCGATATTGTTGATGTCCGGCACTTTCGAGCAGCCGATACCCTGATCGATCCAGCGCACCACATAGCCCAATATGCCTTGCGCGTTGTTGTCGAGTTCGCGCGCGATGTCTTCACGCGACCAGTTTCTGCGTTGGGTGACCGGGACGGTTAGCAACTCGCCAAGCGGCGCCGGCGCCTCGCCTTCGAGTTTGGCCTGAACCGCGTTGACGTCCACCGCGTGATAATGCAGCGCATGCAATGTCGCCGCCGTCGGGCTCGGCACCCACGCCGTGTTTGCGCCCGAACGGGGATGGGCGATCTTCTCTTCGAGCATGGCGGCCATGCGATCAGGCGCCGCCCACATGCCCTTGCCGATCTGGGCCCGTCCGGCGAAGCCACAAGACAGCGCAATGCGCACGTTGCGGTTCTCGTAGGCCGACAGCCAGGTCGACGATTTCATCTCGGCCTTGGTGATCATCGGCCCGGCCTGTGTCGAGGTGTGGATTTCGTCTCCAGTGCGATCGAGAAAGCCGGTGTTGATGAACGCGATGCGGCCCTTCACCTGCTCGATGCAGGCCGCGAGATTCGCGGAGGTGCGCCGCTCCTCGTCCATGACGCCGACCTTGATGGTGTGGCGCGCCAGACCGAGCAAATCCTCTACGGCGTCGAACAGGTCATTGGTGAAGGCGGCTTCGTCGGGGCCGTGCATCTTGGGCTTGACGATGTAGATCGAACCCGCGCGGCTGTTCCGGTAACGGCCCAGCCCCTTGAGATCGTGCAGGGCGATGAGGTTGGTGACGGCAGCGTCGAGAATGCCCTCCGGCGCCTCGCTGCCGTCCGGCAGGCGCACGGCCGGCGTCGTCATCAGATGGCCGACATTGCGCACGAACAGCAAGCAGCGCCCGGAAAGCGTGAAGGCGCTGCCATCCGCCGCGCGGTAGTGCCGGTCGTCTTCGAGCGCACGATGAACCGTCTTGCCGTTCTTGGCGAAGGTCGCGGTGAGGCCGCCGGCCATCAGGCCGAGCCAGCCGCGATAGGCGTCCGCCTTGTCTTGTGCATCGACGGCGGCAATCGAGTCTTCAAGATCGACAATGGTCGTTAGTGCCGATTCTAGTACGACGTCGGCGATACCGGCGCGGTCGCCGCGCCCGATCGGATGATCGCGGTCGATGACGATCTCGATATGCAAACCATTGTGCCGCAGCAGGACGGCGCCGGGCGTTCCCGCCTCGCCGCGATATCCGGCGAACGCCGAAGGCTGCACCAGCGCGGTGCGCGCGCCGCCAGGCATTTGCAGCGCAAGCGACAGGCTGCCCTCGCCCGTCAGCATGACGGCTTCGACATCGGTCCAGCTTCCGGACGCAAGCGGCACGGAGTCATCAAGAAACGCGCGGCAGCGGGCGATGACCTGCGCACCGCGCTCTGTATCGTAACCGCCCGGACGCACCTCACCCGGCAACGCATCGGTGCCGTAGAAGGCGTCGTAAAGGCTGCCCCAGCGCGCATTGGCGGCATTGAGCAGGAAGCGGGTGTTGAGCACCGGCACGACAAGCTGAGGGCCGGCGACCTCGGCGACCTCCGGGTCGAGCCTGGGGGTATCGATGCGGAACGGCGGCGGCTCCGGGACGAGATAGCCGATCTCGTTCAAGAAGGCGCAGTAGGACTCTGCGTTATGCTCCTGGCCGGCGCGCGCCTGGTGCCACGCATCGATCTGCGCCTGCATGGTATCGCGCCGCTCCAGCAAAGCGCGATTGCGCGGCGCAAAGCGCGCGAATATCGCCGCCACGCCCTTCCAGAAATCCGTTGCGCCGACGCCGGTGCCTCTCACCGCCTCGTCACGAACAAAATCTGCCAACGCGCCGGCAATCGTGAGGCCGGCAATCGTTTCTGAGTGCGCCATGATCCGCTTCCGTCAAGCCTTCGCCTTGAACCCGGCGGCGGCAACGGCGCGAAGAGCACAGGCCTCGTCATTGTCAGACGTGTCGCCGGTGATACCCACCGCGCCAACCGCCCAGCCCTCGCCATTCAGCACGATCACGCCGCCCGCAGCCGGAACGATGCCCGCCTGCGAGATGCCGCTCAGCGCGCCAACGAAGAGGGGGCGCTCGGCCGCCATCTCGCCGATCCTGCGCGAGGACACGCCCAGTGCCAGCGCGCCTGATGCCTTGGCGATCGCGATCTGCGGACGCATGCTCGACGAACCATCGCTGCGTGCAAAGGCTAGCAAATGTCCTCCGGCATCCAGCACCGCCACGCTCAACGGCGCAAGCGAGAGGCAGCGGCCGTGCGCCAGCGCGGACGCGATCATCTTCTGGGCGATTCCCAGATTCAACGTCGAAATACTCAAGCCTTGTTCCTCCGGCTCATTCTTGAACGGAGCGGAGTTTACAAGTGACACGCCTTCTGCTCGATGTGTGTCAGCTCGTCCGCCGGCCCGGCCAATTCAGGCATCTGGCTGACTGACATGCGGGCAGTCATCGCTTGTCGTACTGCGTCGCATCTCGCGGCGCACCTGATAGTCAAAGCGGCGTCCACGGTGCAGCGTGGCGCGATTGTCCCAGATCACGAGATCATTTACGCGCCACTTGTGCGTGTAGACGAACGCCGGCTGAGTGGCGTGTTCGAGCAAGCCCTGCAGGAGCATCCGACCTTCCGAGACCGTCAGGCCGGGGATGTGCGTTGCGTGTGCGCCGATGAATAGAAGCTTTCGTCCCGACAGCGGATGCGTGCGAACAAGCGGCCAGGATACTGGCGGCATCGCCGCGACTTGCTCCGGCGTCCACCCTGTCGCTCCAAGCATGATCCGTGAATGAAGCGCGAAGTGCTCCGCCTCGAAATCCGCAATCTCCATCTTCAGGTCATCGTCGAGCTGGTCATAGGCCGCGCGCATGTCGGCAAACTGTGTATCGCCGCCGCGCGGCGGCACGGCCAGGGCGTATAACATGGAATATCGGGCGGCCGGCTTCTGGAAAGAGCTGTCGCTGTGCCACAATTGATTGGCGATGTTGCTCACAATACGGGGATCGTCACGCTGAACGACCTTGTCATTCGGCCCAACATTGGAAATGTCCGCCAACGCATTGTGCTTCAGCCGATAGGCCGGAGCCGACGACGAGGTCGCAGTCTTGCCATTGATTTTCCTGAGACCGGCATCCAGCGGCCCGAACCGCTCGGCGAAGCGAACTTGCTCGTCCTCGGTCAGAGGCTGGTCTCGAAAAACGAGCACGCCGTAGTTCGCGATCGCCTTTTCGATCGCTTCAATCACAGCCGCCGGCAAGTCCTCCGACAGAACGACGCCGCTGATTTCCGCGGCGAATCCATCGCCGATCGGCGTGAGCTCGAACAACGGCGCCGCGGCTTCCGACTCGAATAGCGTCGCGATCGGAGTCATCAAGCTATCTCCCTTACCTCTCGCTCAATTCGGCGACTGAAGCGTTCCGCCGTGAGCATCCTTTATCCTCTTCGCCCGTCACGATCTTCGATCCGCTCTTCGTCGATCGTTCGAAACCTGTGCGTCAGACCTTCGTGGAGCCGTCAGAGCGCTTCGTCGGAGTATCCGACAAGGAAATGCATGGCTGCATCGCAGGCAGGACCAAGTCTGGCAAATGACGCTTCGACCACCCATGGACCTCCGCCGCGCATCACGATACATACCTGTATCTTGCAATCGACCCCAGCGATGTCAAGTGGACATCGACGCGCAATGCCGGTCGATCAGGTCGCGGAGTCGCCGTTTATGCTGGACAAGTTGCAGGCCGGACCCGTTCGGCATCTGGCGCCGGAGGTCGTCTCCTCCGATGACCATCCGCTGCACCTGGGAACCTAGGCCCACGCGAGCACGAAGGAGGCCCCGTGATGTACCATATCGAGCCAACGCCGTCCGTGTTTGCAGGTCTCCAGCGTCAGGCGCCGGACCCGTTGCTTTCTCTGATCGCCCTCTACCGGGATGATCCGCGACCAGACAAGATCGACTTGGGCGTGGGTGTCTATCGGGACGCCGAGGGCGCGACACCGGTATTCGCCGCGGTCAAGGCCGCCGAACTCGCTCTTCTTCACAACCAGAAGACCAAGGCCTATCTCGGCCCGGAGGGCGACATCGGCTTCCTGGAAGGGCTGACGCCGGTCGTTTTTGGCGACACAGCCCGTCCAGACGACCTAGTGTCGGTTCAAACGCCCGGCGGCACGGGAGCCTTGCGGCTAGCGGCCGAGCTTGTCGCGACCGGGCGTCCGCGCAGTCGCGTCTGGATGGGAACGCCCTCCTGGCCGATCCATCCGGGGATCTTTGAGAAGGCGAGGCTCGAAGTGAGGGCCATCCCATATTTCGATCAGGTCTCACAGGTTCTCGACTATGACCGATACCTGAACGAGCTTGGCGCGGCACAACCAGGCGATGTGGCTCTACTGCATGGCGCGTGCCACAACCCGACGGGAGCAGATCCTTCCTTCTCGCAATGGTCGGAGATCGCCGATCTGCTGCAGCGCCGCGGCGTCGTTCCGCTCGTTGACCTCGCCTATCAGGGCCTGGGCGCCGGATTGGATGAGGACGCGGCCGGGCTTCGCCTGCTCATGGAGCGCTGCGAGACGGTCATCGTCGCCCAGTCCTGCGACAAGAATTTCGGCCTTTACCGCGAGCGAACCGGCGCTCTTTTCGTGCGCACGAGGCCCAGCCAACAGACCGTCGTGCGCTCCAACATCCTGCAGCTCGCCCGATGCGCCTGGTCGATGCCGCCCGATCACGGCGCGGCCGTGGTCCGGATCATCCTGGAGACGGAGAGCCTCGACCTTGGTTGGCGCGCCGAGCTGGCGGGGGTTCGAGGGCGCTTGAACGCCCTGCGATCGGACTTATCGGCCTCAGCGCCCCAATTGCAATCGCTGGGAGATCGGCGTGGGCTCTTCGCGCTCTTGCCGTTGACGTCTGGGGCGGTCGAGGCGCTGCGGGCAAACCACGGCGTCTACATGGCCGGCTCGGGCCGCATCAACCTGGCTGGCCTCAACGAGGCCACCCTCCCTGTGTTCGCAAACGCGCTCGCCGCGGTTCTTTGATGAGGTCTGACGTGTCCATTTCGCCATTTAATCCGCTCGGCCTCGATGGTTTCGCCTTCTCGAGCGCCTTCGTGCGAACAGAATTCTCATCGACGGTTCGGCGGGCGATGAGGGTCTTTTGCTGCGGATCTTCACCGAGAACCCGTTCAGTCCGATTTTCTTCGAGATCATACAGCGTAAGGACAACAAGGGTTTCGGCAACGGCAATTTTCAGGCCGTGTTCGAGTCCTTCGAGATCGACCAGAGCCGGTCCTCGAGCAGGGAACTGTCCTCGGCGATCGGCAGGATGCGGGACGCGGCGACCGCTTCGCCCGGCGCGTAGCCAAACTACGGAAAGCCCGTGGTCTCACTGGGGTCCTCCGGCAACGTGCACTGCACCGTCCCTCAGGTGCTGGCCTATCTGCTGCCTCCGCTGGCGGATCACCGCGAGGCTCGGTGGCCGAGACAACCGTGCAGCCGCAGACTCGACGTCGGAAACCACCCCTTGCGGCCGCGCGCGCCATCGATGGCCAGCACACTCACGTCCTCGAGCGCCTCGACCGAAGAAGGGTCATTTAAAGACCACCACGCGATGTCCATGGCGGACGAGCCGATGCTCTGCCTGCCAGGCGACCGCACGGGCAAGCACTGCGCATTCGATGTCCCGCCCGATCGTCACCAGATCTTCCGCGGATTGAGCGTGCGACACCCGCTCGACCCCCTGCTCGATAATGGGCCCTTCGTCCAGGTCAGTGGTGACAAAGTGCGCCGTGGCGCCGATCAGCTTCACGCCACGCGCGTGGGCTTGGTGGTACGGCCGCGCGCCTTTGAAGCTCGGCAGAAAGGAGTGATGGATATTGATGCAGCGCCCCGCCAGAGCTTCGCAAAGCGCTGGCGAGAGAATCTGCATGTAGCGGGCGAGGACGACGAGATCGACCCGAAGCGCTTCGCACAGCGTCAGAAACCGGGACTCCTGGGCGAACTTGTCCGCCTTGTCGACGGACAGGAAGTGGTAGGGCAATCCGTTCCACTCGACGAACGAGCGCATGTCTTCATGGTTTGAAACCACCCCGACGATCTCAACCTTCAGCAGGCCGGACCGCCAGCGATGTAAGAGATCGAAGAGGCAGTGCCCGATTTTTGAGACCGCTATTAGCACGCGTGGGCGCTCAGTCAGGTCGTGCATTGACCAGACCATGTCGAACTGCTGAGCGATGGGGCTGAACTCTCGGCGGAAGGAGTTAACGTCCAGGGCCGGTCCCTCCGGCCGAACGAACACGGTGCGGGTGTAGAAGCGATCCGCGTCCGGATCGCTGAAGTGGTGCGACTCGATGATCGAGCAGCCGCTCTGGGCGATCAGACCTGTAATGGCGGCGACAATGCCGCTTCGGTCCGGGCCACCGGCCAGCAGGACGTGTGGAGTCTGACTGGTTGCGGCGCTCACGGTTGATACTCCAAGGCGGCGTCCGCCAGCCAGGCGCGGAGGTGGCCGGCCAGACTGACATCAGCAATGACGTCGAAGTCGGACGCCGAACGCGGGATTAGCAGGATGCGGACATGGGCGAGCAACGTCTGGGCGCATTGACAGGGGGCGAACACGCGCGGATCGGTGTCCAGGCTGCAGCCCTTAGCCAGGAGGTCGCGGGCGAGCGCGCCCCCTACCCGCCAACGGCGACGCCCCGCAGACACATCGACAAGGTGATGGGTGAGGTGCGCGCAAGCGGTCTCAATCCGCGATCGCAACGCATCGGCTTCTGCGAAGAGAGCCCACTCGCCCGGCGCCAGCCAGGCGATCTCCGGCGCATCGCCGAACACGTGGTTGGGAGTCATCGCCCAGGCGACGCCGAATGCGCTGGATAGCTCCTGCAACACCGACTCAGGAGAACGGATGCGCAGCACGCTGAGCGTGACCGAAGACTCGGTGACGGTGAGATCGGGGAGCGACACGAGGCAGGAAGGTGTGTCCTTAGCCATTCAGCCGCTCCCCTTGAGGATCGTAGGCCCCCGGCGCGGTGACGCGCACGCGACGGCCCTTGTCCGGGCCGGTGACCACCGTCAGGACCTCGCCGTGGCGTCTCGATCCACCCTTGAGCATGCCCAGCGCCACGCCGCGACCGAGGATCGGACTGAAGCCAGAAGAGGTGACGTAGCCTTCGCTCCCGGCCGCAAGCGCGCCGCCGCGCACATGCCCCCCGGGCGTGAGCGCGACAGGCTCGAGTCCCTCAAGGCCGACCAGTTGGTGGCGGTCTGTCCGCAAATTGTCCGGTCGGGTGAGCGAACGCCGTCCGATGAACTCGTCCCGGCGCCGGAAAGTCCGCTCCCAGCCAATATCCGCCGGCGCGGTCGAGCCGTCAGTGTCGGTGCCGACGTGCAGGTAGCCCTTTTCGGTTCGCAGCAGCATCCAGGCGTCGATCCCGACGGGCGCCATGCCGAACGGCGCGCCAGCCTGCGCCAGGCGGTCCCAGAGATCCTCGGCCTGGTCCCACGCAACGCTTACCTCGAAGGAGACCTCGCCCGTGAAACTGGCTCGCAACACCCTGGCCTGATGTCCGGCGACGCGCCCCTCGCGATAGGCCATGTGCGGGAAAGCGGCGGGCGAGAGGTCGATATCGCCGCCAACGGACTGAAGCACTGCGCGCGCCTGCGGGCCGGTGAGTGTCAGCACCGCCCAGGCGGTCGTCACCGGCGCAATCAGCACGTCGAGCGTCGGCCACTCGCACTGCAGCCACTCATCCATCCAGCTTGAGATGCGCTCGGCCCCGCCGCTGGTCGTTCCTACCAGAAACCGGTCCTCGGCGAGCCGGGTGGTGACTCCGTCATCGATGACGACCCCCACTTCGTTGAGCATGAGACCGTAGCGGGCACGCCCCACCTTCAGGGTCGACATCGAATTGGCGTAAAGGCGATCCAGAAAACTGGCCGCGTCGGTCCCAACGACTTCGATCTTGCCAAGCGGCGAGCCGTCAAAAAGGCCGACCCCCGTCCTGACACTCATGGCTTCGCGCTGCTCTGCGGCGTGCGGCGTCTCGCCGACACGACGATAGTAGGCGGGACGAAGCCAGCCGCCATACTCTTCCAGGACCGCCCCGGCGGCATGCTGGCGATCGTGGGTGGGCAGGCGCCTGTAGGGTCGGAAGAGTTCGCCACGCGCCCGACCCGCAAGGGCGCCAAAGGCAGTCGGCGTGTAGGGAAAGCGGAATCGCGTCGTTCCAGTCTCGGGAATTGATCGGCCCGTAAGCTCCGCCATCACCGCAAGGCCATTCACGTTGGACGTCTTTCCCTGGTCGGGCGCCATCCCGAGCGTCGTGTAGCGCTTGAGATGTTCGACCGAGATGAAGGACTCGCGAGCCGCGAGTTCGATGTCGCTCACCGTCACATCGTTTTGGAAGTCGACGAACGCCTTGCCCTTGGCGGCGACGCGCCATAGTGGTTCGATCGTCCAGGGGCTCGCCGTACCGGAAGTCGCCGGCTCTGACCCGCCCCCGGCTCGCGCCCCCTCGGTCATCGCGGCCCCAAGGCCGAACACGCCGTTCGCAGCGCCGACGGAAACCTCCGCCTGAGCACGAGCACCCGGGCGGAACGCGGCTATGGCCTCATCCCAGGCGAGCCGGCCTCCCGACTGGCAATGAAGATGAGCGGTCGGATTCCAGCCGCCGGACATGGCGAGCAGGTCCGCCTTGATCCGACGGCGACGTCCCGTCGCCTCGAGGATGTCGACCTCGGTCAGCGACGGGCGCCCTCGCGTGGCGACGACACGGGCGCCCTCCAGCAAAGGAGCGCCAAGCTTGGCGAGCCGCTTGGTCACCTCCGGCGGCCGCGCCGCGCGGATGTCGACCACGGCCAGGATTTTCCCCCCGGCCTCCTGGATCGCAACGGCCGCGGCATAGGCACTGTCGTTGTTGGTGAAGATGACAACTTGCTGGCCGGCTAGAACACCAAATCGAGACAGATAATTGCGGACCGCGGACGCCAGCATGACGCCCGGCCGGTCGTTGCCCGGAAACACCAGCGGGCGTTCGAGCGCGCCGGTTGCGAGCACGACCTTCTGCGCGCGCACGATCCACAAACGCTCGCTCGGGAGGTTGGGCCGGGTCGGCTCGCGCGGGACGCGCTCGAGCAGGGAGAGACAATTGTGGTCGAAATAGCCTGTTGCGGTCGTGCGGGTCAGAACCCTGACATCGCGCGCGGCGCCGAGACTCGCCTTCGCTTCGCTTAACCAATCGTCGCTGAGCCGTCCGTCGATGAAGGCCTTATCCTCGTCGAGAAGCGAGCCGCCCAGGGCCGGATCCTGCTCGACCAGGATCACGCGCTTGCCACCCGCGTCGGCCGCCAAGGCAGCGCTCAATCCAGCCGGCCCCGCGCCTACGATGAGGACATCGCAATGCGCGTGCCGGGTCTCATATCGGCTGGGATCGGGCTGGTCCGGCGCCACCCCAAGGCCGGCGGCCTTGCGGATGAAGGGCTCGAAGAGCCCCCAGTGCGGCCACATGAACGTCTTGTAGTAGAAACCGGCCGGAATGAACCGGCTGAAGAGATTGTTCACCGCTCCCAGGTCGAAGCGGGCGTTCGGCCAGCAATTGATCGGCCAGGCTTCGAGTCCGTCCCAGAGCTCGACTTCAGTGGCTCGAAGGTTGGTGGCGATCTGCTCGCTCCGCCCGACCCGCATCAGGGCGTTGGGCTCCTCAACGCCCGCCGCCAGAAGCCCCCTTGGCCGATGGTATTTGAATGAACGACCGACCACCGAAGCGCCATTGGCCAGGAGCGCCGAGGCCAGGGTGTCGCCGGCATAGGCCGTGAGCCGGCGTCCCTCGAACGAGCAGCCAAGGGGGCGGCTGCGGTCGATCAGTGCGCCGCCATGGACTCGCGCGCCGCTCATCTGGGCGCTCCGGAGCCGGCCAGCTCGTCTCCCGGCCGGGGTTCGTCCATTTTGTAGACCAGTCTTATCTCATGGGTGACAGTGTCGCGGGCGATGTTGAACCAGCTGCGGCAGCCGCCGTCGTGCACCCAGCGCTCAAGGATCAGTCCTTTGGGATTGCTGCGATTGAACAGGTAGTCGGCCCACTCCGCGTCGCTGGCGCGATCAGCCGAGGTCGCACAGGCGATATGGCTCTCGCCGCCGCAGTGGAACTCCATCTCATCGCGCGGACCACACCAGGGGCAATTTATGAGAAGCACTCTGTCCCTCCCTCAGTGCGCGATGCCGGACGCTGCGGCTTCGTCGATCAGCGCCCCGGTCTCGAACCGCTTCAAACCGAATGGCTCGGCAATGGGGTGTGCTTTTCCGGTGGCCAGGTGGTGGGCGAGCAGGGTTCCTCCGGCCGGGATCGCCTTGAACCCGCCGGTGCCCCAGCCGCAATTGATATAGAGTCCGGGAACCGGGGTTTCGCCGAGGATCGGACTGGAATCGGGAACCACGTCGACGATTCCGGCCCAGTGGCGTGCCATCCGAACGCGGCCCAGAGAGGGCATCTGGTCGGCCACTGCCGCCGCCACCGCTCGAATGGTCTGTGCGTTCCCGCGCTGGGCGTAGGACTGGTAGTGGTCGAGGGGACCGCCAAGGACCAGGCCTCCCTTGTCGGACTGGCTGATGTAGATGCCGGTCGCCATCGACAGCAGAACGGTGTCGATCACCGGCTTGAGCGGCTCGGAGACGAAGGCCTGCAGAGCGTAGCTGCGGATAGGCAGAGAAAAGCCCGCCATCGCCGCCAGCACCGAAGAGTGTCCGGCCGCCACCATCGCAACCTTGTCGGCCTCGATGACGCCAAGGCTGGTCTCCACCCCGGTCACCCGTCCGCCTGCGCTCCTGCGGAACCCCTGCACCTCGCAGTTCTGGACGATGTCGACACCCAGGCGGTCGGCTGCCCGAGCGTAGCCCCAGGCCACTGCGTCGTGACGGGCGGTCCCCGCGCGCGCCTGGACAAAACCACCGAAAACGGGGAACCGGGCGCCTGGCGAGCAATCGAGAACCGGGATCCGGGCTTTGATCTCCGCCACCGAGAGCAGCTGGGTGTCTATGCCGTTGAGGTTCATCGCGCCGCCCCATCGGGCAGCGCTCTCCATCTCGTGGCGACTGTGCGCCGTCACCACCACCCCGCGCTGGCTGAACATAATGTTGTAGTTCAGCTCGCGCGACAGGCCTTCATAGAGCCCGAGGGCGAGATCGTAGAGCCGTGCACTCTCCGGATAGTAGTAGTTGGATCGGATGACCGTGGTGTTGCGACCCGTGTTGCCGCCGCCAAGCCACCCACGCTCCAGAACCGCGACACTGCGCACGCCGTGTGACTTGGCCAGATAGTAGGCCGTCGCCAGCCCGTGACCGCCGCCGCCCACAATGATCACGTCATAGCGGGACTTGGGCGCAGGCGATCGCCAGGCAGGCGCCCAGCCCGTCTGGCCTCGCATCCCTTCAATGAAGACCCGCAGGGCGGAATAGCCGGTCATGACGGCAGTTGAACCTCTCAGCAATACAGTACTGTATCTTAGATAGTCGTGCATTCAAACCCTTGACTTGGCTGGTCGCCGGCGTTTTGCGCGGGATGCGTCATTGAGCCCTGCCAACTTGCCGTGACACTGACAACTTTGAGACTGGTCACACACAACGCCCCTCCCGATGAGGCCAAATCTGCGCCCGAACGCGGCGTGACGACACAAGAAATCTAAAAGACACATATGCATTGCCATTGCATACTTGCCTTGCTAGCGTCGGCCCAGTCGCACGTTCACCCCCACTTCAGGTAGACGAATGGTCAAGACTCTCTTCCGCGACGCCCGCGTCTTCGACGGATGGACGGACGGCCTGCGGGATGGATGCGCCGTCCTCGTTGCGGACGGCGCTATCCAGGAGATCTCCGAGACCGTCCTCAAAGCGACGGGCGACATTGACGTCATAGACTGCGCTGGACGGGTCCTGATGCCCGTCCGTGAAGAGCTGAGGCGGGGTGCCTCGCATATCGAGATCATGGGCTCGGGCGGCGTCTCCACGCTGACCGATCCGATCGACCGCTGCCAATACTCCGATGAGGAGATCCTCGCCGCGGTGGATGAGGCGAGCATTGAAGCCGTCGCCCATATAGCCGCGACCGCCTCGTGAGCAATCACTCCGTCGAAAATCCCTGGGCGCTCTATCGTCCCGCACAGCGATGGTTATTTCTGGCGATCCTGTTTTTAGTGTCCACGTCCAACTATATCGACCGGCAAGTTGTGTCGATATTGATCGAACCGATCAAGCGCGAGTACGCCTTATCCGATAGCGCAATGGGTTTGCTCAGTGGCTTCGCGTTTGCTGCCGTTTACGCGCTGCTTGGGATCCCCGTCGCGCGGCTCGCCGATCGCGGCAATCGCAAGGTGGTGATCACTGCGACATTGGCCGTCTGGAGTTGCATGACTGTGCTCTGCGGACTCGTTCGCAGCTTCCCCCAATTGTTACTCGCACGGGTTGGGGTAGGAACGGGCGAAGCGGGCGCGACTCCGCCTGCCCAGTCACTAATCGCCGATTATTTCCCCCCCGATCAGAGAGCACGTGCGCTCGGAATCTTCATGTCTTCGGCGACTGTGGGCTACTTGGTTGCCTTCACTATTGGTGCTCGCTTAGCCGCGGACCATGGCTGGCGGGCGGCCTTCATCGCGCTAGGCGCACCCGGTCTCCTTCTGTGCCTTCTGACGTGGTTCGGCTTGAGCGAGCCACGCAGCACACTCGGACGACGAAACGAAGAGCAGGAGTCACTAGGCCTGGCGCTCAGGACGCTCGCAGCCAAACGGACTTACGTGCTGCTCTGCCTTTCCGCAGTTCTCTACTGGCTCGTTGCCTACGGTGCGTTGATTTGGTTCCCTACTTATCTGCTGCGTGTGATGAACTTAGACTTGGCGGCGGTCGGCACCGTTTACGGTTCAGTCGCCGCTGCCGGCGCATTGATGGGCAGTGTGTTGGGCGGGCTTATAATGGATGCTGCTACCCGCCGCGGCCCGAAAGCCTCCGTGTGCGTCCCCGCGGTGATCCTAATTGGAGCCGCGCCCGTTTACGAAGTAGCGCTGCTAAGCAACAGTCTGGCTATCTTCCTCATCGGCTCGCTAATCGGAGGGTTTGCAATCGGCACTGCAGGACCGGCTTTGTTCTCGATCCTCCACCGAGTGTGCGGCTCGCCGCGGCGAGCGATCGCAGTTGCGATCTTACTCTCCTTCGCGAACTTGATCGGACTTGGGCTGGGTCCCGTAATTACCGGAGCCTTAAGCGATGCGCTTAGCGCGAGTTACGGGCCCGTTGGTCTTCGATATGCGCTCATGATCTCCATCTTGATCCTTGTTCCCGCGGGCGCAATCCTCTGGGCGGCTTCGGGGAGTATCGAACAGGATATTGAGCAGTAAAGAATTCCTCGTAGTCCCTCACTCGCGCGATTGTCTTTGACGGATCGTCAATGATGTGGCGTCGGCAAGCGCGTGAGCTTGGTTTCATGCTGCCCTTGGTGCGGCCGGTCACCTTACGATCAGCCTTCGCCACTGGTCGGGAAACCGTGACAGGCAGTGGAAAGTGGCGCCGAGCGAGTTGACTGTGGTGTCCAGACCGGCCTGGAGGAGGGCGCGAACCAACTTCGCGCCGTCATCCTCCGACATCCCAATGGCGTCGGGGAAGACCCGTAGCGGGTAGGCCTCCGCGCAGTCGGCGATCGCGTCGAAGCGCCGCCGCTCGATCAGCTCGTCAAGAAGAGCCTCGGCCTTCTCGGCGAACCGGTTCCGCAAACCGTTCAGCACCTTCGACGACAGCGCCTTCCCGAGAATGCCGCGCGCGACCTAGTGGTCAGGCGGGTCGACCTCCAAGATCAGGCTCGGCAGCCTGAACCGGCCGTGTACCTCGAAGTCCTTCATCCCGACGCCCCGGGCCGACGAATAGGTCTGCCAGTCGAGCAGAACCTCACGCACGTTCTCGTACCGCGCGACGGCGCCTATGTTGTAACGGCTCAGCCATACGAAGGGTCCGGCATCGCGCAGCTGCGCCTGAAAGGGGAACGGGTCCGCCATATACTCGAGGCTGAAGGGGTCGACGTCGAGCACGATGGCGCCGTCGGGGGGGCGCGGTCATAGAGCGCGTAAGGGGAGAGCTGCGCGGCGGTCATCGGTCACCTAACAGGTATTGAGACGTCAATATCGGTGGCTTGTCATGGTTTGCTATGCTTTGATCATTTTGGTCTAAACGACCGGACCCCAGCACTTCGTCGCGACACGCAGCCAATTTTCGCCTAGTACGCCTCGAATATCTTCGTCAGCATAACCATGCTTCAGCATTTGCTCCGTTACTAATTGCATCGCTTCAGGGGGTGCGAAGTCAATTTGTGTCGCCGCCCGGTCCTGCGCACCTGGATACTTCGCTGCGTCCTTTTTGATTGCCGCCAGGACCAAGCGACTATCGGCGACATAGTCCAAGCCGAGACCAACATGCTGGGGTCCAACGAGTTGCGCAACGTAATCCACATTCCGGAATATTGTCTCCGGACTGCTATCATTCTCGCCCATAAACGGGCCGACACCAGTCACACCGATAACCCCTCCGGTTGCGGAACACTTACGGATTTGATCATCAGTAATGTTCCGTTCGTGTGACCAGAGCGCTCGCGGTCCGGAGTGGGAAAAAATGACCGGTTTCGTCGAAGCCTCAAGCACGTCCATCGTCGAGCGTAGCCCCGTATGGGTGCAATCGACAATCATGCCAACTCGCTCCATTTCCGCTACGAGCAACAAGCCGAATCTGCTGAGCCCAGCATCAGTGCGCTCGCTGCAGCCATCGCCGACATGGTTCTTTTGATTGTATGCCATCAATGCATGGCGAATACCAAGCTTGTAGTAAACCTCAACAAGGCTAAGGTCGCGCTCAAACGGCGTTGTTCCCTGAAACGATAAGACAAGGGCCAACTTGCCACTTGCCTTTGCAAGTCTGATATCATCGACCGTCTCTACGAGAACCAATCGTTCGCCTCTATCAAGGATATACCTTCGTACCGAACTCAAATACCGCATCGTCTGTGCATTATTTGAGGGATCCATTGCGACTGTAAGAGAGACGCAGTTATAGCCTGCCGCGGACATTCGCTCGAGAATAGGAGTATGGTATTCGGGATCTGTCAGAAACGCGTATGTGGCATCCCACACAAGTGGGTCCGACTGAAATTTTCTGGAATCTTTAGCCGGGTTGCTGCTTATGCTCACGAATGATCTCCTGGATAACTCCGGTACGCTAGTGGCCTCCTCAGATAGCCGCGCAACGGAAGACCCTAGTTAAGCGCGATTGAGCCTGGGAAACTTCCGCTACGAAGCCATTGCTAATAGGCGAAGTACTCAGCGGCATGATTATCTCCAACAAGTTGGGTTGTGACCAAGGTTGCGCTAGGCGGAGTAGCAGGCGCGCAAGAAACTCCACCACGACGCTCCCATGCCGGTGAAATGGGTCTCGTCTGGAATAATGCGCGACGTCACGGTAAGCCGAGGTGGCTTGGCGATCGAGACCGCTGCTACAAATCGACCAAAGTTCTGCGCGGTCTGCTGATAGAAGGTGGGTGCTGTGACCTCGCGCTCGCAGATCGTAATATGGAGCTCTCGCTCTAGATAGTCGTCGTTAGCCTCAAAACCCTTGTCCAGGCATTTGAACACAGTCGAGTCTGGCCTGTTGATCCCGGGGCTTCCCGCACCTATGCGCGTGAATGGCAGTGCCGGCTGCAGCGCAGCCCAGGCCGTGAAGAGGCCGCCATAAGAATAGCCAAAGAGTCCGACACCACTGTCATCAATACGGTAGACCGCCTGTATCGCTGGATGAAGCTCGGCAACGATGAAATCCAGAAATGCATCCCCACGAGGGTTCCGCAGGGACTCCTTGTACGCCTCCGCATCTTCCATTGTCTTCCAAATGCGTCTATCCGCGGCCATTCTGTCGATCATAGCCTCGAAAGCGGGGTCCAATGGCTCGCGCGGCGGCCGCAAATCACGATTGCGTATGCGGTCCTGGTTTTCAACATCCGCACCGCAATAGCCGATTGATACTTGGATGAAAGGTTGGATCGGGTGGATAGGATCGTCCCTGAGCCTTCGACCAATTGGCACGAACGTCGGCGCTGTCCAGTTTCCATCGAGAACATAGATGACCGGAAAAACAGTATCTACTTCATCACTGTAGCGAGCCGGTATTGTAACCCAGATTCCAAACTTGGCTCCTACCGCGTGCGATTTTATCTCGAAGTAGCGAGTATCTGCCAGTATGCTATCAAGGGACGGATTGGCGGGCTCCAGTATATTAGACACCTTGAAATCCTCCTCAACTCGTCGCTTCCAGTCGCGATAACTCTGCCAAGTCGCTCAGGCGCGCTGCCTCTTCGGCTAAAGCTAGGGCAGGCACTAGAATTTGCCGGACAGCGAGACCCCGATGGTCCGCGGTCGCTGCATGATGACAAAGGGCACGCCGTAGGGGAATCCGCCTAGCTCCGCGCGAGAATCGCCGACGTTGCGCACAAAGATCGCTGCTTCGTAGTCGTCAAAGCGGATTCCGGCGCGCAGATCGATCAGCGTGTAGGCCGGGAACTCATACACCGGATAAACGGTGGAGCTCTGCGGGACGAGGCCACGGGCGCCACTGTAGCGAAGTTGGCCGCTGACGAACCCACTGTAGTCCCCAGTGATCGGCTGCTCGTACTCAGCGGAGAAGGATCCGGCCCATCTGGGCGAGTTCGGCAGGTTGTCTCCCGCTAGCCCGGTCGTGCCGAGGCCGGTGATGATGCTATCGGTGAGCTTCGCGTCATCGTAGGCCAGCGAGCCGGCCAGCGAGAGGCCCTCGACTGGCTTCAGGGTCACATTGAGTTCGACGCCGCGGCTGTAGGCGCCGCCGCCGTTGATCTGGCCAACGGTGCCCGCCGCGCTGAGAGTGCTGACCTGGATGTTGCTCCAATCGACGTTGAACGCCGTCAGCTCGACATAGCCGCGTCCCTCGAGGAAGCTCGACTTGACGCCGATCTCGTAGTTTTTGGTCTGGTCGGGCCCATAGCTGGTCGGAAGACCTGGGGCGACACTGTTCGGCCCACCCACGCGAAAGCCGGTGGCGAACCTGAAGTAAGCCATAGTCTCCGGCGTGAACTGGTAGCGGACGTTGGCCAAGTAGCTCTCGACCGTGCGCTCGTCGTGGCTCAACGGGGTCACGGCCGGCGTCGGAGCGTAGCCCAGGAAGGCGAAGAGCGCATTCTCAGCCGCGAAGTCCGACCCGCCGTTGAATTGTTGAAAGTCCTGGGTGATATGGCTGACCCGAATACCGCCGGTCACGTCCAGTTTTGGGGTTACGTAAAAGTCGACATCGCCGAAGCCGGCCACTTCCGTCAGGTGCGTCGGGATGGCATGCAATGCCAAATCGCTCGTTGGGCCCGCCGGTACGGATTGGTCCGGCGCAAAGAGGCTGACATTCGACCCGAGATGGTCGCTCTCGTAGTCGTAGACGGCCCCCACCAGCCAGCGGATGCGCCCGCTGTCCGGAGAAGATAGGCGAACTTCTTGCGTTGTCTTGACCATCGCAGTGGGCGAATTAACGCCGAGTGGCGCGTTGGCGGGCAACGGGACGCCGCCGAACAACGGGACAAATTGGATGAGGGTCGACGCGGCCGCCCCCCGGGAGATATCGAAGACGTAGTTGCCATTGTTGTGCTGATAGGTGCCCACGTACGACAGTGTCGCCCAATGCAGGTCAAGATCTGCGTTGAGGAGAACGACATTGTACTTGTTGCTGTAATGCGGCAGCACCGCGGCAGCGTCGGTCAGGTCCGGGCCAATCGGCCGATTGGTGGCGGTGTTTCCGATGACTTGATCGGAGTATGAGTCTACGTCACTGTAGATGTCGGACAGCATGACCTCGAGATCGGGCGACACCTGCCAGAGGAGCGCCGCCCGGCCGCCCCAGGCGTGGTTGTAGTTGTAGTCCTTCCGGCCGTCGGCCGTGGCGTCAATGAAGCCGCTTTGGCGGTTCACGAAGCCTGAGAGTTGGAAGGCGAGATTGTCCTCGACGATCGGCGCGGTGATCATGCCGCGCACGATCCCGTTGCCGCCGCCGTTTTCAGTGCCCGAGCCTTCCACATAGAAGGAATCGTCGAGCTGGCTGAGGTTAGGCTTCGTGGTCACGTAGTTGACGATGCCGCCCAGCGTATTGCCCGCATAGACCGTGCCCTGCGGGCCGCGCAGAACCTCGACGCGTGCGATGGTTGACGGGTCGATCAGGGGCAGCATAAAGGTGCCGGCGCTGTCGGCGGTGGAGCCGCCGAGGGGAGCGCCGTCGATCTGGGTGCCGACTGCCGGCGTGGTGTCGACGCCGGTGTTGATGCCCCGCATGACGAAGGCGCCCGAGCCGATGCTGCTCGAAACCTGGAGCCCCGGCACGAAGCCGACTAGGTCGCGGATCGTGCTGACGCCCGACGTCTCCAACTGAGAGGCGCTGATTGCGGTGACCGCCGCAGGCACCTCGGACAGCTTTTCGGTCCGCTTCTCTGCGGTCACTACGACGGTTTCGATCTGCGCGTAGTCCGCAGAGGGCGATGCCGACTGTGGGACGGGAGAATCCGCGGCGATGGCCGCGCCCGTGGCAGCGAGAGAAGCGGTCAGCGCCCCGGCGGCGACCGATGCATACAGTCTGTTCAGCGACATAGTTTCCCCCGTTTGAATTCTCGGCGATAGTGGCAGTCGTGTTAGCGTCGCTGCCAAAAACCGTTTGGTTGCGGGCCCCTTAGGCCTCATTCGCGGCAGCGCCGTTCCATTCGAACGCCTTGCGCAAGGTTTTATCGGGCCCCAGTTTTCAAACACAAAATACATAACTGCATCGCAAGGATTGAGTCCGACGTCGCGAGCCACTACATCGCAACGATCAGGTCAACTTCTAAAGATACAGATATGTATTTAGAGACACATACAGAGCTTGTCAAGCGGCTCTTCGCAACGGTGCGGCGGAACTCAGTCGAGGCTCGACTACGGGGCCTCTGGCGACGGGCTCACGCCGTGACCCATGGCTGTGACCGATGAGAACATCGCGTCAGTTTTAGGGTTTGCCGCATGAGGGAGAAGCGCGCTCTCATCGATCCCGGGTCGCTTGTGGAACACCGATCGCAGGCCGGCGCAAATAGCGCGCTGCGGGCAGGACACATGATCTTCGTTGTTCATTAGTTGCTTGGCGAAGTTGTATGCGTCTAGGAAGGTGGCGAGGTAGTCCTCGAACTGCCGTGCCGGTGCCTCTCGTGGTGGTAGCGCCGGACAGCGGCCTCTTTAAGCATTCTGTTCATTCACTCGACCTGGCCGTTGGTCCAGGGATGGTTGGGCTCGGTCAACCGGTGCTCGATGCCATGATTCAAACAGGTCCGGTCGAACGGATGGCCGCGCCATCGAGCCGTGGGGCCGTCGCGGTTCTTGGGCAGGTCGGCGAACTGGATGCCATTGTCTGTCAGCACCGTGTGGATCTCGTACGGCACGGCGGCGACAAGTTCGTCGAGGAACTCTCTGGCCGTGACCGTAGTCGCTTTGGCCTTCAGCCGGGCGAAGGCGTATTTCGATGTCCGGTCGACCGCGACGAAGAGGAGTAGCTTTCCTTCCTCGGTGCGCACCTCGGCGATGTCGATGTGGAAGTAGCTCTTTGAGCGGAGCCTTCGATCACTGTATCGTAGCTCGAATGGCATGCGCGGTCGTGGCGCTACCTTGGAGTATCTAGCCCATAGTTCCTCCCGATGTACGCACTCAGCTAAACTGAGTCCCCCACACACCCGGACCAGACATCTAGGCGCCGGCGCTTACGGCTTTCAGGGCGCTGAGCTTGGCGGGCGCCAAGCCGTCGAAAAACGAGCCCTCGAGCCCCGTTAGAATCCGGAGGTAAAGGTCGGCGGAAATGTAACGGCTCTCGCGGGTCTGCTTGAGGCGGAGCGCGTAGAAACCAACCTGGTGATAGTGAACGATGCGTGCCCGAATAAGGGCTTCGTCGCTGGAATATCTCGCATCACGGAACAGCTGCGCCAAGGCCGCGATAATATCGTCGTCCATCTTCCGGACGGCTTGGTCGACCTTCGGAGACAAGCGCGCCCACTCACGAACCGCCAGATCGTAAGTGGGGTCAAAGCCAATTTCATCGATGTAGACGTGCATCATCCGGGTGAATCGCTGGACTGGTTCCCCGGGCCCCCGCAAGGCTTTGAGCGCCGACTGGGCGTTGGTTTCGACCCAGTCCTCGAGCAGAGAGTCGAGAAGATCCTTCAGACCGGAGAAGCGCCAATAGAATCCGCCGCGCGTCACGCCCAGGCGTTTGGCCAGGCGATCGATCTTCAAGCCGGCGACGCCCTCGCGGATCAACTGCTTGCGCGCCATCGCCACCCATTCGTCACGAGTGAACGAGTCGCCCCTTGCAGCTCGCCTGTCGCTGCGCCGGTCCGACAAAGGGCCTTTGACGTTTTTCTTCAATGTCTTATTCATTTCGCCCCAGCCGATGACAGGAGATTGGCGTCACAAACGTGATCGGCATCCGCCATTCACTTCGAACGCTCTGGCCTCTTCGTCAACGTCCATCGACGCCTCACTGATTGGACCACAAGAGCGCCCCTCCTTGTAGTGGCGAATCGCTGCGGTTCCGAGCAACCCTCGTTGAAAAGCTCGTTCGCTGATCACCGATAGATACAGCTCTGCATCTTCAACTTCAATTGAAATGGCTCCGCATTGATGGCGCGCACGCCGTATGGAGTACCGCTGAGTTGGATAATCCGCGATGGAATCAGCAATCCGTGTGGCGCAATAGAGAAATTGCAGGGCTCGGTCAGAAAGCTCCGCCAACAGGCGCCGACGCGTCGCGTCCCGCTCAGCTTCGACATCATCACTTCGGAACCCGTCCTCGAGCCACTGCTCCATCGCTTCGGCCGGCCAGCCTCGGCTCGCCAATCCGGTGACGACCACGTCAATCAGCTGCGGGTGACCGCCTCCGCCGCCGACCCAGGCGAAGCGGGTCCACCCCTCGGGATCTCCGTCGTAAGCCGCGACTACGTCTTCGCTGGATAGGCCGAGGGCGCGCGACAATCGGCCTTCCGGCGGATCGTGGCTGGTAACGATGCAAAGCGCGTTCGGCGCTGTAAGGCCGCCTCGAGGCGCCGAAGCGGAACCTCGAGGCTATTCATCTCCGCACCGACGTCGTCGAGAATCCTGCATCATACCGAGATACTACCAGATGCCGAGGCGCTTATCGAGGAAGCCACACGCTTTATATCCAGCTATCAGCAATGGATGCCGGTTTGATGCTCGGAATCGATCTTCTGTCTGTTCTCTCGCTACAGCAGCGAGGCTGACAATCCTCCGTTCGCGCTGGAAGAAGTCGCGGTTTCTGAAAATTGGCTCGTTTAGCCGATGCGCAGACTATTGGGCTTGTTCTTGATGGGCTCATCAGCCTGGCCCGATTTAGACGCCGGCTCACACGAAACTAGTTCTAGAAGTGATGTTGCGGAAATCAGCCGCCGCCTTCCAACCGTCGTGGTGCTGAGGTGTCCTGAGGACATCAGCTCGTAGATTTTGCTCTTTCCCAGGCCGGTGGCTTGGCATGCCTCTTTGACCGTGCATGTCACTTTGTTGCGAAACGGATGATCGACCATACGCTAAGCTCACGCTGTACACTTCGTACATGTGAGAAGCGGTTGCCGTGCTTTCGATGCTTGGACGAGCCAAAGGCTGCTGTATCGCCCATAAACAACCGTGATCAATAACAGGCCTGATTGCCGGGTCGTCATTGAGTCGGGAAGGCGAGCTGCCTCGACCGCCTAGCCGCTTCGCCGGTTCCCTCGTTGAGAGGAAGAAAAGTGTTCCGCGACGATCCGCCGCCCGCCGCCCCGGGATATTGGACAAATATTGGACAAGGGGTGGGGCAGACAACCTAAGCCATTGAAATTCCTGGCGCTCCCAACGAGAATCGAACTCGTGTTTCAGCCTTGAGAGGGCCGCGTCCTAACCGCTAGACGATGGGAGCATCGCGCGCCCGCGCTTATAGCTTTGGTGCCATCTTCCGATCAAGCAAGGGCCGGTCAATCAGGGCCGGTATCGAGGCCGACCTGCTCAAAACCCCCGCCGCGATAGCAGAAGGCCGCGGTTTCCACCGCGCCCTGTTTTGCAACAGCCGCGATCAGCCAGAGGAAGCCTTCTTCGCCCGCACCCGCCAGATCGTGCGGCGAAGGCACGGGCCTGCCACCCGGATGAGAATGGTAGCAGCCGATCACGCTTTGGTCCGTGCCGCGCAGCGCCCGCAACAGGGCGAACTGGGCGGCAGGGCCGATTTCGAACCGGTCCGCGGCGGTGGCCAGATTGGGCACCGGGTGCACGGCCGCGATCCGCGCCACGCCCCCGTCCACCCGCCCGGCCAGAAGGCCGCAGCATTCGCGGGGGAAGGCGGCACGGGCCTCCCCCTCCACCTGCCGCAACAGGGCGGGCGGCAGGTAGACCGTTTTGATCATCTCAGCGGTGCTGCGGTGCGCACCCGGCCGACCAGATGGCCATCGGTCGTATCGACGATCGCGATCTCCTCACCATCGACCGTCTTCAGCCGCAGGACCAGGCGGCGGTCCGCCACCTCCATGGTCTGGATTTGGGTGCCGGGGGCGAGCGTCAGTACACGCTCCTTGCCGGTGGCACCGGCCCCCTTGCCCGACAGCCGCATGGCAAAACCGGCCACCAGCAGACCAAGCGCAATGACAATCAGCACGCCCAGAAGTATGACCACGGCCTTCAGCCCGCGATTGGCCGGGCTTTGAACCATGGTGGCGGGCTCTGTGCCGGACGACAGATCGGACAAGACAAACTCCTCCGCAGGCGGAACAACGATAGAGGCTTCCGTGCCCGCCGACATGGCGGGCTGGCGGCTCGACCGCTTTCTGGCCACGGCGGCCCACGGCCTCAGCCGCTCGCGCCTCCAGGCTCTGATTGCCGAAGGGGCCGTCAGCGAAGCCGGGCGGACGGTAAAAGACGGCAATACACGGGTCAAATCCGGCGCCTGTTATGAAATCCGCATTCCCGCCCCCGCCCCGGCAGAGCCGGTGGCGCAGGCCATCCCCCTTTCCGTGATCTATGAGGATGACGAGTTGATCGTGATCGACAAGCCGGCTGGCCTTGTGGTGCATCCGGCCGCCGGTAACCCGGACGGCACCTTGGTCAACGCGCTGATCGCCCATTGCGGGGACAGCCTTGCCGGTGTCGGCGGGGTGGCGCGGCCCGGCATCGTCCACCGGCTGGACAAAGACACCAGCGGCCTTCTGGTGGCGGCGAAAACCGACCGCGCGATGGCGGGGCTGGCGAAACAATTCGCCGACCATTCGACCGAGCGGGCCTATCACGCCATCGTCTGGGGCAGCCCGCGTTTGGGCGACGGGGTGGTGGAAGGCCAGATCGGCCGCAACCCGTTCGACCGCAAGCGCATGGCGGTGCTGCGCGGACAGGGAAAGGCAGCCCGCACTCGCTACCGCGTGGTGGAACGCTTCGGCGATTCCGTGCGCCCGGTGGCCAGCCTGATCGAATGCCGGCTGGAAACAGGGCGCACCCATCAGATCCGGGTGCATCTGACCCATCTCGGCCATCCACTGATCGGCGATCAGACCTATGGCCGTGCCCGAAAACCGCCACGGGCGAAAACGAATGCGGAGGCCCGCGCCTACACCATGGCGGCGGCGTTCCCGCGTCAGGCGCTGCATGCCTGGCTTCTGGGTTTTGAACACCCGGCCAGCGGTGAAATGCTGCATTTCGAATCCGCCTGGCCCGTGGATTTTTCCAGCCTTGCGGCGGCGTTCAGAGGCTTGAACCAAACGTGATCGCCCCTACATAGGGAAGGGGCGAAATCCGCTTGAAAATTTGTTATCCAAAACCCTGTCCGGCGCGTTGAAGAACCGGGCAGCGAATTTCTGTCCCCTGAGGAGATCCGATGAGCAGCCGCGGGGTTCCCGCCATACACAGCGAAGGTGGTCTTTCGCGCTACCTGTCCGAGATCCGGAAGTTCCCGCTTCTGGAACCGGAGGAGGAGTACATGCTGGCCAAGGCATGGAAGGAGCACGAAGACCCCGAAGCCGCGCGCAAACTTGTCACCAGCCACCTGCGGCTGGTGGCCAAGATTGCCATGGGCTATCGCGGTTATGGCCTGCCCGTCTCCGAAATCATTTCCGAAGGCAATGTCGGGCTGATGCAGGCGGTCAAACGCTTCGAACCGGACAAGGGTTTCCGGCTGGCCACCTATGCCATGTGGTGGATCAGGGCCTCGATCCAGGAATACATCCTGCGGTCGTGGAGCCTGGTCAAAATGGGCACCACGGCGGCGCAGAAGAAGCTGTTCTTCAATCTGCGCAAGGCCAAGAGCAAGATCGACGCGATCGAGGAAGGCGACCTGCACCCCGATCAGGTGAGCGAGATCGCCCGCAAGCTGGGTGTGCGCGAACATGAGGTGGTGGAGATGAACCGCCGCCTTGCCGCGCCCGATTCCTCGCTCAACACGCCGCTGCGGTCGGATTCCGAATCCGAATGGCAGGACTGGCTGCAGGACGACACGCTGGATCAGGAATCACGCCTGGCCCAGCGGGAGGAGTTGAGCGAGCGCCGCGCGCTTCTCTCCACCGCACTTGGCGAATTGACCGAGCGCGAGCGCGACATCATCGAGGCGCGCCGTCTCAAGGACGAGCCGGTGACCCTGGAAGAACTGTCGCAGAAATACGGCGTCAGCCGCGAACGCGTGCGCCAGATCGAGATGCGCGCTTTCGACAAGCTGCAGACCGCGATGAAGCAATCGCTGACGGCGCGGCGCAGCACCACGCTCGAACCCGCACACTGACACGATCAGCATGCACGGCCGCCATGCACATTCGTGCATGGCAACGCCCGCGCAGCCGCCGCCATAGTTCCCCAAAAGGGGATAGGCGATGGAATTGAAACTGTGGCAGGTCGATGCCTTTTCGGAGCGTTCGCTATCGGGCAATCCGGCGGCGGTGGTGCCGCTGTCAAGCTGGCTCGACGAAAGCCTGATGCAGAGAATCGCCAATGAAAACAATCTGGCCGAAACCGCGTTTTTCGTGCGCCGCGGCAAGGGCCGCTACGATCTGCGCTGGTTCACGCCGGCAAGCGAGGTCGATCTTTGCGGCCACGCCACGCTTGCCAGTGCGTGGCTGATCTTTTCAGAACTGGAGCCAGGGCTCGACAGCATTGCGTTTGAAACCCGCTCCGGCACGCTGACGGTCACGCGAAACGGAAACGATCAGCTTGCGATGCGCCTGCCGGCCGATGCGGTTTCACCGCTGGATGATCCGGCGCTTGCCGGCGCCATCGGCAAGGCACTGCACACGGCAGCGCCCGAAGCCCTTTTCACCGGGCGCTATCTGATGGCGGTGTGGCCGGACGCCGCCACGGTGCGCAATCTTTCCGGGCCGGGACGCATTGCAGATGTGTTGAAGGACGCCGGATTCTGGGGCCTGATCGTCACCGCGCCCGGCGATAAAGGGACCGGCGATGATGGTTACGATTTCGTGTCGCGCTTCTTCGCGCCCGCCAAAAGCGTGCCGGAAGATCCGGTGACAGGCTCAGCCCATTGCATGTTGACGCCTTATTGGGCGGCACGGCTGCGTCGCAAAACGCTGAAGGCGCGCCAGGTCTCACCCCGCGGCGGCGATCTTCTGTGTACGGACGATGACGGCGCGATCGTGCTCTCAGGCCCCTGTGCGCTCTACATGCGCGGCACGATCCTTCTGTGACTTGGTCTTCTGTGACGTTACCCCGGCCCCGGACGATCCACCGCACCAGCCCCCTTGCATCCCCGTTTGACGGACGGCCTGCAAACCCCTATATCGCCCGTGGGCCACGCCTCCCCAACGAGGCGCTTCATTCTGGAAGGAATGACGATATGACCGGTAATAGACCGGCCGTGCGCCCTGCACGGCCTTTTTTTTCGTCCG
>Ga0209952_1000477_pt1 | contig 60039 bp, 45 predicted proteins | sample ThiBiot_750_biof_2_FD_183951 | JGI IMG/M metagenome (GOLD analysis project Ga0209952, IMG submission 183951) | Wastewater bioreactor microbial communities from Cape Town, South Africa - Thiocy_cont_750_biof (SPAdes) | ecosystem: Engineered > Bioreactor > Thiocyanate-remediating >...
CGGATTCCTACGCGACGTATGCGAACACGGCACTGACGGTGGACGTAGCTCACGGTCTTGTCAGCAACGATACAGATGCAGAGCATTCGGCGCTGGCCAGCATCCTCAACCAGGGACCCGCACACGGCACGCTGCTGCTCAATTCCAATGGATCGTTCACTTATACTCCGAATATGGGTTTCTCTGGACAAGACAGCTTTACCTATCACGCTAACGATGGATCGCTGGATTCGAACATTGCGACGGTGACCATCGATGTCACCGCGCCACCGAATGCCGCGCCGTCGCACAACGGTGCGACTATTTTTGTCAACCAACACGACGCTTCGCCCTTTACGATCCCATCCATCGCACTCCTGTGGGGCGAGACCGATCCGGATCACGACGTGCTGAGCATTTCGGCTGTCGATCCGAATAACGCCAAGGTCGGCTTGTCGACAGATCACCAGACGGTGGCTTTTCAGGTTACGGGTAAGGCCGGATCGTCAGGAGATTTCGACTACTCGATCACCGATGGCGTCAACACGGTCGACGCAACCGCTCATGTCACGCGAGTGAACGGCGCGTTGACCGGCGACGCGGACGCGAACATCCTGATCGACAACTCCGGTCAGGCCGTAAATCTGTATGGCTATGGTGGAAACGACGTGCTGGTCGCAAATGCCGACCCGAGCCAGCTTTTTGGCGATGATCCGACTCTTTGGGCTGTGTCGTCAGCGCCGGGAGGCAATGACCTTCTGATCGGAAGCTCGGCCAATGATGCCCTTTACGGTGAGGGCGGCAACGATACGCTGATCGGCGGCAAGGGAATCGACTCGCTCTTTGGAGGCAGCGGCGCGGATACCTTCGTATTCAATGAAGCCGGAGCGCTTAACAAGGACGTTATTCACGACTACAATCGTGGCTCGGGAAGTTACAATCAGAACGAAGGCGACAAGATCGATCTCTCGGGGCTGCTCGATGGTATCTTCAATCAGGGCACAAATGCCGGAAACGATACGATTTCGAACTACGTCCAGATCGTGTCGCAGTCGGGTACCGCAACTTTGCAGGTTGATCTGAGCGGCGGCACCGGAGCCAATCACAGCACACACAGTTGGCAGGATGTTGCAGCCTTAACGGGTGTTTCGAACGCCGAAATCGTCAACGTGGTGTTCGCTCATCAAGATCATAATATCTCGATGGCTTGATGATCCAGGATGCAACAACAACGACCGCCAGCTTGGGCGGTCGTTGCTTTTATCAGATGGGTCCAGGCGTAGATGAGTGGCGCGCTTCTGGCGGAAGCGAGTCCGAACATTTTTTCCCGTAGGACCTGCCGGGGAACAGTGGCGGTTTTCTGAGTTGGCTAATCGTTAGCTGTTCTCCTGGCGCCTAAATCTTCTGCCCGTTGCTGCCGGATCCGACCGCGATGGTGATGCGCTGGATCTCAGTCCGGCCCTGCGGGTACGTTACCTCGACGGTGGCGACGTCCGTGCCGGTGAAGTCGGGCTTGGATTTATAGAACGCGACGAACCCCGGCACTTCCAGCGCCAGGCACTTCTTGTAGTTGGTCGCGTTGACCTTGCCGCGTCGGATCGTCAGTGTGCCGTTCGCCGGCGGGTTCACAAGTCGAATGGTCGGTAACGGACCGGACGTGCAATCCGGCTTCACGTTGATGTAGAGACCAACCTGAATATTTTTTGCTGTCTGTCCCTTGGCGTTGCGTTCCACCGTGGTCGGGGGCTGTTGAGCCGTGGCAGTCGACGGCGACAGGGCAACGCCGCCGAGCGGAGCGAGGATCAAGCCGATCAGCGTCGATATGGTTCGATGTCGATACGGCATGTTTGTCCTGAAATCTTGAAACGGGCCAACGCGCATGGATGGATCGTTCGCAGGATGAGGCAGTTCGGGGATGATTTCAATTCGTGCCGTGAGCCACCATCATAACGGATCAAATGAGAAGGCAGGGTCCCGTCGTGACGTCGGGGGACGACGGCCAAGGTCGATCCGATGGTGTTTGCTCTAATGGTGCGCGGAATGCCGATGCATCACTGAAGAGTCGAAGGGTCGGAGTTGGATTTGCGAGTTCCGGATTGATCGTAGATGTCCGATCCAACGGCACCGCTCAACTGAAAGATAAGCGTTGCAAGATTCTTTCTGGCAGCTTGAAGAACGGAGTCGCCGCGCACCGTCGCGCCGTTCGCCGTGCCGAGCAGCGTCAGCGCGAATTCCATCGCATCGAGAACTTCTCGGTCGGAAAGATTTGGCAACACAAGCTCCTGAATCTGTGTGTCCGTCTGGAGCCAAGAACCCGATGAAAATGTCGTGATGAGGACAATAAGTCGGCAACGGGCGAGACGCGATAGAATTTCTGCACTTATTAAGACATAAATTCCGTCTCGATACTACCGTGGGTGGTTACCGTCGGCGCGATGCGGCTTTAGGTATTGATTTGCCGCAGTTCGGCGAGCGAACCTTCGGGGGGCGACAAAATGTCGCGACAAATCCGCCTGCACGTCGTCGCGGATCGTGCGGCATCACGACGAAGCGAAGCGAACGATCCGCAAATTTACGTATCGACCGGCCTTTGCCCGTGCTGACAGCCGATCGGATTCCTCGACGCGTGTACAACCGCTTCAGATGATGAGACTATTGGTGCTTCATCGGGGCCGCGCGCCCGGTCCCGCTCGAATGATTTCACGACCGCGCAGGATCAATCCGGATCGACCGGCGCCGCTTCGTCATGGCGCGTTTTTCGCGACTTTTGCCGCAGATCGTCAACCAGAAGGGCCAGTGACCCTTTCAGCGTTCGTGCGCCGATCAGAGAGTGCAGGGTGACAACCTGCGTAGCGAGCTTGTCCTTGAAGGCCTCGCCGCCGCAAAGCAGATCGATCATTCCGAGGCCGTGATCGAATGACCACTGCACATAATTGGAGATCAGACCCATTCCCGGTGAGGCACGCGAGAAATCCGGGTCGTAGGTCGTGACCCAGGCCATCATCGTTCCGTGTTGAGCGAAGTTGATCGAGATGGCGACGGGAGTTTCGTTCAGTTCGACAACGAACAAGCGAAGTATGCCGGCGCGCGCGAGGACATCGACAAGGGCGGCAAGGGTTGACCTTCCCTGGTCGAACAGATCCGATTGCAGTGCGTTTTTCTCGAGCCACTTGCGCTTGAGGGCGGATAGCCGATCGAGCACGGGGCCGAGGGGCTCGTCGGGTTCGAGCAGGCGGAACCGCACGGTCCCGCTCTCTTCGAGGATCCTGACACCGCGGCGATAGTTGTGGCGGGTTTTCTTCGGATGGCTTGCCAGCCACGCTGCGCCGCTTTTCCAGTCGCCGGCGATGCGGGAGCTGACTTCGTAGCGGTGGTTCGGGCGGAGCTTGATCCGCTGTGCCTTGTTTGTTGAAAACACCCGCCACGCCGCCGCGTCCGGCAGAAGCCGGGTGATGAGGGCCACGTCGAATCCGCCTGAATCGCAGATGGCGCTCCACAATCGATCCAGCGTAGCGTCAGAACACGCCGGCGCGCGGAGGATGTCGCCGTAGTCTGTGTAGGCGACCGCGGCCCATTCCAGAAAACGCAGCCGCTTGCGCCGTGTGATCGCCAGCGGGAGAATCGCCACCAGCCGGTCGTCGTGCCAGACCAGCCCGATCCGCAGCGCGGTCTCCGCCGGATTGTCGATCGTCTTCCACCAGGCCGAAATCCAGTCGTGGCTCTGGAAGATCAGGGCGTCGCAATCGCGCCAGAGCTGCATCCATTGATCTTCGATTGCGACAAGGCGTTCGGTGGTTTCCACGATCTCCAGACGTTCGGAAACCAGGGTTTCGACGGACACGCGCGCGTTCATGATGACGACGCATCCGGAGTTTGCGCGCCGAGGCGCGTTCGGTTGCGTTGAAACCTGCCGGCGATGTGGCGCCACATCTTTCGAAGCGGCAGAAGGTAGAGGCCCGACAGAGACTGGTAGTCTCTGACGTCCCGATCGACCAGGCCGAATTTGAGTTCTTCCTTGGGGTCGGGGACGAACGACGTGCCGAACAGACGGTCCCAGAACGAAAACAGCAAACCGAAATTCTTGTCGTAGTGGCGTGGATCGACGCTGTGATGGATCTGATGCCAGTGCGGGGAAAGAACGAACTTGTCGAGCGGACCGAATGAGATCGGCAAATGCGTGTGCCGCACGAAATCCATCATCAGGATGTTGCGGAGAACGTAGACGTTCAGACCGAAGACCACGACTTCCACGGGATTGAGCGCGATCACACTCCAGATGCCGAAGCAGATTCCCGGAATGACTCCATCCCAGATGCGGTTCATCAGATCGTCCAGCGGATGCACGCGGTCCTTGGTGATGCCGACCATCACTTCGGCGGAGTGATGGACCTTGTGCAGTTCCCACAGAACTGGATAGCGGTGCTGCGCGACGTGGTAGAGATAGTATGAAATGTCGTAGGCCAACAGCATGGTCGCTGTGAAAATCACCAGCGTCATCGGCCCTGCCGGGCCGCCGATGAGGGGACCCTCGATGCCGAAGGCCCAACTGATGGCGCGGTTGGTCGCATATCCCATCGCGGTCACGAACGTGATACCGGCTGGAATAAGCAGAAAGGGCATCATCAGCCGTTTGGTGATCCAGAACATGACGTCGGCGCGGGCCGACGGATGCAGCATCACTTCCTGGGGGAACATGAAGCCGAAGAAATCCTTGATCGACTTGTCTTCCACTTTTCTCAGGTAAACGATCAGCGCGGAAACGAGCGCCGAACCCAGAATGAGGCCCCAGGTCACATAGTCGATATGATGAAGCTTATCGGCTATCTTGTTAAGAATTTCGGAGACCATGGCAACTGCGGAGCCTGTTGGACCTGGATTGAGAGTGGGGCTGTAAAGCAGCCGATTTTCGAGGCGCCCGCAGAAAGCTTATCGCCGACGCCTGCCGGGCGCACTGACAGGACGGGCGCTGGCTCATGTTTGACGATAGATAAATAGCCTGCGAAGGCAATCTCTTTACCGTTACGGGGTTAATATCCCGTGCGCCGCCGTGAAGAATGCTATCGAGAGCAGCGATCTGCCGGCTCCGGGCTTGAGGCACAGGTTCGTGATCGACAGCCAGCGCCGCGGACACATGCTTTCGGCCGTCGTTCTCAGGGAACCGTTATCCTTTGCTTCTCCGCTCGACACTCATCTACGGTCCGGCAATCTTGTTCACGCGGGTTTCCGCGCTGCTTCTGCTGGTCGTGGTCACCCGCCTCATCAATCAGGAGGAATACGGCCTCCTGACATTGGTGGTGACGGTCGGGGAGATGACGGATGCCGCCGTGACAAACTGGCTTCGGATCGCCCTGCTCAGGCTTGGCGGAACGAAGGATATCAGTCGAGGCAGCCTCGTTCTGGCCGGCAAAGTCATGTTTTTCACGACGATGCTCGCGCTGGTCATCGCGGTCATCGCTTCGGCTTTCGTCGTCCCTGGACGCTGGATCGAGTTCTCGATTGCTGTCTGCACATACCTCGTCGTCAGCACCATCGGGCGTCTCGCGCTGACGGTGCTGCAAATGCAGCAGCGACATTCGACCTATTCGTTGCTCGAGTGCTTGCGCGGTATGTTGCAACTGGCGTTTCCCATCGCGGCGATCGCTATATTCCCAAACACCTTTTTGGTGGTGTCGCTCGGTTCGAGCGCCGGCATGTTGGTTGCCGGCATCATCGCCTTCGCGATGGCGTCGCGGCAAGTCACCGATGGGGCGGCGCGCTTCACTGCCCATGAGCTCTTTGCGCTGGGCATTCCCCTCGTGGCGGTGGCTCTGGTGGGGTTCGGAATGAACAGTTCCGAGCGTCTGTTCCTGAACGCCTTTCATGATGCCACCGCGGTCGCGATCTTCGCTGCTGCCTATGTTCTTGCGCGGCAGCCGATCGACATCGTTGGCCATGCCATCAATGTCGGCACGTTCCCGGAGCTGATGAGCCGGTTCGATGAAGAGGGGCAATCCGCTTCCGGGAAATTGCTCTCGCAGGTCATGGCTCTGATGATGCAGCTGTGTCTGCCGGTTGCGGCAATGCTGGTTGCGCTCGGCGATCAGATCACCCAGCTTCTATTGCCGCTAAACTATCATGGACGGACCGGACTGCTCTTTCCAGCCATTGCGTTCGCTGTGGTGTGCGCAAATCTGACGAACGTCGTCTACGGCGCCGTCATTCATGCGCATAAACGGCCGTGGCTGTTGATCGTCGCCACGTTGATGGGATCGGTTGGGACCATCGGGTTGTCAGTGGTGTTGATCCCGAAGCTCTCCGAACTCGGCGCGGCGATCGCGTTGGCAGGCGGATCTGTGATGGCTCTGGCGGCCTGCGTCGTGATCGGCGAGCGGCTGACGCCGATTCCCGTTCCCTGGCGCGACATCGCGCTTTCGCTGGTGACCGCGGTGGCAACCGGAGCTGCGGCCTATGTCGCTGCCGGCTTGCTCCGCGATATGCCGGTGCTGCTGTCCCTGACCATTGGAGGGATCGCGGGCGCTCTGACGCTGTTGCTGATGACATGGCTGTTTCGACCCGCCGCTGTACGACAGGCTTCCAGCATCATCCGCCGAACGATCGGGGCTGTGCGAGGGTAGCTAGCACCTGCGTCTTTCGCTTGCGAAAATCGTCGGAGCCAATCAGGATCGGAACAATCGGAAGGCGTGCAGGGAGGACAATCATGACCGATCGCAGGGATGCAGAACCGACGGTTGCCGCCAGCAACGCCGCCGTGCTGAAGGAATTGCCGTTCAACGACCGGCAGGACTATGCCGATGCCGAGCGCGGATTTGTCGGCACGTTCCCGGATGCCGTCGTTCAGAACGAATCTGGCCGCACCGTCTGGAGCGTTGCCGACTACGCCTTCCTGAAGGACGATACCGCGCCTGCCACCGTCCATCCCAGCTTGTGGCGCCAAGCGCAGTTGAACTGTCGTCACGGTCTGTTCGAGGTAGTGCCCGGCATTTATCAAATCCGTGGGCTCGACCTTTCCAACATGACGCTGATCGAGGGCGTGCAGGGCGTGATCGTTATCGATCCGCTGGTGTCGGCCGACACCGCGCGCGCCGGTCTCGAACTTTATCGCCAGCATCGCGGGCCGCGAGCGGTGACGGCGGTGATCTACACGCATTCCCATGTCGACCACTGGGGTGGCGTGAAAGGGGTGATCACGCAGGACGATGCCGACAGCAGGCGTGTGCCGGTGATCGCGCCGGAAGGATTCGTCGAGGCCATCGCGCAGGAAAACGTGCTGGCCGGCACCGCGATGGTGCGTCGTGCGCAGTATCAGTTCGGGCCGTTGCTGCCGAAGGGCGTCAAGGGACAGGTTGATGCCGGACTCGGAAAGACGCTGTCGAGCGGCACCGTAACGCTGATCGCACCAACCGATCTGATCCGCGAGGATCATGAAAAACGCATTGTCGACGGCGTTGAAATTGTCTTCCTGATGGCGCCGGACAGCGAGGCCCCGGCCGAGATGCACATGTTCTATCCGGCGTTCAAGTGCCTGAATATGGCCGAGAACGCCGTGCATAATTTTCACAACCTGCTGCCGTTTCGCGGCGCGGAGGTGCGCGATTCCCGCGCCTGGTCGCGTTACATCGATGTCGCGCTGATGACGTTCGGCGATCGCACGGACGCGTTGATTGGTCAGCATCACTGGCCGGTATGGGGGACGGAATCCGTCAAGCGCTATCTCGGCAAGCAGCGCGATCTCTACAAGTATGTGCACGACCAGACGCTGCGCCTGATCAACCACGGGCACACGCCCAGCGAGGTCGCCGAGCTGTTGACGTTGCCGGACAGTCTCGCACACGAATGGTACGCGCGCGGCTACTACGGCACCGTGCGGCACAATGCCAAGGCGATCTATCAGAAATATATCGGCTGGTATGACGGAAATCCCTCGCATCTGGATCCGTTGCAGCCGTCGGATGCCGCGCGAAAATATGTCGACTACTTCGGTGGTTTCGAAGCCGCGCTCGCCAAGGCGAAAGCGGATTTCGCCAAAGGCGAGTATCGCTGGGTGGCGGAGATCGCCAATCATCTGGTGTTTGCGGATCCGACAAATCAGGAAGCCCGTGACCTTGCGGCCGATACCTACGAGCAACTCGGCTATCTGTCGGAAGCGGCGACCTGGCGCAACTCCTATCTGTTCGCCGCGCACGAGTTGCGCAACGGCGTGCCGCAGATGACGGCGCGCGGCGGGGTGGCGCCGGATGCGCTGGCGGCATTGCCGCTCGACACGTTCTTCGATCTCCTGGCGGTGCGACTCAACGGACCCAAGGCGGTCGGCAAGACGGCAGTGCTGAACTGGGTATTCACGGACACCGGCGAGATCTTCGTCCTCAACCTCGAGAATTGCGCGCTGACCCATCGCTTCGGGCGGCGCGCCGACCACGCCGATGCGACGTTGACCCTGACACGCAAGACCCTCAACGCGATCATGTTGATGCAGACGACATTTCCCGAGGCGGTCGGCGCCAAGAAGATCACGATCGATGGCAATCCGGCGAAGCTTCTGGAGTTGCTCGGACTGTTCGATACCTTCAGCCCGAGTTTCGCGATCGTCGAGCCGTAGAGCACGGCGATGTGAGTTGAGATTGACGCGTCCGGCTACTTGTCAGCCGCCTTCAATACGTCGCGCGGCCGCCCGAGATGTCGAATACCGCGCCAGTCGAGAAGGCGCAGTCCTCGGAGGCGAGCCAGGCCACCATCGCGGCGAGTTCCTCCACCAGCACGAAGCGTCCTTTGGGGATCTTCGACAGCATGAAATCGATGTGCTGCTGCGTCATCTGGTCGAAGATCGCGGTCTTCGCCGCGGCCGGCGTCACCGCGTTGACCGCGATGTCATATCCGGCCAGTTCCTTACCGAGCGATTTGGTAAGCGCGATCAACCCTGCTTTTGAGGCGGAATAGTGCGCGGCATTGGGGTTGCCTTCCTTGCCGGCGATGGAAGCGATGTTGACGATGCGACCGTAGTTCTGCTTCACCATCGTCGGCACGACGGCCTTGCAGCAAATGAAGGGACCATCGAGATTGATCCGCAGCACCTTGCGCCATTCGTCGAGATCGGTATCCCACACTGTTTTGTTGACGCCGGCGATGCCGGCGTTGTTGACGAGAATGTCGATCTTGCCGAGTTTGGCCAGGGTCGCGTCACGCGCTGTCTCGACGGCGGCCAGATCCGAAACGTCGACCTGGAAGGCCGTGACCGCCGTGCCGATCTGTTTCGCGGTCTGCTCCGCCAGCGCAATGTCGTGATCCCAGATCGCGACCTTGGCGCCGGAGGACGCGAACCGCTCGGCAATGGCGCGTCCGAAGCCCTGCGCACCGCCGGTGACCACCGCGCAACGACCGTTCAGATCGATCTTGTTCATCGTGAATTCCTTCTAGAGCGTCCAGCCGCCGTCGATAATGTGGGCGACACCGGTGGTGAAGGCGCTTTCGTCGCTGGCGAGATAGACTGCGAGCGAGGCGATTTCCTCGGCGGTGCCGAGCCGCCCCATCGGCTGGCGGCCGACGAACATCTCGCGGCCGCCGGGGCCGAGTGCGGCGGCGCGGCCGAGCATTGACGGCGTTTCAATGGTGCCGGGGCAGATGCAGTTGCAGCGGATGCCCTTGGCGATGAAGTCTGCGGCAACGGCGCGGGTCAGGCCCGCGACAGCGGCTTTGGTGGCACCATAGACGTAACGGTTCGGCGCGGCCTTGAACACGCCGGCGGCGGAAGCGATGTTGATAATCGAACCGCCACCCGCCGCCAGCATTCCCGGCAGGAATGCGCGCAACGTGCGATGCATGGACTTGACGTTGAGGTCGAACGAAAAGTCCCAATCGTCGTCGCTGCATTCCAGCACCGTGCCATGATGCACGAAGCCGGCGGCGTTGAGCAGCACGTCGACGGTACCGATCCGCTTGGCCATGGCCGCGACGGTGGCGCTGTCGCGGACATCGAGGCTGGCCACTTCCGCGACGCCTTCGCCCGACAATGTAGCGAGTTTCTTGTCATCGATATCGGTCGCGATCACGGTCGCGCCTTCGCGTGCGAAAGCGATCGCGCTCGCGCGGCCGATGCCTGCTGCCGCCGCAGTCACGAATGCGCGCTTGCCTTTCAGTCGGCCGGACATTGTCAATCTCCCTGAATTCGCGAGGCTGTTTCAACCGTGTTGAAGCAGCCTCGTCGTTTATCGTTTTTGTTCGTGCATCATCTTCCGAAGGCCGGCTCTAGTGGTTGTCGCGTGCGACACCGACGCGGCCGGCGATATCCTGATAGCGCGTGGCGAACTCCATGCAGGCGCCGGTGGCGTGCTGCCCCACCGTCTGGCGATACATCTCTTGCCACGGCGTCTGGTTTGCCGGGAAGGGGAAGCCGCCCTTGGCCGTGAGTTCGGCGCGGCGGCGCTTTACCTCGGCGTCGTCGATCATGATATTGGCGGCGCCCGTGTTGAGGTCGATGCGGACCATGTCGCCAGTTTGCAGGATCGCGAGACCCCCATCTGCGGCCGCTTCCGGTGTCGCATTGAGAATCGACGGCGATCCTGAGGTTCCGGACTGGCGGCCGTCGCCAATGCACGGTAGCGACAGGATACCGCGTTTGATCAACGCGGCCGGCGGCTGCATGTTCACCACTTCCGCTCCGCCCGGATAGCCGATCGGGCCGACGCCGCGCACGAACAGGATGCAGTGCTCGTCGATGTTGAGCGACGGATCGTCGATGCGGTGGTGATAGTCTTCTGGACCTTCAAATACGATGGCGCGGCCCTCGAAGGCATTGAGGTCTTTCGAGTTGGAGAGATAGCGGTCGCGGAATTCCTTCGAGATCACGCTGGTCTTCATGATCGCGGAATCGAATAGATTGCCGCGCAGCACAATGAAGCCGGCATCCCGCACCAGCGGCTTCTCGTAGCTCCAGATCACGTCGCCATCGGGCTTCGGTGCGTCACGGCAGTTGTCGCCCATGGTGTGGCCGTTGACGGTTTTGACGGTTTCGTGGATGCGTTTGTGTCGCATCAACTCGCCGATCACGGCAGGGACGCCCCCGGCGCGGTGATACTCCTCGCCGAGATAAAATCCGGCCGGCTGCATGTTCACCAGCAGCGGGACGTCGTGGCCGTATTTTTGCCAGTCGTCGATGGAAAGTTCGACGCCGATGTGGCGGGCGAGGGCGTTGATGTGGATCGGCGCGTTGGTCGAGCCGCCGATGGCGGAGTTCACGACAATGCAATTCTCGAACGCTTCACGCGTCAGGATGTCCGATGGCTTGAGGTCTTCCCACACCATCTCGACGATCCGCGTGCCGGTCTCGTAGGCGATCTGGCCGCGCTCGCGATAGGGAGCGGGGATCGCCGCGCAGCCCGGCAGCGACATGCCGAGCGCTTCCGCCAGCGAATTCATAGTCGAGGCCGTGCCCATGGTGTTGCAGTGGCCGACCGATGGCGCCGACGACGCGACGATGCGCATGAACTCCTCGTAGTCGATCTCGCCGGCGGCGAGGCGTTCGCGCGACTTCCACACCACGGTGCCGGAACCCGAGCGCTCCCCGTTGAACCAGCCATTGAGCATTGGTCCGCCGGACAGCACGATCGCGGGCAGGTTCACGGTCGCGGCCGCCATCAGGCACGCGGGGGTGGTCTTGTCGCAGCCGGTAGTCAGCACCACGCCATCGAGCGGATAGCTGAACAGCACCTCCACCAGACCCATATAGGCGAGGTTGCGGTCGAGCGCCGCGGTCGGCCGCTTGCCGGTTTCCTGGATCGGATGCACCGGGAATTCCATCGCGATGCCGCCGGCGGCGCGGATGCCTTCGCGAGTGCGTTTGGCCAGCTCGAGGTGATGCCGATTGCAGGGGGAAAGATCGTTGCCGGTCTGGGCGATGCCGATGATCGGTTTGCCCGATTGCAACTCCTCGCGCGTCAGGCCGTAATTCAGATAGCGTTCGAGATAGAGCGCTGTCATCGCCGGATTGTGCGGATTGTTGAACCATTCGGTCGAACGCAGCTTGCAGCGGGAATGGTTCGCGGACGTGGTCTGATCGGCTTTCTTATTCAATGGTTCCTCCCGCGCTGGCTGTTCGCAGGGGTCGTTTGGCCGCCCTGGCGGTGGTTGCGCGTGATGCTGGAGCGAGCCGCGCGTGCGGCCGCCGAGACGGCATTGTTCCAGAGACGCGCACGCAAGTCACGTCAAAAAGACAGCGCTACCAAATTTGCCGGAAGCGAGCGAAAATCCTCGCCGTTGCGCCGGTTCATATGTGGCGGGGTGCGGAACTGCGGCGGATCATCAGTTCATAGCCGAGATCGACAACTGGCATGCTGGGTCGTCTGCCTTCGATCGCGTCCATCACCATATTGATCGCAGTTCTGCCCATATCGTAGCGATTGGTGCGCACGCTGCTGAGCGGCGGTACCGCCGAGGCCATGTATTCCAGATCGTTGAAGCCCACGATGGCAATGTCTTCGGGCACCTGAATCTGCCGGCGCTGGCATTCGAACAACGCTCCCAATGCAAGGTCGTCGTTGACGCAGAAAACCGCGTCGAGATCGGGCGCTTTCATCAAAAGATCGGCGAACAGCGTGCCGCCCATCGTCACCGATGTCGATACCGGCGTCGCGATGATCAGGCGCGGATCGTAGAGCGAGGCACGCTTCATGGCGTCGGTGTAGCCTTCGAGGCGGCGCTGCACGCGCGGGTCCATGCGGGCGCCGAGAAAGCCGATCCGTTTGAAGTTCAGGCCGATCAGGTGCGAAATCACCTCAAATGCAGCGGCATTGTGAGAAAAGCCGACCATCATGTCGATGGGATCGGGACCAAGTTCCATGATCTGCACGATGGGGCAGTTCATCGATTCCAGGATCGCGCGCGACTCTTCCGTCTGGTTGATGCCCGTCACCACCAGCCCGGCCGGCCGCTGCGCCTTGAACAATCGCAGCAGTCTTTCTTCCTGAAGAATGCTGTAGTGGGTGTTGACGAGTTGGATAGAGTAGCGGCTTTCGCCCGAACCATCGTAGATGCCGCGCAGCACGTCGGAGAAAACGTTGTTGGTGAAAGACGGGATCAACACGCCGATGACTTCGGTGCGGCGCGATGCCAGCGCGCGCGCGGCGAGATCGGGAACATAGCCGAGTTGGCGCGCGGCGTTCTCGACGCGTTCGCGCTTGCCTGGAGAGAGTGCTTCGGGATTGCGAAAGAAGCGCGACGCGGTGATCGGGCTGACGCCGGCGAGCTTTGCGACCTCAGTGAGTCTGACTCTTCCAGAACCGGTTCGCGCACGCGCCATGACGCGCTGATAGCATAGCCGTTCGAATGATTAAATGATTATTGACAGCGCTACCACCACATTGATAATGGCCAACCAACTAGGGACAATGCCCCCATTCGACTTTCGAAACGGAAGTTGAGAACAGAGCCGCGACGGTTTGCGCCGTACAACGCCGAAACGTGAGGGACGGAAACGATGGCGTCGGTGCAGATTAGCGACGTGCGGAAATCCTTTGGTGGATTCGAGGTTCTGCATGGCGTCAGCATTCCGATCGAGGACGGCGCTTTCGTTGTGTTGGTTGGTCCGTCCGGGTGCGGCAAATCCACGTTGCTGAGGATGCTGGCCGGGCTGGAAAACATCACCTCGGGAACGATTGCGATCGGCGACCGCGTTGTGAACAACGTGCAGCCGAAGGAGCGCGACATCGCGATGGTGTTCCAGAACTACGCGCTCTATCCGCACATGACGGTCGCCCAGAACATGGGTTTCTCGCTGAAACTGCGAAATGCCGAGGCGGGCGACATTTCCGCGCGCGTGAAGAAGGCCGCGGAAATTCTCGATCTGACGCCGCTGCTGGAACGCTATCCGCGTCAATTGTCTGGTGGACAGCGCCAGCGCGTCGCGATGGGGCGCGCCATCGTGCGCGATCCGCAGGTGTTTTTGTTCGACGAGCCGCTGTCGAACCTCGACGCAAAGTTGCGCGTTGCGATGCGCACCGAGATCAAGGAACTGCACCAGCGGCTCAAGACCACTACGGTCTATGTCACCCATGACCAGATCGAGGCCATGACCATGGCCGACAAGATCGTGGTGATGCACGACGGCATCGTCGAGCAGATGGGATCTCCGCTCGAGTTGTATGACCATCCCGAGAACCAGTTCGTCGCCGGCTTCATTGGATCGCCGGCGATGAATTTTCTCAACGGCCACCTCAAGGTGAATGGCGGCCAGCCCTTCGTCGAGACGGAAAATGGTAGCCGTCTGCCGATCGCTTCGGCGCCTGCGGTGTCCGATGGTCGCCCTGTGGTCTACGGCGTCCGCCCTGAGCACCTCGATCTCGCCAGCGATGGCATTGAGGCCGAAGTTGCCGTGGTCGAGCCTACCGGATCGGAAACGCAAATTGTCGCGCGGATCGGCTCGCAGGAATTGATCGCGGTGTTCCGCGACCGCCATCAGGTTGCGCCGGGCGACAAGATCCATTTGCGCCCACGCGCCGACGTGGCGCATCTTTTCGACAAGGATACCGGCCGGCGCCTATGATCCGGCCGCAACAAGACAACAACAAACGAGCTTTCGAGGGACGTCCATAATTACAATTACAAAGGCAGGGAGAAGACGATGAGCAATTTAATCACCGACCGGCGTTCACTGCTCAAGGGTGGCGCGACGCTGCTGGCCGCCGCCGCCACGATGTCGAGCGAACAGTTGCTGGGTTATGCCAAGGCCTGGGCTCAGACCTCGCCGTGGAAGCCGGAAGCGGGCGCCAAGATCAACCTGCTGCGCTGGAAGCGTTTCGTCGAAGCCGAAGACGTCGCGTTCATGAAAATCGTCGATGCCTTCCAGAAGGCCAACAACGTCACGATCAATGTCTCCAATGAGTCCTACGACGACATTCAGCCGAAGGCCTCGGTCGCGGCGAATACCGGGCAGGGCCTCGATATGGTGTGGGGTCTGTACTCGCTGCCGTTCCTGTTCCCCAATAAATGCACGGATATGACCGACGTTGCCGACTATCTTGCCAAGAAGTGCGGCGGATGGGCCGAGTCCGGCAAGGCTTACGGCATGTTGAACGGCAAGTGGATCGGTATTCCGGTGGCCGCGACCGGCGGTCTTGTGAACTACCGGGTCAAGGCCGCCGAGGCGGCCGGCCATAAAACCTTCCCGAAAGATCTCGGCGGCTTCCTCGACCTCGTCAAAGGCATGAAAAAGAATGGTACGCCTGGCGGCATGGCGCTGGGCCACGCGTCGGGCGATGCCAACGGCTGGCTGCACTGGGCGCTGTGGGCCCACGGCGGCAACCTGATCGACAAGGATAACAAGGTCGTCATCAACTCGCCGGAAACCGCCAAGGCGCTCGAATACGTCAAGCAACTCTACGACAATTTCGTGCCCGGAACGGCGTCGTGGAACGACAGCTCGAACAACAAGGCGTTCCTCGCGGGGCAACTCCATCTCACCGTCAACGGCATTTCGATCTATGTTGCGGCGAAGAAGGAGAACCCGCAGATCGCGGAAGACATGAACCACGCGCATCTGCCGGCGGGTGTCGACGGCAAGACGCGCGAATTGCATCTCGGTTTCCCGATCCTGGTCTACAACTTCACCAAGTTCCCGCAGACCTGCAAGGCGTTCACGAGCTTCCTGCTCGAGCCCTCGCAGTTCAATCCGTGGGTCGAGGCGGCGCAGGGCTATCTGTCACCGTTCCTCCTTGACTACGAAAAGAATCCGATCTGGACGGCCGATCCGAAGAATACGCCGTATCGCGACGTGGCGCAGACCGCGAACACGCCGGCCGGCGTCGGCAAGATGGGCGAAAACGCGGCGGCCGCGATTGCCGACTTCGTCGTGGTCGATATGTTCGCGAATTACGCGACCGGCCGCGAGGATGTGAAGGCCGCCATGGCTTCGGCCGAGCGCAACGCCAAGCGCATCTTCCGCAGCTAAGCGAGACCATGCCGGCGCGGGTCGTCCGCGCCGGCATTTCGTCAATGAAGACGAAGCCAGACTGCATCAGCGTCACGACGCTGTTTTGATTTTCTGTTCGGCCGGAGCTGAAACCGAATGACCACGATGCAGACATCGATGCCGGCGCAGGGAGTCTACAAGGACACGCGATCGCTGTGGGAGCGGCTGCGCACCAACCGGAATTGGCTGGCGCTGTGGTTCATGTTGCCGACGGCGGCGTTCCTGATCTTGTTTCTCGCCTATCCGCTCGGGCTCGGCGTCTGGATGAGTTTCACCGACGAGCGTATCGGCCGCACCGGCATTTTCGTCGGGCTGGAGAATTACGAGTGGTTGTGGAGCGACAGCATCTTCTGGCTCTCGGTCTTCAACACGCTGCTCTATACGATCATCGCCAGTGCGATCAAATTTGCGATCGGGCTTTATCTGGCGCTGCTTCTGAACCGGCACATGCCGTTCAAGGCGATGATACGGGCGATTGTGCTCGTTCCCTTCATCGTTCCGACGGTGCTGTCGGCGATCGCGTTCTGGTGGATCTACGACGCGCAGTTCTCGATCATATCGTGGTCGTTGATCAAGCTCGGCCTGATCGATCACAACATCAATTTTCTCGGCGATCCCAACATGGCGCGCGGCAGCGTGATCTTCGCCAATATCTGGCGCGGCGTGCCTTTCGTCGCGATCACGCTGCTGGCAGGATTGCAGACGGTGTCGCCATCGCTCTACGAGGCGGCGACGCTGGATGGCGCGACGGATTGGCAGCGCTTCCGCTACATCACCTATCCGCTGCTGACGCCGATCATCGCGGTGGTGATGACGTTTTCGGTGCTGTTCACCTTCACCGACTTCCAACTGGTGTGGGCGTTGACGCGCGGCGGCCCGGTGAACGCAACGCACCTGATGGCGACGCTGAGTTATCAGCGCGGCATTCTTAGCGGCCGGCTGGGCGAGGGCGCGGCGATCGCGACCGCCATGATTCCCTTCCTGCTGGCAGCCATCGCGATTTCGTGGTTCGGGATGCAGCGCCGCAAGTGGCAGCAAGGATCGGACAATGACTGAGACCGCAGCCACTCACGCCCAGGATCAGGCCAAAACCGCGGTCCGGGCCGCGGCCGCCGTCGTCAAAAGCGACGACAGCGAGGGCATGAGCTATCTCGAAAGCCTTCCGCGTCGGCTGGTGACGCTTTATCTGCCGCTGTTCATCATTCTCGTCGTGCTGCTGTTTCCGTTCTACTGGATGGGCCTGACCTCGATCAAACCCGACGAGCAGTTGATCGACATGGAGACCTACAACCCGTTCTGGGTGGTCCATCCGACACTCAAGCATATTTCGAAACTACTGTTCGAAACTGAGTACCCACGCTGGCTATGGAATACGATGTATGTCGCGGCATGCGCGACCACGCTGTCGATTTTCGCCAGCGTGCTGTCCGCCTACGCCATCGTGCGGCTGCGCTTCAAGGGCGGCGACGCGGTCGGCGTGCTGATCTTCTTCGCCTACCTGGTCCCGCCGTCGATCCTGTTCATTCCACTGGCGTCGGTGATCCAGGCTTACGGCCTGTTCGACTCGCCGCTGTCGCTGATCCTCGTCTATCCGACCCTGCTGATCCCGTTCTCGACCTGGCTATTGATGGGATATTTCAAGACGATCCCGTATGAACTGGAGGAATGCGCGCTGATCGACGGCGCGTCGCGTTGGCAGATCTTGATCAAGATCGTGATCCCTCTGGCGGTGCCCGGGCTGATCTCAGCCTTTATCTTCTCGTTCACGCTGTGCTGGAACGAATTCATCTACGCACTCACTTTCCTGCAATCGACGCCGAACAAGACCGTGCCGGTGGCGATCGTCAACGAGTTCGTCGACGGCGATATCTATAAGTGGGGCTCCCTGATGGCGGGCGCGCTGGTTGGTTCGCTGCCGCTGGTCATCCTCTACGCTTTCTTCGTGGAGCATTACGTCTCGGCGATGACAGGCGCGGTGAAGGAGTGATATTGCAGACCCGCACACCGCAATATCGATAATACCAGGAACACCGAGGAGTTGGGTCTTGCACATTCTTGTTCTCGGCGCCGCCGGCATGGTGGGCCGAAAGCTGACCGAACGGCTGGCGCGTGACGGCCGGCTCGGCAATCGCGAGGTCACGCGCCTGACGTTGCAGGATGTCGTCGCGCCCCAGAACCCGGCAGGCAATGCGATCCCGACCAGGCTCGTCACCAGCGATTTCGCCGATCCCGGCACCGCCGCGCCGCTGGTCGCCGAGCGGCCCGACGTGATTTTCCATCTCGCCGCTATCGTCTCCGGCGAGGCCGAGGTCGAATTCGATAAGGGTTATCGTATCAATCTCGACGGCACCCGCTACCTGATCGACGCCATCCGTGCCATTGGCGGCGGCTACAAGCCGCGTCTGGTGTTCACGTCGTCGGTCGCGGTGTTCGGTGCGCCGTTCCCCGACAAGATCGGCGACGAGTTTTTCCTGACACCGCTCACCAGCTACGGCACGCAGAAGGCGATCTGCGAGTTGCTGATCGCGGACTACACCCGCAAGGGATTTTTGGATGGCATCGGCATCCGCCTGCCGACGATCTGCGTCCGGCCCGGCAAACCCAACAAGGCCGCGTCCGGTTTCTTCTCCAACATCATCCGCGAGCCGCTTGCAGGTGAGGGTGCGGTGCTGCCGGTGTCCGAGGACGTGCGCCACTGGCACGCTTCGCCGCGCTCGGCGGTCGGCTTCCTGATCCACGCCGGCACCATGGACACCACCGCGATGGGCGCGCGGCGCAATCTGAGCATGCCGGGCCTGGCCGCGACGGTGGGCGAGCAGATCGCGGCCCTGGAGCGGGTGGCAGGAAAGAACGTCACGGCGCGGATTCGCCGCGAGCCCGATCCCGCGATCATCAGCATCGTCGACGGCTGGCCGCGTCAGTTCGACACCCAGCGCGCGCTGAAACTCGGCTTCACTACCGCTGAAAAGACGTTTGACGACATCATCCGCATCCATATCGAGGATGAACTGGGCGGCAAGTTCGTGGCTTGAGATCGTGCCGCAGCGGACATGCGGCCGGGCTCGCCGGGCGCATTGCTTTGCCGTGCGGATGGCAGAATTTCCCAAACCGGTGTGTTCTCACGGAACCGATGCGCTATAGTCGGCGCAATCCGGACCCATGGCGGTCGTCCCGATGGGCGGCCGGCGGGTCGATTTTGCCAAGGACAGGAAGATCATCATGACAGCCAGTATCGTGGGATGGGCGCATACGCCGTTCGGAAAATTCGACGCGGAGACCGTGGAAAGCCTGGTCGTCCGCGCCGCGAACGAGGCGCTGGCCGATGCCGGCATCTCCGCCAGCGACGTCGATGAAATCGTGCTCGGCCACTTCAACGCCGGCTTCTCGGCACAGGACTTCACCGCCGCGTTGGTGTTGCAGGCCGATCCGAAGCTGCGCTTCAAGCCGGCGACCCGCGTCGAGAATGCCTGCGCGACCGGTTCGGCCGCGGTGCATCAGGGCATCCGCGCCATCAACGCGGGCGCGGCCCGCATCGTGCTGGTGGTCGGCGTCGAGCAGATGACCCGGACGCCCGGCCCGGAGATCGGCAAGAACCTGCTGCGCGCGTCCTATCTGCCGGAAGACGGCGACACTCCGGCCGGTTTCGCCGGCGTGTTCGGCAAGATCGCGCAAGCCTATTTCCAGAAATACGGCGACCAGTCCGATGCGCTGGCCATGATCGCCGCCAAGAACCACAAGAACGGCGTCGCCAATCCTTACGCGCAGATGCGCAAGGATTTCGGCTTCGAGTTCTGCCGCGCCGAGAGCGACAAGAACCCGTTCGTCGCCGGTCCCCTCAAGCGCACCGACTGTTCGCTGGTGTCGGACGGCGCCGCCGCGCTGGTGCTGACCGATAGCGAAACGGCGAAGGCGATGGGCAAAGCGGTCAACATCCGCGCCACCGCTCACGCGCAGGATTTTCTGCCGATGTCCAAGCGCGACATTCTCGACTTCGAAGGTTGTACCGTGGCGTGGCAGCAGGCGTTGCAATCGGCTGGCGTTACGCTGTCGGATCTGTCGTTCGTCGAGACCCACGACTGCTTCACCGTGGCCGAACTGATCGAATATGAAGCGATGGGGCTTACTCCGCGCGGGCAGGGCGCGCGCGCCATCAAGGAAGGCTGGACCCAGAAGGACGGCAAGCTGCCGATCAATCCGTCCGGCGGCCTCAAGGCCAAGGGCCATCCGATCGGCGCCACCGGCGTCTCGATGCATGTGCTGGCCGCGATGCAACTGCTCGGGCAGGCGCCCGAAGGCATGCAGATCAAGGACGCGAAACTCGGTGGCGTCTTCAACATGGGCGGCGCGGCGGTCGCCAACTACGTCTCGTTGCTGGAGCCGGCGAAGTAAGCCGGCTCACGCGGCGGGAGGTCGATCATGAACATGGCCGAGTGGCTGGCGGCGAGCGCGCATCTGCGTCCGGATGCGCCCGCGCTGCTGACGGGTGCGCGTGTCGACGCGGATTATCTCACCTTTGCCCGACGCGCGGCGGCGGTGGGCGCGCATCTTGCCAGGCGATACGGCGTCGCGCCCGGCGACCGCGTCGCCTTGTTCATGACCAACTGCACCGCCTATTTCGAATGCCTCTACGGCATCTGGTGGATCGGCGCGGCGGCGGTGCCGATCAACGCCAAGCTGCATGGCCGGGAAGCCGCGTGGATCTGTGAGAACGCCGGTGCAAAGCTGTTGTTCATCTGTGACGACACGGCGGATCACTGGGCGGAAGCGGATACGCCGTCGCTTGCGACCTTCTCGGTCGATGGCGACGACTACAGGAGTGCGCGCGACGGGGAGGGCGCCGCCGCGCCGCTGCCACGCGAGACCGACGATCTTGCCTGGCTGTTCTACACCTCCGGCACCACCGGGCGGCCAAAAGGCGTGATGCTGAGCCACGGCAATCTCCTGGCGATGTCGATGTGCTATTTTGCTGATGTCGATCAACCGTCGCCGGAGGACGCTGCGCTCTATGCCGCGCCGATCTCGCATGGCGCCGGTCTCTACAACTTCCCCAACGTTCGCGTCGGCGCGCGTCACGTCGTGCCGGAGTCCGGCGGCTTCGAGGCGGACGAGGTACTGGCGCTTGGCAAGCAGTTGCGCAACGTCTCGATGTTCGCGGCGCCGACCATGGTGCGCCGTCTCGTCGATGCGGCCAAGACGCGCGGCGAGGACGGCGACGGCATCAAGACCATCGTTTACGGCGGCGGCCCGATGTATCTTGCCGATATCCGCGATGCGATGGCGACGATGGGACAGCGTTTCGTGCAGATCTATGGTCAGGGTGAATCGCCGATGACCATTACGGCGCTGAACCGCGAATGGCATGGTCGTATCAATGACCCGCGCTATCTCGAGCGGTTGGCATCGGTCGGCACCGCGCAGAGTGTGATGTCGGTGCGCATTACCGACAGCGACGGCCATCCGCTACCCGCCGGGGAGACCGGCGAGATCGAAGCCAAGGGCACGGCGGTGATGCTTGGCTACTGGAACAATCCGGAAGCCAGCGCCGCCGCGCTCAAGGATGGCTGGTTGCGCACCGGCGATGTCGGACGACTCGACGCCGACGGTTTCCTGACGCTGTCGGATCGCTCCAAGGATGTCATCATCTCCGGCGGCACCAATATCTATCCGCGCGAGGTCGAGGAGGCGCTGCTCACCCACGCGGAGGTGCGCGAGGTGTCGGCCATTGGCGTACCCGATCCGGAGTGGGGCGAGATTGTCGTCGCCTGCATGGTGCTGGAAGACGGTGCCGAGGCGAACGATCGGAAGTTCGACGCACACTGCCTTGCGTCGATCGCCCGCTTCAAGCGGCCGAAGCGTTACGTCTATCTGCCGTCTCTGCCGAAGAACAACTACGGCAAGGTGCTGAAGACCGCGCTGCGCGAGATGATGGCGAAGGCATAGCAGCGGGCGGTATTTCGCGCGATAGAATGTCGATGCGTCGGAGCGCGCCGTGCATCGAGCCTTTCCCGCTCGGCATGGCGACCTACGGCAAACGCCCTTGATCTCCGGGTTTTCCTGCCGTTACTACCAGCCAGCGGCGCGGAATGCCGCAGTCTGGGTTGGAGCGGGTGGAACCATGGGGCCATTGCAGGGCATCAAAGTCGTCGACATGACCACGGTGCTGATGGGGCCCTTCGCGACCCAGACGCTTGGCGATTACGGCGCCGATGTCATCAAGATTGAATCGCTGGATGGCGACGTCACCCGCCAGATCGGCCCGACGCGGCATCCCGGTATGGGGCCGGTGTTTCTCAACGCCAATCGCAGCAAGCGCAGCATCTGCCTCGACCTGAAGAAGGATGCCGGTCGCGCTGTGGTCTTGAAACTCGTCGCTGACGCCGACGTTCTCGTCTACAACGTGCGCCCGCAGGCGATGCAGCGATTGCGGCTCGGCTACGAAGACGTTGCCGCCGTCAATCCGCGCCTGATCTATGCCGGCGTGTTCGGTTTCGGTCAGGACGGGCCTTATGCGGCGAAGGCGGCCTATGACGATCTCATTCAAGGCGGCTCGGCGCTGGCGCATCTGATGGCGCGTGGCGGCGACGGTACGCCGCGTTACGTGCCGAACGCGCTGGTGGATCGCATCGTCGGTCTCAACGCCGTGGGCGCGATCCTCGCCAGTCTGGTGCATCGCGACCGCACCGGCGTTGGCCAGCGCGTCGATATCCCGATGTTCGAAACCATGGCCGGTTTTGTGATGGGCGACCATCTCGGCGGTCTGACCTACGAGCCGCCGCTTGATCAGGGCGGCTATGCGCGCCACCTGTCGCCGGACCGCAGACCGTACAAGACGTCTGACGGCTATATCTGCGTGATCGTCTACAACGACAAGCAGTGGGATAAATTCCTCACCGCGACCGGCCGCGACGATCTGCGGAGCGATCCGCGCTTCGCCACCTTCGCCGGGCGTGCCGTCAACATCGATCATGTTTATGCGGAACTGGCCCGCATCATTGCGCTGCGTCCGACCACCGAATGGATCAAGCTGCTGGACGAGGCCGACGTGCCGGCGCTGCCGATGCACGACCTCGTCAGCATCCTCGGCGATCCGCATCTCGTCGCCACCGAATTCTTTCCGACGGTGGAACATCCCAGCGAGGGCAAAATCCGCAGTATGCGCACCGCCGCCACATGGTCCGAGACGCCGGCCGAGCCGACGCGGCTGGCACCGCGCTTAGGTGAGCAGAGCGAGGACGTTCTGCGCGAGGCGGGTTACTCATCGGATGAGATCGCGCAACTCATTAAGGACGGCGTCACCAATCGGCCCGTCGACTAATTCAAAAGGAGATCGCACGCGATGGATTTTGCACTCAGCGCCGAACAGGAATCCATCCGCGATGCCATCGCGAAGATTTGCGCCGCGTTCGATGACAGCTATTGGCTGAAGAAAGATCGCGAGGGCGGTTTCCCGGTCGAATTTCACCAGGCGATGGCGGACGCCGGCTGGCTCGGCATCTGTATCCCCGAAGCTTATGGCGGTGCCGGTCTCGGCATCACCGATGCCGCGATCATGATGCGGACCATTTCGGAATCCGGCGCGGGCATGTCGGGTGCGTCCGCCATCCACATGAACGTGTTCGGGCTCAATCCGGTGGTCGTGTTCGGCACCGAGGCGCAGTGCCAGCGCATGTTGCCTCCGATCGTATCCGGCAAGGAGCGGTCCTGCTTCGCGGTGACGGAGCCGAATACGGGGCTCAACACCACGCAGCTCAAGACCCGCGCCGTGCGCCAAGGCGACAAGTATGTCGTCAACGGCCAGAAGGTGTGGATCTCGACGGCGCAGGTGGCCGAGAAAATCCTGCTGCTGGCGCGCACCACGCCGCTGGAGGAGGTGAAGTCGCCAACCCACGGCCTGAGCCTGTTCTACACCGACTTCGACCGCTCGCGCATCGCGGTGCACGAGATCGAGAAGATGGGCCGCAAGGCGGTCGACTCCAACGAACTGTTTTTCGAGAATTTCGAAATCCCGGTCGACGACCGGATCGGCGAGGAAGGCCGCGGCTTCGAATACATCCTGCACGGGATGAATCCGGAGCGCATCCTGATCGCGGCCGAAGCGGTCGGGCTCGGCAAGCTGGCGCTGTCGCGCGCGGCCGCTTACGCCAAGAGCCGTATCGTGTTCAATCGCCCCATCGGCCAGAACCAGGCGATCCAGCACCCGCTTGCGAAAAACTGGATGGAACTGGAAGCGGCCTGGCTGATGGTGATGTCGGCGGGCTGGCAGTACGACAAGGGCATGTCCTGCGGGCCTGCGGCTAATGCCGCGAAGTATCTCGCGGCAGAAGCCGGTTTCCATGCCTGCGAGCAGGCGGTGATGACCCACGGCGGCTTTGGCTATGCCAAGGAATTCCATGTCGAACGCTACATGCGCGAGGTGATGATCCCGCGCATCGCGCCGATCAGCCCGCAACTCGTTCTCTCCTTCATTGCCGAGAAGGTGCTCGGCCTGCCGAAATCCTACTGAGCGCCGCTCGTCTTCCGCGCATTCTGAAAGGACCACCTCATGAGCCGTCTGAAGGCAGCCCTCGATCCGCGTTCCGTTGCGATCATCGGAGCGTCGGAAAACCACAACAAGGTTGGCGGCCGGCCGGTCCACTACCTCGACAAGTTCGGATTCAAGGGCAAGATATTTCCGATCAATCCGACGCGCCCGGAAGTGCAGGGGCACAAGTGTTATCCCAGCCTTGCCGATTTGCCCGAAGCACCGGAAATGGTGATTGTCGCGGTGGCAGGAGACAATGCCATCGGCGCGGTGGAGGATTGCGCGGCGCGCGGCGTCAAGGTCGCGGTGGTGATGGCGTCCGGCTTCGGCGAAGTCGATGCGGTCGCTGGCAAGGCCAAGGAACGCCACATGGTCGAAGTCGCGCACAAGGCCGGTATGCGCATCGTCGGACCCAATTCGCAAGGGCTCGCGAATTTTGGCACCGGCGCCATCGCCAGCTTCTCGACGATGTTCATGGACATGGATCGGGCCGAAGGTCATGTCGCGATGTTGAGCCAGAGCGGCGCGCTGTCCACCGTGCCGGTCGGCTTCCTGCGGCAGAAAGGGATCGGCGTCCGCCATACCCATGCGACCGGCAACGACGCCGACATCACCGTCGGCGAACTGGCGGTCGCGGTGGCGGAAGACCCCGAAGTGAAACTGCTTCTGCTCTATCTCGAAAGCATTCCCGACAAGACCTATCTGGAAGAACTGGCGGCCATCGCGCTCGATCGCGATCTGCCGATCATCGCGCTGAAATCCGGCCGCACCGAAGCCGGGCGGCAAGCGGCGCAATCGCACACCGGCGCGCTCGCCAACGAGGACCGCGTCGTCGATGCGTTTTTCGAACATCACGGCATCTGGCGCGCGCCGGACATGCGCGGCCTGGTGGAAGCGACCGAGCTTTATCTGAAAGGCTGGAAGCCGCGCGGCCGGCGGCTGGTGGCTATCAGCAATTCCGGCGCGGTCTGCGTCATGACGGCGGACGCGGCGACTTCGGCGGGAATGCCGATGGCGAAGCTCGCGCCCGAAACTGACAAGAAGCTCAAGGGTATCCTGCCGACCTTCGCCACCACGACCAATCCGATCGACCTCACTGCCGCGCTGTTGTCCAACAGCCGGCTGTTCGGCGACATCCTGCCGGTGATCGCGGAAGATCCGGCTGCAGATGCGTTTCTCATCGGCGTGCCGGTGGCGGGGCCGGGCTACGATGTGCCGGCCTTCGCGCGTGACGCCGCGGCGTTCGGCAAGCAGACCGGCAAGCCGCTGGTTGTCGCGGCAACGCAAAAGAGCGTCGCGGACGAATTCGCCGCCGAAGGCATCACGGTGTTTCCGACCGAAGTGGAAGCCGTTGCCGCGCTCAATCAGTTCCTGTCACATCACGAATTGATGGCACGCACGCGCGCGCGACGCGCCGAGCGGGCAAAGGCCAGTGCGACAACGGCTGCGTCGACGGGCAAGACCGAAATGTTGAACGAGGCCGACAGCCTTGCATTGCTGGCGGCGCGAGGTATTCCGGTAGTTCCGCATCGGCTGTGCCGTTCGCGCGCCGAAGCGGTCGCAGCGTTCGAGGCGATCGGCGGGCCGGTCGTCGTCAAGGGATGCTCTGCCGATATCGCGCACAAGTCCGAACTCGGCCTGGTCAAGCTCGGCGTCGCCATGCGTGAGGCGGCTGGCGATATCTACAGCGAGATGGAGGATGTCATCCGCAGGCATGGCGCCCGTTTCGACGGCGTCATCGTGGCCGCGATGGCGGGGGGGCGACGCGAGATCATGATCGGCGCGCATCGCGATCCTGTGTTCGGGCCGGTGGTGGCGATGGGCGACGGCGGCAAGTATGTCGAAATTTTCCGCGACACTACCTTGCTGCTGCCACCGTTCACGCAAGCCGAGGCGGTGGAGGCGTTGCATCGTCTGCGGGTCGCGCCGTTGTTCGCGGGCGTTCGGGGCGAGCCGCCGATGGACGTCGTCGCGCTGAGCAATGCGATTGTGAAGATCGGTGCGCTGATGGCCGATCCAGAGGCCCGCGTGATGAGCCTCGATCTCAATCCGTTGATGCTCGACAGCGACGGCAAGGGCTGCGTCGTGGTGGATGCAGTGGTGTTCCGGGCGATTTGATGTCCAGCGCGACTAAAGGGATCGCGCCGGCACGGTCACGCTGCCGCGGCTGCACAGCAGCCGCGCGACTATGATCGTCGGAGCCAGGATTGCCAGCCCGAGCATCGTCACCTGCCACTGAGAGAGCGGCATGATGCCTCCGCCCGGCGTCGCGACGACGATGCCGCCGAGAACCAGCAGCACGCGAATGGGCCATTCCAGGGCGCCCGCGCGGCGCAGGTCGCCGATGCCGATCTGATAGCCCTGGATGCCGCCGCAGATGAACACCGTGCCGAACGCGATCAGCGCCATCAGGCCGACGCCTTCGAGATAGTGTCCCTGCATCACGAGCGCGGGATTGAGGACAAAGAAAAACGGAATGAAATAGATGATAGAGCCGACCCACATCGATTCCCATCCCGTCTTCATCGCCGGCGACCCGGCGATGCCCGCGGCGGCGAAGGATGCAATCGCCACAGGTGGGGTGATCGACGACAGCATGCCCCAATAGAAGATGAACATATGCACGGCCATGCGGTTGAGGCCGGCTTTTTCCAGCGCGGGAGCGATCAGGATAGCGAGGAAGATGTAGCAGGCGGTGGTCGTCAGTCCGAGCCCGAGGATCAGGCTGGTGATGGCGCACATCGCCAGCAGCAGGAACGCATTTTCGCCGGCGAGCCGCAGCATGTCGTTGGCGAGACTCGAAATCACGCCAGTCATGGAAAACGCGCCGATCAGCAGGCCGCAGCCGGCGAGGATCGCCGCGAGTTCGACGAAGGTGCGGCCGTTGACCTCGAAGAACTTGCCGACCGAGGCCATGGTCCAGCGCGTGTCCTTCGAGAACAACTGGTTGAGCACCAGCAGGAGAGCGGTGGCGTAGAACGGCGCGTGGCTCTCGCGCTTGAAATAAAGCAACATCACGATCAATAGCGCGATGACGAAGATATAGTACCAACCCTCCTTCACGGCATCCCATGCGCGCGGCAGTTCCGAACGCGGAATGCCGGCGAGGCCATGGCGCGCGGCATAGGCGTCCACTTGCAGGAACAGGCCGATGTAGTAGAGCACGGCGGGAATGAGGGCCGCCACCGCGACCTCGGCGTAGCTGACGTTGAGGAATTGCGCGATGACGAAGGCGGTTGCGCCCATCACCGGCGGCGCCAGCACCGCGCCGGTGGAGGCGCAGGCCTCGATGGCCCCGGCGTAGGAGGCGCGGAAGCCGCTCTTCTTCATGACGGGGATGGTCATCGTGCCGGCGGTCAGGACGTTCGAGATGATCGATCCCGACATCATGCCGAGCAGGCCGCTGGCGAAAATGCAGACCTTGGCCGCGCCGCCGCGGAACGTGCCGCACAGCGCGAAGGCGATGTTGATGAAGAATTTGCCGGCGCCGGTCATCATCAGCGCGACGCCGAACACCAGGAAGCCGATCACCGTATCGGCGAAGGCCTGGATCGGAATGCCGAGCAGGCTTTCGCCGGAGAGCATGTGATAGGCGGTCGCTTGCTCAAGCGTCGATTGCGTGCCGCGCAGCGGGCCCAGCCAACGCCAGTCGGCGAACAGCGGATAGAGTGTAAAGGGAAGAATGCAGAGCAGCAGGCTCCAGCCGCCGGTGCGCCGTAGCGCTTCCATCAGCATCGCCCACATCACGAGGCCGGCAATATAGGCAGGAAGCGGAGCGCCGCCGAACTCCCAACCCGCTTCCGCCGCCTTCCGGATGTAAGCCATCAAGACCAGCGAGGCCGCGAAAGTGACGATCGCGAGCGCGACGTCGTACCACGGGATTCGATCGAGGCTCGCACGTTCCGATCCGGGAAAGATCAGGTATGTGAACGGCAGCATCAGTGCGATCAGCAGATAGAAGTATTCGGTGTTGAGCTGGGTGTAGCCGACGAAAAAGCGCAGGGCGAATTGCTGGTTGATGCAAAGGAAGATCGTGGCGGCCGTCGCCACGATCAGCGCAGTGCGCCACCATCCCCGCAGGGTCCGCACGCGAGTGGTTTCGGATTCCTGCATGGTGGCATGAGGATCCTCGAAAATAATGCGAGTCGTGTCGTCCGACGTCTTCGCCGGGGATGCGGAGGCTATCGCGGCGTTGGCGCCAGCGGAATCCGGATTCGACATCAGATGCCCTTTGCGGCAGATGCCGCCGCGGAGATCGAACGATCCGGCGGCGGCATTCAGGACCAATCTTCAATGAGACGCTGGCGATACGGTCTCAATTGAACGGGTCGGTCAGCTTGGCCTCTGCAAGCGCCGCTTTTCGCGCGGCCAGCCAGCCGTCAGCGAACTTGTCGTCGGACGGATTGGTCTTGGTGTAGGCCTTCCATGCTGTTGCGAGAACCTGCTGACGCTTGATGAGTTCGTCGTTGTGGGCTTGATCTTCCGCGGTCCAGTTTCCGGCTTCCTTGAAAGCCTTGATGGTGCCGGGATGGAAGGGCAGCACCCATTTCATGGTCTGCTGTTTCACATCGAGACCGGCGGCGCCGGCAACGTCGTTCTTGTAGCTGTCGTAGCCGTTGATCATCGCCTTCACGATCGGATAGACGGTGTCGACCGACTCCGTGCCGTACGCGACGAACAGCGGATAGGGATAGGTGCCCATCTGGATCGGTTTGTCCTTGGCGATCCCGGCACCGCACGACACCGTATGCGGCGTGAAGTAGGGACCGACTTTCCGCACGCGCTCCCAGCCGGCCTTGTCGTCCTTCGCCATCACCGGCCACATCAAGCCACGTGGCGAGGTTTCGGCTTCCTTGGCCTGGCCTGAAATGGTGGAAGCGAACGCGCCGTCGACGTCGTTGTTGATGATGCCCTTCCACATCGCGCCGTAGCTGGCGAACTCGACGACTTTCACATCGTTCTTGGTCAGGCCGGCGAAGGCGATGATCGCAAGGGCATTCTGGTTCAGCGCCGGCGAGCCGACTACGAAGCCAAGGCGCTTGCCTTTGAAATCCTTCAGATCCTTGACGCCGATGTCGTTAGCGATTCCGAGGGAAAGGCCGTTGCAGTCCACGGTGGACAGCATCAGCTGGATCGGTTGCGGTCCCCATTCCTTGGCACCGAATTCGAACACGCCTTCCTGCGCGAAATAGCTGCCGGTGCCCATGGCCGATGCGACGGCGCGGCCGGCGCGCAACGGTGCGAGGCGGGCAACGTCGTTGCCGGCGGGCAGAACGCGGACGCTCGAATTGTATTTCTCCTTCATCATCTTGCCGACGGCGACGGCGATGTTGAAGCCGGACGAACCGGTATCGTACGCGGTCAATGTCAGCGATGACGGCAGTTTCACGTCGTCGGCGCGCACGGCGGACGAAAACAGCAACGTGGCGCCAGCAGCGGCGACAGCGGTGCGTGCAACGATTGAACGAAGCATGTGGTCCCTCCCCAATATGTATAGCGTCCGCTTCGCGGATCACATTCTCGTGCGCGGATCATGTCATCGCAGGCGAGGGTTGGCAACGCCTGCGCGACAAATCGATCCGTCGCGTGCGTTTCGCTGTGAGGAATTGGAACTATGGAGGGTGCGCGAGGCGATCGCGACGGTGAGGCGCATTGTCGCGCGCTGCGTTACGTCAAACGCGGTTCGGTATTGCCAGCGTTTGAAATGCAAATTTGTGGGACTGAAGTTCTTATGAGACTGCAATGGTGCGCGATGACGTCGGGATCATCGCGCACAGGTTATCGTTGGTGAATTGAATCTTCACCAACGTGTCCGATCACGATTCGATCGTCGCGATCACCTGGCCTTCGGCGACGATGTCGTCGATCTTGACCATGATAGTCTTGACGGTGCCGCCGTTTGGCGCGGCGACGGGAAGCTCCATCTTCATGGCCTCGACCAGAATGATGTCGTCGCCTTCGCTGATCTGATCGCCGGTGCTGGCGGCCAGTGCGCAGACGCGCCCGGCGACCTCGGTGACAACCTTGGTTTCGGCCATTCTTCTCTTCTCCGTCTTATGATTGCAGCCTGTCGTTGGACGGCGGACACGTAGGCAGGTTCGGGGCGAGGGCACAACAAACCCCCGGCGAACCCATCGATCCACCGGCGGACACGATGTGATGTTTGCCGTTGCAGATTGCCCAAGGTAGTTTATTCTGCAAGTGGAATTTAATTTCATTCTGCGGAATATTGCGGGTCCAGAACGTGGCGCGCGGCCGGAATGCCTTCGCCAGCGGAGTCTTGCGCGCCTGCGCGTTCGTGCGTTTACGACAACCAGATGGGAGGATTGATGGGGCGACGATCAGAGCGGCTGACACGAGCCGGGCACCTCGCCGATATCTCCGGCGGCAACGATGTCATTCAGGTGGTATCGCGCGCGTTCGATGTGCTGCGTTGCTTCGAAGGACACGAAACCCGACTCGGCAATCTGGAGATTTCCAGTCGATGCGGCCTGCCGCGATCCACCGTTTCCCGTCTGACGCACACGCTGACCCGCATGGGGCAGTTGATCTATCTGCCGCACGATCAGAAATATCGCATCGGACCGAGTGCGGTGGCGATGAGCACGTCGATGATGCGCGGCTGGCAGGTGCGCGATTTTATCCAGGATCAACTGCGCGATGTCGCGAATGACATTCCGGGCACGATCGGTTTCGTCATCCCGGATCGTTTCGAACTCGTCTATCTCGAATATGCGCGCTCGGCAGCGGCGCTCGGATTGCACTCGGGCGTCGGGACGCGGATCGCCATGGGGCGCACCGCCGCCGGTCATGCCTATGTCGCGGCCCTCGACGAAGCCACCGCCAACGCGTTGATCGCGGAGATGGAGCGCGAATGCCCCGAGGACGCCAAGGTGTTGCGTCCGCGCATGGAGGCGAACCGTCGCCAACTCCAGGACAGGGGTTACGTCGTGACCTGCGGCCTGTGGAGCCCGCATATCAACGGCATCGCGATTCCTATCTGGTCGCCGCAGTATCAGACCTACGCGGTCATCACCATCGGTGTGCTGTCGGCGATGTACGACGAGCAGCGGCTGCATGACGAAGTGGCGGCACCGCTGCGCGAACTGGTGCGCGGCGTCGAGGCGGCCTTGGCGCGGCCCGACTCGGATGTGTTCCGTCGTGCGCCGACGCCCACGACAACCGCACCCAATAAGACAACGATCAACTCGGAGAATACGAATGACATGGCAGCCGGAACTCGACGATCTCGCCCGCCGCGAGGACTTCGCGCGGCAGATGGGCGGCGTTGACAAGGTCAAGCGACAGCGAGACCAGGGCCGGCTGAACGTCCGCGAACGCATCGACAAGCTGGTCGATGACGGCAGTTTCCATGAAATGGGTGCGATCGCCGGGATCGGCGAATACGACGCAGGCGGCGATCTTGAAAAGCTGACGCCCGCCAACTGCATCTTCGGCCGCGCGAAGGTCGATGGCAGGACGGTGGTTGTCGTCGGTGACGATTTCACCGTGCGCGGCGGCTCCGCCGACGCCTCGATCAGCGCCAAGCCGCTGATGGCGGAGGAAATGGCGCGCGATTTCCGTCTGCCGATCATCCGCGTGATCGAAGGCTCCGGCGGCGGCGGCTCGGTCAAGACCATCGAAACCAAGGGGGCGGCGAATCTGCCCGGCGGCATCGGCGGCACACGTTGGTATGCGACGACGACCGGCAACATGGCGCGGGTCCCTGTGGTCGGCCTCGGGCTCGGTTCGGTCGCGGGTCTCGGCGCGGCGCGTCTCGCAGCGAGCCATTATTCGGTGATGACCAAGACCTCGGCGATGTTCGTCGCAGGACCGCCGGTAGTTGCGCGGCTCGGCCAGCAGCTCGACAAGCAGCAGCTCGGCGGCTGGGAAATTCAGACCAAGGCCGGCGCCATCGATCATGCGGTCGATACCGAGGAAGAGGCGTTCGAATGCGCCAAGCGCTTCCTGTCGTATCTGCCGTCGTCGGTGCATGAGCTGCCGCCGACATTGCCGTGTGATGACGATCCGGAACGCGCGGATGAGAAGCTGATGAAGGCCGTGCCGCGCAACAAGCGGCAGGTCTACAAGATGCGGCCGATCATCGAAAGCGTGGTGGATAAAGGCTCGTTCTTCGAGATCGGCCAGAACTTCGGCCGTTCCATCATCGCGGGACTGGCGCGGCTGGAAGGGCGCGCAGTGCTGCTGCTCGCCAGCGATCCGTATCACTACGGCGGTTCGTGGACCTCGGACACCTGCGACAAGGTGATCCGCTTCGTCGATCTGGCCGAGACCTTCCATCTGCCGGTGGTCTATCTGATGGATTGCCCGGGCTTCATGATCGGCCTTGAGGCGGAAAAGACCGCGACCATCCGTCATGGCGTGCGCGCGATGGCGGCGGTGAACCAGAGCACGGTGCCGTGGTGCACGATCATCGTGCGCAACGCTTTCGGTGTGGCCGGTGTGGTGCATCAGCCTGCGGATCGTTTCTCGATGCGCTATGCCTGGCCGTCCGCCTCGTGGGGCTCGCTGCCGCTGGAAGGCGGCATCGAGGCGGCCTATCGCGCCGATATCGACGCAGCCGAGGATAAGCCGGCCAAGATGCGCGAGATCGAGGACCGGCTGAACAAACTGCGTTCGCCGTTCCGTTCGGCCGAGAAGTTCTGGGTCGAGGAAGTCATCGATCCGCGCAGGACCCGCTCGTTGCTCTGCGAGTTCGCGCGTCTTGCCGAGCCGCTGCGCACGCCGGGGATCGCCGGCAACATGGCGATCCGTCCGTAAGCATGAACGAGGTGCCGCATATCGTCCGTCATCGCGAGCGAAGCGAAGCAATCCAGTCTTTCTTTAAGGGCTGGATTGCTTCGGAGCTCACGCTCCTCGCAATGACGGCAATGCCCGCGTTTATTTGCTTGCGCGTTTGCGGTTGACGAATTCGCCCATCAGCCGGCGCGGCTCGTCGGTGAGGTAGGAACGGCCGAACGCACCGACGGACACCTCGACGGATTCCTTCAGCGGAAGGTCTTCCCATTGTCGCAGCAGCGCCTTCTGATTGCGCAGCGCCTGCGGTCCGCATTCCAGCAGCATCTCGATCACGCGCTCGACGGCGGCATCGAGCGGCTCGCCGTCGGCGGCGACCACGTCGACGAGGCCCCAGTCCAGCGCGGTCGGCGCATCGATGGTGGCGGCGGTCATCAACAGCCAGCGCGCGCGGCCCCAGCCGATCAGGCGTGGCAGCAGCGCGGCGTGGATCACCGACGGAATGCCGACCCGCACTTCCGGCATCGAGAATTTGGCGTCCGCGGTCGCCACCCGGAAATCGCAGGCGGCGGCGACTTCCAGTCCGCCGCCGAGGCACCAGCCCGGCATCCGCGCGATGGTCGGTGCGGGAAAATCGCGTACGGCTTCGCAGAGATCGCGCAGGCCGGAAATGAAGCGTTCGGCGCTGGCCTGATCGAGCGTCGCCATTTCCTTGATGTCGGCGCCGCCGATCATGCTTTTTTCGGTTCCTCCGGCGAGCACCAGCGCACGGATGTCGGCGTCCGCGGCCAGCGTGGTCAATCCCTCGGTGACGGCCTTGATCACCGTCGAGTTGAGAATGGTAAGGGAGCCGGCGTTGCTGATGGTGAGCCGGACCACGCCGCGTGCATCGCGCGTCGCGCCGCAGTGGGGATTGATCATTTGCATGGGAATTCTCGCTCTGGAGGAGTCGGGCGGCGGATCGGCCTCGGGAAGGATACCTCGGGCCGGACGATATTTCGATTTTCCTTAAAGCGCTTTCGTTATATGATCTACAACATGTCATGGGAGCGGCGATGCGCTACGCCAAGGAACACAAACAGGAGACACACGCCCGTATTGTGAAGAAGGCCTCGGTCAAGCTTCGCGAACGCGGCGCGCACGGCATCGGCGTCGCCGACCTGATGAAGGAGGCCGGTCTCACGCACGGCGGGTTCTACGCCCATTTTGCCTCCCGCGAGGCGCTGGTGGTCGAGGCTTTCGTCTATGCGATGGAGCGCTCCAACGCGGCGTGGCGGAAAAAGACCGAGGCGATGCCGCCGGCCGAGCGGTTCGCGACGATCGTCGAGGGCTATCTGAGCGCCACGCATCGCGACGATCCGGGGCGCGGCTGCGCGCTGCCGGCACTGGCGGCCGAAATCGGACGCGAAAACGTCAAGACGCGACGCGCCTTCGCCGCCAAGCTCGAGGAGATGGTGGAAATGCTGGCCGATCAGTTTCCCGACGTCTCCGCCGAGGCCGCGCGGGGGCAGGCCATGGCCGCTCTGGCCACCATGGTGGGAACGCTGGTGCTGGCGCGGGCAGGGGGCTCGGGCAAATTGTCGGACGATATCCTCGCCGCCGGCCGTGATGCCCTGCTGCCGAAGCCCGCGAAGAAGGCTGCGAAGCCGGTCCCCAAGGGGGCGTAGCCTCTCGAACCCGGCAGGTTGCCGCGGTGCCGCAGCTTCGCGCACGCGATATCTGCATTTTCGCAAACGGGTTGCGCGGAGAATCCATTTTCAAAAGCCGGACGGAAGGGCCAAACTGCCTTCAGGAAATAGCTTTCTGGAGGAAAATATGCGCTCGATCGGACATTTCATCGGCGGCAAGGCCGTCAAGGGCACATCCGGCCGCTTTGCCGACGTCTATCAGCCGATGACCGGCGACGTGCAGGCCCAGGTGGCGCTGGCGACCAAGGCCGAGCTTCGTGCCGCCGTCGAGAACGCCAAGGCCGCGCAGCCGGAATGGGCCGCGACCAACCCGCAGCGCCGCGCCCGCATTTTGATGAAATTCCTCGAACTGGTGGCCCGCGACAACGACACCATGGCCGAACTGCTGGCGCGCGAGCACGGCAAGACCATTCCGGACGCCAAGGGCGACATCCTGCGCGGCGTCGAGGTCGTCGAATTCGTGCTGGGCGTTCCGCACCTGATGAAGGGCGAATACACCGAGGGCGCGGGCCCCGGCATCGACATCTATTCGATGCGCCAGCCGCTCGGCGTCGTCGCCGGCATCACCCCGTTCAACTTCCCCGCCATGATCCCGATGTGGCAGTTCGCCCCGGCGATCGCCGCCGGCAACGCCTTCATCCTCAAACCCTCGGAGCGCGATCCCGGCGTGCCGATGCGCCTTGCCGAACTGATGCTGGAAGCCGGCCTTCCGCCGGGCGTCCTCAATGTCGTCAATGGGGACAAAGAAGCTGTCGACGCCATCCTCGACGATCCGGATATCTCGGCGGTCGGCTTCGTCGGCTCGTCCTCCATCGCGCAGTACATCTATGAGCGCGCGGCGCAGACCGGCAAGCGCGCCCAGTGCTTCGGCGGCGCCAAGAACCACATGATCGTGATGCCGGATGCCGACATGGATCAGGCCGTCGACGCGTTGGTCGGCTCCGGCTATGGCGCGGCCGGCGAGCGCTGCATGGCGGTCTCTGTCGCGGTGCCGGTCGGCAAGACCACTGGCGACCGTCTGATGGAAAAGCTGATCCCGCGCGTCGAGAGCCTGAAGATCGGTCCGTCGATCGATCCCAACGCCGACTTCGGCCCGCTGGTCACCAAGGCGGCGCTGGACCGGGTGCGCAACTACGTCGATATCGGCGTCAAGGAAGGCGCGACACTCGCCGTCGATGGCCGTGGCTTCAAGATGCAGGGCTACGAGAACGGCTTCTACCTGGGCGGTTGCCTGTTCGACAACGTCACCAAGGACATGCGGATCTACAAGGAGGAGATATTCGGACCGGTGCTGTCGGTGGTGCGCGCGCACGACTTCGACGAGGCGCTGCGGCTGCCGTCCGAACACGAATACGGTAACGGCGTCGCGATCTTCACCCGTGACGGCGACTCCGCGCGTGAATTCGCGGCGCGCGTGAACGTCGGTATGGTCGGCATCAACGTGCCGATCCCGGTGCCGGTGGCGTACTTCTCGTTCGGCGGCTGGAAGCGGTCCGGCTTCGGCGATCTCAACCAGTACGGCGCGGATTCGATCCGCTTCTATACCAAGACCAAGACGGTGACCGCACGCTGGCCGTCCGGTGTCAAGGAAGGCGCCGACTTCGCGATGCCGACCAGCTAAGCTCTCGCTTGGCAAATCCCGCTCCCGGCGATATCCGGGAGCGGCTGCCGCGGTTGCCGCGTTCGTTGTCGGTCATGCTTGATCGTTCTACCGGTGATCGCGGTCTGAATCCCTGTTTCAACCCTGTTGGCGCAGGGCAGAGTCATCGAATGCAGCGGGGTGATATGCAATTCGCGCTCAATGAAGATCAGATTGCGGTTCGCGACATGGCGCGGGATTTCGCGGCCGAGAAGATCGCGCCGTTCGCGCTGAAGTGGGATGAGGAGAAGCATTTTCCCGTCGAGGTGATGCGGGAGGCGGCAAGCCTCGGCATCGGCGGTATCTATATCAAGGACGACGTCGGCGGTTCGGCGCTGACGCGTTTCGATGCCGCGCTGATCTTCGAGGCGCTGGCGCAGGGCTGCCCCACGGTGTCGTCGTTCATCTCGATCCACAACATGGCGTCGTGGATGATTGACGCTTACGGCTCCAGCGAACAGCGTCACAAATGGCTGCCGAAGCTCTGCACCATGGAACTGCTGGCGAGCTACTGCCTGACCGAGCCCGGCGCGGGTTCGGACGCGGCGGCGCTGCGGACGCGGGCTGTGCGCGAGGGCGATCACTACGTCCTCAACGGCCAGAAGCAGTTCATCTCCGGCGCTGGCAGCACCGATCTGCTTGTCGCGATGGTGCGCACCGGCGACGCGGGCCCCGGCGGCATTTCGACAATCGTAATCGACAGCAAGACGCCGGGCGTGTCGTTCGGCGCCAACGAGCGCAAGATGGGCTGGAACGCGCAACCGACGCGCGCCGTCATTTTCGAGAATGCGCGCGTGCCGGTCGCCAATCGCCTCGGCGATGAAGGCATCGGATTCAAGATTGCGATGGCCGGGCTCGACGGCGGGCGGCTGAACATCGCCGCCTGTTCGCTCGGCGGCGCGCAATCGGCGCTCGACAGGACGCTGAGCTACATGAAGGAGCGCAAGGCGTTCAACAAGCGGCTCGACGAATTCCAGGCGTTGCAGTTTCGCGTGGCTGATATGGCGACCGAACTGGAGGCGGCGCGGACTTTCCTGTGGCGCGCGGCGGTGGCGCTCGACAACAAGGATTCCGACGCGTCGATGCTGTGCGCGATGGCAAAACGCTTCGGCACGGATGTCGGCTTCGATGTCGCCAATCAGGCGCTGCAACTGCACGGCGGCTACGGCTATCTCGCCGAATACGGCATCGAGAAAATCGTGCGCGACCTGCGCGTGCACCAGATTCTCGAAGGCACCAACGAGATCATGCGGCTGATCGTGTCGCGCAAGCTGATCGAGGGCGCGCGATGAATGCTGATGCAGCCGAGGGCGATCTGATCGTCCGCCGCGAGGGCGCGGCCGGCGTGATCCGTCTCAACCGCCCGAAAGCCATCAACGCGCTGACGCTCGAGATGACGCGCGACATGGACCGCGCGCTGGATGCGTTTCAGGCCGATCCCGACGTGGCGCTGATCCTGCTGGAAGGCGCGGGCGAGCGCGGGCTGTGCGCCGGCGGCGACATTCGCGGGCTTTACGACAGCGCGCGCGAGAAGGGCGATCTCGGCCCGGTGTTCTGGCGTGAGGAATACATCCTCGACGACCGCATCGCGCGTTTCTCCAAGCCGTATGTCGCTTACATGGACGGGCTGGTGATGGGCGGCGGCACCGGACTTGCCGCGCACGGCAGCCATCGCGTCGTCAACGACAAAACCAAGGTCGGCATGCCGGAAGTCGGCATCGGCTTCTTCCCTGATGTCGGCGGCTCCTGGCTGCTGTCCCGTGCGCCGGGCGAAGTCGGCACCTATTTCGGTCTCACCGGGCAGACCATGAACGGCGCCGATGCGATCTTTACCGGCTTCGCGGATTTCTACGTGCCCTCCGCGAAGTGGCCGGAACTGCGTTGCGCGCTGACAGCTTTGCCGAACGGCGCCGACGCGGCGCAGGTCGCGAATACGATCCGTGGTTTCACCGAGACGCCGCAGCCGGGCATCGCCGAACAGCATCGTACGCAGATCGACAAGCTGTTCGGTCACGACAGCGTCGAGGCGATCGTCGCCGCGTTGCGCGCGGATGGTTCGACGTTTGCGCAAGCGACGCTGAAGGCCATGAGTGACAAGTCACCCACGAGTTTGAAAGTGGCGTTGCGGCTGCTGCGCGCCGCGCGTACCTCGACGTCGTTGCAGGAATGTCTCGCCCGCGAATATCGCGCCGCGCTACAGGTGTTCGACAGCGCCGAATTCATCGAGGGCGTGCGCGCTGCGATCATCGATAAGGATCGGCAGCCGAAATGGCAGCCTGCGCGGATCGAGGACGTGACGCCGGAGATCGTCGGCCGCTACTTTGCACCGCGCGCCGGCGATCAACTGGTCTTCCCGAGATAAATCGAGTTACGAAACGACAACCAAAAGAGGAAACGTCATGGCGAACATCGCATTCATCGGTCTCGGCAACATGGGCGGCCCGATGGCCGCGAATCTGGTCAAGGCCGGTCACAAGGTTGTCGGCTTCGATCTGGTAGCCGCCTCGTGCGAGGCCGCGAAGGCCGACGGGGCCTCGATCGCCGCGACCGCGGTGGATGCTGTGAAGGGCGCCGACGTGGTCGTCACCATGCTGCCGGCGGGCAAGCATGTGCTCTCGGTCTGGAAGGAGATCGTGCCGGTCGTCGCCAAGAATACGCTGCTGATCGATTGCTCCACCATCGACGTGGAAAGCGCGCGTCACGCGCACGATCATGCGACCGAGCACAACCTGCCGTCGGTCGATGCGCCGGTGTCCGGCGGCACGGGCGGTGCGAAGGGCGCGACCCTGACCTTCATGTGCGGCGGAGAGGATTATGCGTTCTCGCTCGCCAAGCCGATCCTCGAGAATATGGGCAAGAAGATCGTCCACTGCGGCAAGGGCGGTGCCGGGCAGGCGGCGAAGATTTGCAACAACATGATCCTGGGTATTTCGATGATCGGTGTCTGCGAGGCATTCGCACTCGGCGAAAAGCTCGGCCTGTCGCATCAGGCCTTGTTCGACGTCGCCTCGACGTCGTCGGGCCAGTGCTGGTCGCTGACGACCTATTGCCCGGTGCCGGGGCCGGTTCCCACTTCGCCCGCCAACAACGACTACAAGCCCGGCTTCGCCGCTGCGCTGATGCTCAAGGATCTGCGGCTGTCGCAGGATGCGGCCAAGGCGTCCGGCGCGGCGACGCCGCTCGGCGCGCATGCGGAAAGCATCTATGATGCCTTCGAGAAGGCCGGCCATGGTGGCGCGGATTTCTCCAGCATTATCCACCATCTGCGGCAGATCGCGGGAAAGTAGCCGGGTCGGAGCGGCCGGCGGGCAGTCCCGATCTAACGCAAAAGGCTGATTGCCCAGCCGCGTCGTGTGGTGACATGCTGTCCCCGAAAACAGCCACGATCGAGGTTGCGACGATGACGACATTCCAAGAGGCCCGCCAGCTCCTTCTCGACCGGCGCACCGACTACGCCGGCGCGGTCGCCGGCTTCAAATGGCCCGATCAGTCCGAATTCAACTGGGCGCTCGATTGGTTCGATGCAGAATTGGCACGCGATCCGCAGAGCAAGGATCGGCCGGCGCTTTGGATCGTCGAAACGGCGACCGGCACCGAGACCAAACTCAGCTTCGCCGAACTGTCGCAACGCTCCAATCGCGTGGCGAATTTCCTGCATGCGCAAGGGCTCAAGCGTGGCGATCATCTGCTGCTGCTGCTCGGCAACGTGGTGCCGCTGTGGGAGACGATGCTGGCCTGCATCAAGCTCGGCGTCGTCATCATTCCCGCGACGACGCTGCTGACGCCGGACGAATTGCAGGACCGCCTCGATCGCGGTCGCGCCAAGGCAGTGGTCGCGGCGCAGGATCAGGTGGCGAAGTTCGCGTCGCTCAACAGCGGCGATATCAAGCGCATCGTGGTCGGATCGCCAAGCGGCGGGTGGCTGTCGTTCGACGAAGCGACGACGTTCTCGGATGCCTTCACGCCTGACGGCGTGACGCGCGCCGATGATCCGATGCTGCTGTATTTCACCTCCGGCACCACGGCGAAGCCGAAGCTGGTGCGGCACAGTCAGCGCAGCTACCCGGTCGGGCATCTCTCGACCATGTACTGGATCGGGCTGAAACCAGGCGACATTCACCTGAACATTTCCTCGCCGGGCTGGGCGAAGCATGCCTGGAGTTGCTTCTTCGCGCCGTGGAACGCGGGGGCGGCGGTGTTCGTGGTCAATCAGCCGCGCTTCGACGCCAAAAATCTGCTCGCTACTATCGGCCGTTGCGGTGTGACCACGCTGTGCGCGCCACCGACGGTGTGGCGCATGTTCATTCAGGAGAAGCTTTCGGACTTCAAGGTGTCGCTACGAGAGGTCTGCGGCGCGGGCGAGCCGCTCAATCCCGAGATCATCGATCAGGTCAAGGACGCGTGGGGACTCACCATTCGCGACGGCTACGGCCAGACCGAGACGACCGCCATGGTCGGCAATTCGCCGGGGCAGGCGCTGAAGATCGGATCGATGGGGCGCCCGATGCCGGGTTACCAGATCCGCGTCGTCGATGCCGACGGCAATCCGGCCCGCGAAGGCGAGGTGGCGCTGGTGCTCGGCGATCAGCGGCCGGCGGGCCTGATGCAAGGCTACCAGACCGACGACGGCAAGCTTGCCGGCGCGGAAGGCGAGGTCTATCGCAGCGGCGATGTCGTCTTTGTCGATGATGACGGCTATCTCACCTTCGTCGGTCGTGCCGACGACGTGTTCAAGTCGTCGGACTATCGCATCAGCCCGTTCGAACTGGAAAGCGTGCTGCTAGAGCACGATCTGGTCGCGGAAGCGGCGGTGATCCCCAGCCCCGATCCGCTTCGTCTGGCCGTGCCCAAGGCCTACATTCTGCTGGTCGGCGAGACCGAGCGTTCCGCCGAAACGGCGCTGTCGATTTTCAGCTTCCTGCAAGGGCGACTGGCGCCGTTCAAGCGCATCCGCCGCATCGAATTGGTGACCGAACTGCCGAAGACCATCTCCGGCAAGATCCGCCGCGTGCAGTTGCGCCGCCTCGAGCACGAGGACGATCGTGGCGACAGGCTGCGCGGCGTCGAGTTTCGCGAGGAGGACTTCCCCGAACTGCAGGCCGCGCGCGCCGCAGGGGCCTCCGGCGGCTGAAGCCGGCAGCGAGGTCTGCGTTAAGGTCAAGCGGGAATTTCCGCATATTTCGCTTGGCCATTGAACCTTTCTGTGAAAACTGCTGCCGAACAACCCATAGCGTTTTCGAGCGAAGTGGAGAGCGGTTCGCGTCGAGAAAACGCGTCAAGAAAATCTGGAGCCCCGATCCGGCTTTATCGGATTGAAACGGCTTCAGGCAGCAGGACCAGAATGAGTTTGACCATCACGCGCGACGCCTACTTCGATCTTGTTGGCAAGGAAATCGGACTTTCCGCCTGGCATAGCGTCGATCAGAGCCGGATCGATTCTTTCGCCGATGTCACCGAGGACCACCAATTCATCCACATCGACCCCGAACGGGCGGCGCGCGAGACGCCGTTCGGCGCGACCATCGCCCACGGCTTCCTGACCATGTCGCTTCTCAGTGTGTTCTCCTATGAAGCGCTGCCGAAAATCGAAGGTGCGACCATGGGCGTCAATTACGGCTTCGACAAGCTGCGCTTTGTTTCGCCGGTGCGGGCCGGCTCGCGGGTGCGCGGGCGCTTCACGCTGACCGAGGCGAAGATGCGCGGTCCCAATGAATTGCTGTCGCGTACCAGCGTCAGCGTCGAGATCGAGGGCGAGGCCAAGCCGGCGCTCGCCGCCGACTGGCTTGGCCTCGTTTATTTTGCCTGAACCTTGGGAATGACATCATGACAATCAGATTTGACGGACGCGTCGCCATCGTCACCGGCGCGGGCAACGGACTCGGGCGCGCCCACGCGCTGGGGCTGGCGCGCTACGGCGCGAAGGTCGTCGTAAACGATTTCGGCGGTGCGCGCGACGGCACCGGCGGTTCGATGACCGCAGCCGAAGCGGTGGTCGAGGAAATCCGCAAGGCGGGCGGCGAAGCCATGGCCGACGGCGCGGACGTCTCCGATTTCGAGCAGGTGACCGCGATGGTCGCGAAGGCGACCGAGAAGTGGGGCGCCGTCGATATCATGTGCGCCAATGCCGGCATTCTGCGCGACAAGTCATTTGCCAAGATGGAGGTCGCGGACTTCGCCAAGGTGCTGAATGTGCATCTCACCGGCACGTTCTATTGCTGCAAGGCGGTGTGGGAAGGGATGCGCGCGCGCAACTACGGCCGCATCGTGCTCACCACCTCGTCCTCCGGCCTTTACGGCAACTTCGGCCAGGCCAACTACGGCGCGGCGAAATCCGGCATGGTCGGATTGATGAATGTACTGGCCGAGGAAGGCCGCAAGACCGACATCCGCGTCAACATCATCTCGCCGACCGCCGCCACCCGCATGACGGAGGAGTTGCTGCCGAAGCAGGCGCTCGACCTGATGCGGCCGGACGCGATCACGCCGGCGGTGTTGTTTCTGCTCGGCGAGAATGCGCCGACGCGCACCATCATGGGTGCAGGCGCGGGCTCCTTCGCGGTGATCAGGATTCTTGAATCCGAAGGCATCAACCTGCCGCAGAACGATTGGACGCCCGACGCCATCGCCGCGCACTTCAATGAAATCGCCGATATGTCGAAGGCGAAGGCGCTCGAGGGCGCATTCCAGCAGACGCAGAAATACGTGGCGCAGGCGGCGGCCGCCGCCGGCATCAAGCTGGAGAAGTAGGCGGCATCGCCATGGCCGCCGCTCCGAAACCAGACGTCGCGGTGATCGGGGCGGGGCCTGCCGGCCTGATGGCGGCCGAGGTGCTGGCGAATGGCGGTGCATCGGTCACCGTCTACGACGCGATGCCGTCGGCCGGCCGCAAATTCCTGATGGCGGGTCGCGGCGGCCTCAATCTCACGCATAGCGAGCCGCAGCCGCAGTTCATGGCGCGTTACGGCGATGCGGCGGCGCGCCTGTCTTCGGCGATTGATGCGTTCCCATCCGATGCCTTGCGCGCGTGGAGCGAGGCACTGGGACAGCCGACCTTCGTCGGCTCCAGCGGGCGCGTGTTTCCGCAAGCCTTCAAGGCCTCGCCTTTGTTGCGGGCATGGCTGCGCCGGCTCGATGCCGATGGCGTTCGGTTGGCGCTGCGCCATCGCTGGACCGGGTGGGATGACGATGGCCGCCTGCTGTTCGCGACGCCGCAAGAGCAGGCGAGGGTGAAGGCCGCTGCGACCGTGCTGGCGCTCGGCGGCGCAAGCTGGCCGCGTCTCGGCTCCGATGGGCATTGGGCCGGGCTCCTGGCGCAACGCGGTGTCGGGATCGCGCCGCTGCGGCCCGCCAATTGCGGATTTATCGTGGGGTGGTCCGCGACGTTCAGTGAGCGTTTCGCCGGGCAGCCGTTGAAGAATGTCGAACTTCGCGTCGACGCGCAGGCCGTGCGTGGCGAAGCGATGATCGGCCAAAACGGCATCGAAGGCGGCGCGATCTATGCGTTGGCCGCGCCGTTGCGCGAGGAAATTGCCCGCGCGGGCAAGGCCGTGCTTCATCTCGCCTTGCGGCCCGACCTGGATCGGCAACGGCTGGTCGAACGCTTGTCGAAGCCGCGCGGCAAGCAGTCCTTCGCGACGTACTTGCGCAAAGCCGCGGGGCTCGCACCGGTGGCGATCGGGCTGCTGCATGAAACCGCGTTGGCCGCGAACGTCGATCTGCCGCGCTTGTCGCCGGACGATCTCGCCGCGCGGATCAACGACGTACAAATCACCTTGACCGGGACTGCCGGGCTCGACCGCGCCATCTCGACGGCGGGCGGCATCGCGTTCGACGAACTCGACGACCATTTCATGCTGCGTCGTCTGCCCGGCGTGTTCGCGGCCGGCGAAATGCTGGATTGGGAAGCGCCGACCGGCGGCTATCTGTTGCAAGCGTCCTTCGCGACCGGCGCGGCGGCTGGACGCGGTGTTTTGAAGTGGCTGGGGCAGCTCAGTCGGTGATCTTTCCGACATGCCTCGTCATTGCGAGCGAAGCGAAGCAACCCGGAAGCGCACGAAGCTAGGATTGGATTGCTTCGTCGCCTTGCTCCTCGCAATGGCGGCGAGGCCTTTCTTAAAAGTATCGACTACCGCAATTTTCCACGTGCGGCGACGGGGAGCACGCCGACGATCTCGTCGCCGCGCACCATGATCACCTCGTCGAGCATGTTGACGACGACGCAGACGTGGTTCGGAATAATACGCACGACGTCGCCGATGTTCGGGCGCGTGTTGCTGCGCGACAGATCGAGGAAGCCGTGCTCCTCGGCGAAGCGCGCGATCTTCGCTTCCGGATGTTCGAGGATCAGGCCGAAGCCGTCGAGCCCGCCGCTGTCGGCGGTCAACGTTTTGGAGCCGGCATCGAGAATGCCGCGCTCGGGCGCGGCGCGGCTCACCACCGTGGCGTAGATATGCAGCGCGCAGTCGTCGAGCGTGGCGACGCCGGCCGCCATCTGCATCCGGTCGTTGTAGATGTAGGTGCCGGGCCGATGCTCGGTCGCGCCGCGCAACTGGCCGACGTTCTTGAGGTTCGGCGTGCCGCCGGTGGAGACGATGGCGGGCTCAAGCCCGAGCGCGCGGACGCCGGCCAGTGCCTCGTCGAAGAATGTCTGCGCCTGCGGCCAGCCCGTTTCGGTCGGGTACAGCATGAAGCCAGCAAAACTCAGGTCCGGCGAGGTCGAGATGATGCGCGCGAGTTCGATGGCCTCGGCCGACGTTTCGACGCCGGCACGCTTGCGACCGGTGTCGCATTCTACCACCACCGGCAACGCACGCCCGGCGGTTGCCGCCGCCCTGGTGAGGTCGGCAATCACGACAGGATTGTCGGCGGCGACGGTGACGTCGATGCGCGAACGCAGCGCGCCGAGCCGCGCCATCTTCTCGTCGCCCAGCAGGTTGTAGCTGATGAGAATGTCGTCGATCCCGGCGTCCGCCATCACTTCGGCTTCGCCCAGCTTCTGGCAGGTTATGCCGCGCGCGCCGGCCGCGATCTGAAGTTTCGCCAACTCCGGTGACTTGTGCGTCTTGATATGCGGCCGGTTGGCGACACCCGCCGCATTGCACGCCGCCTGCACCCGCGCGATATTGCGCTCGACGCGGTCCATATCGATCACGGCGGCGGGCGTTCCGAATTCGCGGGCGATTTTCGCGGCGAGGGCGGTCGTCATGACAGGCTCCTTCAGCTCTGCTCGATTTCCTCGCGCAGCATTTCGAGTTCGAGCCATCTGGTTTCGGCTTCCGACAACTTGTCATGCGCGGCGGCGATGGCCTGCGAGGCCTGATCGAACTTTTTGCGATCCTTGCCGTAAAGTTCGGGATCGTCGAGCAGTTTCTGATGTTTCGCGATCTCTGCCTGCAAGGTCTCGATGGTCTTCGGCAAGGTTTCCAGCGCGTGCTTTTCGTTAAAGCTGAGACGACGCTTCGCGGCAAAGGCAACCTTCGCCGCTTTCGGCGCGGCGGTCTGAGCCGCACTCGCGGGTGATTTGACAGCCGCGCGCTGCAAATCCGCGCCGCGCTGCGCCAGCATGTCGGAATAGCCGCCGGCGTATTCGATCCAGCGACCCTTGCCCTCCGGCACGATCACCGAGGTGACGACACGATCGAGAAAGTCGCGGTCGTGACTGATGAGAATCACCGTGCCCTGATAGTCGCCGAGCATTTCTTCCAGCACGTCGAGCGTCTCGAGGTCGAGATCGTTGGTCGGCTCGTCCAGCACCAGCAGGTTGGAGGGCTTCGCCAGCGCGCGCGCCAGCATCAGGCGGCCACGCTCGCCGCCGGACAGCACTTCCAGCGGCGTGCGCGCCTGTTCCTGCGTGAACAGGAAGTCCTTCATGTAGCTGACAACATGCTTCGGCTTGCCGCCGACCATGACATGATCGCTGCGCCCGCCGGTCAACGCGTCCGCCAGCGTTGATTTCGGATCGAGGCTTTCGCGGTGTTGATCCAGCGTCGCCATCTCGATATTGGCGCCGAAGCGGATGGTGCCGCTGTCGGGCTCGCTGGCGCCGGTCAGCATGTTGATCAGCGTGGTCTTGCCGGCGCCGTTGGGGCCGACGATGCCGATGCGGTCGCCGCGCTGAATGCGGATCGAGAAGTTATCGACGATGGCGCGGCCGGAATACTCCTTGCCGATGCCCCTGGCCTCGATCACCAGCTTGCCGGATTTGTCGGCCTCCGCAGCCGCGAGGCTGGCGCTGCCGCTCGCGCCGCGATAGTTGCGCCGCTCGGCACGGAGCGCATGGAGATTGCCGAGGCGCTTGACATTGCGCTTGCGACGGCCCGACACGCCGTAACGCAGCCAGTGTTCTTCCGCGACGATCTTGCGGTCGAGCTTGTGCTGGTCGCGTTCTTCTTCCGCCAGCACCTCGTCGCGCCATTCCTCGAACGCCGAGAAGCCACGCTCGATGCGGCGGATTTGTCCGCGATCGAGCCATGCTGTGCTGCGCGACAGGTTGGAAAGGAAGCGCCGGTCGTGGCTGATCAACACCAGCGCGCCGCGCCGCGACCCGAGTTCGCTTTCCAGCCATTCGATGGTGGTCAGGTCGAGGTGGTTGGTCGGCTCGTCCAGCAGCAGGATGTCGGGCGAGGGCGCCAGCACGCGGGCCAGCGCGGCGCGGCGCGCTTCACCGCCGGAGAGTAGCGCCGGGTTCTCGTCGCCGTGCAGCCCGAGTTGTTCGAGCAGGTATTGCGCCGGATAGGGATCGTCGCCGGGGCCGAGCCCGGCCTCGACATAGGCGAGTGTTGTCGCGGAACCGCCGAAGTCTGGCTCTTGCGGCAGGTAGCGCACCGTCGCGCCGGGCTGCACGAAGCGCGAGCCGCTGTCGGGCTCGACCAGTCCGGCGGCGATCTTCAACAGCGTCGATTTGCCGGAGCCGTTGCGACCGATCAGGCAGACGCGCTCCTCCGCCGAAACCGACAGTTCGACGCCGGCCAGCAGCGGCGTGCCTCCGAAGGTGAGGGCGATATCTTTCAGCTGGATCAGAGGAGGCGCCATAGTGCTTTCAATGGAATCGGAGTTAGAGGGTCATCACGCGCTGTCGGTCCGCGCGCGCTGGATTCGCCGGATAGCCTGATCGAGCGCCGAGAGAAAGGCGGAGCGATGCCGCGGCGAGAACGCCCCCGGCCCGCCAGTGACCTCGCCGCTGGAGCGCAGGTCGGTCATCAGGTTGCGCACGGCCAAGGTCATACCGATGGATTCTTCGGTGAACGGCTTGCCGGTCGGCGCGATCACGGCGGCGCCAGCTTTGACGCAGCGGCTGGCGAGCGGAATGTCGGCGGTGATCACGATGTCATGCTGGCCGGCGCGCTGCGCGATCCAGTCGTCCGCCGCGTCCATGCTGTCGCCGGCGGCGATGCGCTCGATCAGCGGGTCCTGCGGCACGCGGATGAATTTGCCCGCCACCACGCTCACCGGCCATTGGTGCCGTGCAGCGACGCGATAAATTTCGTCCTTCACCGGACAGGCGTCGGCGTCGATATAGATGCGCGGTGAAGTCAAAAGCGAATTTCCTGTCGGCGGAATGTGCGGCCCGTTCTCCTACGCCATTGGCGGCGGAAATGCGAGCGTTGCGGCGGCACGGTCTTGTCATCGGGCTCAGGACGCGTAGCATTGGCGCAAATAACGCCCATTGAAAGTCAGGGATCGATGTCCGACATGCAGCCTTATCGCGTCGAGGCGTACAACACCGCCAAGCAATCCGAGAACAAGATTCACGATGACGCGGTGGCGCGGCAATACGGCTTCAGCGGCGGGCTGGTTCCCGGCGTCGAGGTGCTGGCCTACATGCTGCATATGCCGATTGCGCGTTGGGGCCGCAATTTTCTGGAGCGCGGGCGCATCGAGGGACGCTTCGTCAAGCCGGTTTACGACGGCGAGATGGCGGACGTTGTTGCCGATGAGGACGCGCAAGGCCTCGCGTTGCGCGTCGAAAGCAAGGGGCAGCTTTGCGCCACCGGGCAGGCGTCGCTGCCGGACCGCACCGAACAGGTGGTGCTGAGCGATTATCCCGAGACGGCGCCGGTCGCCGAACGCCTTCCGGTGGACGACAACTCCTACAAGCTCGGCGCCTGGCTCGGCACCGCGCCGCGGAGCTGGGACAACAAGGAGTTCACCGACTATCTCGCCGATGTGCGCGCCACCGACCAGATATATCGCGATGCCGGCGCGCTGCATCCCGGCATCTTTCAACGCATCATGAATCAGGTGCTGGTGCAGAACGCCATTCTCGGCCCGTGGATTCACGTCGGCAGCGCGATGCAATTGCTGTCGTCTGCGCATCCGCACGATGAACTGGCGGCGCGCGCCAAAGTGACCGCGAACTACGAGAAAAAGGGCCACCGCTTCGTTGAACTCGACGCGCTTGTGGTTGCGAACGGCCGCACGCCGGTCGCCCATTGCCACCACATCGCGATCTACAAGCCGCGCGTGCAGGCGGCGGCATAGCTCGACCGGTCGGCTCGGCTTCACGCGCAGACATGCAACACAATGATCGTCGTCCCCGCCTGCGCAGGGACGACGCAGAGTTATCTATCAGGCTCGTACGGCTTGCCGCGCGTCATGTAGTGCGCGCCACACGCGTTCCGGCGTCAGCGGCATTTCGATCTGTGTTACGCCCTCGTCCGAGAGTGCATCGATCGCGGCGTTGACCAGCGTGGCGAGGCTTCCGGCGCAGCCGGCTTCGCCGCACCCCTTGACGCCGAGCGGGTTGCTGGTGGCGGGCGAGGGCTGCTCGCCCAGCGTCATCGCCGGCACGTCGCTTGCGCGTGGGATGGCGTAGTCCATGAACGAACCGGTGATCGGCTGGCCGTTGTCGTCGTAGCTGACTTGCTCCATCAGCACCTGGCCGATCCCCTGCACGACGCCGCCGTGCAACTGCCCCGCGACGATCATCGGATTGATGACCACGCCGAAATCGTTGACGCCGGTGTATTTAACGACCCTTGTCACGCCGGTGTCGGGATCGATCTCGACCTCGCTGATGTGGCAGCCGTTCGGGAAGGTTGACGGTACGCCCGGCGAGGCATGATCGACATCGAGCGACGTCGGCTGTCCCTCCGCTGGCGGCGCCGTGCGCAGCGCGGCGGCGAGTTCGATCAGGCCGATGGAGCGGTCGGTGCCGGCGATGGTGAAGCGGCCGTCGGCGAATTCGATGTCGCTTTCGGCGGCTTCCAGTCTGTTGGCCGCCGCGATCTTGCCCTTGGCGATCACCAGATCGCTGGCTTCGACGATGGCGGTGCCGCTGGCCATGATCGAGCGCGAGCCGCCGGTGCCGCCGCCGCTATGCACGATGTCGCTGTCGTTCTGCATCAGGCGAATGCTGTCGAACGGCACACCGAGCCTGTCCGCCAGCACCTGCGCGAACGGCGTCGCGTGGCCCTGGCCGTAATCGAGCGTTCCGGTGGTGAGGCGAACGGTGCCGTCGGGCTCGAAATCGATCTTACCGAGTTCGGCGAAGCCGGCCGTGACTTCGAGATAACAGCCGACCGCGATGCCGCGCAGTTTGCCCCGCTTGCGGGCCTCGCGCTTGCGCTTGGCGAAGCCGGCATAGTCGGCCAGTTCCAGCGCCTTGTCGAGCACGGCGGGAAAATTGCCAGAATCGTAGGTGAGTCCGTTGGCGGCATCGAACGGAATTTGCGTCGCCTTGATCAGGTTGCGGCGGCGCAGCGTCAGGCGGTCGATGCCCATCTCGGCGGCGGCGCGGTCGAGCAGCCGCTCCATGAAGTAGTTGGCTTCGGGGCGGCCGGCGCCACGATAGGCGCCCATGAAGGTGGTGTTGGTCACCACACACTTGATGTCGACCTCGATCAGCGGCGTGCGATAGACGCTGGCGATGTTCTTGGCGATGTTCAGTGACAGCGGCAGCGGCCCGACACCGGCAACGTAAGCGCCGAGATTGCCGAAGCCGACGACGCGAACGCCGAGGATGACGCCCTTGTCGTCGAGCGCGAGTTCGGCCCGCACCTCCTGCGCGCGGCCGTGATTGTCGGAGAGGAAGCTGGACGAGCGCTCCTCCAGCCACTTCACCGGCCGGCCGAGTTGTCGCGCGGCGTGCAGTATACAGATGTATTCCGGATAGCCGGAGTTCTTCATACCGAACGAGCCGCCGACGTTATAAGTGAGCAGGCGGATTTTTTCCCTCGGCACGTTCATCAACTTGGCCAGCGCGGTCAAATTGCCGGACACGCCCTGCGTCGCCATATGCACCGTGAAGCGATCGCTGGTCTTGTCGTAGGAGGCGAGCCCCGCGCGTGGCTCCATTGGCACCACGGCGACGCGGGTGTTGACGATGTCGAGCGCGGTGACGTGCGCGGCCTTGGCGAACGCCGTCGCGGTAGCGTCGCGGTCGCCGGAATAATAATCGAGCGCGATGTTGTTGGGGATGTGATCGTAGAGCAGCGGCGCCCCTGGCTTGATGGCGTCCTCGGATTTCGTCACCGACGGCAATTCATCGATCTCGACGATCACCGCCTCGGCGGCGTCGCGCGCCCGGGCTGCGGTTTCCGCGACGACGCAGGCGACCGGATCGCCGACGAAGCGGACCTTGTCGATCGCCAGCGCCATGCGGTTCGACTGCAACAGCGGCGAGCCGTCGGCATTTTTCATCGGCAGGGTGCAATGGATCGGCGTGTAGCCGGCTTCGACCAGATCTTTTCCGACATAAACGCCCAGCACGCCCGGCATCTGCCGCGCCGCATCGATGTCGATGGCGCGGATCACGCCATGGGCATGGGAACTGCGGACCATCCAGGCATGGGCCTGTCCGGGTAGGCTGAAGTCGTCAGTATAGCGGCCTTTGCCGCGCACGAGGGTATCATCCTCCTTGCGGCGGACGGGTTGCCCGATGGCGTGTTTTTGCAGTGCAATGGCATTGTCGCGGGCGAGGCTGGCGGTCGGTCGGGGTGTCTTGCTATCCATGAAACCTTCGATTTCCGGGCGTTTCGCGCCACATGCGCTGTCGCGTCCCGACCGAAATAACGTAACCTCGGGTGACCGGCAACGCCGGATTGGGCATGGCGGCTGCGTGCTGCGGTTGCGCCAACGTGCCACGCTGCTAAAGTTTCCGTGAAAAATGATTTCAGGCGGCCGGTTCGGCCGCGAGAGACAGGTTTGCATGAATAACGACGCCCGGCGCAGCGATGGCCCGGAGCCGCCCCGATCGAAGCAGCGCGCCAACGGCCACATGGCCGTGCCGTTCGCCGATCCGGCATTGGCCGGCCCCGGCGTCTACGCCGCGCTCGACCTCGGTACCAACAATTGCCGCCTGCTGATCGCCTGTCCGGAGGGCGAGGGGTTTCGCGTGATCGATTCCTTCTCGCGGATCATCCGGCTCGGCGAAGGCATTTCCTCGACCGGCCGCATCAGCGAGGCCGCGATCGGTCGCGCCATTTCCGCGCTCAGCGTGTGTCGCGACAAGATGCGCCATCGCAACGCGCAGCGCTTGCGCCTGATCGCCACCGAAGCCTGCCGCGCGGCATCCAATGCCGACGCCTTTCGCGACCGCGTCGCCACCCAGACCGGCATCGCGCTCGAGGTCATCAACCGGGAAACCGAGGCGTCGCTGGCGGTTGTCGGCTGCTCGCCGCTGGTTGATCCGCAGGGCAGCGGGGCGATCCTGTTCGACATCGGCGGCGGCTCCAGCGAACTGGTGCGGATCGCCCGCAACGGCGGTGCGCCGCGCGTCGATGGCTGGATGTCGATTCCACTTGGCGTCGTCACGCTGGCCGAGCGGTTCGGCGGCAAGGACGTCAGCGCCGACGTTTATGCGCGCATGGTGCAGGAAGTTTCCTGTCACGTCGCGCCGTTCGCCGCGAAGCACGGAAACAATCTCGACACCATGCATCTGCTCGGCACTTCGGGAACCGTGACGACGCTGGCCGGAATCCACTTGCGGTTGTCGCGTTACGATCGCCGCCGCGTTGACGGGCTCTGGATGGACGACGGCGAGATTACCTCCGCCATCTCGACCTTGCTCGGCATGAGCTATCAGGAGCGCGCCGACAACAACTGCATTGGCATCGAGCGCGCCGATCTGGTGCTGGCGGGGTGCGCCATCCTCGATGCCATTCGTAACGCGTTTCCGCTGCCGCGCCTGCGCGTCGCCGACCGAGGCCTGCGCGAGGGAATGCTGGTGGAGATGATGCGTGAGGACGGCGCCATCGGCGCGGCGTGAGCGCGGCCTATCGCGCATGGCATTTTCACGATAAGCAACCGCCATGGCAAAGGACACCACCGGGCGACTTCACGTTACCGTCAAGAGCGCCGGCAAGCGCAAGCTGTCGTCGAAGCTGTGGCTGGAGCGGCAGCTCAACGATCCGTATGTCGCGCAGGCGAGGCGCGACGGCTGGCGCTCGCGCGCGGCCTACAAGCTGATCGAGATGGACGACAAGTATCGCCTGCTGAAGCCCGGACAGGTCGTGGTCGATCTTGGTGCCGCGCCCGGCGGCTGGAGCCAGGTCGCCGCGCGCAAGGTCGGTTCGCTGGAAGGCAAGGGCAAGGTGGTTGCGATCGATCTGCTCGATATGCCCGAAATTCCCGGTGTGGCCTTCACACAACTCGATTTCATGAATGACAAGGCCCCGGAGATCTTGCGCGAGATGATCGGCGGCGGCGCCGACGTGGTGATGTCGGACATGGCGGCCAACACCACGGGCCATCGCAAGACCGATCAGTTGCGCATCGTCGGCCTCGTGGAAACCGCCGCCGCGTTCGCCGCCGAAGTGCTGAAGCCGGGTGGCACCTTTATCGCAAAAGTGTTCCAGAGCGGTGCGGACGCGGAACTGCTGGCGGACGTGAAACGCGATTTCGCCACCGTCCGCCACGTCAAGCCGGCGGCGAGCCGGCAGGATTCATCGGAGCGCTACCTACTGGCGACGGGCTTTCGCGGCCAGAGATAGATCGCACGTCTTTCGGCGGCGCGGCCGTTGCGACGGATCGATGTCTTATGGCGATTTGCCATCCGGCGGTGAACTATCGCTGCCAGACGAAGCGCCGTTCTCGCGACCCCGGCTGACGCCACGCAGCGCTGCCTCGATGCGGTCCATGTCCCGCAAATGCAGATCCCTCTGCGCGAACGGAATCTCGATCCCCTCGGCGCGGCAACGCTTGAGAGCCTCGAGTCGGACCTCGTTGGCCACGCCGGCATCGGTGCCGATGTTGCCGACGTGGAAGAATACCTTGAACTCCAGTGCGTCGGCGCCGAGATTTTCCAGGATCGCGAACGGCGCGGGAGCGGTCAGGACGCGCGGGTTATTGGCGACGATGTCCAACAGCATTTCAATGACCTTGTCGGGATCGGAATCATAGCCGACTCCGACGGCGACCGTCAGGCGCGCGGAGAACGTGTCGTGCATCCAGTTGACGACCTGTCCGCTGATCAACTCGGCATTGGGGACGATGACCGAAACATTGTCGTAGGTCACGATTTCGGTGGCCCGGACGTTGATGCGTTTGACCACGCCCATGCGGGCGCCGACCTCGATCCGGTCTCCGACCTTGATGGGCCGTTCGACAAGGAGAATAAGACCCGACACGAAATTGTTGATGATCGATTGCAGACCGAAGCCGATGCCGACCGACAACGCGCCGGCGACGATGGCGATGTTCTGCAGATTGATGCCGAGGAACGACATCGCGAAGATGACGGCGAGGATGATGCCGACATAGCCGGTCCCGGTGCGGATAGAGCTGCGCAGTCCGATATCGAGATTCGTTTCGGGAAGGAAGCGTCCTTCGAGCCAGTGCTGGATGGCGCGGGTGGCGGCGATGCCGATCGCCAGCACGACAAGGCCGAGAAGAATCGCCGATGGCGAAATGGTCAGGCCGCCGATGGTGAAGCCGAAGAACGCGGAGGAAACCGACCCCACCAGATCGTCGGAACGCAGGCCCCACGTGGTCAGAATGATGAAGACGGCCAGCCCGATGATCGCGAGTTGCGTGACGCCTGCGAGGATCGTCGCGAGCTGGCGAACGGCGCCGCCGCGAAGGCCGGCGGTCAGCCGCAGAAAACGGCCGATCGCGCCATTGTAGGCGAACGTCATGGAAATGATCGCGTCAGCAAACTGGGTGAGCAGTTTCGCGCTCATCAAGACCGCCACGATGACTACCAGCTCGATCGACAGGAAACGCGCCAGCGCCACGTAGCCGATCAGCGGCGCCAGCAACGCCACGACGGTCGTGACCCAGCCGAACGGGATCAACAAACTCCACGTCGATGGCGGCGCCGCTCCGGCCTCGTCGGCTTCCTCCTCCTTGGTTTTTTCCCGGGCTGCGATACGGATGGCCGCGAAGAAGACCAGCGCCTTGGCGATGGCGACGACGCCGTGGCCCGCGACGGTGAGGAGCAGCGGCGCGCGGATGGCGACGTTGACGGCGTCGAGAACAACGCCGAATGCGATGATTGCGGCCAGAAGCTTGGCCGCGGGCGTGAGCCCGTCCGCGACGGAGTTGGTCACGTTGACGATCCGCCACGACGGAAGGCCGGGCGCGAGCACCGCCGTCGTCAGTTTCGAGAAGAAGATAGCGAAGACGATACCGGGGAACACCACTCGCAGAATCGGATCGACGTCGTCCGGGAGTACGCGAAGCGCCTGATTGGCCTGGTAGAGGACAAAGAGCGCAATGCCCGGGATGACGGTTCCAGCGACGATGATGGCAACGGCGGCACTGGTTTTGCGAAGGTCGCTCGGACGCGCGGTCTCCGGATTTCGGAAAGTCCAGCGCGACAGCCAGCGTTGCGCGGGGGACAGAAAAAATCCGAGAAGAAGCGCCACGACGATGGCGATACCGGCTGCTGCACGGAGTGGCTGGGATGCCAGTTGCGCCGCCGAGGCGGACATCAGGTCGAGAAGGCGCGCGCCCGCCGTGGGAACCGCCGCCGCCGCGTCGATCCAGAACGTCGGATTGATCAGGCTTTCGGATCGCAGAAGCACCGTTTCCGCGAAACGCGTGCGACGACGGTCGGAGATGGTGTCCAACGCCTGTTGCGCGCGAACATTGATCAGCTTCGCCTGCTGAATCAGGCTTTGGCGCGCCGTGACTTCGGCCAGCAGTTTCGCGCGTTCCAGCTTGACGTCGTCGGATTGCGGCGCGGTGACCTTGGGATCGGGCGCAAGCTGGGTCGCGCGGCTGTTCGCGGCCTCGAGGCGCGAGGTCACGGCGGCGATCAGTTCCCGCGCGTCGGTCTGGGTTTTCGCAATCTGGTCGCGCAGGTCAGTGAGAGTCGAATCGGGCAGGTTCCGGTTTCGCAGCGTCGTTTCGATCTGGTCGAGCGATGCCTTCAGATCGTCGAGTTTCGACTGCGCACGGGGAAACTCGGGCACCGGAACGGCCGGCAGTTTCTCCTCGGCGGGCGCGGCCGCCGGCGCCTTGTCCTTGGCGGTGGTTTCCTTCGGCGCGGCGCTATCGGCCGCGGATTGAGCGTTGGCAAGGTGCCACGGCATCGCCGACAGCAACGCGATCGCTAATGCAAGGATAGCCAGTCGAAGGTGAGGGCGTCGATTGAAGGTCATCGTTTCCTGTCAGGTCAGCGCGTCAGGCTGGCGCGTTCGTGAAATGCGGCCGTCATTCCTGACGATGTCTGGTCGTGGCCACTCCGCGTTGGCCGCGCGAAAGCGGGGCCATTGGTGTTGTTGTCGTCGAGGGTTGCGTTGCAAGTCAAGGGTTGCGGGCTTGCCTAGACGCCGCTTAGTACGATCACCGTCGGCGTTTTCGGCAGCGTACCGATGGAGATCGTGAAGGACGGATCGGTGCGGCGGTCGATGGCGAACTGGCCGCGCAGGCGCGCGAGCAGATCCGACAACGGCGTGCCGAAGCGATGCATCGGCAGCACGATGGATGCGCGCAGCCGCCGCACGATTTCCGACATGCCGTCGAGCGACATCGTGTAGGTTCCATCGATAGGCACCATGACAATGTCGAGCCGGCCGATGGCGGCAATATGGCTGTCGTCGAGCGGATGGTGCAGGTGGCCGAGATGGCCGATGCACAGGCCCGCTACCTCGAAGATGAAGATCGAATTGCCGTTGGGAATCATCGCGACGTTGGCGCCGTCCTCGTAGAGCGAGCGGCGGATATCAGTCGGCACGTTGCGGATGAAAACGTCGCGCACCGTCAGCGCGTGTTTGGCGGCTTCGCCGTTCTCGCCCCAGCCATGCAGCACGTATTTGATGCGCGGGTCGGGATGCAGCGAGTAGTGGGTCGAATGCGCCCGGTTCATCGTCACGACGTCCGGCAGGCCGCCGGTGTCGTAGGTTCCGGTGTAATCGGTGGCGATGCGCACGCCGTCCGGTGTTTCGATGACGTAGGTGGAATGCCCGGCATAGCGGATCGTGACGTCATCGGCGCGCGCGGCGGTGCGGATGCTGGCGTAGATGACCTGAGGCAATGTTTGCGCCATCGCGAGGCACTGGCTCGCGGGCGGACGCTCGGCAGCATTCGCCATCGCGGGCGCGAGCAAAACTGTCAGAAGAGCTGCGATCCACCACAGGCGCGCCATGCTTGCGTCTCCGTGCCATCCGCCCGGTGCCAAGCAAACCACGCCGCTTATGCGGTCGCAACAGGGTTCGGGTCAGCCCAGCTTCTGGTCGCGCGCGGTCGCGGTTTCGCGGGCGGCTTCTTCCTCCGCCTCGGCTTCGCGGGGCGGGGTGACCACGATAACCTGCCGCCCGGAAATCTGGTGGCCTGCGTCCGCCGGCATCCGGAAAAAGAACCAGCCCGACAGCGCTGTGAAAACGCCGACGACCACGAAGGCCGGGCCGAACTGTTCGGCGGTGAGTTCGCTGGCGTGGCTCCAGGCCATGGTCATCTCCACCGAGAATGCGGCGATGGCGACGCCGGCCGACACCGACAGTTGCTGCGCGACGCTGACCAGCGTGGTGGCGCGGCTCATCTTCGCCGGCTCGATATCGGCGTAGGCGAGTGTGTTAAGCGCGGTGAATTGCAACGAACGGAAGAACCCGCCGACAATCAGGATGATGACGATCAGGAGCAGCGGCGTAGAGACGGTGAACAGCGCGCAGGCGGCGAGGAAGACGGCGCTCACCAGCGCATTCACCGACATGATGTTGCGGAAGCCGAAGGCGCGGATGATGCGTGCCGCCAGCGCCTTCATGCCCATCGAGCCTACCGCCGACGTGAACGTGACGAGGCCGGACTTGAACGGCGACAGGCCGAAACCGATCTGCATCAACAACGGCAACAGGAACGGCAGCGCGCCGATGCCGAGCCGGAACAGGAATCCACCCAATACGCTGGCATACATCGTCGGATGCCGCATCAGGCTGAAGTCGAGCACCGGACTGTCGGTGCGTTTGGCGTGGCGCACATATAGCACGGTGAACAGCGCGCCGCCGCCGATCAGCCCGACCAGCGCAGGCCACGGCATCAACCCGAGGCCCGCCACCGAAAGCCCGAAGGCGAGGCCTCCCAGCCCGAGTCCGGACAGCACCATGCCGACGAGGTCGAAACGGTCCGGGTTCTCGCTACGGATCGGGTCGATATAGCGCTGCGCCATGACGATGCCGATGACGCCAATCGGGATGTTGATCAGGAATATCCAGTGCCACGAGAAATAGGTGGTGATGAAGCCGCCGAGCGGCGGCCCGATCACCGGGCCGATCAGCGCCGGCACCGTCACCCAGGCCATGGCGTTGACAAGCGCGCTCTTGTCGATCGAGCGCAGCAGCACCAGCCGCCCCACCGGCGTCATCATCGCGCCGCCGATGCCCTGCACCACGCGAGCGATCACGAAGTCGTTGATCGAGGACGAAATGGCGCAGCCGATCGAGCCGATCATGAAGACCGCGATGGCGGCGCTGAACACCTTGCGGGCGCCGAAGCGATCGGCAGTCCAGCCCGAGGCGGGAATGAACACGGCGAGCGACAGAAGGTACGAGGTAATCGCCAGCTTCAAGGTCAGCGGGCTGGTGCCGATGTCGGCAGCGATCGCCGGCAGCGAGGTGGCGATGACCGTCGAGTCCATGTTTTCCATGAACAGGGCGGTCGCCACGATCAGCGGGATCACGCGTTCCTTGGTCATTCTGCCTGCGGAGATTCGTTGAGCGGTCGGGCGAGGCCCGGGCCATAGCATCCAACGTCGCCGGCGACCATTGCACAAACCGGAATACGTCCTAAATCCTCAACGCGAAGGTAAGCCGCATGGTGCGGGCCTGGCCTGTCTGACGGAGTTCCGACGATGATCTATGTCCTCGCCGCTCTTCTGCCGCCGCTCGGGCTGCTGTTCAACGGCCAGCCGTTCTCGGCGATCTTCAACGTGCTGCTGCTGGTGGTCTGCCTGATCTTCGGGATGATCTTCCACGTCCTGCTGTTCGTTCCCTCCGCCCACGCCATTCTGGCGGTCTACATGAAGCGCGAGGACCGCCGGCACCGCGAGGTGGTCGAGGCGATCCGACAGCACGGCCCGCCGTCGGGCTACCCCCGCTGACACCGGCCCACTGAGGCTGCCTCGTCCGTCCGCAAGGGGCGCGGCGGCACGGGATAAGCGGCCCTGCATTGCGGCAAAAGCCTTTGAAAGGCCGGGGTGCCGTGCTATCGACCACCGCCAATCCCTCGTAATGGGTTCCCGATTCCACGGCGACGCGCCGCCTTTGCGTCACCGAACGGACGCTCATTCCGGGTAAGCCGCGGCAAGGGGCCGTGAATGGAGTTGGCGATGACGCGTTTTCAAGGATCCGATCGGTTTCAGGAAGGCTTTACCTTCGACGACGTGCTGTTGAAGCCCGGCCTGTCCGACATCTTGCCGTCCGAAGCCGACATCCGCTCCCGCGTCACCAAATCGATTTCCGTCAATATTCCGATCCTCGCCTCCGCGATGGATACCGTCACTGAGGCCAGGATGGCCATCGCCATGGCGCAGGCCGGCGGCATCGGCGTCATCCACCGCAACTTCGATCCGGAAGGGCAGGCCGCGCAGGTCCGGCAGGTCAAGAAATACGAGTCCGGCATGGTGGTGAATCCGCTCACCATCGCCCCTGACGCGCAACTCGCCGACGCGCTGCTGCTGATGAAGGATCATGGCTTCTCCGGCATTCCGGTGGTCACCGGCGGCGGCAACGGTGTCCCCGGCAAGCTGGTCGGCATCCTCACCAACCGCGACGTCCGCTTCGCCACCGATCCGCACCAGAAGGTGTCGGAACTGATGACCCACGAGAACCTGGTGACGGTGCGCGAGGGCGTCAGCCAAGAGGAAGCGAAGCGGATGCTGCACCAGCACCGCATCGAGAAGCTGCTGGTGGTGGACGATCAATATCGCTGCGTCGGCCTCATCACCGTCAAGGACATGGAAAAGGCGGTGACCCATCCGCTGGCCTGCAAGGACGTGCAGGGTCGCTTGCGCGTCGCGGCGGCGACCACCGTGGGCGAGGGCGGTTTCGAGCGCACCGAGCGGCTGATCGACGCCGGCGTCGACCTGATCGTGGTCGATACCGCGCACGGCCATTCCTCGCGG